>Ga0308160_10000192_pt1 | contig 154696 bp, 134 predicted proteins | sample PhyFR1_FD_201036 | JGI IMG/M metagenome (GOLD analysis project Ga0308160, IMG submission 201036) | Phyllosphere microbial communities from UC Gill Tract Community Farm, Albany, California, United States - DLSLF.R1 | ecosystem: Host-associated > Plants > Phyllosphere > Unclassified | place... | reverse complement strand
GCGGGTGCAGCGCGCCGGTCTCCTTGTGGATGAAGAAGGCCATCGGCACGCCCCACTGGCGCTGGCGCGACAGGGTCCAGTCCGGACGGTTTTCGATCATGCCGTGCAGGCGCGCCTGGCCCCACTCCGGGAAGAATTGGGTCTTGTCGATGCCGGCCAGCGCGGTCTCACGCAGGCTCGGGCCGCCGTCCTTCGGCGTGATGTCCATGCCGGCGAACCACTGGTTGGTGGCGCGGTATACGATCGGGGTCTTGTGGCGCCAGCAGTGCATATAGCTGTGGTCGAACATCTTCAGCTCGAACAGCGCGCCGGCTTCGGTCAGCGCGGCGCAGATCGGCTTGGACGCTTCCCAGATCGTCATGCCGCCGAACAGCGGCAGGGTCGAGGCGAAGCGGCCGTCGCCCATCACCGGGGTCAGGATATCCTCGTCCTTCATGCCGTGCGCCTTGCACGACTGGAAGTCTTCCTGGCCGTAGGCCGGGGCCGAGTGGACCACGCCGGTGCCGCTGTCGGTCGTGACGTAATCGGCGGTATATACCGGCGAAGTGCGGTCGTAGAATGGATCGGCCGCGTGCAGCGGGTGCTTGAAGCGGATGTTTTCCAGCTTGGCGCCGACGGTCTCGGCGACGACTTCGCCTTCGAGATTGTAGCGCTGCAGGACCGATTCAGCCAGGTCCTTGGCGACGATCAGCAGCAGGTCCTTGCCGTTGCGCTGGGTCTTGACCAGCACATAGCTCACTTCCGGGTGCACGTTGAGCGCCTGGTTCGACGGGATGGTCCACGGCGTCGTGGTCCAGATCACGATGAAGCCGTCGCCTTGCGGCAGTTCCTGCAGGCCGAAGGCCGCGGCCAGTTTTTCCGGTTCGGCAAACGGGAAACCGACGTCGATCGCCGGGTCGCGCTTGTCCTGGTATTCGACTTCGGCCTCGGCCAGCGCCGAGCCGCAATCGAAGCACCAGTTCACCGGCTTCAGGCCGCGGTACACATAACCTTTTTCGAGCAGCTTGCCGAGCGCGCGCAGCTCATCGGCTTCGTTACCGAAGGCCATCGTCATGTACGGGTTCTGCCAATCGCCCAGCACGCCCAGGCGGATGAAGCCGGTGCGCTGCTTGTCGATCTGCTCGAGCGCGTAGGCGCGCGCCTTTTGCATGACCTCGAGCACCGGCAGGTTCTTGCCGTACAGTTTTTCGATCTGGATCTCGATCGGCATGCCGTGGCAATCCCAGCCCGGCACGTAAGGCGCGTCGAAGCCGGCCATCGTGCGCGACTTGACCACGATGTCCTTCAGGATCTTGTTGACCGCGTGGCCCAGGTGGATGTCGCCGTTCGCGTACGGCGGACCGTCGTGCAGCACGAACTTCGGACGGCCGGCGCTGGCCTTGCGGATGCGCTGGTAGATCTTCTTGTCTTGCCACTGCTTGACCCAGCCCGGTTCGCGCTTGGCGAGGTCGCCGCGCATCGGGAAGGACGTATCGGTCATGTTGACCGGGTATTTGCTTTCGGGTTTCTTGGCGCCTTTTTGGCCAGGTTTGGTATCGGACATGGTGTTTTTCTAAAATGGACTGCTGTTATTCGTGGTGGCCGGGCGTTATTACGCACGGCGCGATGCGGCATGGGCGGCTGCTCGAACCGCGCTCAAATTCGGTCGGTGGCGGTGAGGGCGCCGGCGCGCTGGGCAAACCAGGCGCGTGCCTGCCGGGCATCGCGGTCGATGGCGGCGGTGAGAGTCGGCAGGTCGACGTATTTTTCTTCGTCGCGCAGCTTGTGCAGGAATTCCACGCGCACCAGCTTGCCGTAGCAGGATTGGTTGAAATCGAAGATGTGCACTTCGAGCAGCATACGGCCCGCATCCTCGACGGTCGGGCGCACGCCCAGGCTGGCCACGGCCGGCAGCGGCTCGGGGCCCAGGCCGTGCACCTGCACCACGAAGATGCCGGCCAGGGCCGGGCGGTGCGTGACGCGCAGGTTCAGCGTCGGAAAGCCGAGCGTGCGGCCGAGCTTGGCGCCGTGGATCACGTGGCCGGACATTGAATAGGGGTGGCCGAGCAGGGCGCGGGTCACGTCGAAATCGCCGGCGGCAAGCGCTGCGCGCACGGCCGACGACGAGATGCGGGTCGACTCATGCAGCACCGCGGGCAGGCTGTGCACCTCGAAACCGTAATGCTTGCCGGCCTCGGCCAGCAGGGCGACGTTGCCGGCGCGCCGGGCGCCGTAGCAAAAATCGTCGCCGACCATCAGCCATTTCACGTGCAGGCCGTCGACCAGCACGCGCTGCGTGAAATCCTCGGGCGACATCGCCGCGAAATGCTCATTGAAGTGTTCGACGATGACGCGGTCGACGCCGGCATTGGACAGCGATTCGAGCTTGTCGCGCAGGTTGGCGATGCGCGCCGGGGCCTTGGACAGGTCGCCGCTGCGCTGAGCAAAATACTCGCGCGGATGCGGTTCGAACGTCATCACTGCGGCTTCCAGGCCGAGACGGCGTGCGCTGGCGGTCACGTGGGCCAACAACGCCTGGTGGCCGCGGTGGACACCGTCGAAGTTGCCGATCGTGAGGGCGCAGGGCGCGCGCGCGATGTCGTTGGGAAGTCCGCGAAATACCTTCATTGGATGAGACGTGATCCGAGGCGAAATACCAGATTATACGGCAAAGCCCATGTTGCACATCGTAATGCCGATTGGGCAAGATTGGCTTCGCGCGCATGCGCGTGCGCTCGTACGCGCGCGCGCATGAAAAAAGCGCTGCCTGTACGGGACAGGCAGCGCTCTCGAGACACTGCGTTCTGCATCCTGCCCTCGCGTACTGCAAAGGCAGGGCAGGGTGCGATTACGCCATCGGGTGGTTGATCGCCATGATGAAGTAACGCGCGATGTCGGCCGTGCCGTCGTTGCCGCCCACGGTCTTGAGCGTGGTGATCGCTTGCTGCTTCTTGCCGGCGGCGGCGTAGGCTTCGCCCAGGCGCAGCTTGGCCAGTTCCGGATACTTCACCTTGCCCGACTTCATGCCGGCGTCCATCAGCTTCAGACCCTTGTCGACCTGGCCCGACTGCACCAGCGAGTAACCCAGTTCGACCATGCCGTCGTAGTCGGCATCCTTGGTCAGTTGGGCTTCGGTGGCGGCTTCGTTCTTGTTCTGGTCAGCCAGGCTCTTTTCAGCCAGGTCCTTCAGGCGCTGGTGACGCGCCGCATCCGGACCGGTGCCCAGGGCGCCCGACTTGTAGCCTTTGTCGATCACCTTGATGGCTTCGGACGGGGCTTTTTCCTGCAGAACGAGCTGGGCCATTTCCATGTACTCGCTCGGCTTCTTCAGCAGGTTGTTGGCCAGCTTCAGGCGATACACGTCCACCGACAGGCGGCCCGAGAAGCCCGGCTTGCCCTGCACGCGGTTCAGCAGGTCGTTCCAGTACTGGGGCTTCGGATAGCTGCCTGCCAGTTTTTCGATGGTGTTGACATAGCCGACCTTGTCGTTCTTCTTCAGCTGAACGTTGGCCAGCATGCCGAGCTCGTCTTCGCTCAGGCGGCCGCTCTTTTCAGCGTTGCGCAGAGCGGTTTCCAGCGCGGCGACGTTGCCTTGCTTGTAATAGTTCTGCATCAGGTAAGCGCGCAGCTTCGGATCGTCGCGCTCTTTGAGCTGGCGTTCGATCGCGGCGTTGGCCTTGTTCAGGTCGCCGGCGCGCATGTAGATGCCGATCAGGCCTTCCGAGAACTGCGATTTTTCAGCGGCCGACAGCTTGCCCGAACCGATCAGGTATTCGAACGACTTGGCTGCGGTCTCGTAGTCGCCGGCTTGGGAGGCGGCGCCGGCGCGGGTGCGTTCGATCAGATAGGTTTCGTTGGCGGATTTGTTGCCGGCTTTGTCAGCGTCGCGCAGCTTGGCCAGGGCTTCCTTGTTCTTGCCCTGCTTCATCAGTTGCTGCGCTTCCTGCAGTGGCTTGCCGACTTCCGGACGAAGCGTTTCGGCTGCGTAGGCCGGAGCCATGCCGACGATCGGGGCGGCGGCGGTAAAGCCAAGTGCGGCCAGTGCGAGGCCGAGGTGTGCGAGGCGGAACTTGAGCATTATCGGTTTTCTTTCATTCAAAATAGACACGGCAGGGAAACCCTGCCGTGTTCATTATAGCCAAAGCGATTACTGGAACTGTTCGTTACCGACCACACCGATCTTGGTGACGCCGAGACGCTGGGCCGCAGCCATCACGCCCGCAACGACCTTGTACTCGACCAGCTTGTTCGGACGGAGGTGCACTTCCGGCTGATCGGGAATCGCTGCCACTTCCGCCATCTTCGACTCGAGGGTGGCGCGATCTGGAATAGGTTGGTTATCCCAGAGGATCGTGCCATCGAAGTCAACGTCGATCGTGACGACTTTCGGCGGCTCGGTCGGCGGCGGCGGGTTGCCAACCGGCATGTTCAAGTTGACCGCGTGGTTTTGCTTCGGAATGGTGATGATCAGCATGATGATCAGCACCAGCATGACGTCGATCAGCGGCGTCATGTTCATTTCCATCATCGGTTCCGGATCTGCGCTCTTGGCACCGGAAGAACCAACGTTCATACCCATGGTGTTTCCTTTCAAATTCAGGGGGCCAGCCCGACACCGGCGAACCGGCATCGAGCTGAGGGCTTCCCTTGGTTAGCCCTTATCAGGCGGTTCGGTAATGAAACCGACCTTCTGAATGCCAGCACGCTGGGCCGTGTACAGCACCTTGCCGATGAATTCGTAGCGGGTTTGCTGGTCGCCACGGATTTTCACTGCCGGCTGCGGAACCTTCACCGATTCCTTGGCCAGGAAGTCGAACAATTCGTCGGTGTTGTTGAGGTGCTTCTGGTTCCAGTACATTTCGCCGTCTTTATTGACAACGATGGCTACGTCTTCCGGCGTGGTTTTCTCAACCTGGTTGATCTCCGTCGGCAGATTAACTTTCTGCAGTTTGAGAACGACCGGGCTGGTGATCAGAAAGATGATCAGAAGAACCAGCATCACGTCCACGAGGGGCGTGGTGTTGATCTCTGACATCACGGCATCTTCATCTCCGCTATCGGAGCCAACACTCATAGACATGGTTAGCCAACCTTTTTAGCGCCAGCGGCGGCACGTGCAGCTTCCGAGGTGTGCATGGCGCCCGAGATCAGGACCGAGTGCACGTCTGCGCTGAAGGAACGGACGTCTTCCATCGCAGCCTTGTTGCGGCGTACCAGCCAGTTGTAACCCAGAACGGCAGGAACTGCGACGAACAGACCGAATGCGGTCATGATCAGTGCTTCACCCACCGGGCCTGCGACCTTGTCGATCGACGCGTTACCGGTCATACCGATGTTGGTCAGTGCGTTGTAAATACCCCAGACGGTACCGAACAGACCGATGAACGGTGCGGTCGAGCCGACGGTTGCCAGGAACGACAGGCCATCCTGCAGACGCGACTGGACTTTGTCCACGGCGCGCTGGATCTGCATGGTCACCCAGGTCGACAGGTCGATCTGCTCGAGCAGGGCGCCGTCGTGGTGCTGGGTTGCCTTGGTGCCGGTTTCAGCGATGAAGCGGAACGGCGAGCCGTCTTTCAGTTGAGCCGAGCCGGCAGCGATCGACGGAGCTTTCCAGAACTTCTGGTTGGTTTCCTTCGACTGGCGGAAGATCTTCATCTGGTCCAGCAGCTTGGTGATCATGATGTACCACGAACCGATCGACATGATCGACAGGATGATCAGGGTGCCGCGCGAAACGTTACCGCCGTTCCAGACAGCTTGCGGGCCGAACGGGTTTTCGATTTCTTCCTTGTTGCCGCCAGCTGCCGCCGGGGCCGGCGCTGCTGCTGCCGGCGCCGCTGCGGGCGCTGCCGCGTCAGCCGCCGGTGCTGCAGCCGGGGCGCTCGCTGCTGCCGATGCCGGCGCGTCGGCGAAGGCCGGTGCGGACACCAGCGCCGATGCTGCGGTCACCGAGAACAGGACTGCCGCCAGGGTAGCGGACAAACGGGTATTCTTAAACATGCTTCCTCCAAAAATTTAAAATGAACAGTTCGCTGAACAAATGACAACGAAAATCATGATGTAAGGCGTTGTGCGCCTCGGGTTATTCCAGCGTCCAGACGTACTGCACAGGCTGCGAGGATTCCACTGCAGTGCCGTTCTCGGTTCCCGGTTTGAAGCGGCACTTGCTCAGGGCAGTCATAGCGGCCCTATCAAGGTCTCGGAAGCCGCTCGATTTTTGGATCGAGGCTCCCTGCACCGAACCATCCGCAGCAATCTTGAAGAGGATGGTCGAGGTACCCGTTTCTTCGTTACGCAGCGACGATTTCGGATATTCCGGCTTCGAGCAGGTATTGAAGTCTACAACCGCGGCGGTCCTGGCCGGGCCTGCCGGTTTGGCCGGCGGAGCCGGCGGCGCGTCAGGAACCGGCGGAGCACGGTTGATTTCCTTCGACGGCGGCGCCTGATTGGTCGTGTTAGCGATCACATTCTGTTGCGGCGGCGGCGTCTGCACCTGCACTTCGACCGGCGGGATGAACGGCGGCGGCGGTGCCTTCATTTCCGGCGGTGGCGGCGGGGGAGGCGTCTCCGGCGGTGGCGGCGGTTTGACGTCTTCGATAATTTTGGTCTCCACTGCCTCGGACATTTTCGTGACCATGCGCTTACCGAGACCGGAGATGATTCCGTAAGCGACGATCAAGTGCAGAACGATGACAATGGCGATACCAGTTAAATTCTTCCCGGGGTTCTTCTCATGCGAAAAATTCATCCTGCTTTCTCCAATACCAACCTTTTTTGTTGCTACCAAACCCACAAAACACGACAAAAAGCTAAGAGCCGCATCCGGGACATCGGCGAATTATACCTACGAATTCTTTTTTGCACATACATTTTTATACCTTCAAAGAGGGGCTATTTGCCTGTAAAAACCAGCAAACAAGCTCATCAGTTATGTGAACTCGCGGGCGACGCAGCGTAGGATTAAGTTAGTGTTTTTGCAATGTCAAGTGGTGCCCTTTCGTGATGTGTGGAAGATGAGGCGTGTACGCCAGTTTTGCCGAATTTTCCGAAGCGAATTTTTTGACTCAGCAAATAACATATGAGACATACGTGGCGTTTCTATCAACTATAACCAAGTTCGTAGACAGGGGGCGTACTGTTGAGATGACTTTGCCCTGGAAATCAACGTCTGAACCATGGAAGGCACATATTTAACAAAGGGATCTTAATATGGCTCAACGGCTACGTAAAATGTTATTTGAAATGTATCAGCAGTGGAAGGGGGGAAGAGCAAAATTTTGCCCGCGCCGGACGGCGCGGGCGGAGGGGGACAGCCAGTTCAGTAACGTGCGCGTTTTTCGCGGCGGCATTCGAGGCTGCTGACCACGCGGCCGGACGGATCTACCGTCTCGAGACGGACATCGAAGCCCCACAGCCGGGCCACATGTTTCAACACCTCGTGCGCCTGCTGGTTCAGCGGGCGCCGCTGGAATTGGGTATGGCGCAGCGTCAAGGCCCGGTCGTCTCGCGTATTGACCTGCCAGACCTGGATGTTGGGTTCGCGATTGCCCAGGTTGTACTGCTCGGCCAGCTGCTGGCGCACGTAGCGGTAGCCAGCTTCGTCGTGAATGGCCGAAATGGTCAACTTGTCGCTGCGGTCGTCGTCCAGCACGGCGAAGAAGTGGAACTCGCGGATCAGCTTGGGCGACAGGTACTGGGCGATGAAGCTCTCATCCTTGAAATTGCGCATCGCGAAGTCGAGCGTCTTGAGCCAGTCGCTGCCGGCGATGTCCGGGAACCAGGCGCGGTCTTCGGCGGTCGGCTCTTCGCAGATGCGCTTGATGTCGGTCATCATCGCGAAGCCGAGTGCATACGGGTTGATGCCGCTGTAATACGGGCTGGTGGCGGGCGGCTGGTAAACGACATTGGTGTGACTCTGCAGGAATTCCAGCATGAAGCCGTCGCCGACGATCCCCTCTTTATATAGTTCTTGCAGGATCGTGTAGTGCCAGAAGGTCGCCCAACCTTCATTCATGACCTGGGTCTGGCGCTGCGGATAAAAATATTGCGAGATCTTGCGCATGATCCGCACCAACTCACGCTGCCAGGGTTCGAGCAGCGGCGCGTACTTCTCTATAAAGTACAGCAGGTTTTCTTCCGGCTCGACCGGGAAGCGCGGCGGCGGCGCATCGCGCGTCTGTTCCTCGCGTCGCGGCAGGGTGCGCCACAGCTCGTTGATCTGCGACTGCATGTATTCTTCGCGCTCTTTTTGGCGCAACTGTTCCTGCACGACCGACAGCTTGGCTGGCCGTTTGTAGCGATCGACGCCGTAGTTCTGCAGCGCGTGGCAGGAATCGAGCACTTCCTCGACCGCGTCGATCCCGTAGCGCTGCTCGCATTCGGCGATGTAGTTCTTGGCAAAGACCATGTAATCGACGATGGCGTCGGCATCGGTCCAGGTGCGGAACAGGTAATTCCCCTTGAAAAAGGAATTGTGGCCGTAAGCCGCGTGCGCGATCACCAGCGCCTGCATCGTCAGGCTGTTTTCCTCCATCAGGTAGGCGATGCAGGGATTGGAGTTGATCACGATCTCGTAGGCCAGGCCCATCTGGCCACGGCGGTAGCTTTTCTCGGTCGAGAGAAAGTGCTTGCCGAACGACCAGTGGTTGTACGACACCGGCATACCGACTGACGTGTAGGCGTCGATCATCTGCTCGGCGCTGATGATCTCGAGCTGGTTGGGGTAGGTGTCCAGGCCAAACTTCCTGGCCACCCGGCGAATTTCCTCGTGCGCCTGTTCGATCAGGTCGAAGGTCCACTCCGACTGGTCGGGCAGGGCGCGTGGATTGTTTGGATCTCTTGGCATGATGCGCCTCGCTTCTACTATTTAGGCTGCTTCTTGAACAGCTCCCGGAACACCGGGTAAATGTCGGCCGGCGTCACGATCTTCTGCATCGAGAAGTTGGCGTGCGTGGCGGCGACTTCGCCGTATTGCTCCCACAGGTTCTGCGGTGGCCCGTCGGTGATCTCGACATAAGTGTAGTACTGCACCTTGGGCATGATCTGGCTGTTCAGGATCTGTTTGCACAGCACCGAATCGTTGTCCCAGTTGTCGCCGTCTGAGGCCTGGGCTACGTAGCTGTTCCAGTCGCCATTGCTGTAGCGCTCGGCGATCACCTTGTGCAGCAGGTGCAGGGCCGACGACACCACCGTGCCGCCCGACTCGCGCGAGTGGAAGAATTCGTTCTCGTCGACCTCGGCCGCGGCCGTGTGGTGGCGGATGAAGACGACGTCGATCTTTTCGTAGACGCGCTTGAGGAACAGGTAGAGCAGGATGAAGAAGCGCTTGGCGATGTCCTTGCGGCTTTCGTCCATCGAGCCCGACACGTCCATGATGCAGAACATGACGGCCGCCGTGGAGGGCTTCGGAATCTTGATCCGGTTGCTGTAGCGCAGGTCGATCGGGTCGATGAAGGGAATCGCCAACTGCCTCGTGTGCAGGCCGTGGATCTTGTGCTTCAGTTCGAGGATGCGCGGATCGTCATCCTCGGCGCCCAGCGCCTTGATCTCTGCCAGCTCCTGTTCGAGCGCCTCGATCTGCCGGCGACCCGGGGCCCCGAGTGCGATGCGCCTTCCGAGCGCGCCGCGCAGCGAACGCAGCACGTGGATGTTCGACGGCGTGCCGGAAATGTTGTAGCCGGCGCGCTGGTTCTTGAACTCGATGACCTGGGTCAGTTGCGTCTTGACCATGTTCGGCAGCTCGAGGTCTTCGAAGAAGTAATTCATGAATTCTTCGCGGCTGAGTTCGAAGATGAAATCGTCTTCGCTGGTCTGCTCGCTGTTGCCGGCGCGGCCGCGGCCGGACCCGCCGCCGCCGCTGCGCGGTCGGTTGAACTGGTCGCCTTTCTGGTATTCGGTGTTGCCGGGGTTGACGGTTTCCCAGACGCCGCCATGCGCGTGCCCGAACTTGGGTTCGTTCACGTCCTTGACGGGAATCGAAACCTTCTCGCCATTTTCGATATCGGTGATCGAGCGACCCTTGATCGCCCGGCCCACCGCATCCTTGATTTGCGCCTTGTAGCGGCGCAGGAATCGTTCGCGGTTGACCGCAGACTTGTTCTTGCCCTGCAAGCGTCGGTCGATGAGGTAAGTCAAAACAGGCCTCCTGCTGAAATTCGCGGTGGGCCGGAAACCACCCGGTCCCCTTATCTTACGCGCTTCGGGTGGGAGGCGTGAGAAACCTACTGCGCGTTGCACTGGCAGCCTGCGATGCTCGTCGTACCGAATGTACGACTGCGCTTCTCGCCTACCATTGCTTCCGCTCGCTACGGTTTCTCACGCCTCCGTGCAGCTAACACAGCGCTACATGAAGGCTTTTATGACGATTTGCGCACGCGCAGATACCATTCGCACAAGAGCCTGACCTGCTTCGGCGTGTAGCCTTTTTCGACCATCCGTTCGACGAAGTCGGCGTGCTTGGTGGCGTCTTCCGAGCTCGCTTTCGCGTTGAACGAGATGACCGGCAGCAGTTCCTCGGTGTTCGAGAACATCTTCTTCTCGATCACGGTGCGGAATTTCTCGTAGCTCGTCCAGGCCGGGTTCTTGCCGCCGTTGGTCGCGCGCGCACGCAATGCGAAATTGACGATCTCGTTGCGAAAATCCTTCGGATTCGAAATGCCGGCCGGCTTTTCGATCTTCTCGAGTTCGGCGTTCAGCGATTCGCGGTCGAAGCTCTCGCCGGTGTCCGGATCGCGGAATTCCTGGTCCTGGATCCAGAAGTCGGCGAAGGTCACGTAGCGGTCGAAGATGTTCTGGCCGTATTCCGAATAGCTTTCGAGGTAGGCGGTCTGGATTTCCTTGCCGATGAAATCGACGTAGCGCTGCGCCAGATGCTCTTTAATATAGGACAGGTAGCGCTGCTCGGTCTCGGGCGGGAACTGTTCGCGCTCGATCTGCTGCTCGAGCACGTACAGCAGGTGCACCGGATTGGCCGCGACTTCGGTATTGTCGAAGTTGAAGACCTTGGACAGGATCTTGAAGGCGAAGCGCGTCGACAGCCCGTTCATGCCTTCGTCGACGCCGGCATAATCGACGTATTCGTGCAACGATTTCGCCTTGGGATCGGTGTCCTTCAGGTTCTCGCCGTCGTACACCAGCATCTTCGAATAGACGCTCGAGTTTTCCGGATCCTTCAGGCGCGACAGCACGGCGAACTGCGACATCATGCGCAGCGTGCCCGGCGCGCATGGCGCTTTATCCAGCGAGGAATTGCGCAGCAGCTTGTCGTAGATCTTGACTTCATCCGACACGCGCAGGCAATACGGCACCTTGACGATATAGATACGGTCGAGGAATGCCTCGTTGTTGCGGTTGTTGCGGAAGGTTTTCCACTCCGATTCGTTCGAGTGGGCCAGGATGATGCCCTCGAACGGGATCGCGCCGAAGCCTTCGGTACCCTTGTAATTGCCTTCCTGGGTTGCGGTCAGCAGCGGGTGCAGCACCTTGATCGGCGCCTTGAACATCTCGACGAATTCCATCAGGCCCTGATTGGCCAGGCACAGGCCGCCCGAGTAGCTGTAGGCGTCCGGATCGTCCTGCGAATAATCCTCGAGCTTGCGGATGTCGACCTTGCCGACCAGCGAAGAAATATCCTGGTTGTTTTCGTCGCCCGGCTCGGTTTTGGCGATCGCGATCTGCTTCAGGATCGACGGATAGCGCTTGACCACGCGGAACTTGTTGATGTCGCCGCCGAATTCGTGCAGGCGCTTGACCGCCCACGGGCTCGGCACGTTGCGCAGGTAGCGGCGCGGAATGCCATAGTCTTCTTCGAGGATGTTGCCGTCCTCTTCCTCGTTGAACAGGCCGAGCGGCGATTCGTTCACCGGCGAGCCCTTGATCGCATAAAACGGCACCTGTTCCATCAAGTGCTTGAGTTTTTCCGCGATCGACGATTTGCCGCCGCCGACCGGGCCCAGCAGATATAGGATCTGCTTGCGTTCCTCGAGGCCCTGGGCGGCGTGACGGAAGTACGACACGACCTGCTCGATCACTTCCTCCATGCCATAGAACTCGCGGAACGCCGGATAAAGCTTGATCACCTTGTTGGCAAAGATGCGCGACATGCGCGGGTCGAGCCGGGTGTCGACCAGGGTCGGTTCGCCGATTGCGGCCAGCATGCGTTCGGGTGCGCTGGCGTAAGTCAGGGGGTCTTTCTTGCAGAGTTGAAGATACTCGGACAGAGAGTATTCCTCTTCCCGGGTGCGCTCGTAGCGGGCTGCGTAGTTATCAAAAATGCTCATGTGAATGTCCTCGAATGTGCTAACACTGATCACTGTCCGACAGCTGTTTGATAACAGCTGCCCAAGCCCCGGTTCTGACGCAGGAATTCCGAAAAACCTTACGGTCTTTCAACTCCCCGGATGTTTTTGTGGGGTTCGCCCAATAAGTTTGGAGGTCAGAGATCTGACACAAAACGGAGGGCGACGTTCTTGTTATGACCCGGTTTATCGGCCATCAAAAAAAACCGCTGTTTTGCAGATTTTTTTAACGGTGTCACCGGTTTTGTTAGCGCCCGCGGAGAGCGTCTTTTACTCGTATGAAATTTATTATCTGCCTAATAGTTCCGGAAGTCAAAACAGTCAGGAGCATATCTTTATGAGTAAACTAAGTGTCTGAAAATAAAAGACAAACAGCTATTTTGAAGCGCCTGCGGAGCCGGTCTTGGTGCCGACTGCCAGGGTCGTGGCGGGCCCGTGCAGACAAGGTGATCGACCTCGCCAGAGCACGTCATGACTTCTCAAAAGTTAAAGGAATAGTGCACCAACTGGCTAAGCAGTGTCGCACGCGTATAGTGTCCCTGTTACATAAATTCCTGAATGAAACCAACAGTCTAGATCAATGCGCTACACTGCGTTCTTGAGCCCGAAACATCCGATTCAAGTGGAGAACATCATGTTGGACGAACAACTGCGCAACGCCCTGCAGGCGATGCCGAAAGCAGAATTGCACATCCATATCGAGGGCTCGCTCGAGCCCGAACTGATCTTTGAGCTGGCACAAAGGAACAACGTTTCGCTCGCTTACCCGACAGTGGAAGCGTTGCGCCAAGCTTACGCTTTCAGCGATTTGCAATCGTTCCTCGACATTTATTATGCAGGCGCCAGTGTTTTGCTGACCGAGCAGGACTTTTACGACATGACCGCGGCCTACCTGCGCCGCGCCCGCGCCGACAACGTGCGGCACGCCGAAATCTTCTTCGATCCGCAGACCCATACCGCGCGCGGCGTGCCGTTTGCGACCGTGATCAACGGCATCCGGCGCGCCTGCGACGATGCAGCGGCCAGCGGCGCCGTCAATGCCAGCCTGATCCTGTGCTTCCTGCGCCACCTGTCCGAGGAAGAAGCGATCGCCACGCTGGAGGAAGCCGAACCGTTCCGCGACAAGTTCATCGGCGTCGGCCTCGACTCGTCCGAGCTCGGTCACCCGCCGGAAAAGTTCGCGCGCGTGTTCGCGCGTGCACGCGAGCTCGGCCTGCACCTGGTCGCGCATGCGGGCGAAGAAGGGCCGCCGGCCTATATCGAGAGCGCGCTCGATATCTTGAACGTGGAGCGCATCGACCACGGCGTGCGCAGCCTCGACGATCCGGCGCTGGTCGAGCGTTTGGTGCGCGAGCAGATACCGCTGACCGTGTGCCCGCTGTCGAACATCAAGCTGCGTGTGTTCGACGTGATGGGCAGCCACAACCTGCGTCGCCTGCTCGACGCCGGCCTGGTCGCGACCGTCAATTCGGACGACCCGGCCTACTTCGGCGGCTACGTCAACGAGAATTACCTGGCCGCGTTCGAAGCGCTGCCGCTGGAACCGCGCCACGCGCGTCAACTGGCGCATAACAGTTTTGCCGCGGCCTTCCTTGAGGACGAGCAGAAGCGCGCCTATCGTGCCGAGGTCGATGCATTCTTCGACAAGCTATACTGACCGCATGCTCATCCAAGCCCTGCGCATGACCGCACGCGACTGGCGTGCCGGCGAATTGCGCTTCCTCCTGGTGGCCCTCGTGGTCGCGGTATCGGCCCTGACCGCGGTCGGCTTTTTCGTCGACCGCATGAAAAGCGGCCTGAATCGCGACGCCCACCAGCTGCTCGGCGCCGACCTGCTGATCAACGCCGACCAGCCGCTGCCGCCAGCCTGGCGCAGCGAAGCGCAACGGCGCGGCCTGCTGCTGGCCGACACCGTCACCTTTCCCAGCATGGCCCAGGCCGGCGCCGGCGACGATTCGCAGGCGCAGCTGGCATCGGTCAAGGCGGTGTCGCCGGGCTATCCGCTGCGCGGCCAACTGCGCGTCACAGACAATCCCGACGACGCCAGCGAAGCCGCCGGCCAGCTCACGCGCGACACGCCGGCGCCGGGCACGGTCTGGGTCGACGTCAATTTGCTGCCGCCCTTGAGAACCGCGGTCGGCAGCAGCATCCAGCTCGGCGACAAGAGTTTCAGGATCGCCCGCCTGATCGCCTCCGAGCCCGACCGCGGCGCCTCGTTCTCGAACTTCGCGCCGCGCGTGATGCTCGCCATGGCCGACCTGAAAGCAACCGGCCTGGCCGACGGCTACGCGCGCGTGACCTACCGCATGCAGGTCGCGGCGCGCTCGCCCAACGACCTGGCCCCGGTCAACGAGTACGAACGCTGGGTGCGTGCGCGCATCGCGGCCGACAAGGTGCGCGGCGTGCGCATCGAGACGCTGGAAAACGGCCGTCCCGAGATGCGCTCCACACTCGATCGCGCCGAACGCTTCCTGGCCCTGGTCAGCCTGTTGTCGGCGATGCTGGCGGCGGTTGCCGTGGCGATGGCGGCGCGCCGATTCATGCAGCGCCACCTGGACGCCTGCGCGATGCTGCGCTGCCTCGGCATGACCCAGAACGAAGTCGGCCTGCTGTTCCTGGTCGAGTTCGCGCTGGTCGGCCTGGCCGGCAGCGTACTGGGCGTGCTGGTCGGCTTCGGCGCCCATTTCGTATTGCTGGCGCTGATCGCCAACCTGATCCCGGGCACGCCACCGCCGGCCTCGATCCTGCCGGCGTTGCAGGGCATGGTGACCGGCATGTTGCTGCTGGTCGGCTTCGCGCTGCCGCCGGTCCTGCAGCTGCGCAACATACCGCACAACCGCGTGATCCGGCGCGAGGCGGCGGCGCCGCAACCGGCCGCGCTCGCCACCTATGGCCTCGGCACGCTGGTGTTCATCGGCCTGCTGCTGTGGCAGGCGGGCGATTTGCAGCTGGCGCTGCTGACCGCTGGCGGCTTCCTCGGTGGCCTGGCCGCCTTTGCCCTGATCGGCTGGCTCGCCTTGCGCGCCTTGCGCGGCCTGCGTGGGGCAGTCAACCACCAGGGCTGGCGCTTCGCGCTGACCTCGCTGCAGCGCCGTCCTGGCGCCACCGTGGTGCAGATCGTCTCGCTGTCGCTGGGCCTGATGGCGCTGCTGGTGCTGACGGTCGTGCGCGGCGACCTGATGAATGCCTGGCGCCTGTCCACGCCGCCCGATGCCCCCAACCGCTTCATCATCAACATCCAGCCCGAGCAGCGCGACGGCGTGGCCAGGGACATCGTCCAGGCTGGCGTGCGCGACCCCGTGCTGTACCCGATGATCCGCGGACGCCTGGTCGCCGTGAACGGCAATGCCGTCACCGCCGACACCTACCGCGACGAGCGTGCGCGCGGCCTGGCCGAGCGCGAGTTCAACATCTCCAGCACGCACGCGCTGCCGGAGCAGAACGAGGTCGTGGCCGGCCGCTGGTACCAGGACGCGCCGGGCGTGGCCGAAGCCTCGGTCGAGCAGGGACTGGCGCGCACGCTGGGCCTGAAACTCGGCGACACGATGCGCTTCGACATGGGCGGGCAGGTGGTGCAAGCGAAGGTGACCAGCCTGCGCAAGCTGGAGTGGGGCTCGATGCGCGCCAACTTCTTCGTCATCATCAATCCGGCGGCGATGCGCGACGCACCGACCACTTACATGACCGCCTTTCACGTGCCGGCCAAGGGCATCGGCCTGGCCAACACGCTCACGCGCGCCTACCCGAACCTGACCGTGGTCGACGTCAGCGGCATCATCCACCAGCTGCAGGAGGTGCTCGACCAGGTCGTGACGGCGGTCGAGTTCCTGTTCGTGTTCACGCTGGCCTCGGGCGTGCTGGTGCTGTACGCCGCGCTGATGGGCTCGCAGGCCGAGCGCACGCGCGAAGCCGGCCTGCTGCGTGCGCTGGGCGCCACCCGCGGCCAGCTGGCGACGGCCCAGCGCATCGAGTTCGCGCTGGTCGGCAGCCTGTCCGGGCTGCTCGCGGCATCCGGCGCGGCGGCGCTCGGGTGGGCGCTGGCCGAGTACCAGTTCAAGTTTCCCTGGCACTTCGATCCGCTGGTGTGGACCGTCGGCCTGGTCGCCGGCGCCGTGTGTGCACTGATCGGCGGCTGGCTCGGCTTGCGCGGCGTGCTGCGCCAGCCGCCGCTGCAGACGCTGCGCGAGGCGAGCTGATCTGTTGTGGTTTGCCGACCCTAAGGTTTCGTTCGAGGCCCCCAGCCTCGAACGCACCACGGCCGGCGGCGCCTGCGCTATCATGGCTGGATGACTGAATCCACCGCAACACCACACACCGACGACGCGCAAGACCAGCAGGCGCAAGAAGAGCGCACGCTGTACGAAGTCATCGGCGGCGAAACCCGCCTGCGCGAACTGGTCGACCGCTTCTACGACCTGATGCAGCTCGAGAAGGACTTCGCCGGCATCCACGCGATGCACCCGGTGCCCAACGATGGCTCGCGCGACAAGCTGTTCATGTTCCTGTCCGGCTGGATGGGCGGGCCCAACTTGTTCATCGAGCGCTACGGCCACCCGATGCTGCGCGCGCGCCATTTGCCGTACGCGATCGGTACGAGCGAGCGCGACCAGTGGCTGCGCTGCATGGCGCAGGCGCTGGAAGACATGGGCTACGACTTCGATTTGCGCCTGCGCCTGATGACCTCGTTCTACCAGACCGCAGACTGGATGCGTAATCGGCCACACTGAGAGACCGCACTGAGCGTCCGCATCGAGCGTCCCGCATTGATCGTCAATTAATCAAAACGCCGTACCGACATGTCCACCCTCGAATTCATCCTGCTCGCCATCGGCCTGCTGGCCGTCATCGCGCTGCAAGTCATGCTGCTCGCGCGCACGCGTACGCGCGCGGACAGCCGCGGTGACGAGGCGGCCCAGCTCGCCTTTGAACGCCTGGAGCGCGAGCTGCGCCACGAGATGCAAGCCAGCGCCCAAGCCACGCGCCAGGAGCTCGCAAGCCACCTGGCGCAACACCATGCGGCCTCGGCCCAGCAGCTCGACACCATGCGCCAGCAGATGCACCTGCACGCGGCCGGCGGGCGCGAAGAACAGGCGCGCAGCCTGAAGCGCATGGCCGATTCGATCAATGCATCGCTGGCGACGCTGACCGAATCGAATGCCCAGCGCATGCTCGAAGTGCGCGCCACGCTGGAATCCAAGATCCGCGACCTGCAGGCGGACAACGGTAAGCGCCTGGAAGAGATGCGCCAGACCGTCGACGAAAAGCTGCACGCGACGCTGGAGACGCGCCTGACGGAGTCGTTCCGCCAGGTGTCGGACCGGCTGGAAAAAGTGCACCAGGGCTTGGGCGAGATGCAGCAGCTGGCGATCGGTGTGGGCGACCTGAAGCGCGTGCTGACCAATGTCAAGACGCGCGGGACCTGGGGCGAGGTGCAGCTGGAGATGCTGCTCGAACAGGTGCTGACCGTCGACCAGTACGGCAAGAACGTCGAGACCGTGCGCGGTTCGAACGCGCGCGTGGAATTCGCGATCAAGCTGCCGGGCGTGGTCGACGGCGGGCCACCACTGTGGCTGCCGATCGACGCCAAGTTCCCGAAAGAGCAGTACGAGCGCCTGCTGGAAGCAGCCGATGGCGGCGATGCCGATGGCGTCGCGCGCGCGGGCGCGGAGCTCGAGCGTGCGGTGCGCGGCGAAGCCAAGACCATCTGCGAAAAGTACGTGTCGCCGCCGCAGACCACGGATTTCGCGATCCTGTTCCTGCCGACCGAAGGTTTGTATGCCGAAGTGATGCGCCGTCCTGGCCTGGCCGACGATTTGCAGCGCACGCTGCGGGTGACGATCGCCGGGCCGTCGACGCTGTCGGCGCTGCTCAACAGCCTGCAGATGGGTTTCCGTACGCTGGCGCTGGAAAAGCGTTCGTCCGAAGTGTGGCAGGTGCTGGGTGCGGTCAAGACGGAATTCGGCAAGTTCGGCGACGTGCTGGCCCAGACCAAGCTGACGCTCGAGCGCGCCGCCAAGAACATCGAAAACGCCGAGGTGCGCAGCCGCCAGATGGCGCGCAAGCTGAAATCGGTCGAAGCCTTGCCGAGCGAGGCGGCCGCGCTGATGCTGGGCGCATCCGGGCTCGACAACGAGGAATGAGGTCCTACTAATAAAAACGGCGCTGGCGGGCTCGTTCGCCCATCCAGCGCCGTCCACGCCACTGGATCCGCGCTTTAGATCAAGCCCTCGAACAGCAGCACGTCGACCATGTCCCCGGCCTGCACCGTGCCTTGCTCGTCGTGCAGCACCACCATGCAGTTCGCCTCCGACATCGAGCGCAGGATGCCCGAGCCCTGGGCGCCGGTGATCGCCACGGCCGGCACGCCATCGAGCCCGCGCGTCAGCACCGCGCGCTGGTATTCGGTGCGGCCCGGTTTCTTGCGGATCGTGGCGCTCGAGCGCGCCTTGACCAGCTCGAGCGGCGCCTCGGCGCCCATCATGCGCAGCAGCGCCTCGCGCGCGAAAAAGTAGAACGAGACCATCACCGCGACCGGGTTGCCGGGCAGGCCGAATAGGAAAGCGCTGCGACCGTTCGAGCCGATGCGGCCGAACGCCAGCGGGCGGCCCGGGCGCATGCCGATCTTCCAGAAGCTGACCTCGCCGAGGCGCGCCATGATCGTGCGCGTGTAGTCGGCCGCGCCGACCGAGACGCCGCCCGAGGTGATGATGGCGTCGGCGTTTTCGCAAGCCTCGCGCAAGGCATCTTCCAGCGCCTGCGGATCGTCGCGCACCACGCCCATGTCGATCAGGTCGACGCCCAGGCGCTGCAGCATGCCGTAGATCGTGTAGCGGTTGCTGTCGTAGACGCAGCCTTCGTCGAGCGGCTGACCGATCGAGCGCAGCTCGTCGCCGGTCGAGAAGAAGGCGACGCGCAGGCGCCGCTGCACCGGTACCTCGGCCACGCCGAGCGAGGCCAGCAGGCCGAGGTCGGCCGGGCGGATCACCTTGCCCTTGCGCAGGGCGGCGCTGCCGCGTTTCAGGTCTTCGCCGGCCAGGCGGCGGTTGTCGCCGGCGCGAATAGTGCCGGCGGCCATGATGATGGAAGGTCCAGCATCGTTGTCGATTTCGCGCACGAACTCCTGCGGCACCACGCTGTCGCAGCCGGCCGGCATGACGGCGCCCGTCATGATGCGCACGCATTCGCCGGTTTGCGGCACGCCGTCGAAGGCGCGCCCGGCGTAGGCGGTGCCGACCACACGCAGATGCGTATCGCCGGACACAGCTAGATCGGCGCCGCGCAGCGCGTAGCCATCCATCGCCGAGTTGTCGTGCGACGGCACGTCGATCGGCGAAATGAGGTCTTGCGCCAGCACGCGCCCGAGCGCAGCGCGCAGCGCGACCTGTTCGGTGCTGCGGATCGGCTGCGCGAATTCGCGGATGATGCGCTGGGCGTCGCGCACGCTCAAGGCGTCCGGATCGTAGGCCGACAGGCAGCTGACCACGTCGGCCAGACGCGGTGGCCGGGCGGTGTCGAGGCTGTGCAATTCGTCCAGCGTGTTGATGTTGCGGAACGCGTCGGCATCATCGAACAGCACTTCGGCCACCTTGATCTGCCCATACCAGCCATCCATGCGCCGTCCGCCGCCGGCCAGGTAGCTCGAGAGCACAGGCAGCAGGCTGGTCTTGAGCAGGCAGAACACCGGATGCGGCTGGCGTACGCCGTTTTCCTCGGTCACGGCCACGGCCAGGTCGGCGCCGGATGCCTCCAGGCCAGCGAGCAGGCGCTCGGCAAGGTCGGAAGGCAGGAACGGCGAATCGCAGGGCGCCGTCAACAGGTAGGGCGTGGTGCAGCGGCGCAGTCCGGTCTCCAGCCCGGCCAGCGGTCCCAGGAAACCGGGCGTGTCGTCCGGCCACACCGGCACGCCGAAGGCGGCGTAGCGCTCGAGGTTCTGGTTGGCATTGATCGCAAGCATGGCCACTTGCGGCTGCAGGCGCGCCAGCACGGCCGCCGCCATGGTCGAGCCGCCGAAGGGTTGCAGGCCCTTGTCGACGTGGCCCATGCGCGTGCCGCGCCCGCCCGCGAGGAGCAGGCCGCTGATCGATTCCTTGTTCATGTCGTATCCGCTTGTTGTTTTGACGGCTGTCAGCCGCCGATATAGGACATTTCGATTTTCCGTGCGCTTTCCGATCGGCTGGACAGGCCTGCCGTGTTGACGGTGCGTGTTTCGGAATAACGGTCGGCGCGCTGGCGCCACATCCGCGCGATCGCCGACGACAGCTCGAGATCGTTGCCGCCGGCGCGCAGCAGGCCGCGCAAGTCGTGGCCGTGGGTGGCGAACAAACAGGTGTAGAGCTTGCCTTCGGTCGACAGGCGGATGCGCGAGCAATCCTGGCAAAACGCTTGCGTGACGCTGGAGATCATGCCGACTTCGCCGCCGCCGTCGACGTACTTCCAGCGCGAGGCGGTCTCGCCGGTGTAGTTCGGGTTGATCGCCTCAAGCGGCATCTCGGCCGAAATGCGGCGCACCACTTCGCTGGAGGGTAGCACTTCATCCATGTTCCAGCCGTTCGAGGCGCCCACGTCCATGTATTCGATGAAGCGCAGGATGAACGGCGAACCCTTGAAGTGGCGCGCCATCGGCAGGATCTGGTCGTCGTTGGTGCCGCCCTTGACGACCATATTGACCTTGATCGGGCCGAGGCCGGCCGCATGCGCCGCCTCCAGGCCGTTCAAAACGTCGGAGACGGCGAAGTCGACGTCGTTCATGCGCCGGAACACGTCGTCGTCGATCGCGTCGAGCGACACCGTGACGCGGTCCAGGCCGGCATCCTTGAGGGCACGGGCCTTGCGCGCCAGCAGCGAGCCGTTGGTGGTCAGCGTCAGGTCGAGCGGCCGGCCGGACGGCGTTGGAAGCTGCCGCAGCTGGGCCACCAGGCCTTCGAGATTCTTGCGCAGCAGCGGTTCGCCGCCGGTCAGGCGGATCTTTTCGACGCCGTGGGCGATGAACAACTTGGCCACGCGCGTGATCTCCTCGAAGCTCAGCAGCGAGGAGTGGGGCAGGTAGGCGTAATCCTTGTCGAAGACTTCCTTCGGCATGCAATACACGCAACGGAAATTACAGCGGTCGGTGACCGAGATGCGCAGGTCGTGCAGCGGGCGCCCGAGGGCGTCGGCCAGCAGTCCGGAAGGCGCTTCGAGCGTCGCCGGAACTGTCAGCGCGGGCGCGCGCGCGTCGCTCAACAAGATGATTTTTTCAGACATTCCGTAAGGTTAGCATGAGGCGGGTCAGGGCACAGGCGAGCGTCGGATTTCAAACGCTGGTGTTTGCTACGCGCTGGGCTTGGGCGCTCAGACTCGGACTCTAGAAATGAAAAAAGGAAGCCGGGGGCTTCCTTCTGGAGAAGTTCGGAACTTCTTTTATTAGCAGGCGCCGCCGCTGAGGGCGGCGCCTTGTCGACGCTGATCGACGTATCGATGCGCTTATTGACGCGTATCGACCTGGACCAGCGGCTCTTCCACCGGCGGCGGGGCGACCTTACGGGCGCGTCCCATGCGGACCGGCGGCTGGGCTGCCGATTCCTGGGCGGCGCGCAGCTTTTCCGGGTCGGTCGACGCCAGCGTCAGGCCGGCTTGCGCCAGCACGTCGCCCAGGTCTGCCGAAGCGGCAGCCTGCGGCGCCGCAGCGCTTGCGGCCGGAGCCGGGGCCGGGGCCGGTGCCGGAGTTGCAGCCGGAGTTGCAGCCGCTTGCGATGCCGCGGTCGGGAACGCGATCGGTTCCGGCGTTGCCGCTGCCTGCGAGGCGGCGGTCGGGAACACGATCGCCGGGGCGGCTGCCGGCGCCGGTTCGGCTTGCGCGACCGGTGCGGTTTGCTGCGCCTGAGCCGGTGCCTGCGCCTGCTCAGCGACGTGCGCCGCTGCAGCAGCCACCGACTTGGCGGTCGGGAACGGCCATGCACCCTTGCTCGACGCGGCCGGCTGGGCGGTGTCCGAGCTTGCCGTGGCGGCAACCGGAGCCGGTGCAGCCGCGGCTTGGGCAGCGGCGGCCTGGTCGGCGCGCAGCTTCTCGGCGACCTTGGCGGCAGCCTCGGCATCAAGCGCAGCCTTCACCGACGCAGCGGTCGGGAACGGCCACGCACCCGGCGCGCCAGTGGCGGCAGCGGCGGCCGGCTTGGCCTTGGCGGCTTTGGCCTCGGCCTGCACCTTGGCGGCTTCCTCGTCGGCGACCGGCGTGAAGGCCGGCGTCTCGATGGTCTCGCCATCGACGCCTTCGCCCTCGCGCTCGCGGCGGTTGCGGTTACGGCCACCGCGGCGGCGGCGGCGGCGCGGCTCGTCGCCGTTGGCGTCGTCGAACTCGTCGCCGGCCGGACCGACCGTCGTGATGGACTTGACGATCTGCTCCTGCACCACTTCCTGCTCGCCGTTCGGACCGGTGGTCGCGACGGTGATGGTGGTCGCGCTGGTCGCCTGCACGATGCTCAGCTCGTCCTGCTTGGCCTCGACCGGGGCGCGTTCGGTGCGCTCGGCACGCTCGGCACCCTCGCGCGGCGGACGCGGCTGGCGCGGTGCGCGTTCCGGACGCTCGGCGCGTTCGGGGCGCTCGGCACGCTCTGGACGCTCACCACGCTCGGCGCGTGCCGGCGCTGCGGCTTGCGCCTCGGCGACTTGTTCGCGCGCCTCGCGCGGTTCACGCGGCGGACGCGGCTGGCGCGGCGGACGCGCCGGCTTGGCGTCGAGAGCATCGACCGGTTTGACGGCGTCTTCACCCGGCGCGGCCTTGGCGGCCTGATCGCGCTCGTCGCGCTCGCGGCCCTTGCCGTTGCGGCCGGCGTTGCGGCCGTTGGCGTTACGCGGACCGCGGCCGTTGCGCTCGCCGCGCTCGGCGGCTGCCGGCGCCGGTTCGACCGGCTGCGGCACTGCGGCCGGGGCGGGCGGCGGTGCGACCGGGGCCGGGCGGCCGAAGAAGAAGTTGCGCAGCTTGGCGAAGAAGCCTTCCTCTGCAGGTGGTGCCGGTGGCGGCGGCGGCGCGATCGGCGCGGCGGCCGGTGCGGCGGCGGCCGGCTTGGGCGGCTCGCGGCGTTCGACCGTCGGGGCCGGCTGGGCCGGCGTGATGGTCTTGACCACGGCTTCCTGGCGCGGCTTGGCTTCTTCCTTCTGGCGCTTGTTGAACGCCATGTCGGTGTCGGCCGACTCGGCCATCGTATAGCTGGCGGCCGCCTCTTCAAGGCGCGGATCGTCGACCTTGATGCGCTCGAGCTTGTAGTGCGGCGTCTCGAGGTGCTTGTTCGGGATCAGGATCACGGTGATGCGGTGACGCGTCTCGATCTTGAGCACTTCGCCGCGCTTTTCGTTCAGCAGGAAAGCGGCGACGTCGACCGGTACTTGCACGTGGATCGTGGCCGAGTTTTCCTTCATCGCCTCTTCCTGGATGATGCGCAGGACTTGCAGGGCCGACGATTCGGTATCGCGGATGTGGCCGGTGCCCGAGCAGCGCGGGCAAGTCACGTGCGAACCTTCCGACAGCGACGGACGCAGGCGCTGGCGCGACAGTTCCATCAGGCCGAAGCGCGAGATCTTGCCCATCTGCACGCGTGCACGGTCGTGGTGCAGGGCGTCCTTCAGGCGCTGTTCGACTTCGCGCTGGTTCTTGGCGACTTCCATGTCGATGAAGTCGATCACGATCAGGCCGCCCAGGTCGCGCAGGCGCAGCTGGCGCGCGACTTCGTCGGCGGCTTCGCAGTTGGTGTTGAAGGCGGTGGTTTCGATGTCGGAGCCGCGGGTCGCGCGCGCCGAGTTGACGTCGATCGAGACCAGCGCTTCGGTGTGGTCGATCACGATGGCGCCGCCGGACGGCAGCGGGACGGTGCGCGCGTAGGCGGTCTCGATCTGGTGTTCGATCTGGAAACGCGAGAACAGCGGCACGTCGTCGGTGTAACGTTTTACGCGATGCGCCATGTCGGGCATCACGTGGCTCATGAACTGCTGGGCCTGGTCAAAGATCTCGTCGGTGTCGATCAGGACTTCGCCGATGTCAGGCTGGAAGTAGTCGCGGATGGCGCGGATGACCAGCGAGGATTCCTGGTAGATCAGGAACGGACCCGGAGCCGACTTGCCGGCGCCTTCGATCGCGCGCCACAGCTGCATCAGGTAGTTCAAGTCCCACTGCAGCTCTTCGACGTTGCGGCCGATGCCGGCGGTGCGGGCGATCACCGACATGCCTTGCGGCAAGTCGAGCTTGTCCATCGTCTCGCGCAGTTCCTGGCGCTCTTCGCCTTCGACACGGCGCGACACGCCGCCGCCGCGCGGGTTGTTCGGCATCAGGACCAGGTAGCGGCCGGCCAGCGAAATGAACGAGGTCAGGGCCGCGCCCTTGTTGCCGCGCTCTTCCTTTTCGACCTGGACCATGATTTCCTGGCCTTCGCGCAGGGCTTCCTTGATGGAGCAGTTACGGACGTCGACGCCTTCGCGGAAATACGTGCGGGCAACTTCTTTGAAAGGGAGGAAGCCGTGGCGGTCTTCGCCGTAGCTGACGAAGCAAGCTTCGAGGGAAGGTTCGATTCGAGTGATGACGCCTTTGTAGATGTTCGACTTGCGCTGTTCGCGCCCGGCGGACTCGATATCGATGTCGATCAGTTTCTGGCCATCGACGATCGCTACGCGCAGCTCTTCTTGCTGCGTAGCGTTAAACAACATGCGTTTCATTTTTTTAAACTCCGCGACCCGTGGGCCGTTATGCCGTCTTGTCAGGACGGCGTAGGTACATGGATGTACGCGGGGAGGGGAGTGTTGGCGGTGGTATGCCCGGGGCGTGAGCGGCATTGCCGATCACTGGGCGCAGATGGGGCCGAACGATATTGTCACGCACACGCCACGGCCAGCTCAACCGGCGCGGCCCGATAGGACGGCGCAAGGGAGGGCGTCGGGCGGTGCGACGAACCCGGCCGTCGGGAGTCTGTCAACCAGCGAGCGCTGCGGTGTGGCGGGGAAAACGCGGTCCGGGACGTAATCCGGACCGGGTCCGGCCGCAAGAAATTTGCGGCGCGTGCCGTGATGCACGGCGGCGCTTTCCGGACTGCATTCCACTCAACACTGCTGCCGCTCGCGACGGTTATCAAGTCTCCTTGTCTCGGGTCGGGTGGAAACGACAAGCGTTATCGGCACCATCACCCGGCGAGCCGACCCGGGGGCCGGCTTGCCGGTACTTATCCTTAAAATTCCAAACAATCCAATCCTGCAGTCTCGCATGCGGCCCGATTGCAACTGCCGTGCAACCCAGGCGCGCCACGAGAATGTGCGTACACGTTATCGAATCCGAAAAACCGTTGCGCTGCTCCGCGCATATTGCGGCTGCCCGCTACCGTTATTCAAGATTCCTTTTCCATCGATTTTGCATTTTGGCGAGGCCGATGGAGACACCACTGTGTAAAATATCGTTTTTAATTCTTACACCAGAGGCCTCGACAACCCACTGCGCGTTGCTTTTTCGCCCGCTCGAGCCTGCTGCACCCTCGGTACAACAGCGCTTGCAAGTCGAAATGCCGGCACGCTCAGGTCATCCAGGCCCCCACCTGCAGAGGTTTGACCGCCGCCTGTCGATTATATATTCAAAATGAAGGACTTAGAGAGAATTTCTGGGAAGACAAAGCGAATGACCTTGCAAAACGATGTTGTCCCCCCTTCATCACAGACAGACAGCCGCAGCGCCAGCGTACAACTCGTCACGATCGGCGAAGAAGAAGCCGGTCAGCGTATTGATAATTATCTGTTGCGTGTATGCAAAGGCGTCCCCAAGAGCCATATTTATCGCATCCTGCGTTCCGGCGAAGTGCGCGTCAACAAAGGCCGCATTGACCAGATGTATCGCCTGGAAGCTGGCGATGTCGTGCGCATTCCACCGGTGCGCATCGCCGAACGCCAGGGCGACAATGCACCCGTGCCCGGCGCCGAGTTTCATATCGTGCACGAGGACAGCCACCTGCTCGTGATCGACAAGCCGGCCGGCGTCGCCGTGCACGGCGGTTCGGGCGTGTCGTATGGCGTCATCGAACAATTGCGTGCGGCTAGGCCCGAGGCCAAGTTCCTCGAACTGGTGCACCGTCTGGACCGCGAGACCTCGGGCCTGCTGTTGATCGCCAAGAAACGCTCGGCGCTGACCAACCTGCACGAGCAGATGCGCGACGGCACAACGGACAAGCGCTACCAGACCATGGTCGTGGGCGATTGGCGCAATCCGCGCCAGCACGTGCGTGCGCCGCTGCACAAATTCACCACGCCGGACGGCGAACGCCGCGTGGTCGTCCAGGCCGGCGGCCAGGAAGCGCATACCGTGTTCAACCTGCTGCGCAAGTGGCCGGGCTTCGCGCTGCTCGAGGCGGAACTCAAGACCGGGCGCACGCACCAGATCCGCGTACACCTGGCGTCGAACGGCTTTCCGATCCTCGGTGACGAGAAATACGGCGATTTTGCGCTCAACAAGCAGCTTCAGAAGGCAACCGACACGCGCGGCGCCCTGCGGCGCATGTTCCTGCATGCCTGGCAGATCACCTTCCAGCACCCCGAAACCGGCAAGCCGATGACCTTACAGGCGCCGTTACCGCCGGAATGCGAGCGTTTCTTGGTAAGCTTGGGGCAACCATTGATGACCAAGTAAAGATAAGGAGCCGGCTCGGGGCCGGAAGACATGGCAAGAAAGCAATTTGATCTGATCGTCTTCGATTGGGATGGCACGCTGATGGACAGCACGGCCACCATCGTCAAATGTATACAGTCGGCCGCCAAGGACTTGGGCCTGGCGGTGCCGAGCGACGCCGCCGCGGCCCACGTCATCGGGCTCGGCCTGGCGGAAGCCATGCAGGCCGTGATGCCGGATATCGAGCCGGCGCTGTATCCACGCATGGTGGAGCGCTACCGCTACCATTTCCTGACAAAAGACCACGAACTGGTGCTGTTCAAGGGTGTGCCAGCCATGCTGGAGGAACTGTCGCAACTCGGCTATTTCCTCGCAGTTGCCACCGGCAAGAGCCGTGTCGGCTTGAACCGTGCTTTGAATGCCGCCGGCCTGCTGTCGACCTTCGATGCGACCCGTTGCGCCGACGAGACATTTTCTAAACCGCATCCTGCAATGTTGCAAGAATTGACAAGGGAACTGGGGCAGGACATGCGGCGTACCGTTATGATCGGCGACACGACGCATGACTTGCTCATGGCCAATAACGCAGGCGCCGCGGGCATCGCCGTCGAGTACGGCGCGCACCCGGTGCAGCAACTGCAGGCATGTCACCCGATTTTCTCGGCAAAGAACGTACCTGAGCTGCATGGGTGGCTCATCGATAACGCATGAACCAGAGCGCATGAGCGAAGCGAACGAAGTCTTTGTCTGCGCATCCGATGCCCTGGAAGACGGCGGCAAGGGCGTGCGCTTTCCGGTGCATGCCTTCGGTGGCGACGCCACTGGCTTTGCGGTCCGTCATGGCGGCAAGGTCTACGCTTACCTGAACCGTTGCGCCCATGTGCCGGTCGAACTCGACTGGTTCCAGGGCGAGTTCTTCGAGTCGAGCAAGATGTACCTGATGTGCTCCACGCACGGCGCGATCTATGTGCCGGAAAGCGGTGTGTGCGCCGGCGGACCCTGCCGCGGGGCCAAGCTACGCCCGATCGGCGTGCGCGAGGGCGACGACGGCGTCTACTGGCAGCCGGACCAGCACATCCGCCCTCCCGAGGCCCACTAATCAAGGTTTTATGAGCGATAACAACAGGAACGACAATCCGAATGACAGCCGTCCGGGCGGCCAGGCAGGCGGCCCGCCAGCCACGTTCAACAACTGGGAGCGCGAGACCCTCGAGCGCCTCGTGTTCGCCACCGTGCGCGAGCAGCGTGCCTCACGTCGCTGGGGCATCTTTTTCAAGATTTCCTTCCTTCTGCTGGCATTTTTTGCGATCTGGGCTTACTCGGACTTCGACTTTGGCGGCTCCGACATCGATTCGCTCGGCCGTCACACGGCCTTGATCGAGATCGACGGCACCATCGACACCGAAGGCAGCGGCTCGGCCGACACCGTGATCCCGGCGCTGAACAAGGCGTTTTCGGATCCCGGCTCGGCAGCGATCGTGCTGCGCATCAATAGCCCGGGCGGTAGCCCGGTCCAGGCCGGCATCATCGTCGACGAGATCCAGCGTTTGAAGCATGGCTACCCGAACAAGCCGCTGTACGTGGTGGTCGATGAAATCTGCGCGTCGGGCGGTTATTACATCGCTGCGGCAGCCGACAAGATCTTCGTCAATAAAGCCAGTATCGTCGGCTCGGTCGGCGTGCTGATGGATGGCTTCGGCTTTACCGGCCTGATGGACAAGCTCGGAATCGAACGCCGGCTGTTGACCGCCGGCGAGAACAAGGGCTTCCTCGATCCGTTCAGCCCGCAGTCCGACAAGCAAAAGCAGCATGCGCTCGAAATGCTGAACGAAATCCACGAGCAATTTATTGCCGTAGTGCGCGCTGGGCGTGGCAAGCGCCTGAAGGAAACGCCGGAAATCTTCTCGGGCCTGTACTGGACCGGCGCCAAGGCCATCGAGATGGGCCTTGCCGATGGTTTCGGCACGGTCGACACGGTCGCGCGCGACGTCGTCAAGGCTGAAGACATCATCGACTACACGGCCCACGAAGGCTTGCCGGAGCGGGTGCTGAAGAAATTCGGCGCTTCGGTCGGCTCCGGGGCGGTGCACTCGATGTACCGCGGCATGGTGCCGAGCCTGCGCTGAACACCTGCCTGTGGCCTTGACGGCAGACGAAAGCGGCGGCGCAGCCCGCCGTTTTCGTTTGCGCTATCATCAAGTCAGGCTAGCACTTTCATTTTTCTTCATCCGGCGCCGGCCAGCTGGCAATGCCGGGTACGGGGAAGGGAGCGCTGCCCCGTTCGCTGCCGCCGTGGCGCACATCGATGCCGCCGCCATACAGCGCGCAATCCAGGTTATCACCGGTATGATAAAAACCGCCGGCGTCAAGCCAGCTCTGGAAGCGCTGTTGGGCTTCGGCGTACCATGCCGCACGCATCGGCATGTTCTGCTCGGATGCGTGAACGTGAGGAATGTCGCCGCCGCGCGTCCAGCGCGCCAGTGCCATCCGGGTCGGAAACAGCGAAGCGTGGTGGTGGGCCACCGTCGTGCCGCAGCTTGTGGCCGCGACCGCCAGTAGAGTGTGATAGCCATGTTTTTTTTCGATCTGCACAGGTGCCTCGTACGGTTGAGTTCGTAAGAATTTCTCCTACATGTCGTTGGGTCGTAGTCCTACATGAAGTAGCTGTAGTCCAATTCCTAACGAGGTTTCAGTCTATCAATGGGGACATCGAGAAGCTTGACATGTGTCAAACGAGTTCTTGCTTACGTTTGAAACGTTTGCGCTCGACCGTTTCGAAGCTTGCTTTTTCGCGCAAACGTTTTCGGAAAAGCTTTCTTTGCCTCGGATAAGCCTTCTGTTAAAGTGCCGGCCATGAGTAAACTATCCCTGGACCGTGTGCTGCAATCGCAAGGTTTTGGCACGCGCAAGTACTGCCGTGCCCTGATCGAGGATGGCGACGTCGCCATCAACGGCGAAACGCACGACAATTACAAGACGCTGGTCGACACCGACGGCCTGGTGCTGACCGTCTTCGATGAGGAGTGGGTATACCGCGAGCGCGTCTACATCGCCGTGTACAAGCCGGCCAACTTCGAATGTTCGCGCAAGCCGAGCCACCATCCCGGCGTGCTGACCTTGCTGCCGGAACAGTTCACCTGGCGCGACGTGCAGCCAGTCGGCCGGCTCGACCATGACACTACCGGCCTTTTGCTGATGTCCGACGACGGCCCCTTCATCCATGCGCAATCCTCGCCCAAGCGGCATATTCCCAAGGTCTACCAGGCCACGACCCAGGATCCGGTGACGCCGGCCCTGGTCGAGCAGCTGCTGTCCGGCGTGCAGCTGCACGACGAACCGGCGCCGCTGGCCGCCGTGACCTGCGTGCAGCGCGGCGAGCACCTGCTCGAGATCGTGCTCGAACAGGGCAAATATCACCAGGTCAAGCGCATGCTGGCTGCCGCCGGCAACCATTGCGCGGCCTTGCACCGCTCGCAGATCGGCGGCTTGACGCTTGAATCGCTCGGCATCGGCGAGGGCGAGTGGTGCTTTTTGGATCAGGCACAACTCGACCTGCTCGTCCCTGCCAGCGCCTGATAAAATCCTCATGGCTGCGTTGCATCGTCTCGCCGTACTAGCGTACTGTCTTCGCCGATACGCCTTGCCCTGAGGGTTTTCTCAGCCGCTGGAAATTCTGCCGTGCGACGTCGCCGGCCAATTTCCGCAACACTCGTTGTTCCTATTTGCCAACATTGACCGGCTTGGGCAGGCATTGCCTGCTCGGCCAGAACGACGACGATGCCCGCGCGACCTTACCGCCTCCTTGCTTGCCTACCATTTCTCTACCTGACGTCGGCCTCGGCCCAGCAGCCTGAGCCTGCCCAACCCGGCGCTCAATCCGCCACCCAAGCCGCCGCTCAAGCCACTTTGACCGGCTGCGTGAACATCGCCGACGACCTGCAGCGCCTGGCTTGCTACGACCGCCTGGCGCGCGCGAACACCGGCGTGCCGCAAGCGGCGTCCATGGCCAGTGCGCCGCCAGCATCATCGGCTGTCCCGGGAGCGAACGGTACGCAGGCCACAGCCGCCGTCGTCGTCGTGCCCGCCAAGCCGGCCGAGTCGCCGATCAAGGCCGTGGCCGACGCGGCGGCGCAACCGGTGTCGGGCTTCAGCCTGGCCGATTACTGGGAACTCGACGCGGCGCACAAGCGCGGTGTGTTCAACTTCCGCCCGCACACGCCGACCTACCTGATCGCCACCCGCACGGCGCATCCGAACGATGCGCCGTACCGGCCTTTCCGCGACATCAGCGACCTCGGCACCGGCCTGGCGCACTCGGAACTGGTGTTCCAGCTGGGCTTCAAGCTCAAGCTGATCGAAAACGCCTTCGACAAGCCGGTCGACCTCTGGTTCGGCTATACCCAGAACAGCTTCTGGCAGGCGTCGAACCATAAGGCGTCCAGCCCGTTCCGCGAAACCAATTACCAGCCCGAGCTGATGCTCGTGACGCCGCTGAACTTCAATGTACTCGGCATGCATGCGCGTCTCTTTAATCTGGGTATCGTGCACCAATCGAACGGACAATCGTCGACGCTGTCGCGCAGCTGGAACCGGGTCTACGCCCAGGTTGGACTCGAGCGCGACGGATGGACCGTGCTGGGACGCGTATGGAAACGCATCAATGAATCGGCGCCCGACGACGACAATCGCGACATCGTCGACTACATGGGCCGGGGCGACCTCAACGTCACCTATCGCCACGAGGGCAAGGATTACTCGGCGCTGGTGCGCCACAACTTCTCGACCGGGCGCGGCGCCGTGCAGCTCGGCTATGCCTGGCCACTGGTCGGTCACTTCAAGGGCTATGCCCAGCTGTTTTCGGGCTATGGGCAGAGCATGATCGACTACAACTATTACCAGAACGTGGCCGGCATCGGCTTGCTCGGCACCTTCTGACGCAGGCAGAGCGCAGGCGGGCGGCGGCAGTCCGTGACGGCGGTGCCGCCGTGCAATACAATGGCGCGCTACCCACCGCCCATCGTTTGCCATGAAACTTGCCACCTTGAAGGACGATTCGCGCGACGGCCAGCTCGCCGTGGTGTCGCGCGACCTGAAGACCGCTCACATCGCCGACGGCATCGCCCCGACCCTGCAGGCGGCGCTGGACGACTGGGCCTTCATCGCGCCCCAGCTGGCGTTTCTGTACGACGAACTCAACGCCGGCCGCGCGCGCCGCAGCTTCGAATTCGACCCGGGCCGCTGCATGGCGCCGCTGCCGCGCGCCTACCAGTGGGCCGACGGTTCGGCCTACGTCAACCACGTCGAGCTGGTGCGCAAGGCGCGCGGCGCCGAGATGCCGGCCTCGTTCTGGGAGGAGCCCTTGATGTATCAGGGCGGCAGCGATGATTTCCTCGGCCCGCTTGATGACATCGTGCTCGCGCGCGAGGAGTGGGGCATCGATTTCGAGGCCGAAGTGGCGGTCGTCACCGGTGACGTGCCGATGGGCGCGACGCCCGACGAGGCCTTCCGTCAGATTCGCCTGCTGACCCTGGTCAACGACGTCTCGCTACGCAACCTGATCCCGGACGAGCTCGCCAAGGGCTTCGGCTTCTTGCAATCGAAGCCCGCAACCGGCTTCGCGCCGCTGGCGCTCACGCCCGACGAGCTCGGCGACAGCTGGCGCGGCGGCAAAGTCCATCTGCCGCTGCGCTCGGTCTGGAACGGCCGCCTGGTGGGCCAGCCCGACGCAGGCGTCGACATGGTATTCAACTTCCCGCAACTGATCGCGCATCTGGCCAAGACGCGCAAGGTGCGCGCCGGCAGCATCGTCGGCTCGGGCACGGTGTCGAACAAGGATGCGTCGCGCGGCTACTCCTGCATCGCCGAGCAGCGCTGCCTGGAGACGATCGAGCATGGCGCCGCGGTGACGCAGTACATGCGCTTCGGCGACACGATCCGCATCGAGATGCTGGACGAGCAGGGCAAGTCGCTGTTCGGCGTGATAGAGCAGAAGGTGGCGCGGCTGGAAGCGTGACCGGGGCGGCGAGGGGACGCTTTGAGAGATCGACAGTGAGCCGGCGCACCATCTTCGAGAGCGCAGCCGCCCTGGGCGCGGTGCAGCTGGTCAGCCTGGTGCTGCCGCTGATCGCCTTGCCCACCATCGCCGCCGAACTCGGCGCGGATGCGCTCGGCCGCATGGCGTTCGTGCTGTCGATCGCGCAGATCGCGCTGACCCTGACCGATTACGGGTTCAACCTGAGCGCGCCGCGCGCCGTCGCCTTGCAGCGCGACGCGCCGCAGCAGCTGGCCGACATCTGGTGCGCGGTGACGGTGTTGCGCGCCGGCTTTGCGCTGCTCGGCGTAATGGTGATCGGACTGGCGGCCATGGTATCGGAGCGGATCCGCGCCGATGCCGGCCTGATCGCGCTGGCCTACCTGATGGTGCTCGGTAACGTGCTGTTTCCACAATGGTTCTTTCAGGGACTGCAACAGCTCAAGCTGGTCAGCCTGATCCAGGTCGGCGCGCGTTTTACGGTGTTCGGGGCGGTGTTCGTGCTGGTCAAAGGTCCGCACAGCCTGGCCTGGGCAACCTTGCTGCAGGCGTCCGGCGGCCTGCTCGGCGCCATGCTGGCGCTGCCGCTGGTGCGGCGCGCGCTGCCGGGAGCGCGCCTGCGCTGGCCCGGCCGCCGCCAGCTCGGCCTGCACCTGAAGCAAGGCTGGCACGTGTTCCTGTCCAGCGCGGCGGTCACACTGTATACAAGCGGCAACGCGTTTTTCCTGGGGATGGTGGCGGCGCCGAGCGCGGTCGGGTATTACCATGTGGCCGAAAAGCTGGTGCGTGCGGTGCAGACGCTGTACGGGCCGATCAGCGGGGCGATCTATCCGCATGTCGCCCGGCTGGCGCGCGATACCGAGGCGCTGTTGCGCTTCAACCGCAACATTGCGCTCGGTCTGGGCGCGGCGGCGGCCTTGGCGTCGATCGGCATGTATGTCGTGGCGCCGTTCTCGGTGCAGGCGATTTTCGGCACGCGTTTTGCGCCGGCCGTGCCGATCCTGCGCCTGTTCGCGCCGCTGCCTTTGCTGACGGTGCTGTCGAATGTCCTGGGTGTGCAGACCATGCTGGTGCTCGGCATGGAAGCGCTGTTCAGCCGCGTGCTGATCGCCGCCGCGGTGGTCGACGTGGCCGTGTTCGTGCCGGCGGCTTACCTTGCCGGCGGCATCGGAGCAGCCGGCGCGAACCTTGTGGTAGAGTCATTCGTGACGGCGGCGATGGCCGTCCTGCTGCATCGCTCGGGCCGCAATCCCCTTACATTTCACTTCCGCCGAGCCTGAATTGACCGCATCGTCCGCCAACCCTGCACGATTTTCCAAGATCTTCGTCCTCTGTCCGGGTGGCCTGGTCACCGGCGGCGCGGAATTGCTGCATCAACTGGTCGACCGGCTCAGGGGCTTTGGCCAGGCCGCCTATATCTCCTATCTGCCGTCCGGGAAGTCGTTTGCACTGCCCGAAGCCTATCGTCATTACGATGCGCCGCAATCGCGCATCGAAGACGAAGCCGGCAACCTGGTGGTGTTTCCGGAAGTGAGTACGCGTTATGTGAAACGCATCCGGCATGCAGATTGCGCGATCTGGTGGCTTTCGGTCGACTATTACTTTCGGTATCCGCAAAATCACCGCTTTGCCAATCCAATCACGCAGATTCGCGCCAACCGCTTTTATGATCCGTTGCGCTACCTGCGAGGCAGGCTGCGCAACCGTTCGCTTGATTCGATGCGGACGCTGTGCCATTTCGCCCAAAGCCACTACGCGCATGAGTTCCTGCGCCAACGCGGCATCGAGTCGATGATGCTGAGCGATTACCTCGGCGCCGAGCACCTGCGCGAAACCGGCGCCGACAGCGATCGGCACGACAAGCACGACATCATCGTGTTCAATCCGAAGAAGGGCGCCGACATCACGGCCCGCCTGATACGCGCTTTGCCCGGCCACCGTTTCGTACCGATCCAGAACCTGGATGCACATGGGGTGGCGCAATTGCTGCGCTCGGCCAAGGTCTACATCGACTTCGGCCACCATCCGGGCAAGGACCGGCCGCCGCGCGAGGCGGCCATGGCCGGCTGCTGCGTGATCGTCGGCGGCGCCGGCGCCTCCGCCGCGGGACTCGACTACCTGGTGCCGCCCGGCTGCCGGCTCGACCCGCATGCACCCGGTTTCGTCGATGCCTTCCGCGCCCTGGTCGATCGCATCTACGCAAACTATCCCGCGATGACGCGCGAGTTCGATCCCTGGCGCGCGGCGATCCGGCGCGAACAGGCCGAGTTCGACGCCCAGGTGGCGGCGATCTTCGCGATCTCCGATGGCAGCGCACCATGATCGTATTCGCCGTCGTGCCGTACCAGACCCGCTGGCGCGCGCGCGCGGCGCGCACTGCCAGGTGACGCTCGATTGCACGGTCGCGCGTGTGTCGTCGCTGGCGCGGCGGGTGGCGCCGGTGCTGCGCGCGCAATTGAACGGTGGCCCCCGATGCGCATGAGCGTCTGCCTGGCTACCTACAACGGCGCGCGCCATATCGCCGCGCAACTGGACAGCATCTTGCCGCAGCTGGAGGCGCAGGACGAAGTGCTGATCGCCGACGACGGCTCGAGCGATGACACGCTGGCCTGCATCGCCGCCTACGGCAGCCGCGTGCGCGTGGTGGCGACCGGCCGGGTCGGCGGCGTCGTGCCGAACTTCGAGCGCGTGCTGGCCGCGGCCGCCGGCGACGGCATCGTGCTGTGCGACCAGGACGACGTCTGGCTGCCCGGGCGCCTGGCGCTGTTGCGGCAGCACCTGGCGAGCTGCCTGCTGGTGGTGACCAACGGCACGGTGGTGGACGACGCTTTGGCCCCGCGCGGCCAGGACGTGTTCGGCCTGGTCGGCATGCGCGCCGGCCTGCTGCGCAATCTGGTGAAGAACAGCTTCATCGGCTGCTGCATGGCGTTCCGGCGCGAGCTGCTCGAACGCGTGCTGCCGTTTCCACCCGGCGTGCCCTGGCACGACTGGTACATCGGCCTGGCGGCGGAAGCGCTGGGGCGGGTCGAGCGCGACGCCAGCGTGACGATGCTGTACAGGCGCCATGCGACCAATGCCTCGCCGACCGGCGCCAAGTCGGGCAACTCGCTCGCGACCAAGCTGCGCATGCGCGTGGCGGTTGCGCGTGCTGTGGTCGTGGCCTTGGCGCGCCGCCGCCGCGGAGCATCGGGGTGACGGCGCGTCCGCGCGTGCTGGTGCTGCTGGCCAGCTACAACGGCGCGCCCTGGCTGCGCGCGCAGATCGATTCGATCCTGGCGCAGGCCGGCGTCGAGGTCGACATCATGGTCGGCGACGACGCCTCGCACGACGCCACCCCCGACCTGCTGCGCGACGCCTGGCCGGGCGAGGCGCGCATCCGCTTCCGGCGCTGGGACGGGTCGAGCGGCTCGGCCGGCGCCAACTTCCGCCGCCTGTTTCGCACGGTCGACAGCATCGGCTACGACTTCGTGGCCCTGGCCGACCAGGACGACGTCTGGCATCCGGACAAGCTGGCGCGCGCGCTGGAAGCGTTGCAGCGCCACAACGCCCAAGGTTACTCGGCGGCGGTCGAGGCGTTCTGGCCGGATGGGCGGCGCAAGACCATGGCGCAGTGCGCGCGCGAACGCGGCGCCGACTTCCTGTTCGAAGGCGCGGGGCAGGGCTGCACCTTCGTGCTGCGGCAAAGCCTGTTCGCACGCGTGCGCGGCTTTTGCATCGAGCACGTCGACGCGGTCGAGCGCCTGCACTACCACGACTGGATGATCTACCTGTTGGCGCGCGCCTGGGATGCGCGCTGGGTGTTCGACGCACGCGCGGCGCTCGACTACCGCCAGCACGGCGGCAACGAGATCGGCGCGCGCGGCAGCCAGGGTGCGGTACAGCGGCGCCTGAAGCAGATCCGCAATGGCTGGTATGGGCGCCAGATCCGCCAGGCGGCCAAGCTGTACCGCATCGCGCATCCGGGCGACGCCTTCATCGAAGGCGCGGCGCAGCTGTTGGGACGCGACGATGGGCCGCTGCGCCGCCTCGGCCTGGCCGGTTTCGTCATCCGGCACGGGCGGCGCCGGCGTGTCGACCGCGCCGTGCTGGCGCTGGCCGCGCTGGCCGGCTGGATCTGAAGCGCGACCCGGAATCAGTAGGCGCCACCCTTGCGCAAGACGACGCGGAAGGTGCGCATCAGGATCACGATGTCGGTGAACAGCGACCAGTTCTTGATGTACCAGGCGTCCAGGTAGACCCGGGTGTCGTAATCGACGTCGTTGCGGCCGCTGATTTGCCACAGGCCGGTGATGCCGGGCCGCGACTGCAGGTAATAATCGATCTGGCTGCCGTAGCGCTCGAGCTCGGCCTCGACCACCGGGCGCGGGCCGACCAGGCTCATGTCGCCCTTGAGCACGTTCCACAGTTGCGGGATCTCGTCCAGGCTGGTCTGGCGCAGGAAATGGCCGATCGGCGTGATGCGCGGATCGTTCTTGAGCTTGAAATCGCGCTGCCATTCCGCGCGCGCCTGCGGGTCGCGCGCCAGCAGTTCGGCCAGCAGGCGCTCGGCCTGCGGCGCCATGGTGCGGAATTTATAACATTTGAACGGCTTACCGTCCCGGCCGATGCGCTCGTGGCCGAACAACACCGGCTTGCCCGACTGCCTGACCTTGAAGGCGATGAACAGCAACAGCGGCGCGCCCAGCACCAGTAGCAGCGTCGACACCGCCAGGTCGAAGCCGCGCTTGATCAGCCGCGGCAGGCGACGCGCCAGGTTGTTGCGCAGCGTCAGGATCAACACTTCGTGGGCGAAGAAGTGTTCGGCTTCCATGCCATACAGCGGCAAACCACGCAGGGACGGCACCAGTTGCACGTCCTTGTGTTCGCGGCTGAGTTGCAGGATCAGGTCTTCCTGACTGTCGATGCCGTTGCGCTCCAGCGCCAGCACGACGTGCGGATTGCCGAGCGCGCGGATGGTGCGATTCGGGTCGGCGCCGAGCGGCAGCGCCGGAATCGGCCGGCCCTGGCGGTCGGTCATGCGGTGCAGCGGCGCCGGTTCGCCGGGCGGCACCAGGAAGGCGACCAGCTGCAGGCCCATCAGAGGCTCGTCGCGGAAGGCGAGGGCCGTGTGGACTGCATTCTCGCCCCAGCCGATGATGACCATCGGGCGGTTCCAGCCGCCCAGCGCGCTCAGCGTGCGCTTGGCGATCCAGCGCATGCCGACCAGCACGCACGGCGCGGCGCTCCAGTTGAGCAGCACGCTGGCGCGCGAAAACTGTAGCTTGGCCAGGAACAGCGAGGCCACGTCGAGCGCCGCCAGGCACAGCATGACCTTGACGACATCCTTGATTTCATTGGCAAAAGGCTTGCGTCTGCCATAATGGCCGTGGGCCCAGAACAGGCCGACCGCCAGCAGCGCCAGCACCAGGTAAATCTCGACCCGCACCGAGTCCAGCGCCGGCGCCCAGGCCTCGTCCGACAGCGGCGACAAGCCGTGGAAGGGCGCCGCTACCATCAGCGACAGGACGAAGCTCAATGCCAGCGCCAACACGTCGTCGGCGACCAGCGCGTATTTTTCGAACTGCCAGTTGCTGGCCCAGGTGGTTTGAAGTGACATGGCGTCCTATTGTAAATGCCTAAGGGCAAGTCATAACAAGTATCATGTCGGCGGCTGCATGTCAGCCAATTCGATGGAGCACGCGATGATTCTCAGCACCGGCAGCGCCGGCTTTATTGGCAGTAATTTCGTCCTCGACTGGTGTGTCGCCTCGAGCGAGCCGGTCGTCAATCTCGACAAGTTGACCTATGCCGGCAACCTCGAGAACCTGGCTGGCCTGGCGGGCAACCCGCGCCACGTCTTCGTCAAGGGCGACATCGGCGACGTGGAACTCGTCGGCCGCTTGTTGCGCGAACACCGGCCGCGGGCCGTGATCAATTTTGCGGCCGAAAGCCACGTCGACCGCAGCATCGACGGCCCCGAGGATTTTATCCAGACCAATATCGTCGGCACCTTCCACCTGCTGGAAGCGGTGCGCGCCTACTGGAGCGCGCTGCCGGACGAGGACAAGGCCGCGTTCCGTTTCCTGCATGTCTCGACCGACGAAGTCTACGGCTCGCTGGACCAAGCCGCGCCCGCCTTCAGCGAGACCCATCGCTACGAACCGAACAGCCCTTACTCGGCAAGCAAGGCCGCCAGCGACCACCTGGTGCGCGCCTACCACCACACCTATGGCTTGCCGGTGCTGACGACCAATTGCTCGAATAACTATGGCCCATATCACTTCCCAGAAAAGCTGATCCCCTTGTGCATCCACAATGCGCTGGCCGGCAAGCCGCTGCCGATCTACGGCGACGGCCGGCAGGTGCGCGACTGGCTGTACGTGAAAGACCATTGCGCGGCGATCCGGCGCGTGCTCGAGGCCGGCCGGGTGGGCGAGGTCTACAACGTCGGCGGCTGGAACGAAAAGACCAATCTGGAGGTCGTAAACACCTTGTGCGAGATCCTGGATGTGTTCAGCCCGCGCGCCGATGGCCAGTCGTACAAGACGCAGATCGTGTTCGTGGCCGACCGCCCCGGCCACGACCGCCGCTATGCGATCGACGCGAGCAAGCTGGAGCGCGAACTGGGCTGGAAGCCGGTCGAGACCTTCGAGTCCGGCATCCGCAAGACGGTCCGGTGGTATCTCGACAATGGGGACTGGGTACGCAACGTGACCAGCGGGGCCTACCGCGACTGGGTGGGTCGGCAGTACGGAGTGTGATTTGAAAATTCTGCTTACCGGCAAAAACGGCCAGCTCGGCTTCGAATTGCTGCGCACGCTGGCGCCTTTGGGCGAGCTCGTTGCGCTCGGCCGCGACGACTGCGACCTGGCCGACGCCGCCGCCTTGCGCGCGCGCGTGCGCGCGGCCGCGCCCGACGTCATCGTCAACGCCGCCGCCTACACCGCGGTCGACCGGGCCGAAGCCGAGCCGGCGGCCGCGTTTGCGGTGAACGCCGACGCGCCGCGCATCCTGGGTGAGGAGGGCGCACGCCTGGGGGCGCTGGTGCTGCATTACTCGACCGATTACGTGTTCGACGGCAGCAAGGAGGGCGCCTACCGCGAAGACGACTTGCCGAACCCGCAGAACGTCTACGGCCGCAGCAAGCTGGACGGCGAGCGCGCGCTGGCGGCGGCGAACCCGCGCCACCTGATCCTGCGCACCAGCTGGGTGCTCGGCGCGCACGGGAGCAATTTTGCCAAGACCATGCTGCGCCTGGCGGCAGAGCGCGAGCGCTTGAGCGTGGTCGCCGACCAGCACGGTGCGCCGACCTCGGCCGCGCTATTGGCCGAGCTCAGTGCACAGCTGCTGCGCCGCCACGCGCGCGCGCGAGAACGTCTTGAAGAGTTTCCGTATGGTATTTACCACACCGCCGCCACGGGCGAAACCACATGGTACGATTACGCCCGCTTCGTGCTCGCCGAGGCGATTGCCGCCGGCAAGCCTTTGAAGGCGACGCCAAGCGATGTCATGCCGCTGACGAGCGCGCAATACCCGACGCCGGCGCGCCGGCCGCTCAATTCGCGGCTCGACACCAGTCGCCTGCGCAGCACTTTCGAGCTCGATCTGCCGCCCTGGCAGATTGGTGTGCGCCAGGTGCTTCGACACATTCTCTGAGTTTCGCTGACGATCATGTCCACCACAAAACGAAAAGGCATCATCCTGGCGGGCGGCTCGGGGACGCGCCTGTATCCGGTGACCCAGGCGGTCAGCAAGCAATTGATGCCGGTGTACGACAAGCCGATGGTGTACTACCCGCTCAGCACGCTGATGCTGAGCGGCATCCGCGACATCCTCTTGATCACCACGCCCTACGACAGCGCGCGCTTCGCCGACCTGCTCGGCGACGGCAGCCAGTGGGGCATGAATATTCAGTATGCGGTGCAGCCGAGCCCGGACGGGCTGGCCCAGGCTTTCATCATCGGCAAGGATTTCGTCGGCAAGGACCCGAGCGCACTGGTGCTCGGCGATAACATCTTCTATGGCCATGACCTGGTCAAGCAACTGCACAATGCCAATGCGCGCGTCGACGGCGCGACCGTGTTCGCCTACCACGTGCAGGACCCGGAACGCTATGGCGTGGTCGAGTTCGACGCCCACCGCCACGCGCTGAGCATCGAAGAAAAGCCGAAGGCGCCGAAGTCGAACTACGCGGTCACCGGGCTGTATTTCTATGACAACGAAGTCTGCGGTATCGCCGCCGACATCAAGCCCTCGGCGCGCGGCGAACTCGAAATCACCGACATCAACCAGACCTACCTGACGCGTGGCCGGCTCGACGTCGAGATCATGGGCCGAGGCTTCGCCTGGCTCGACACCGGCACCCACGACAGCCTGCTGGAAGCCGCCAGCTTCATCGCCACCCTGCAAAAGCGCCAGGGCCTGCAAGTGGCATGTCCGGAAGAGATCGCCTTCCGCCAGGGCTGGATCGATGCCGAGGCGCTGGCCCGGCTGGCCGCGCCGCTGTGCAAGAATGGCTACGGCAATTACCTTTTGAATTTGCTGAAGTAGACCGCCATGCCCATCATCGTCACCCCGACGGCCATTCCTGACGTGCTCGTGCTCGAGCCGACCGTGTTCGGCGACGAGCGCGGCTTCTTTTTCGAAAGTTTCAACGCGCGCGAATTCAAGGAAGCGACCGGCCTGGACGTCACCTTCGTGCAGGACAACCACAGCCGCTCGGCCAAGGGCGTGCTGCGTGGCATGCATTACCAGATCGAGCATCCGCAGGGCAAGCTGGTGCGGGTGGTGCAGGGCGCCGTGTTCGACGTCGCCGTCGACCTGCGCCGCGCATCGCCGACCTTCGGCCACTGGGTCGGCCAGGTGCTCAGCGCCGACAACCGCAAGCAGATCTGGATCCCGCCCGGCTTCGCCCACGGCTTCGTCGTGCTCAGCGACGCCGCCGAATTCCTCTACAAGACCACCGATTACTGGTATCCGGCCCATGAGCGCTGCCTGCTGTGGAACGATCCGCAGGTCGCGATCGCCTGGCCGATCGACGGCGCGCCGACCCTGGCGGCCAAGGACAGCGCCGGCACGCCATTCGCCCACGCCGAGATCTTTCCCTGACCCGCCGTCGCCCTTTACGACTGCCCGAGACCCGAACAGCGCGGGCTTTTCCGGTCTGTTCTAGGTATAGCCATGCGGCAACATCTGGAATAATGCCAGCTTGAATAAAGTCGGGGCCGGTCCCGACGGGCACCGGGACACGAGATGGCGGAAGAAAGCGGCGCGGAAAAGAACCAACCAGCGTCAGAGAGACGCTTAAGGCAGGCACGCGAGAACGGCGACATCCCGCGCTCGCGCGAAGTCGGCACTTTCACCGTGCTGATGACCGCCGGCGCCGGCCTGTGGATGCTGGGCGGCGGCCTGATCGACAGGCTCTCGCGCGTGCTGCAATCCGGCCTGTCGCTCGACCGCGAGCAGATCTACAACCCGAATGTGCTGATCGAACGCGTCGGCGCCGACATCGCCAGCGTGCTGCTGGCCTGCCTGCCGCTGGCCGGCGCGGTGATCCTGGTCATGCTGGCCTCGCCGATGCTGATCGGCGGCTGGAACTTCAGCGCCAAGGCCTTCATGCCGAATTTCGGCAAGCTCAACCCGATCAACGGCATCGGCCGCCTGTTCTCGACCGATTCGCTGGTCGAGCTGCTCAAGGCCGTGGCCAAGACGCTGCTGGTCGGCGCGGTTGCCTGGTACGTGATGATGAGCCAGAAGGAAGCCGTGATCGGCCTGGCCGCCGAGCCGGTCGGCGCCGCCACCGCCCACCTCGGCAGCCTGGTCGCCAAGGCCTTCTTGATCATGGTCAGCGCGCTCGGCGCGATCGCGCTGCTGGACGGTCCGTACCAGATCTGGCACTACGCCAACAAGCTGAAGATGACGCGCCAGGAAGTGATCCAGGAATCGAAGGAATCGGACGGCAACCCGCAGATCAAGGGCAAGATCCGCCAGATGCAGCGCGAGATGGCCAGCAAACGCATGATGGCCAATGTCCCGACCGCCGACGTGGTTGTGACCAACCCGACCCACTTCGCGGTGGCGCTGAAGTACGCCGACGGCCAGCGCGGCGCACCGCGCGTGGTTGCCAAAGGCACCGACGAGGTCGCCGCCAAGATCCGCGAGATCGCCAAGGAAAACAAGGTCACGCTGCTGGAAGCCCCGGCGCTGGCGCGTGCGCTGTACAAGCACACCGACATCGACGACGAGATTCCGGAACGCCTGTTCTCGGCGGTGGCCGAAGTGCTGGCCTACGTCTACCAGCTGCGTGCCTACGCCAAGGGCGACAGCAAGCAATATCCGGACCGTCCGAGCAAGCTGCCGGTCCCGCCGGAGATGGACCCGTTCAACCCGGCTTCGCAAAAGCCCGGCGCCGACAACATCACGCACTAATTAAACACAGAGCTCAAGGAACGACCTGATGAACGGTTTCAAACTGCCGGCCTGGATGCAAAAGATCGCCGCCAAGGGCAATGCCCTGGCGGCCCCGATCCTGATCATCCTGCTGCTGGCGATGATGATCCTGCCGCTGCCGGCCTTTGCGCTCGATTTGTTCTTCAGCTTTAACATCGCAATGTCGGTGATCGTGCTCTTGACCGCGCTGTACACGGTCAAGCCGCTCGACTTCATGGCCTTCCCGGCGGTGCTGCTGGTCACCACGATGCTGCGCCTGTCGCTGAACGTCGCCTCGACCCGCGTGGTGCTGACCGAAGGCCACACCGGCGGCGCCGCGGCCGGCAAGGTGATCGAAGCCTTCGGCCACTTCCTGATCGGCGGTAACTACACGGTCGGCCTGGTGGTGTTCGTCATCCTCACCATCATCAACTTCACCGTCGTGACCAAGGGCGCCGGCCGTATCGCCGAAGTGGGCGCGCGCTTCGCCCTGGATGCGATGCCGGGCAAGCAGATGGCGATCGACGCCGACCTGAACGCCGGCCTGATCGGCGAGGCCGAAGCCAAGCAGCGCCGCAGCGACGTCGCCATGGAAGCCGAATTCTACGGCGCCATGGACGGCGCCTCGAAGTACGTGCACGGCGACGCGGTGGCCGGCATTTTGGTTACCGTGATCAACGTGATCGGCGGCCTGATCGTCGGCATGGTCCAGCACGACATGGCTTTCGGCGACGCCGTCAAGAACTACACGCTGCTGGCGATCGGTGACGGCCTGGTGGCGCAGATCCCGTCGCTGATCATCTCGATCGCGGCCGGTATGGTGGTCTCGCGCGTGGCCAGCGACAAGGACGTCGGCGACCAGGTCATCGGCCAGCTGTTCGGCCGCCCGATCGTGATGTACATCACCGGCGGCATCATCGGCGGCATGGGCCTGATCCCGGGCATGCCGAACCTGGTGTTCCTGCTGTTGGGCAGCGCGCTGTTCGGCGCCGGCTACCTGGTCGAGAAGCGCCTCAAGAACGCCCCGGCGCAAGCCCAGGGCGGTGCCGCCGGTGCGCAGGGCGGCGCGGCCGGTGCGCCGGGTGCGGCGGGCGCTACCCAGGCCGCCACCACGCCGGCCGAGCAGGAAGAAGCCAGCTGGCAGGACGTCACGCCGGTCGACACGCTCGGCCTGGAAGTCGGCTACCGCCTGATCGCGCTGGTCGACAAGGGCCAGAACGGCGAGCTGCTCAAACGCATCAAGGGCATCCGCAAGAAGTTCGCCCAGGAAGTCGGCTTCCTGGCGCCGCCGGTGCACATCCGCGACAACCTGGAGATGAAGCCGTCGGCCTACCGTATCACGCTCAAGGGCGTCGAAGTCGGCAGCGGTGAAGCGATGAACGGCCAGTTCCTGGCGATCAACCCGGGCATGGCGACCGGCACGCTGCCCGGCCTGGTGACGGTCGACCCGGCCTTCGGCCTGCCGGCGATCTGGATCGACGCCGCCCTGAAGGAAGAGGCGCAGAGCATGGGCTACACCGTGGTCGACGCCGGCACCGTGATCGCCACCCACCTGAACCACCTGATCACCACGCACGCCGCCGAGCTGCTGGGCCGCATGGAAGTGCAGGCGCTGCTGGACCACCTGGCCAAGGAAGCGCCGAAGCTGGTCGAAGACCTGGTGCCGAAGGTCGTGTCGCTGTCGACCTTGCAGAAAGTGCTGCAGAACCTGCTGCTGGAAGGCGTGCACATCCGCGACATGCGCACCATCATCGAGACGCTCTCGGAATTCGGCGGCCAGACCCAGGATCCGAACGACCTGACCGCGCAAGTGCGCGTGGCGCTGGGCCGCGCCATCGTCCAGCAACTGTTCCCAGGTACCAATGAACTGTCCGTGATGACCCTGGACAACCGCCTCGAGCGCCTGCTGGTGCAAGCCCTGAGCGCCGGCGGCGACGGCACCGGCATCGAGCCGGGCCTGGCCGACACCATCGTCCAGCAGGCCGCCAACGCAGCCCAGCAGCAGGAGGCGATGGGCCTGACGCCGGTGCTGCTGGTGCCGGGCCCGCTGCGCACGCTGCTGTCGCGCTTCCTGCGCCGCGCGCTGCCGCAGCTGAAGGTGCTGTCGCATTCGGAGATCCCGGAAACCAAGACCATCCGCGTGACCAGCCTGGTCGGCGCGGCCTGATCCTGCATTTTTCTGCTCTGCTTTTTCCTGCTTGCGCGTCGGCTGACCTGGCCGGCGCGCCCATCCTTGTGTCATCTCAAACGTCGTCGTAAATCCTGCCGTAAGGAAATAGGGCGATTTCCCCATCCTTTTCTCCAGATCGTTTCCGCTAGGCATCGTCAATAATGCTACTCATCAACCGATAGCTGACCCTGCCTGCGAAAGCGGAGAACAACGATGAACGTGAAGAAATTTACAGCCCCGACCTCCCGCGAGGCCCTGCGCAAAGTGCGCGAGGCCCTGGGGCCGGACGCGGTCATCCTGTCGAACCGCCCGGTCGATGGCGTGGTCGAGATTCTCGCGTTGGACAACGACGACGTCGCTTCGCTGGCTTCGCCCTCGGAAGAATCGGAAATGGCCGCGCCGCGCCCGTCGATGCAGATGCCGGAGGCGCCGATGTTCCGTGAGCCGGCGCCGGCCGCCCGCGCCTTCCAGGATATGGCCGCCTCGCGCTACGCCGACGAACTCCCGCCCGAGCCGATGGCGCGCCCGGCCGCGCGCCAGCCGTTCAGCTCGCTGGGCGCGCTCGACGATGCGCCGGCCTATGCCGCACCGCAGTCGCCGATGCAGCAGCCGATGCAGCAGCCGGCGCAGCCGCAGCCGCAAACCTACGCCAACCGCCGCGCTCCGCAGCCGGAAGTCCAGGCCTTCGACATGGCGGCGATGACCGCAATGATGTCGGCCGCGATCGCCCAGGCGAAGGAATCGGCTGCCAGCGCGGCCGCCAGCGCCGCCGCCAGCGAGATGCAGGGCATGATGGGCGAGCTGCGCGCGATGCGCGGCATGATGGAATCGCAACTGGCCGAGCTGTCGTGGGGCACGACCCAGCAGCGCGAGCCGCAAAAGGCCGTGGTGCTGCGCGAAATGCTGGCGGCAGGCTTTTCGGCCAGCCTGGCACGCTATCTCGTGGATAAACTCCCGGCCGGCAAGGACGCCGCCGAAGCTATGCGCTGGATCAAGACCGTCCTGGCGCGCAACATCACCACGATGACCGACGAAGACGCCATCCTCGACCGCGGCGGCGTGTTCGCCCTGGTCGGCCCGACCGGCGTCGGCAAGACCACCACTACCGCCAAGCTGGCGGCGCGCTGCGTGATGCGCCACGGCCCGGAAAAGCTGGCGCTGATCACCACCGACGCCTACCGTATCGGCGGTCACGAGCAGCTGCGCATCTACGGCAAGATCCTGGGCGTGATGGTGCACTCGGTCAAGGACGAAGCCGACCTGCGCATCGCACTGAAAGAACTGCGCAACAAGCACACGGTGCTGATCGACACCATCGGCATGTCGCAGCGCGACCAGATGGTGACCGAACAGGTGGCCATGCTGACCGATTCCGGCGCCAACGTGCAGCGCCTGCTGTGCCTGAATTCGACCTCGACCAACGAGACCCTGAACGAAGTCGTGCGCGCCTACCAGGGCAGTGGCCTGGCCGGCTGCATCATGACCAAGCTGGACGAGGCGGCCTCGATCGGCAACGTGCTCGACGTGCTGGTGCGCCAGAAACTGAACCTGTACTACATCTCGAACGGCCAGCGCGTGCCGGAAGACCTGCACCTGGCCGACCGCGCGATGCTGGTCGACCGCGCCTTCCGCAACAAGCGCGACGCCGCTGCTCAACTGGTGGATGCCGACCTGCCGCTGATGATGGCCGGCCTGGGCAACCTGAACAACGACCGTTCGCTGCGTGAGGTCTACGTTGGCTAGTTTTGATTTCGACCAGGCAGAAGGCCTGCGCCGGATGCTGTCCGGCCCCAAGCCGCGCATCGTCACCTTCCTCTCCGCCACGCCGTCCGACGACAAGGGCGCGATGCTGGTCAACCTCGGCGCCTCGCTGGCGCAAAGCGGCAACGACGTGATGATCGTCGACGCCTGCGAGCGCGACTACGGCGTGGCCCAACGCCTGGGCGTGGAGCGCGGCGCGACGCTGCTGCAGGTGGCGCGCCAGGAATGCGCGCTGAACCAGGTCATCCATCCGGTGCCGCAGGGTTTTTCGGTCGCCACCATGACGCGCGGCGCCTATCCTTGCAGCGGCGCCGAGGAAGCGCGCCGCCTGGCCAAGACCTTCGACGTGCTGGTCAAGCAGGCCGGCAGCATCGTCATGGTCGATGGTGAATTTTCCGATGAGGACAGCTTTCCGGTGCCGATCATGGCCAGTTCCGAGATCGTGGTGCAGGTTTCGACCGGCGCGGCGTCGATCACCAATGCCTACGCGCTGATCAAGCGCCTGTCGCAGCAGCTCGGTCGCCGTCCCTTCGGTATCCTTGTCACGGGCGCGACCGAAGCCGAAGCCAAGGTGGTATACGATAATATGTCAGCTGCGGCAACACGTTACCTTGCAGTAACGCTGACGTCGATGGGCTCCGTGCCCGCCGACGAGTACCTGCAGCGCGCCGCGCGTCTCGGACGCGCCGTGGTCGACGCCTTCCCGCTGGCGGGCGCTTCGGTGGCATTCCGCCAACTGGCGGGCCGCTTCGCACGCAGCAATCTGGCGCCGCACGGGCGCGCCGCCTGATTATTATTTAGGAACCATGTACACGGCCAAAGGGAAAGCGGACAAGAATACTTTGCTGACGGATCACATGCCGTTGGTGAAGCGTCTCGCCCACCAGATGAAGGCGAAGCTGCCGCCATCGGTCGAGGTCGACGACCTGGTGCAGGCCGGCATGATCGGCCTGCTCGACGCAATCAACCGCTACGAAGAAAACCACGGCGCCCAGTTCGAGACCTATGCCGTGCTGCGCATCCGCGGCGCCATGCTGGACGAACTGCGCAGCAGCGACTGGATGCCGCGCTCGACGCGCCAGAACATGCGCAAGGTGGAAAGCGCGATGCACGAACTGACCCAGCAGCTGGGCCGCCCGCCGAGCGAATCCGAAGTCGCCAAGGCGCTCAAATTGTCGCTGGCCGACTACCAGGAGATGCTGGGCGACTCCGGCGGCCACCAGCTGCTGTATTACGAAGACTTCCACGACAGCGAGGAAGGCGGCAGCGACAGCTTCCTCGACCGCTACGCGCAGGATGACGACGATCCGCTCAAGGCCCTGCTCGAGACCGACTTCCGCCAGGCCGTGATCGACGCCATCGACGCGCTGCCGCCGCGCGAGAAGATGCTGATGGGCCTGTACTACGAGGAAGAGCTGAACCTGAAGGAAATCGGCGCCGTCATGGGCGTGTCCGAATCGCGCGTCTCGCAGCTGCACACCCAGGCCGTCGCGCGCATGCGCGCCTACCTGAAGGAGCTGGCGTGGACCTAGCCAGCCTGCTCGGGCTGGCGCTGGCCCTGGCCGGCATCGCCATCGGCCACTCGCTCGACGGCGGCAAGTTCTCGTCGCTGGTGCAGCCGGCCGCGTTCGCGATCGTCGTGGTCGGCACGCTCGGCGCGACCCTGCTGCAAACCAAACGCAAAGCCTTCGTGCGCGGCCTGCGCATGCTGGGCTGGGTGTTCCGCACGCCGCGCGACCGCCGCCCGCAACTGGCGCGCGAAATCCACCTGTGGAGCCTGTCGGCGCGGCGCGACGGCCTGCTCTCGCTCGAACAATACCTGGCCAAGGCCGATCCTTTCGTGCAGAAGGGCTTGCGCCTGGTGGTCGACGGCATTCAGCCTGACAAGATCAAGAGCCTGCTCGACAGCGAGATCAACGGCTATGAATTCCGCGAACGCCAGGCCGCGCGCATCTGGGAAGCGGCGGCCGGCTATGCGCCCACGGTCGGCATCCTGGGCGCGGTGCTGGGCCTGATCCACGTGATGGAAAACCTGTCCGATCCGTCGCGCCTGGGCGCCGGCATCGCGGTGGCGTTCGTGTCGACGATCTACGGCGTCGGTCTGGCCAACCTGTTCTTCTACCCGGTCGCCAACAAGATCAAGGGCATCGTCGCCGAGCGCGTGGCCGAGTACGAAATCCTCGGCGACGTCTTCCACGACATCGCCAGCGGCGACTACACGCGCGTGATCGAAGAGCGCGTGGCCTGCCTGTTGATGGACCGCTGAGGACAAACGCGATGGCGCGCCGCCGGCCGTTCCAGGAAGATTCCGAAAACCACGAGCGCTGGCTGATCTCCTACGCCGACTTCATCACGCTGCTGTTCGCGTTTTTCGTGGTGATGTATGCGGTCTCGGTGGTCAACGTCGGCAAGTACACGGTGCTGTCGGAAGCGCTTGGCGATGCCTTCGGCGGGCATGGGGCGGCGCAGCAGCGCAATTATGCGGTCGAGGTGGACGCGCTGCCGCTGTCCAGCCTGGTGGCGCACCGGCGCACGGAAGCCGCCAAGCGCGACCGTGAACGCCTCGACCTGCTGGCGCGCAAGCTGAACGATTCGCTGGCGCCGCTGATCAAGGGCGGCAAGGTGCGCGTCACCCAGAACGGGCGCGGCGTGACGATCGACATCAATGCCAGCGTGCTGTTCGACGAAGGCCAGGCCGCGCTGCTGACGAATGCGCGCGAGACGCTGGCGGCGGTCGGCGACGTACTCAAGGACGATCCGCACGCGATCGAGGTCGAGGGCCACACCGACACCACACCGATCAGCAACCCGGCGTTCCCGTCGAACTGGGAGCTGTCGGCGGTGCGCGCCAGCACGGTGGTGCGCCTGTTCGCGCAGACCGGCGTTGCTGAAAAACGCCTGGCCGCGATCGGGCGCGGCGCCAACCGGCCGATCGCTTCCAACGACGATCCGCAAGGGCGTGCACGCAACCGGCGCGTAGCCGTGACGATCCTTGCGGGCGCTCCGGAGTAGAATCAGCTCCAACCCGACAGCGAGGAGCGAGGATGAACGTGCATGCCTGCCTGGAAGTCGATGCCAGGCACGAGAAGGTACTGGTGACTTTCAAGATCGAGAACCGCGGCGAGCGCCGCGTATGGTTGCCGCGCGCGGTCGCGGCCGAGTCCCGTTTGAGCGGCCGCGTGTTCGACGTGCGCTTGTTTCCGGGTGATGCGCCGGTCGACTACGTCGGCGCGCAGCGCGAGGGCAGCGTGCCTGCCGCGGGCCTGGCCGATTACGTCGAGCTGGCGCCGCATTCGGCGCATACGCACACGATCGACGTGACGCGCGAGTATGCGTTCGCGGCCGGTGAGCACACTTACCAGATCCGCTACGCCGGCGAGGTCGTCGCCGACAGCCAGCATCCAGAGGTCAAGAGCGCGCTGGCGACGGAAAGCGTCATGTTCAGCCATCGCGCTTAGGTCGTCTCCCCGACCGGGCTAGCGCAGCTCTTGATGCGGCGTATTCTCCCCGAAATACTCATGGGAATCCGCATTGTCGACCGCCTTGGCCGGATCGCTCAGCGCCAGGTTGGCCGCCGCCGACTGCCCGTAGACCCAGTCGTTGGTGCCAGCCACGACCGTGAAGTGGCTCATTTCGTGCACCAGCGTGCCGCCCCTGGAATCGGTGCCGCTCAAAGGCGCGTTCCAGAACGCGTTGCAGACGTAGATCTTGTACGGCTGGCTCGGATAGACGTAGGCGTAATACGACTCGGTGCAGCCGCAATCGACCGCTACCGGCTTGCTGGCGAAGGCCTCGCCGATCGCGCGGAAGTGATCGACGATGGCGTTCGCGCGCGCGTCGTCGAAGGCGCCGAACCAGTTCGCATAGCGCGGGCCGAGCGCGCGCCTGGCCATGTAGGCGTTGGCGTCGAGCCCCATCGCCTGCGCAGCTTGCACGGCGCCGGCGATGCTGTCCTGCTGGGCGTTCGAGCAGCGGCTGTAGGACAGGCCGGCCGGGCCGGTGGGCGCGGCCAGGGCGGGCAGGGCGCCGCGCGGCAGGGGGCCGTCGATCCAGATCGCACTGGCAAAGCCGGCCGTTTCGGCCAGGCCCTGCATCACGCCGGGCGCGCTGAACTGCTGCAGCGCGGCTGCCCGGTAGCGCACGCTGTAGGCGCCGGTGACGCGCATGTCGTACAGGTTTGATAACTCGACCGTGCTGCTCCTGCTGGCGCCGGGCGCGAGCGCGACGTAGTCGGCCGCACTCGGCGCGGGGCGCTTGGCCTGGATGCCGAGATAGGGCACCGGCTGGCCGTCGCGCGTGATGTCGAACAGCGGCGCGGCGACGCCGGCAAGCGGGGTCTGCCATACGAGCAGGTATTGGGTCGTGGCCGAACGGTTGGTCAGCGTGACCGTGACCAGCACCTCGTCGCGCTTGCCAAGCGTCTGTCGCACCGGGCTGAGTTCGACCGTGACGCCGGCCGGGGCCGGTGGCGCGGCGTCGTTTTGGGCGTGGGCAGCCAATGTCAGCGCCGTCAGCATCGGCAACAGCGCCAGCGCGGCCTTGCGTTTCCAGTCCATGTTGCCTCCTGCACGTGAAGTGAGAAGACCTTTTTAACCGGAAGGAAACGTCAGCTAATTGCCATGGCGCAATAAAGCCATGGATGAGGGAAAGGGAATCAGCCGACCACGTAGCGCCGCGACGCGCCAAAGCCCGAGGCCTGGCCGCCGGGACCGTAGACGCTGGCCGCGCCGCCCTGTTCGCCGCGCAGCGCGTTGAGCGTGCCCTGGGTGTGGGCCAGCTGCTTGTTGACCAGCATGCCGTTGACGCGGTTGAGTTCCTTGGCCTGGCGCGTGAGCTCGAGCAGATGGTTCCATTGCGCGCGCACGTCGCCGTCGGCGCCGACGGCCAGCCATGGCTCCATCCCGGCTTCGCCGGCCATGAAACCGGCCGCGCCAAGCGCTTTGTGGCGCATGCGCGACAAGCCAGCCGCCTGTTGCGCGAGTTGCAACTTCTTCGGAGTCAGGTTTGACAAGCCATCGGCATCCGCACTTACCAGGAGCTGCTGCTCCGTCTTCATCAGCTCCACGATGGAAGCGATCAGTTGCTGTTCGTCGCGCAGGGTTGCGCTGGGGGATGCAATGGCCATGAAAAAATTATCGTTGGCGGGAATGGAGCAGGTCGCGCACCGTATCGAGCAAGCCGTCTGCCACTTTCTCCGAGTTCACTTGAAAATGGCCATCGGCGATGGCCGCCTTGATGCGTTCGACCTTTTTGCTGTCGAACACTTGATTAGTACCGCTTGCCGACAGGGCCTTGCCCTGCGACGAAAGACGCACCGTATCGGTCGCTGCCGGCGTGGTCGCGGTCGCTGCGGCCGCGTCGCTGCTTTTCGCATTGGTCGCCGACGTATTCGGTGCCGGCACGCTCGCATTCTTGAGTGTATCGTTGATTTTCACAGCATCATCCTTCTCAGGTCGGAGCAGAAAGCCCGGGATCTGTCATGGATAACGGCGGCGGCGCCGATAACTTTAGTCCGCCGCGGGTCTTTTTTGCTGTTTCAACACCGCTTCAGAACGCAACTTCGACCATCCCGCCCGCGTGCGCCGTGCCGCTGATTACGCTGCCCGAAGCCGTGCGCACCTGCACCACCTGGCCGTCACCGGCGTTGTTGATCGCGCGGCCTTCGCCCGAGACCGAAAATCCGCTGCCGTTCGACACCAGGCGCACCGCCTGGCCCTGCTGCACGACCGGCTTGCTGCGCAGCGTCTCCAGGCGCAGCGGCGTGCCTGCGGCCAGTGACACGGTCGGCATGCGGCCGATCGCCTGCCCGACGTCGGTGACGATGCCGCTCGGCATGGCGGCGATGTCGCCTTTCACCAACACCAGCTGGGCCTGTTCGATCGGCTGACCCTGCGCCAGCGGCAGCGCCGCCGCGACGTAGTCGGCCTGCACGCTCACCTGCGCCTGTACGAAGATGGTCCAGTTGCTGGGCGCCGTGCAGCGCACGCCGACCGTGGTCTTGCCCCAGGCGCGCGCGCCCGGCTGCAAAAAAGCTTCCGGCGCCGGGCAGGCGGCCAGCGCGAGGCGCGGGTCGATCGCGCCGACCTTGATCTTGACCTCGCCCGGCTGGCCGGCAGTTTCTGTCTGCAGGAATTGCTCGACGGTCGTGCGCAGGGCGTTCACGTTCTGGCGTCCGGCAGGCGCCGCCGCGGTCTGCGCGAACGCCAGGCTGCCGGCCAGCGAAGCGCAGCAGAGCAGGGCGGAGGCGAGCTTGCGAAGTGTGCTCATGACTAATAGTGATGCATGCATCCGGTTGTTCGATGACGCCATCTTAGGCCCGGCGTGCGCGCATCGAAACGCCGAATAGCCCGGTTTTGCCCCCTTTTATTGCCCGACTGAAAGTTCGTACGGGTCCGTATGATCGATCCTGTCCAAAACCCCGGAGTCCATCATGATCGGCAAACTCGACGGCTACCTGCGCTTCAACGAAGTGGCGCTGAGCCTGCGTTCGCAGCGCCAGGAATTGCTGGCGTCGAACATCGCCAACGCGGATACGCCGAATTACAAGGCGCGCGACATCGATTTTTCCAACGCCCTGCAAGGCGCCATGGCGAAAGCCGCCCAGCCGAACGGCCAGCTGGCCACGACCGCGCCGGCGCACATGCCGAACGGTCCGCTCGACGGCAAGACCCTGCCCGACGGCACGCCGGTGCTGTACCGCACGGTGACCCAGGGCGCGGTCGACGGCAACACGGTCGAGATGGATACCGAACGCAGCCAGTTCGCCGACAACGGCCTGCGCTACGAAGCGGGCATCACGATGATCAACCAGCAGATCCGCAACATGCTCAACGCCGTCCAGGGAGGACAGTAATCCATGTCGCTGTTTAACGTCTTCAACGTGGCGGGTTCCGCCATGACTGCGCAGTCGATGCGCCTGAACACCACCGCCAGCAACCTGGCCAACGCCGACAGCGCGACCAGCGCCAGCGGCGAAGCCTATCGCGCCAAGCAGGTCGTGTTCGAGGCGACCCCGCTGGACAATTCGAACACCGGCGTCAAGGTGCGCGAAGTGGTCGAGGACCCGTCGCCGCTCAAGCAGGTGTACGACCCGAAAAATCCGCTGGCCGACGACAAGGGCTATGTCTCGATGCCCAACGTGAACGTGGTCGACGAGATGGTCAACATGATGTCGGCCTCGCGCGCGTACCAGAACAACGTCGAAACCATGAACGCGGCCAAGACCATGCTGCTGAAAACCCTGACCCTCGGCCAGTAAGCCGGCCACCCATCTAGGCTAATCCCATGACCGTCACCTCCACCGGCTCTTCCGCCTCCACCATCAACGACCTGATGTCGACCATGAACGCCAAGGCGGCCGGCAAGGCGTCCGGCAGCGGCACCGGCACCGACAGCGTCGCCGCCGACACCGACAAGTTCATGACCCTGCTGGTCGCGCAGCTGCAGAACCAGGACCCGCTCAACCCGATGGATAACTCGCAGATGACCAGCCAGCTGGCCCAGCTGCAGACCGTTACCGGCATCAACACCCTGAACACCACGCTCAATACGCTCACCTCCAGCTACCAGACCTCGGAAGCGATGCAGGCGACCAACCTGATCGGCCGCGGCGTGCTGGTCGGCGGCAACAGCGTCGCGCTCTCGGGCGGCAAGAGCATCCTCGGCGTCAGTCTCGGCAGCGATGCCGACGACGTCAAGATCGCCATCAGCGATGCCAGCGGCAAGACGGTCGACACCATCGACCTGGGCAAGCAGAAGGCCGGCACGCTGCCGCTGGTGTGGGATGGCGTCCCCGATGCGACCAAGGTGGACAGCAGCGGCAAGCCGCTGACCCTGGCGGACGGCAACTACACCTTCACCGTGACTGCCACCGCGGCCGGCCAGGCGCTCAAGGATGCGAGCGGCCTGGCCTACGACAGCGTGGGCAGCGTCAGCACCAGCGCCACCGACGGCGTGAAAGTCTACCTGGCCGGCAAGGGCGTGACCACGCTGTCCGACGTTAAGCAAGTCTTGTAAGCCGCACCGTCACGAATCGAACAGTATCTAATTAGGAGCAGAACATGTCTTTCCAACAAGGCCTGAGCGGCTTGAACGGCGCGGCGAAATCGCTGGACGTCATCGGCAACAACATCGCCAACTCGAGCACGGTCGGCTTCAAGGGTTCGACCACCGAATTCGCCGACGTCTACGCGCGTTCGCTGAACGGCGCCGGCGGCAACAATGCCGGTATCGGCGTGAGCGTCGCCGGGATTGCCCAGCAATTCACCCAGGGTAACATCGAGACTTCGCAAAACCCGCTCGACATCGCCATCAACGGCGCCGGCTTTTTCCGCGTCCAGGCCTCGGGCGTGACCGAGTACAGCCGCAACGGCCAGTTCTCGCTCGACAAGAACGGCTTCATGGTGAATGCCCAGGGCGCCAACCTGACCGGCTATTCGGTCGGCCCGACCGGCCAGATCCTGGCCGGCTCGCCGACGCCGCTGCAGATCAACACCGCCGACCTGAAACCGGTTCCCACCAGCAAGGTCGACACCCAGATGAACCTGGACTCGCGCGCCACAGCGCCGACCAACTACCCGTTCAACGCCAGCGACCCGACCACCTACAACAAGCAGACCCCGGTCGACGTCTACGATACGCTGGGCAACCCGCACGTGCTGTCGCTGTACTACGTCAAGAGCGGCGCCGGCACCTGGGACGTGTATGCCGGCTCGGACGGCACCGAGATGACCAACGCCAAGGTCACCGCCGCTGCCCAAGGCGACTCCGCCAGCGTGGCCGCGCGCGCCACCTGGACCGCCGCCACCAAGGCCTCGCCGCTGGACCCGAACGCCGTCTCGGCCGCGCTGGCCGACTACGCCGGCAAGGCCTCCAGCGCCGTGCTGGCCGCCGCCACCGCGGCCGGCGCCGACGCCGACACGATCAACCAGATTAAGCTGGCCGCCGCCAGCGCGGCCACGACCGCCGGCTACACGCCGGACAAGGTCGACGCCGACCTCGCCAAAGCGGTCAAGGTGCCGGCAGTGCCGGTCGGCCACCTGAACTTCGACGCCAACGGCGCGCTGTCGGCGCAGCTGATGTCGCCGCAGACCCTGCCGCTGGCGGTCAACCTGCCGATCTACCCGGCCACCGGCGCCCAGAGCACGCTGACGTTCAAGCTCGGCTTTGCCGGCACCACCCAGTACGGCGCCGACACCAGCGAAAAGGCGACCAGCCAGGACGGCTACACGGCCGGCCACCTGCAGCGCTTCTCGGCCGGCCAGGATGGCGTCATCCTCGGCCAGTACAGCAACGGCCAGAGCAAGCCGCTGGGCCAGGTCGTGCTGGCCAACTTCACCAACCCGAACGGCCTCGAACCGCTCGGCAACAATGCCTGGGCCGAGACCTCGGACTCGGGCACGCCGATGGTCGGCACGCCGAATACCGGCAGCCTGGGCGTGCTGCAGTCGCAAGCGGTGGAAAACTCGAACGTCGACATGACGGCCGAGCTGGTCAACATGATCACGGCGCAGCGCGTGTACCAGGCCAACGCCCAGACCATCAAGACCCAGGACCAGGTGCTGCAGACGCTGGTCAACCTGCGCTGATTCCGGACGATAAACCATGGATCGCCTGATCTACACCGCCGCCAGCGGCGCCAAGCACATCCTCGAGCAGCAGGCCACGACCTCGAACAACCTGGCCAACGCCAGCACGACGGGTTTTCGCGCCCAGCTCGACACCTTCCGCGCCGTGCCGGTGCAGAGCGACGGCTTGCCGACCCGCGCCTTCGTGGTCGACAACACGATCGGCGCCGACTTCACGGCCGGCCCGATCCAGCTGACCGGGCGCGACCTCGACGTCGCCGTCAAGGGCGACGGCTGGCTCGCGGTGCGGATGGCGGACGGCTCGGAGTCGTACACGCGCAACGGCGCGCTGCAGGTCAGCCCGAACGGCCTGCTGACCGATTCGAAAGGGCAGGCCATCGCCGGCGAGGGCGGTCCGATCACGATCCCGCCCGACACCACGATCTCGGTCGGCGGCGACGGCACCATCGCCGGCATCTCGACCACCACCGTCCCCGCCACCGCGACCGTGCTGGGGCGCATCAAGCTGGTCAATCCGCCGGCCAGGGACATGGTGCGCGGCGACGATAGCATGTTCCGCATGAAGGACGGCAGCAGCGCGCCGGCCGACCCGGCCGTCGGCGTGACCGGCGGAGCGCTGGAAGGCAGCAACGTGTCGCCGGTCGATGCCATGGTCAGCATGATCTCCTTGGCAAGATCGTTCGAGACCCAAATGAGCCTGATGAAGAACGTCGAGAATAACGACTCGAAAGCCACGCAGATCCTCGCTTTGAGTTGATTGCCACTGGGACATAATTTCATGGTGGGCGACGGATCTCCGTTGCCGTCAGGAGAATTCCACCATGATCCGTTCCTTGTACATCGCCAAGACTGGCTTAGAGGCGCAGCAGACCAACCTCGACGTCATCACCAACAACCTCGCCAACGTCAGCACCAACGGCTTCAAGAAGTCGCGCGCCGTGTTCGAGGACCTGCTGTACCAGAACGTGCGCCAGCCCGGCGCGCAATCCTCCCAGCAGACCCAGCTGCCGTCCGGCCTGCAGATCGGCACCGGCGTGCGCACCGTCGCCACCGAGCGCATCCACACCCAGGGTAACCCGCAGCAGACCGGCAACGACAAGGACGTCATGATCAATGGCGCCGGTTACTTCCAGGTGCTGCTGCCAGACGGCACCCAGGCCTACACCCGCGACGGCTCGTTCCAGAAAGACAGCAACGGCCAGCTGGTGACCTCGAGCGGCTACGTGCTGCAGCCGCCGATCACCGTGCCGGGCAACGCGCTGTCGCTGAGCGTCGGCAAGGACGGCACCGTGTCCGTGACCACCCCGGGCCAGAGCGCCGCCACCCAGATCGGCTCGATCCAGATCTCGACCTTCATCAACCCGGCCGGCCTCGAGTCGCGCGGCGAGAACCTGTACGCCGAAACCGGCGCCTCGGGCACCGCGCAAGCCACCACGCCGGGCACCAACGGTTCCGGCAACCTGATGCAGGGCTTCGTCGAAACCTCGAACGTCAACGTGGTCGAGGAAATGGTCAACATGATCCAGACCCAGCGCGCCTACGAGATCAACTCGAAGGCGATCACGACGTCCGACCAGATGCTGCAAAAGATTTCCCAGTTATGAAAACGTTGTTTAGCCGGCTTAAAAATTGGGCCCCGGCCTTCGCCGGGGCGACGATTGCCGTCGCGACCGTCGGCTGTTCGAGCGTCCCGCCGACCTCGATCGTCAAGCAGCCGACCTCGGTGCGCCCGATGCTGGCCGACGCCGGCACGCCGCACGACGGCGCGATCTTCAACGCCAACAGCTATCGCCCGATGTTCGAAGACCGCCGCGCACGCCACATCGGCGACGTGCTGACCGTCTCGATCAACGAAAAGACCGCGGCCAACAAGAGCGGCGCCTCCACCGGCAACAAGTCGGGCAGCGTCAGCGCCGGCGTGCCAGGCATCCTGCAGGGCAGGCTGGGCGCCAGCCTGTCGGCCAGCACCGCCAACAAGTTCGCCGACGGCGATACGCAAGCCAATTCGAATGCCTTCACCGGCACGATCGGCGTGACCGTGTCCGAAGTGCTGCCGAACGGGAACCTGATCGTGGTCGGCGAAAAGCAGATCGCGATGGACAAAGGCGTCGAATACATCCGGATTTCCGGCATGGTCAACCCGGACACGATCCAGCCGGGCAACCTGGTCTCCTCGACCCTGATTGCGGACGCGCGCGTCGAATACCGCACCAGCAGCCAGCTCGACCGTGCCGAGATCACCTCGCAGATGACGCGCTTCTTCCAGTCGATGCTGCCGTTTTAATTTGCCATGACCATGAATTTCAAACCGAACCTGAAACTGCTGGCCCTCTGTGCTGCACTGCTGGCCCCGCTCGCGAGCGCGCCCGCGCACGCGGAGCGCCTGAAAGACCTCGCCAGCATCGGCGGCGTGCGCCAGAACCAGTTGTCCGGGTACGGCCTCGTGGTCGGCCTGGACGGCACCGGCGACCAGACCACCCAGACTCCGTTCACCGTGCAGGCGATCATGTCGATGCTCCAGCAGAAGGGCGTCAGCATGCCGGCCGGCACCCAGCTGCAACTGAAGAACGTGGCCGCGGTGATGGTCACGACTTCGCTGCCGGCGTTCGCCCAGCCGGGCCAGAACATCGACATCACGGTGTCGTCGATGGGTAACGCCAAGAGCCTGCGCGGCGGCACCTTGCTGATGACGCCGCTGCAGGGCGCCGACGGCCAGGTCTACGCCATGGCCCAGGGCAACGTGCTGGTCGGCGGGGCAGGGGCATCGAGCGGCGGCGCATCGACCCAGGTGAACCAGCTGGCGGTGGGCCGCATCTCGGCCGGCGCCACGGTCGAGCGCGCGGTCGCCTCGAACCTGGGCGCCGACAACCAGATCAAGCTGGAATTGAATACGGCCGACTTCGCCACCGCCAGCCGCGTGGTCGAGGCGGTCAACGACAAGTTCGGCCCCGGCATCGCCACCGCGCTGGATGGCCGCGTGATCCGCGTGCGTGTGCCGTCTTCCAGCGACCAGCGCGTCTCCTTCCTGGGTATCCTGGAAAACATGGACGTCAAGCCGGCTGAAGCCGCCGCCAAGGTGATCCTGAACGCACGCACCGGCTCGATCGTGATGAACCGCACGGTCACGCTCGACACCTGCGCGATCTCGCACGGCAACCTGTCGGTGACGATCGGCGCCGACACGCAAGTCAGCCAGCCCCCGGCCGGTTCGCGCGGCGCCACCGTGGTGACGCAAAACCCGTCGGTGGCGGTCAAGAAAGAGCCTGGCCGCGTCATCCTGCTCAATGGCGGCGCCTCGCTGGCCGAAGTCGTCAAGGCGATGAACGCGATCGGCGCGACTCCGCAGGATTTGCTCTCGATCCTGCAGGCGCTCAAGGCAGCCGGTTCGCTGCGCGCCGAACTCGAGATTATTTAAGAGGTTCCCATGCTCGGTTCCACCCAAGACCTGTCCGGCAAGTTTGCACTCGATACCAACGGCCTGTCCGACCTGAAGAAGTCGGCCAAGGCCGGCTCGCCCGACGCCCTGAAAGGCGCGGCGACCCAGTTCGAGTCGATGTTCATCAACATGATGATGAAGAGCATGCGCGACGCCACGCCGCAGGACGGGCCGATGGACAGCCAGGAGACCAAGACCTACACCACGATGCTCGACGGGCAGATGAGCCAAAAGCTGGCCAAGCGCGGCATCGGCCTGGCCGACGCGCTGGTGCGCCAGTTGAGCGTGCAGGAAACCGGCAAGCAGCTGCTGCAAGACATGAACAAGCAGAGCGTCAATCAGCAAGCCCTGGGCATCGGCGCCGACGGCCAGCCGACCAGCAATGCCGCCGCGGCGCGCCTGAACCTGGACGCCGACAGCATGTCGACCGACGGCGTGATCGGCAAGTCCGGCATCACCGGCAGCGCGCGCAGCACCACCAACGACGGCAAACCGGCGCACGTGCGCGCCTTCCAGGACAAGCTGGCCGACGCCGCCGAGGAAGCCGAGCAGTCGACCGGCGTGCCGGCCAAGTTCATGCTGGGCCAGGCGGCGCTGGAAACCGGCTGGGGCAAGCGCGTGATCAAGAACAGCGATGGCACGTCGAGCAACAACCTATTCGGCATCAAGGCCGGCCCGGGCTGGAAAGGGAAGGTCGCCACCGCCGTCACCACCGAGTACGTGAACGGCAAGCCGCATGCGCGGGTCGAGAAATTCCGCGCCTACGCCTCGCACGCCGACGCCTTCAAGGATTACGCCCGCATGCTGAGCCAGAACCCGCGCTACGAGAAAGTGCTGGCCCACGGCGGCGACGCCGCGACCTTCGCCCACGGCCTGCAGCGCGCCGGCTACGCCACCGACCCGCATTACGCGACCAAGCTGGCCAGCATCATCAAGAACTCGCTGGCGTAAAGTTTTCGCGCGCGCTGCCGTCAATAGCAGAGTAGATAGAAAGAATAACCATGTCCCTCCTCAGCATCGGCAAATCCGGACTGTTCGCCGCCCAGGCAGCCCTGGCGACCACCGGCAACAACATCACCAACGCCAACGTCGACGGCTACAGCCGCGAGGTGGTGGTGCAGTCGACGCAGATCTCGATGGGGAGCGGCAACGGCTTCATCGGCACCGGCACCCAGATCGCCCAGATCAAGCGCTACTCGGACGATTTCCTCAACGCGCAGGTGCGCACGGCGCAGAGCGCGAGCAGTTCGCTGTCCTCGTATTCGGCGCAGGTGAGCCAGATCGACGACCTGATGTCGGACACCAAGTCCGGCCTGTCGCCGGCGCTGCAGGACTTCTTCTCGGCGGTGCAGAACATGACCGGCGACCGCGCCGGCGTGCCTTCGCGCCAGGCCATGCTGACCGCGGCCGACACGCTGGCCGCGCGCTTCCAGAGCATCGACGGGCGCATGCAGGAGATCCGCCAGGGTACCAACACCCAGCTGACCACCAGCATCACCCAGATCAACACTTACGCCTCGCAGATCGCCTCGCTGAACGACAAGATCGGCAAGCTCTCGGGCGGCGACACGCTGAACCAGCCGAACGACCTGGTCGACCAGCGCGACCAGCTGATCATGGACTTGAACAAGCAGGTCAAGGCGACCGTGGTCCAGGGCGACAACAATAGCGTGACGGTGTCGATCGGCAGCGGCCAGCCGCTGGTGGTGGGCGCGCAATCGTTCGAGCTGGCCGCGACCACCTCGCCGACCGACCAGCTGCGCGTCGAAGTCGGCTACGTCACCGCCGGCAAGGTGGTCCCGATCGCCGAGAACGCGCTCAGCGGCGGCGCGCTGGGCGCGACGCTGGACTTCCGCGCCAATACGCTCGACCCGGCCGAGAACGCGTTCGGCCGCGTGGCGATGGCCGTGGCCCAGACCTTCAACGACCAGCACAAGCTGGGCCTGGACGCCAACGGCAACCCGGGCGGCGACTTCTTCACGATCCCGGACGCCGAAGTCACCAAGAACCTCAATAACAACCTGACCTCGAACACGGTGATCGGCGCCAAGGTGGCCGACGCCACCCAGCTGACCACCAGCGACTACAAGGTCGACTTCGACGGCAGCAACTACAACGTCACGCGCCTGTCGGACAACAAGAAGACCGTCATCTCGCCGTTCCCGCAGACCGGCCCGCAGACCATCGACGGCCTGGCGTTCTCGGTCAGCGGCAAGGCCGCCGCCGGCGACAACTTCCTGGTGCGCCCGACCATCAACGGCGCCTCCGGCATGAAGGTCGCGCTGACCGACCCGTCGCAGATCGCGGCCGCCGCACCGATCGCCACCAGCGTCCCGCTCACCAACAGCGGCACCGGCAAGATCAGCGAAGGCTCGGTCGACAAGAACTACCTGGGTGCGCCGCTGACCTCTCCGGTCACGCTCCAGTACGACGCCACCGCCAAGACCATCAGCGGCTTCCCGGCCGGCCAGGCGGTCAGCGTGACCGGCGTCGACGGCAAGACCACCAGCTACCCGGCCGGCAGCAACGTGCCCTACGCGGACGGCAACAGCTACGCCGTCGGCGGCATGCACTTCACGCTCAACGGCGCGCCCAACAACGGCGACACTTTCACGATCGCGCGCAACACCGGCGGCGGCGACACCCGCAACGCCAGCCTGCTGGGCGACCTGCAAACGAAAAATATCCTGGACAACGGCACCGCCACCTACCAGTCGGCCTTCGCCAGCCTGGTCAGCACGGTCGGCAACAAGACCCAGGAAGTGCAGGTCAATGCGAAAGCGGCCGACGCCCAGCTGGCGGCGGCCCAGACCCAGGCCCAGAACGTGTCGGGCGTCAACCTCGACGAGGAAGCGGCCAACCTGCTCAAGTACCAGCAGGCCTACCAGGCATCGAGCAAGGTGATGCAGATCGCCGACACGATCTTCCAGTCGCTGCTCAGCATCGCTCAATAAGAACGCGGAGATTCATCATGTCCTTACGCCTCGCCACCAGCGCCATCTTCGCTTCCAGCACCGGCCAGATCAACAGCCTGCAGGCGCAGATCGCCAAGACCCAGGATCAGCTGTCGAACAACAAGCGCGTGTTGACCGCGGCCGACGACCCGATCGCATCGGCGCGCTCGCTCGAGGTGAACCAGTCGCAGTCGATGAACACGCAGTTCGCGACCAATCGCAACAACGCCAAGTCGTCGCTGTCGCTGGTCGACAAGACGCTGCAGGACGTGACGACGCAGATCCAGAGCATCCAGACCTCGATCGTCGCGGCCGGCAACGCCACCTACACCCAGAGCGACCGCCAGGCGCTGGCCACGCAGCTGGAAGGCCAGATGAAAGACCTGCTCGGCATGGCCAACACCACCGACGGCACCGGCGGCTACATCTTCTCGGGCTACCAGTCGACCACCCAGCCGTTCAGCCAGACGCCGACCGGCGCCACCTACCAAGGCGACCAGGGCGTGCGCTCGCTGCAGGTGGGTTCGGCGCGCAAGATGTCGGTCACGGCCAACGGCAGCCAGATCTTCGACGCCGTCCCGACCGGCAACGGCGTGTTCCAGACCCAGGCGGGGAGCAGCAACACGGGTTCCGGCATCGTCTCGCCGGGTTCCGTGACCGACCGCAGCCAGCTCAACGGCCACAATTACGCGATCGACTTCGCCGTCGGCGGTAGCCCGTCCGCGACCACCTACTCGGTGATGGACACCACCACCAATCCAGCCACCGCGGTGATGCAGAACCAGCCCTTTACGGCCGGCGCCACGATCAGCTTTGGCGGCATGTCGACCAGCATCAGCGGCGCGCCGGCCAACGGCGACAGCTTCACGGTCCAGCCGAGCCAGAAGCAATCGGTGTTCACCACGCTGCAGGGGCTGATCGACACGCTGAAAGCCCCGGCCGACGGCTCGACCGGCAAGGCGGCGCTGGCCAACAGCCTGGCCAGCGCCAGCTCGAACATGGCCAATGCGCTGAGCAACGTGCTGACCGTGCAGGCAACGGTCGGCGCCAACCTGAACGAGCTCGACACCCTCGACAGCAGCGGCCAGGCGCTCGACGAGCAGTACACCCAGACCCTGAACAACCTCGACAACTACGACCTGGCCAAGACGATCTCGCTGTTCACCCAGCAGCAGCAGACCCTGCAGGCGGCGCAGATTTCGTTCAAGACGATGTCGGGGCTGTCGCTGTTTAACTACATCAGCTGACGGCGGCGCGGTTCAGCGCCCGTCGATCACGAAATGGTAGGCGAAACTGTAGGTATAGTCCGGCGCGAAATCGCCGGCAGGGCGTGAGTAGCGCGCCAGCGCGAACTTGCTCTTGCCGTTGAGATAATCGATCAGGCTGTTCTTGATCGTACGTGGATTGTTCAGGTCTTCGTCGGCGAGATTACGATAAAACGCGGTGCTCGCATTGTCTTCCACGTCGAGCTTCTCGACCGTCCAAGTGATGGTGCCGGCGGCCGGGACGAACGCCATCTTGAAACTGCCGGAGACGTTGTTGCGCAAGGCCAGGGGCGGATAGCGCACCTGAGACACCAGTTCATTCACGACACCGATCAGGTAGACGCAACTCTGGAACGTTGCTGGCGGCATTTTCTCGAGCGCGCCATTGAAGCCATCGGGATCGTTGATGGGATCTGCTGAGGGGATGCAGCGCGCAGGATACGCGCCTGAATTGGCGCTCCTGGCGGCCCACCAGATCGCCATGCCGTTGTCGCGGCCTGGACGCGCATAGCCTGCCACCAGCCGCTCGAGCGCATAGCGCTGTCCCGCCTCCTGCGCGCGCATGTAGAGGCCGGCCGCCTTGTCCCAATCCGGCTTGACGCAGATGCCTTCCTCGTACAGGTTGCCGGCCAAGAGCATGATGTACGGCTTCTTGGCCGCCAGGCCGGACTTGATCGCGGCGACCGCGCTCGAGCAGTTGCCGTCGCCGAGCAGCCGTTCGATCGACCTGGTTTCCTGGCGTTCGCTGCGCTGTGCGAGCGTTTCATCGGCATGCGCGGGTGCAGGCCAAAGCGATGCAGCCGAGAGCATCACAATGGCTGTCGCAGCAGCGCTTGGGTGGCATCGTTTCCAGAGTTCTTTCATGTGAGGCAATGATAAGGCGTCGCAATTGTCAGGACGCCCATCATCCCACGATCACGCATGCCAAAAATGCACACTTTCTCACGGGAAACCGTGAGACTCGTGTTCATTCGAAACCGCTCACGTTTTCCTCTCCGCCACCGCACTCAAAATTGCCGAAATTGAGGCGTCATACCCATGGCGGCTCTAGCTCATTCACGCCATCCATACCGCTCACTCCGATACACAGCGACGATGATTACAGCTTGGTAATGCAGTGTTGTGTTCTGCTGACAATAAATATTTTCAAATTGCAACAGTGTGTATAATTCGCAAAATCATCATTTCCGTCAAATCAGCATAATCGGTATCCGCTAACTTGTCTTTACGAGTGCTGATTTCGAATTTGTACTTTTCACATAGCAATAACAATGCAGCGACATTACCGCAACCTACTTTTATCGTTATCAGTGCTGGCATCGGGACTCGGCACTACCGCTGCTGTTCGCGCTGATGATCTGCCGACGTGGGCGCTTTCCGGTTATGGAACGCTTGGCTTGGCGCATTCGAATGAGCGCAATGCCGACTATACATCGAGCGTACTGCGCTACAGCGGCGCCGGCAGGACCAATGCATGGAGCGCAGACGTCGACAGCCACGTCGGCGCCCAGATCGACGTGAGCTTCGACAAACGCTGGTCAGCCGTGCTGCAAGTGGTCAGTGAACAGAATTTAAGAAACAACTATCGTCCACGCGTCGAGTGGGCGAATCTCAAGTACCAGGCGACGCCCGAACTGGCCTTGCGTTTCGGGCGCATCGCGCTGCCGGTGTTCCTGTGCGCCGATTATCGCCAGGTCGGCTATGCCTATCCATGGGTCCGGCCGCCGGTGGAGAGCTATGGGAGCATGCCAATCAGCAACAGCGACGGTGTCGACGCGACGCTGCGCTGGAGCATGGGTTCCGTGCGCAACTCATCACAATTTCTGTTCGGCTACGACAGTCTCGCCCAGGTGGCGCCGGTCAAAGGCAAGGCGACGCGTATCGCGGGCATTGCCAATACCAGCGAGCTGGACGCGCTCACGGTCCACGCCACGCTGGTCGGCGCCGAGCTGACGCTCGACGTCGGTGCGCCGCTGTTCGCGGGTTTCGATGCCTTCGGCCCTGGCGGCCAAGCGATCAGTTCGGCATACGCGATCGACCACAAATATGTCAGCGTCGCGAACATTGGCGCCAGCTACGATCCGGGCGCCTGGTTCTTGATGGGCGAACTGAGCCGCACCCATACCCGATCGCTGTTCGGACAGACGAACAGCGGCTACGTCAGCGCGGGTGTGCGCTGGCATGCGCTCACACCATACGTGACCTATTCTCAGGTGCATTCCAGCGATTCTGTGAAAGCCGCCGCTCTGTCCTTGGCCAACCTGCCGCCGGCCTACCAGATGCAAGCCGCCGCCCTGAACGCCGGTTTGAACAAGGCGCTCCTGTCCTCCATGCCGCAACAGTCGACGATCAGCGCCGGCTTGCGTTGGGACTTGCATTCGAACGCCGCGCTCAAGCTGCAATATGACCGCGTGACGCCGCATCATGGTTCGGTCGGCACCCTGGTCCACACGACGCCCGATTTCCGCTCCGACCATGCGATCGGCATCACGAGCATCACTCTCGATTTTGTCTACTAGGATGCACACTTCATTCACTATGCGCCACTTGGGGCGCGTCACATGTTTTGTCGCGCTCACCACGATCAGCATGGCGGCCGGCGCCGCGGACTTGGTGGTGATCGTGTCCGCACGAAGCACTGTCACCGCCCTGAGCGCCGATCAAGTGGCCGCGATCTTCCTCGGACAGACGCCGCGTTTCCCGGACGGCGGCGAAGCAGTGCCGCTGGACCAGCGTCTTGGTTCGGCCGAGCGCAACAGCTTTTATGCGCGGGTCACGGGCAAGTCCCCAGCCTTGCTCAAAGCGTATTGGTCGAAGATGGTGTTCACCGGTCGCGGCCAACCGCCAGGCGAAGTTGCCGGCGACGCTGCGGTTCGACGCGAGGTTGCGGAAAATCCCGAGGTAATCGGGTACATCGACCGCAGCGCGCTGGATAACAGCGTGCGTTCAGTGTTGATGGTGCCTTGATGCGAACCAATCCAAAGCCATTACCCATGCAAGCGCAAGGCAAGCGTACCGCACGCTGGTTCGGACGCGCCCTCGAAACCCACATCTCGCTGCCGGTATTCGCATTGCTGCCGCTGGCGGCGATCTGGATCGCGACTGTTCATTTCATCAATATGGAGCGCGACACGGCCGACAGCGCAGCGCGCGACGCGACGCGTGAACAGCTCGAGACCTACGAAGCACAAATGGTGCGCAACCTGAACGCGATCGGCCAGACGCTGAAAGTGCTCAAGTACGCGGTCAAAAAGGATGGCATGGACGGCGCCCTGCCGGCGCTGCGCGGCCAGGGCCTGCTGCCGCCCGGCCTGGTGTTCCAGATCAGCTTGATCGACCGGGAAGGCAATATCGTTGCCAGCAATCCTATACTGCCGGCGCAAAACGTCGCTGATCAGGATTACTTCGCCAAACCGCGCAACGCGCCGACCGGCTCGCTGTACGTCAGCCAGACCGTGCCCGATACCGTGCATGCCGAACCGCACCTGCACTTCGCGCGGCGCATCGACGACGCCGACGGCCATTTCCAGGGTGTGGCCGTGGTCGAAGTCGATCCCGCCTACTTCACCAGCTCCTACGATCGCTCGCGCAATGGCGACCTCGGATTGATCGCGCTGGTGGGCGCCGACGGCGTGACGCGCGCGACCCGCATCGGCGACAAGATGTCGTGGGGCCAGGCCATGACGCTGAGCGCCCCGAGTGGCGAGGCAAGCGCACCGCGCACGCTGGGTATCGACGGCATATTGCGCTACACCGGTGTGCGTCAATTGCACGGCTTTCCGCTGGCGGCCGTGGTCGGCCTGTCGAAGACGGAGCAAATGAAGGAATTCGAGCGGCATCGTGGCAATTACCTGACCGCTGCCGGCGCCGGCAGCGCGCTTCTGGCGCTGGTGGTCGGCCTGGTCAGCGCCTGGTCATGGCAACTTGCCAAAGTCCGGCGGCGCGAGCGACAGGCCCAGGAGACGTACGCGGCTGCCACTGAAGCCAGCCTGGACGCCCTGTTTGTATTGCGCGCCGTGCACGGCGTTGGCGGCGCCATCGACGATTTCATGGTGCGGCAGGCAAATTCGCGCGCCGCTCAGCTGACCGGCCATGCGCACGCGTGGCTGCTGGGACGTACGCTAAGCGAACTGCTGCCGTCTTACCGCAGCAGCGGGATTCACGATGAGCTGTTGAAGGTCGTCGGCGAAAACTGCGCCATGGAGAGCGAATGGGAAGCCATCGACGGGCCCGGCGCCGGACGCTGGCTGCAGCGCCAGGTCGTGCCGGTCGAAGGCGGCGCCGTGATGACCGTGCGCGACATCACCAAAAGCAAGCAAGCTGAGCAGCATATCCGCCACATGGCGCTGCATGACGCACTGACCGGCTTGCCGAACCGCAGCCTGATCCGCGACAGGCTCGACCACGCGATCTGCACCGCCCAGCAACAACAAGGGCAAGTGATGCTGGCCTTCGTCGACCTGGATGACTTCAAGCTCGTCAACGATGGACTCGGCCACGGCGCCGGCGACGAATTGCTCAAGGTGGTTGGCAGCCGCATGCAATCATGCCTCGGCCGTGACGATACGCTCGGTCGTCTCGGCGGTGACGAATTCGTGATCCTGGTGCCGGACGCCAGCGACAATCAGCTGGCGCTGGCGTCGATGCTGGAAAAGGTCCGGCAGGCCGTCAACGAGCCGGTCCTGATCGGCGGCCACGTGGTGCAAGTCAGTTGCAGCATGGGTGTCGTGACTTATCCACGCGATGGCGACGATCCGACCACGCTGATGATGAACGCCGATGCCGCGATGTACCGCGCCAAGGACTTGGGCAGCAATAATTTCCAGTTCTACCAGGGCGAAATGAATGCCAGCGTCGAAGAAAAGCTGATGCTGCTGGAAGGTTTGCGCAAGGCGCTGGAAAGCACGCTGAACGATGCGACGATGGATGATGCGCCCCATGGCCGTTTTCACCTGCTGTACCAGCCCAAGATCGACCTGCGCACCGGTCACATCTTCGGTGTCGAAGCGCTGATCCGCTGGCACCATCCCGAACACGGCCTGGTGCCGCCGCCGCGTTTCATCGGTTTGGCCGAGGACTCGGGGATGATCGTCGCGATCGGGGAGTGGGTCCTGCGTAGCGCCTGTGCACAAGCGATGTCGTGGCGCGCTGCCGGCTTAGATCCGCTGGTCGTCTCGGTCAACGTGTCGGCGCGCCAGTTCGAGGAACGGCGCCTGGTGGAGCGCATCGCCGCGGCCCTGAAAGATACCGGCTTGCCGGCATCGTCGCTCGAACTGGAGGTGACCGAAGGCTTGATCATGCGCGACTTGCATCAGGCGATCGAGCGCATGGGCGAGCTCAAGTCGATGGGCATGTCGCTGTCGATCGACGATTTCGGCACGGGCTACTCGAGTCTGTCGGCCTTGAAGTCATTCCCGATCAGCACGCTAAAGATCGACAAGTCGTTCGTGCGCGATCTGGCCACGAGCGCCGACGACCAGGCGATCGTCCTGGCCGTGATCTCGCTCGGCCACCGGCTGGACCTGCGCGTGATCGCCGAAGGCGTCGAGACCGAGCAGCAGCGCGACTTCCTGCGCCGGCACGAATGCGACGAGATGCAAGGCTATCTATTCAGCCGGCCGGTGTCGGCGCAGCGCATCGGCGAGATGCTGCGCAGCCAGGCGTTAAGCGAGCAGCGCTGCATGGCCGAGGCCATCTGATCACCATGGCGATCGAACTGTACGCGCCGCACGCTCGGACCCATTTCAGATGGCGATCTGCGCGCCGAGCTCGATGATCCGGTTGGCCGGCACGCGGTAGTAATCCGCGGCGCCACGCGCATTTCGGTACAGCAGCGAATACAAGCCCTCCAGCCAATGCGGCAAGTGTTTGCGTCCTGGCGCCGGGATGATGGTCTGGCGCGAAATGAAGAACGACGTTTCCATCAATTCAAACGGCAAGCCTTGCTCGTCGCAGCGCGCCAACGAAGCGGGGATGTCGCGCGCGTCCTTGAAACCGTACTCGAGATTGACCTGGAAGCAGTCGTGTCCAAGCGCCTCGACATGCACGTGTTCTCCATCCTGAACGTTGGGGATGTTGGCGGTCGACACCGTCACGAACAAAATCCGTTCATGCAAGACCTTGTTATGAAGAAGATTATGCAGCATCGCATGCGGCACGCCTTCTCCGAGTCGGCGGAAAAAGACCGCAGTTCCGGTCACGCGCGGCGGCGGCTCGATGAACAGAGAGTCGAGAAATGGCATCAGGTCAAGCGCGTCCTGCTCGAGGTTATGCGAGATGCGCCGGGTGCCGATTTCCCACGTCAGCATCACGGTCAGCAGCAGGGCGCCCACCGCCAGCGGAAACCAGCCGCCCTGCAGGAATTTCAAGGTGTTGGCGGTGAACAGGGTCGCATCGATGGCGAAAAAGAAAACGGTCGCGCCAATGCTCAGCGCCAGATTGTATTTCCAGCGAAAACGGATGACGAAGTAGGTGAGGACGGTGGTAATCAACATCGTACCGGTGACCGCGATGCCGTAAGCGGCGCCGAGGGCATCGGAAGATTGAAAGCCGAGCACGGCCAGTATGACCGCAATCAGTTGCAGCCAATTGATCAATGGAATATAGATCTGGCCTTTCTCGTGTTCGGACGTGTGTTCGATGCGCATGCGCGGCAGTGCGCCGAGTGCGATGGCTTCGTGGGTCATCGAAAAGGTGCCCGAGATCGTGGCCTGTGACGCGATCACCGTCGCCACCGTCGACAACACGACCAGTGGATAAACGCTCCAGGCGCCCAATTGCTGAAAGAAAGGATTGGAAATGGCGTCCGGATGCGCGATCAACAGGGCGCCCTGGCCCAGGTAGTTCAAGGCGAGTGCCGGCGCTACGATCGAAAACCAGGCGATCCGGATCGGGCGCTTGCCGAAGTGGCCCATGTCGGCATACAAGGCTTCGGCGCCGGTGAAAGCCAGTACCACCGCGCCCAGGGCGATGAATGCCAAAACCTTATTGCGCAGCAGGAAGGCGAAAGCATGGTATGGATTCAGCGCGGCCAGGATCGCGGGCGCCTTGACGATGTTGATCACGCCCATCACTGCCAGCGCCAGAAACCATAGCAGCATGATGGGACCGAACCATTTGCCAATGCTGCCCGTGCCCTTGTACTGGACGAGATAAAGCACAAGTAACACCGCAATCGTCAGCGGCACCACGTAAGGTTTGAGGGCAGGCGCCGCCACTTCCATGCCTTCGATTGCGGACAAGACCGAGATCGCCGGCGTAATCACGCTATCGCCATAAAACAATGCGGCGCCGAGCAGGCCGACCAGCAGCAAGCCGTAATAAGCGCCTGATCCTTTCTTGACCGATGCAGTGGCCAGCGCCATCAGCGCCATGATCCCGCCTTCACCCTGATTATCCGCACGCAAGATCAAGGTCACGTATTTGAGCGAGACGATCAACACCAGGCCCCACAGAATCAGAGAGACGGCGCCCAGAAGATTTGGCGTGTTCAGCGTCAATCCGAATTCGGTCGAAAAAATCGTCTTCATCGTGTACAACGGGCTGGTGCCGATGTCGCCGTAGACGATTCCCAATGCAGTGAGTGTGACCAGTGCCAGGCGACCTGGCTTGTTGTCTGTTGTTGTCGCGATGTCGGTGTGGCTGTGCATTCTTACTTGTCTCGGTTGGCTGTGCCGATGGCGGCGCCTCATCCTAGCCGGCAAGCCATAAAGATTTTGTAAAAAATGCGGATGCGAAGATTAGATTTATTTCAGGAGCGGCTCGGCCGCAAATGCTCTTCCAGTTCCCGGAACTTCGGCCGCCGGCTCGTCGACACCAGTTTGCGTCCGAACTCCACCGCCAGCGACGGCGCATACCCGTTCATGCTGGCGATGATAGCCACCTTCACGCATTGGTAGACCTTGGTCGATTCCTGCAGCTTGCGGTCCAGCAGATTGGCGATCGGCGTGAACACGCCATATGCCAGCAGGATGCCGAGGAAGGTGCCGACCAGCGCCGCCGCGATCAGATTACCCAATTCCGCCGGCGGCATCCCGACCGATCCCATCGTATGCACCACGCCCATCACCGCGGCGACGATGCCGAAGGCCGGCAAGCCGTCCGCGATCTTGTGGATAGCCTGGATCGCCAGTTCGCCATCCTGGTGGTGCACCTCGATTTCATTGTCCATCAGGTTCTCGATCTGGAACGGGTCCATGTTCCCGGACACCATCAGCCGGAAATAATCGGCGATGAATTCGATCAGGTGATGGTCGTTCAGGATCTTCGGGTATTTGGAAAACAACGGGCTGTCGCCAGGGTGGTCGATGTCGAATTCGATCGACATCAGGCCTTCCTTGCGCACCTTGGTGAAGATCTCATACAGCAGCGACAGCAAATCCAGGTACAGCGCCCGATTCTGTTTCGCCGACTGGAACAGCGTGGGCAAGGCCTTCAGGGTCGCTTGGCGCGATTCTGCATCGTTCGAGATGACGAAGGCGCCCAGCGCGCCGCCGGCGATCATCAGCAATTCATAGGGCTGGAACAAAGGACCGAGATGGCCGCCTTCCAGAACGAATCCGCCGAAAATCGCGCCGAATACGACGATGACACCGATGAGAACAGCCACAATATCTCCAGTTTCGAAACTCACCCGATGCTAGCAGGATGCCGTAAAGAAAGATATTGAGACTGAGGCCTGACTGATCGGCATCGCTATGCCGATCAGATTGCTGTTCTATTTGTACAACAAACCCTTAACACGGCAGCGCTTCACGCATTCGGCGCCGGCCCGACCTCACCATAACGCCGTTTGCATTCCTCCACGGACGCCGCGTAATCGACGATCGGTTCCGGATAATCCGGGATCGGGTCCTGGCGTTTCCATGGTTCGTGCAGATGGCGCGCCTCGACGTTCTTCAATGCCGGCAGCCAGTGCTTGATGTATTCGGCGTCCGGATCGTAGGTTTTCGATTGCGACGAGGGATTGAAGATGCGATAGGGCGGCTGGGCATCGGCGCCGGTCGACGCCACCCATTGCCAGTTGCCGTTGTTCGAGGCCTGGTCGTAATCGTTCAGCTTGAGGGCGAAATACGCTTCGCCGATGCGCCAGTCGACGCCCAGCGTCTTGACCAGGAAGGAACCGGCGACCAGGCGTGCGCGGTTGTGCATGGCGCCGGTGGTGTTCAGCTGGGTCATCGCGGCGTCGACGATCGGGTAGCCGGTGGCGGCGTTCTTCCAGGCTTCCAGACGCTCCTCCCCCAGCTCGCCCTTGACCCAGTCCAGGCGCGCGTATTTTTGCAGGTAAGGGCCGTCGGCGACGCGCGGCACGTTGTACAGCAACTGCGAAAAATACTCGCGCCAGCAGACTTCGCGGATCCAGCCGGCCACGCTGGCATTGTGCACGTCCTTGCGCTTGCCGAGTTCGCGGAAAATCTCGCGCACCGACAGCGTGCCGAAACGCAGGTGAATGTCCAGCCCCGACGTCGCCGGCAGCGCCAGCGTATTGCGCAGCGCCAGATAGTCGTCGGCCTTGTCGATGAATTCATCCAGCACGCGCCGTCCGCCGCTCGTGCCGGGATACAGGCTCAAGCCGTCCAGATCGACCTCGTCGAAGCCGAGTTGCGCCAGCGGGATGTTTGAGCGCCCCTCGGCTGGATCGCCGAAGTGCGTTTTCAAAGGCGCCGGATCGTAATCACTCAGCGCCTGCTCGTCATGGCCGAGCCGCTGCAGCCAGGCGTTGTAATAGGGCGTGAAGCGCGTGTACGGCGTGCCTGACTTGCTGAGCACCTCGTCCTTGTGCAGCAGCACCTGGTCTTTCGACAGCAGTAACGCTCGGCCGTCACGCGCAAGGGCATCGGCGATCGCTGCGTCACGACGCCGCGCCGAGGGCTCGTAATCTTCGTTGGCGAACACGCGGCCGGCGTCCAAGCGCCGCGCCAGGTCGGGAATGACCGTTTTCGGGTCGCCTTCGAGCGCGATCAGTTTGCCGCCCAGCTTGGCGAGCGCGTCGCCCGCCTCGGCGACGCTGGCGTGGATGAAGGCCACGCGCCGGTCCATGCGCGGCAGCTCGTCGAGGATGGTGCGGTCGTACACGAACACGCACGTGACCCGGTCGGACGAGGACAGCGCTGCGTGCAGCGCCACGTTGTCGTGCGCGCGCAAGTCGCGGCGCATCCAGAAAATCGATTGTCGGTCGTTCATCATCCCATTCTAGGCAAGCATGTAACAGTTGGGCGCACTGCTGGGCATCCGCATGCGGTCCGGGTATCATGCAGATTGGTAACACTCGGTTACCGAAGTCCGACGATATTTCATGAAGCTCAGCCACAAATTTGCCGCCGCGCTCGCCCTATGCGCCGCTACGCTCGCTCCCCCTTCCACCTTTGCCCAACCGATCCCCGCCGCCATCCACAGTCTGGCGGCGCAGGCTGCGCAGTCGCCCGCATCGATCGCGGGACCCTACGACGAACGCGGCTGGCTGGAGCGCTTCTACGCGCCGCGCAAGTACGCGCCGGCGTGGAACGCCTCGACCGCCGGCGCCGCCTTGTGGGTGCTGCGCCAGGCCGCGCTGCAGGGTCTCGATCCGCTCGACTATGGCGTCGACGCGCTGCAGCGCCAGCTGGACGCCGGCGAGGGCGCCAGCGCCAATTTCGACGTCGCCCTCACGGCCGCGATGCTGCGCTACCTGGCCGACCTGCGCGTCGGGCGCGTGCGCTCGGAATACCACACGCGCGCGTTCGATCCGCGCCTGAAACAGTACGATCCGGTCGAGCGCCTGCGCGCCGGCCTGGCGGGCGGCAAGCTGCGCGCCGCGGTGCAGGCGGCCGAACCGCGGCTGCAGCAGTACGCGCGCGCCAAGGCGGCGCTGGCGCAGTACCGCGCATTGGCCAAGCAGCCCTATCCGGCGTTGCCGAAGCCGACCGCCAAGGTGGCCTCCGGCGGCGCCTACCCGGCGGCGCAGGCGCTGTTCGAGCGCCTGGTGCTGCTGGGCGACCTGGCGGCTGACACGCCGGCGCCCAGCGAGGGCGTCTACGATGATCACCTGGAAGAGGGCGTGCGCCACTTCCAGGCGCGCCACGGCATCGACGAAGACGGCGTGCTGGGGCGCGGCACCGTCGACGCGCTCAACGTCGCACCTGGCCAGCGCGTGCGCCAGTTGGAGCTGACGCTCGAGCGCCTGCGCTGGCTGCCGGATTTCGGGCCCGGCCCGATGATCCTGGTCGACTTGCCGGCCTACCGGCTGTGGGCGATGCAAAACGGTACGAATGAAGACCCGCTCGAGATGCGCGTCGTGGTCGGCGCCTCGGTCAAGACCGAAACGCCGCTGTTCGTCGGCCAGATGCGCTATCTCGAATTCAATCCGTACTGGAACGTCCCGCGCAGCATCCTGGAAAAAGAATTGCTGCCCAAGCTGGCGCGCAATCCGAACTACCTGGCGCAGAACGAGATGGAAACGGTGCCGGCGAATGCCAGCATGGCCGATTTGAAGGCCGGCCGCGCGCGCGTGCGCCAGCGCCCGGGCGCGAAGAATGCGCTCGGACCGATCAAGTTCGCGATGCCCAATCCAATGGACATCTACCTGCACTCGACCTCGGCCCAGGGCGCCTTCCAGCGCACCCGGCGCGACCTGTCGCACGGCTGCATCCGGGTCGAGCATCCGGCCGCGCTGGCCCAGTTCGTCCTCGACGGGCAGCGCAAGTGGGATGCCGACGCGATCCAGGGCGCGCTGCAGCCGGGACCGACCCGCCACGTCGACCTGAGCCACACGGTGCCGGTCGTGATCTTCTACGCCACCGCGATCATCGACAGTGACGACAGCACGCGCTTCGCGCCCGACATCTACGGCCTGGACGTCAAACTGGAGCAGGAACTGGCAGCACGCCACGCCAAGCTGAACGGCGCCACCAATGTGCAGCCGACCCAAATGGCGGACGCTAGCCGCGCCGCGCAGGCACTTCGAAAGTCGCGGCCGGCAAGCCGTCGCACCAGCGCCGCCACATGAGGCGCAAGGCGTCCTCGAGGCCGTCGGCGGCCAGGGCGTGGTGATCGCCCGCGGGACCGGCGAAGCGGCCGCGTAGTCCGGCGCGCACCTGCGCCAGCGCATCCAGATCGCGGCAGATCGCCAGTCCCTTGCGTTCGAAATCCGCGGCGTCGGCGGCGATGAACTGCTGAAGGCCCAGGTGTTCGAGGATGCATGAGGTCTGGCGTCCGGCCGCGGTGTCGCCGGCCACGCTCAAGGGCGGCACACCCATCCACAGCGCATGCATGATCGTGGTGCCGCCCGAGTATGGAAAGCTGTCGAGCAGGATGTCGATCTCGTGGTGCAGGCTCAGATAATCGCGCATGCCGCAGCGCTTGTGCAGGCGCACGCGCGCGGCGTCGATGCCTTCCTCGGCCAGCCAGCCGAGCAGCTGGTCGGCGCCGCCATTGTCGGGCAGGCCGGCCAGCAGCAGTGTCGAATCGGGTAGGGCGCGCAGGAGGCGGCTCCACGCGGCCACGACCGCCCGGCCGATCTTGCTGACCCGGTTGAAGCTGCCGAAGGTGACGTGGCCATTGGCCAGCGCGGGCAAGGGGCCGACCTCGGGTGCGCCGCGTTCGGGCTGGAACGGCGCCGCGATCGGCAGGTGCACCAGCTGTTCGGTGAACTGGGCATCGAAGCGGCCGGGCGGCAGCACGAAGCGGTCGGTCAGGTAATAGTCGACGGCGCGCAGGCCGGTGGTGCCCGGATAGCCGATCCAGCTAACCTGGATGGGCGCCGGTTTGCGCCCCAGCAGCGTGAGCCGGTTGTATGCGGTGTGGCCGGACAGGTCGATCAGGATGTCGATTTCATCTGCGCGGATGCGTTCGTCCAGCGCCTCGTCGTTCATGCTGCTCGTCACCCACCACTGCGCCACGTGGGCATGCAGGCGCTGGCTGACGTGATCGTGCACGATGTGGTTGTGGTACACGTGCAGCGACAGCCCGGGGCGGCCGGCCAGGCGCTCGAATACCGGTTCGATGAAGGAGGCCACCGCGTGGTGACGCAGGTCGCCCGACAGGAAGCCGATACGAAGCTGTCGCTCGGGATCGCGGGTGTTGCGGTGCGCGGACGGCGCCGTCTCCAGTTGCGCTTCCAGCCACTCTCCGAAGCGGCGGTGCGCGCGGAACAGCTCCTCGGCAGCCAGCCCGTCGAGCTGCATCATGGCGAACAGCATGTTGCTGTGGACGCCAAAGTTGTCGGGCTCTTCGGCCAGCACGCGACGGTAAGCCTCGATCGCCTCCGGAATGCGGTTCTGGTGCTGCAGCGTGACGCCGAGCGAATTCATGGCGGCCATGTTGTCCGGCTCGAGGGCCAGCGCGGCGCGGGCGCTGGCCTCGGCCTCGGCCATGCGTCCCATGTCGAACAGGATCAGGCCGATGTTCTTGTGGATGGCGGCATTGTCCGGGTCCAGCGCCAAAGCGCGCTGCAGTGGGGCTTGCGCTTCCTGCGCGCGGCCCAGGGTCCTGAGCAGGAAGCCCTGGTTGTTGAGGGTTTCGGCGTCGTCCGGATCGCGTTGCGCCGCGGCGCTCATGGCCTCCAGCGCCGGTGCGACCTGGCCGCGCTTGTGGAAGGCCACGCCGAGCGCTTTCCAGCCCTGGGCATATTGCGGACAGTCGCGCACCAGTGCGCGCGCCTCGGCTTCGGCTTCGTCGAGCCGGTCCTGCGCCAGCGCCTCGATGATGGCGTCGATCTCGGCATCGAGCGGGACGCCGCGTTCGGCACGGGTCACGCGCGCCGTCAGCTTGTCGAGCGCGGCGCCGCGCACGCCGTTGCCGCGCGCCAGATCGACGACTTCGCGCGCGGCGACAGCTTCGGCGCCGTCGAGCAGCACCTCGATGTAGGCCAGCCAGCAGGCCGCGTCCTGTAGGCCCGCCTGGAGTGCGTGCGACAGGTGGTGCGCGGCGCTAGGCAGCGCGTTCGCCTTCCATTCCAGCAGGCCGAGCTGGTAATGGGCCTGCGCATGCGCGGGCTGCATCTCGAGCACCGCGCGGCAGACCGTGGCCGCCTCGGCGCTCTCGCCGGCGTCGATGTGGCCCTGGACGATGCGCATCGCTTCATCGGCGACGCGCTGGATTTCTTCGTTGAGCGGGATGGCCGTGGTGTCGTTCATGGTCGTCGATTCAAGAGGAAGGCGTGGCTGGCGGCGGCTGCGCCGGCCTTGGCGCCGGCTTCGATATAGGGCGTTCCGCTCCGCTGCGCGGAATCCTGCGGCTGGCCTCGATGCCCTGGTTGAACAGATTTTGCAGCGGCGTGCCGAGGTAGGGCAGCGTGATGCTGATCACCAGGAAGCCGGCGCCGAGCGTGATCGGAAAGCCGATGCCGAACAGGTTCAGTTGCGGCGCGGCGCGGGTCAGGATCGCCAGCGCGATGTTCGTCACCAGCAGCGCGGCCACGACCGGCAGCGAGATCTGCAAGCCGCTGGCAAAGATCCGGCCGCCCCAGCGCACCATTTCCAGCGGCGCCGTGAGCGACATCGGGCTGCTTGAAATCGGCAGCGTGAAAAAGCTCTCGACCAGCGCCTCGATCATCACCAGGTGCGCGTTCATCGCCAGGAAGGCGAGGGTGGCGACCAGCGCCAGGAACTGGCTGATCGCCGAGGTGCGCCCAGCCGAGGACGGGTCGAAAAAGCTGGCGAAGGAAAAGCCCATGGTCGAGCTGGCGATTTCGCCGCCGAACTCGATGGCGGCGAACACCAGGCGCATCGAAAAGCCCATCGCCACGCCGATCAGCATTTCCTGGCCGGCCACCAGCAAGCCGGCCCAGGAGGTCGGATCGACGGTCGGCACCGGCGGGATGATGGGTGCGACGATGGCCGCCAGCGTCACGCCGAGGGTCAGCTTGATCAGCATCGGCACGCCGGTATTGCCGAACACCGGCGCGGCGGTGATCAGCCCGAGGATGCGCGTCAGGGGCCACAGCAGTCCGAAGATCCAGGCGTTGAGCTGGACGGTGGTGAACGAGATCACGCGGTCCGGGACATCAGCCGATCAGGCCCGGAATCCCGGTGAAGACGCTGCGCATGTAGTCGGTCATCACGGTGATCATCCATGGCCCGGCCACGACCAGCGCGATGAACACGCCGACCAGCTTGGGGATGAAGGACAGAGTCTGTTCATTGATCTGGGTGGCGGCCTGGAAGATGCTGACGATCAGGCCGATGACCAGCGCCACCAGCAGCAGCGGCGCCGAGACCATCAGCGTGACTTCCATGGCCGTGCGGCCCATCGCGATGACGCTTTCCGGGGTCATGCTTCGTCTCCGTCAGTAAAAGCTTTGGGACAGCGATCCCAGCAGCAGCTGCCAGCCGTCGACCAGCACGAACAGCATCAGCTTGAACGGCAGCGAGATCACGGCCGGCGACATCATCATCATCCCCATCGACATCAACACCGACGCCACCACCATGTCGATGATCAGGAAGGGGATGAAGATCGCGAAGCCGATCTGGAACGCCGTCTTGAGTTCGCTGGTGATGAAGGCCGGGATCAGCACGCGCAGCGGCACGTCTTCCGGGCCTTGCAGCGCGGGCGTGCGCGAGATCTTCACGAACAGCGCGAGGTCGGACTGGCGCGTCTGCTTGAGCATGAAGCCCTTGAGCGGCGCGGCCGCCTTGTCCATCGCATCGCCCATCTGGATCGTGTTGTTCTGCAGCGGCACGTAGGCTTCGCTGTAGATGCGATCGAAGGTCGGCCCCATCACGAACAGCGTCAGGAACAGCGCCAGGCCGACCATCACCTGGTTGGGCGGCGCGGTCTGGGTGCCAAGCGCCTGGCGCAGCAGCGACAGCACGATGATGATGCGGGTAAAACTGGTCATCATCAGCAGCGCGGCCGGGATGAAGGTTAGCGCCGTCATCAATAGGAAGGTCTGCACCGGCAGCGAATAGGCGGTGCCGCCGCCCGGTGCCGGGCTGGTGGTGAAGGCGGGGATGGCCGGCGCGGCCAGGGCTGCCAGCGGCAGGGCCAGCGCGCCCGCCGCCAGCAGGAGAGTCTTTTTGCGCATCATTTACTGCCTTATCTGCTGCGTCATTCTTTGCGTTTGTCGAGGGTCTGCTTGAGCCAGTCGCCGAAGTTGGCGGCCGCCGGGGCCGGCGCCGACAGCGTCGCGCCGGCGTCGACACCTTCTTGCTTCGGCATCGTGGCCAGGCCGTTGACGCGGCCGGGCGAGGCGCCGACCACGATCCACTGGTTGCCGACTTCGACCACCAGCAGGCGCTCGCGCCCGCCCAGGTTGAGCGAGCCGACGATCTTGACGTTGGCGTTGGCGCCGCTGGCCTTGGGGCCGTAGCGCTTGAGGAACCAGGCCAGGCCGGCGAGGGCGGCCAGCACGACGATCATCGCGAACAGGGTCTGCAGCAGGCTGCCGGTGGGCGAGCCGGACGGCATGACGACCGGCGCCGCGGCGGCCGGCGCAGCCGGCGCGCCGACGATCGCGGCCGGCGCGGCGGGTGCGGCCGCACTGCCGGGCGCCGCTGCGGCGGGGGCGCCGGCATCGGGCGCGGCGGCGGCACCGGAGACGGTCGGATTCGGCGCCGCCACGTCGGGCGCGCCGGCTGCGCTGCTCACGCCGACGCGCGCGTTCGGCGCGTGCACCGGATTGGAGGCCGGGGCGGCGGCGCTGGACGGCGCGGCCGACGGGGCAGGGGCGGCGGATGCGGCGGCGCCGACACCCTGCGCGGCCGTATCGCCCTGGCCGCCTTGTGCGCGCGCGCCGGCGGACGACGGCGTCTGCGCCGCGCAGGCGCTCAGGTGCAGGGCCAGTACGCATAGCGCCAGCGGCGCCGCTTGGCACGACAGGCGCCGCATCATTTGTTGAGCTTGCGAATGCGCTCGGACGGCGTGATGATGTCGGTGAGGCGGATGCCGAACTTGTCGTTCACGACCACCACCTCGCCCTGGGCGATCAGGCAGCCGTTGACCAGTACGTCCATCGGCTCGCCGGCCAGGCCGTCCAGCTCGACCACCGAGCCCTGCGCCAGCTGCAGCAGGTTCTTGATGGCGATCTTGGTGCGGCCCAGTTCCACCGTCAGCTGCACCGGGATATCGAGGATGAAGTCGATATCGTTGGGCGTGTCGGGGCGGGTGCCCTTGTTCGAAAAATCCTTGAAGACGGCGGCGGTGGCCGTCTGCTGCTGGCTGGCCAGCGCGGCGGCTTCGGCGGCGGCCTGCTCGGCGATCGCCGCGCCCCAATCGTCGTCGAGGGCGCTCTGGTCGTCTTGGGTATCGGACATGACTCTCTCCTGAATTGCTTATTGGCCTCAGGCGCTTCCTGCGCCGGGGCCGTCTTTGTTGAAGGTGTCGCTGTTGGCGAGCAGCTTTTCGACTTTCAGCGCGTACTGGCCGTTGTGCACGCCGTAGCTGCAGTCCATCACCGGCACGCCGTCGACCGTGGCCTGGATGTGTTCCGGCACCGAGATCGGGATCACGTCGCCGATCTTCATGTTGAGGATCTCGTCGAAATTCGCCTTGCCGTGGCCGAGCATGGCCACCAGCTCCACCTCCGCCACCTGGATCTGCTGGGTCAGCAGGCGGATCCAGCGCTTGTCCACTTCCAGGGCCTCGCCCTGGATGCTGGAGGTCAGCGCGTCGCGGATCGGCTCGACCATCGAATAGGGCATGCAGAAGTGGATCTGGCCCGACACCGAGCCGAGCTCGATGGTGAAAGTGCACGATACCACGACTTCGTTGGGGGTGGCGATGTTCGCGAACTGCGTGTTCATCTCCGAGCGGATGTACTCGAACTCGATCGGGTACACCGGCTCCCACGACTTGGCATAGGCCTCGAAGATGATGTCGAGGATGCGCAGGATGATGCGCTGCTCGGTCTGGGTAAAGTCGCGGCCTTCGACGCGCGTGTGGAAGCGCCCGTCGCCGCCGAACAGGTTGTCGACCAGCAGGAACACCAGGCCCGGATCCAGCACCATCAGCGCGGTGCCGCGCAGCGGCTTCATGTGGATCAGGTTCAGGTTGGTCGGGACCACCAGGTTGCGGATGAATTCGCTGTACTTCGACACCCGCACCGAACCGACCGAGACCTCGGCGCTGCGGCGCAGGAAGTTGAACAGGCCGACCCGCAGATACCTGGCGAAACGCTCGTTGATGATCTCGAGCGTCGGCATGCGGCCGCGCACGATGCGCTCCTGCGTCGCCAGGTTGTAGGTGCGGACTCCCGAGGTGTCTTCAGGCGCCGCGATGTCGTCCTGATCGCCGTTGACCCCCTTGAGGAGGGCATCGACTTCTTCCTGTGAGAGAAAATTATCGGCCATGCTGCTTTACCGGTTGATGACGCGTTTCCGTATTACTGGATGATAAACGAGGTGAACAGCACGTCCGATACTTCCTGCTCGTCGTCGTGCTTGTTGAACGGCTCCTTGACCACGGCCAGGATCTCGCCGGCCAGCTGCTGCTTGCCTTCCACCGTGTTGATCTCGGATGCCTTCTTGCCCGACAGGAGCAGCAGCACGCGGCTGCGCACCTTGGCCATGTTGGTCTTGATGAGTTCAGCCTGCTCGGCGCCGTCGACCTGCAGCGTGAACGCCACCTGCAGGTACTGGTCGCCGTTTTCCGGCTGCAGGTTGACGGTGAACGGTTCGAGCGCCAGGTATTCGGGCGGCGCTTCCTTGTCCTTCTTCTTTTTCTTGCCGCCCGATTCGTGGCTCTTCTTGGCCGGCTCGGCGCCGGCGTCGTCGGCGCTGGCATGCATGAAATACCAGCCGGCGCCGCCGCCCAGGCCGAGCACGACCACGGCCGCGCCGACCATCATCATCAATTTGCTTTTGCCGCCTGCGGCTGGGGCTGCTGCGTCCGCTTTCGGGTCAGCTTTCATTTTGGGATTCGCTTTCAAGATACTTCGGTCCTGCGCTCAAGGCTCGTCGATCGAGCCGTCATTATGTCATTATCGAGAAAAAGTGAGCAGCGGCAACGTTCGAAAAGAGGGAGGAAGAGGGGCTATCTCGTTGTTTCTTGAAGTAAACGATAGCAGGCGACCAACAGTCGGGGCGCATGCGGCCGCGCCGAGGGCGGAGCGGCGCCGTTGCAGCGCCGTCCGCGCGGGACCATCAGGCGAAGGTGTCGACCATGCCGCTCTCGCCCAGCGGCAGCGAGCGCGTGACCGTGCGCGGCGCCGCATCCGTGCCGCTGGCCTCGTCCACGCTCGCGATCCCGCGCGCGCGTCCGATACCGCGCCCGCCGCGCGGTGAGCCGTCCTGCTGGCGCGCCTGGCCTTGGTCGCCGTCGTTGACGCTCGCGTTGCCCAGCGCGATGCCGCTCTCGCTCATCATTTCGCGCAGGCGCGGCAGGGCATTCTCGAGCGCCTGGCGTACTTCCTGCTGGTTCGACGAGAAGGTCACGCTGGCCTGGTCGTTCGAGACCGACAGCACGACCTGCATCGGACCCAGGTCCGGCGGGTTCAGCGTCAGCGAGGCGGTCTGCTCTTCGCTGCCGACCATGTAGACGACCTTCTGGCCGACCTGGTTTTCCCAGGCTTCGGTGCCGACCTGGGCGCTCAGCTGGTCGGCTGCCGCAGTTGCCTGGGCGGCATCGAGCGCGGCCGGCTGGACCGCCTGCAGCGCGCTCGCGACCGGGGCCGGGTTTTGCGCGGCCTGCTCGGCGGCGGCGCGCGCCTGCTGCAGGCTGAGCGCGGCGGCGTCAAGCGAGACGCTCGGGTCGGCCTTGAGCACCGTCGTCGAGACCTTGCCGGGCACGTCGCCGGCCGCGGTCTTGTCGGCGCCGAGCGCAGCGGCCTTGTCGTCGGCCGCGAGCGCGGCGCCGGCGGCGGCCAGGGCCGGGTTCTTGATCGTGGCGGCGCCGAAGGTCTTGCCGTCGGCCGCAGCGCCAGCGCCAGTCGCGCCGGCGCCGTCCTTGCTGCTCGACTTGATCGCGGCTTGCAGCGCGCTCAGCTGGTTGGCGTCGAAGCGCTTGCCCTTGCCGGCGTTGCCGCTCAGGTTGTCGAAAGCCTGGGACGCGCCGGTCGGCGTGGCAGGCGCTTGCTTGGCGCCCGGCTGCAGGCTGGCGAGCAGGGCCAGCATGGCGCTGGCCGGGTCGGCTAGCGCCTGCGCTGCGGACTTGTCTACATCGGCGCCGTCATCGCCGTCCTTGGCGTCGGCATCCTTGGCGCCGTCGGCGGAAGCGGTCTTGTCCTGGCCGTTGGCCTGCGGCGCCGGCGCGGGCGCGGGCGCCTCGCTGCCGGACGGCTGCTCGGGCTGGGCCGGTTTGGCGGCTTCCGGCTTCGGTGACGGCGCCTGTGCGGCCGGGGGCTGCGGCGCGGCCGGCGCCTGGGCCAGCTGGCTGCTCAGCATCGCGCTGAACTGGCCGGCGTCGGCGCCGTTGGCGACGTTGATGCCGGCGCCATTGGCGCTGCCGTTACGCTGGAGCGCATTGTTGGGGCTCAGGGCGGGATTCAGGTTGGTGGTTTGCATGTCGGCGATCGGTGGGTACTGCCTGTCAGCGCTGGGCGCGCGCGGTGCGCGCGGCGTGGTCGTCCATCATCTTCTGGTCGCGCTTGTTCTCGGCCTGCAGGGCTTCGAGCGCGGCGCGTTCGTTCAGCGTGCGGTAGGACAGGCGCTTGCGCTCGCTCTCCTGCCAGGCTTTTTTCTCGGTGTCGGCCTTGTACTTGGCATGCTTGATGACCTCGCGCTGGCCATTCAGCGCGACGTCCAGCTTGCCGATGAAGGCGACGAAATTCTGGTACGCGAACGGCGTGATGCCGTTCATCTGCGCGGCGTCGAGCTTGCGCACGTAGTCGTCGCGGTAGCCCTCCAGCATCTGCAGCTTCTGTTCGCCTTCCTCGACTGCCTTCAGCGCCGCGCCGAGCCGCTTGGCGGCGGCGTCGGAAGCGCGCTGGGCGAGGTCGATGAGCGTTTCGAGGGCGGAGGAATGGGCCATGGTGACTCAAGTATATCGGCGGGTCTGGCTCATCGATCAGCCGAATAGCGAGGTCAATTGCCCCAAGCTCTGCAGCATGTCGGCGTTGTCGTGGATCTCCTGGCACAGGAAGTGTTCGATACGGTCGTGCAGCTGGATCGCCTTGTCCAGCGTCGGGTCCGAACCCGGCGCGTAGGCGCCCACGGTGATCAGGTCGCGCGCGCGCTCGTAGCGCGAGTACAGCTGCTTGAGCGTGCGCGCCGCCTGCTGGTGCTCGCGCGACGTGATGTTGTGCATCGCGCGCGAGATCGATTGCTCGATGTCGATCGCCGGATAGTGGCCGGCTTCGGCCAGCTTGCGGTTCAGGACGATGTGGCCGTCGAGGATACCGCGCGCCGCGTCGGCGATCGGGTCCTGCTGGTCGTCGCCCTCGGACAGCACGGTATAAAAGGCGGTGATCGAGCCGCCGCCCTCGTGGCCGTTGCCGGCGCGTTCGACCAGCACCGGCAGCTTGGCGAACACCGACGGTGGATAACCTTTCGTCGCGGGCGGTTCGCCGATCGCCAATGCGATCTCGCGCTGCGCCATCGCGTAGCGGGTCAGCGAGTCCATGATCAGGAGGACGTTCTTGCCTTCGTCACGGAACGACTCGGCGATCGCGGTGGCGTAGGCCGCGCCTTGCAGGCGCAGCAGCGGCGGCGAATCGGCCGGCGCGGCCACCACGGCGGATCGGGCCAGGCCTTCCTCGCCCAGGATCTGTTCGATGAATTCCTTCACTTCGCGGCCACGCTCGCCGATCAGGCCGACCACGATCACGTCGGCCGTGGTGTAGCGCGCGATCATCCCCAGCAGCACCGATTTGCCGACGCCGGTGCCGGCGAACAGGCCGAGACGCTGGCCGCGTCCGACCGTCAGCATGCCGTTGATGGCGCGCACGCCGACGTCCAGCGTTTCCGAAATGGGCGCGCGGTCGAGCGGATTGATCGGGCGCGCGTTGAGCGGGCCCATGTGGGTGGCGTCGATCGGTCCCTTGCCGTCCAGCGGGCGGCCGGCGCCGTCGACCACGCGCCCGACCAGGCCCCAGCCGACCGGCAGGTGGCGCGCGCGGTCTTGCGGGCGGCGGCGCGGGTGGTCGACGCTGCCGGGCGCCGGCACGCTTGGCTCGATCGGGAACACGCGCGAGCCGGGCACCACGCCTTCGACGTCGGACTGCGGCATCAGGAACAGGCGGTCGCCCTCGAAGCCGACCACTTCGGCCTCGATGCGCGTGCCGGAAGTGGTCGGGATGGTGCAGGCGCTGCCCACCGCGAGCTTGAGGCCGACGCATTCCATCACCAGGCCGGCCACGCGCGTAACGCGGCCCGACACCTGCATCGGCTCGACGAACTCGACCAGGTTGGCGCAGTCCTTCAAATAGGACTTCCAGCGCGCGGTGTGCTTGTCCATGCTCAGGCCAGCCAGTCCAGGTTCTTGCCCAGTGCCTGGCTCAGGCGCTGCCAGCGCGAGGCGATCTGGGCGTCGATCTGGTTGCTGGCGGTGTCGACGCGGCAGCCGCCGCGCGCGATGCTCTCGTCCTCGATCACGCGCCAGCCGGTCTTGTCGAGTTCATGGCCGATACTGCTGCGCACGATCAGCGCGTCTTCCGGATGCAGCATGAGCAGGGCCGGCTGCTGCAGCGTCGGCAGGTAGTCGATCGCTTCGCGCACCACCGGCAGGATCAGCTCGGGGCGTACTTCGAACGAGGTGCGCACCATGTTGCGCGCCAGGTGCAGCGCCAGTTCCAGCACGTCGTTCGAGATCGCCGCGTCGGCGGCGGTGACGGCGTCGCCGAATTCGGTGGCCAGGCTTTGCAGGTGGGTCAGCTCGACGGCAGCCTCGGCGCGGCCCATGTCCAGGCCGTCCTGGTAGCCGGCGTCGTGACCGGCCGCGATACCGGCGGCATGGCCCTCGGCATAGCCTTCCTGGCGCGCGGCTTCGCGGATCGCCTCGATCTCGTCGACGGTCGGCATCGGGATGGCGGGGACCATCGGCGCGTGCTGCTGCGCGAACTGCTCGGGTTGGGTAGCGGCGCGGCGCGCATCGACTGCGGCCTGGGCTTCCTGCGCGGCCCGGCGCTGGGCGACCGCGCTCGGGCGCTCGTCGCCGAAGGAGGTCATTTCCCAGCGCTGGTAGGCGCTCTGCGATTCTTTCGGGATCACCATCAGACGAACGAGTCCTCACCCTTGCCGCCGAGGACGATCTGGCCTTCGTCGGCCAGGCGGCGCACGATCTGCAGGATCTGCTTCTGCTGGGTTTCGACTTCCGACAGGCGCACCGGACCTTTTGACTCCAGGTCTTCGCGCATCATCTCGGCGGCGCGCTGCGACATGTTCTTGAAAATCTTGTCGCGCAGGTCTTGCGAAGCGCCTTTGAGCGCGATGATCAGCATTTCGGACTGCACTTCACGCAGCAGCAGCTGGATGCCGCGATCGTCGATGTCGATGATGTTGTCGAACACGAACATCTCGTCCATGATCTTCTGCGCCATGTCGTTGTCGTAGTTCTTGATGTTTTCCATGACCGAGCTTTCCTGGTCGCCGCCCATGAAGTTCAGGATCTCGGCCGCGGTACGCACGCCGCCCAGCGACGATTTCTTGATGTGCTCGTTGCCCGACAGGAGCTTGGTCAGGACGTCGTTCAGCTCGCGCAGGGCGGCCGGCTGCACGCCGTCCAGCGTGGCGATGCGCAGCACGGCGTCGTTGCGCAGGCGGTCGGTGAAGTGGCTGAGGATCTCGCAAGCCTGGTCGCGCTCGAGGTGCACCAGGATGGTCGCGATGATCTGCGGGTGCTCGTTGCGGATCAGTTCCGCCACCGATTGCGAATCCATCCACTTCAGGCTCTCGATGCCCGAGGCATCCTTGCCGCCCAGGATGCGGTTTAAGAGCACGGCGGCCTTGTCGTCGCCCAGTGCCTTGGTCAGCACCTGGCGGATATACTCGTCCGAGTCCAGACCGACGGTCGATTGCAGGTCGACGCGTTCCTTGAAGTCCTGCAGCACCGACAGCACCTCTTCGTGCTGCACGCCTTTCATCTGCGCCATCGCGGCGCCCAGCTTGAGCACTTCGCGCGGGCCGAGGTACTTCATCACCTCGGCCGCTTCGGCTTCGCCCAGGGCCAGCATCAGGATGGCCGCCTTTTGCGTTGCTTCTTTGTCCTTGTCGCTCATTATTCAGACCCCAACCATTCCTTGATGACGTTCGCCACGAGGCGCGGATCGTTCTTGGCCAGATCCTTGGCCATATCCATGTTGCTCTTGTAGACCTGCACCTGCTTTTCCTGCTCGACGACACGGGCGGCTTCGGCTTCGGCCACCGGGTCCGGTTCGGGTTCGGGTTCGGGTTCTTCCGGTTCCGGCTCGGGCGGGATCGCGACCGCCTCGTCGAACTTCTTGATCGCCGGCTTGAGGAGCGGACGCACGAAGCGGAACCACAAGAAGGCGAGGACCATGGCGATGAAGGCGTAGCGCGCGATGTCCTTGGCCAGCGGCAGGTTGGCCGGGTCTTTCCACCAGTCCGGCGCCTGCTCGTCCGGCTTGTCGATGCCGTCGAACGGCGCGTTGGTCACGTTCAGGGTGTCGCCGCGCCCCTGGCTGTAGCCCATCGCCTGCTTGACCAGCTCGTTGATCTGGGCGATCTCGGCGGCCGCGAGCGGCTTGATCACGACCTTGCCGGTCTTCGGGTCGATCGAGCGGCGGTAGTTGACCACCACGCCCACCGTCAGGCGCTTGATGCCGCCCATCGGCTTTTGCTCGTAGCGCACGGTCTTGTCGACTTCGAAGTTGGTGGTCGAATCCTTGCGCGACGGGCCGCCGGCCTGGCCGTTCTGCTGGCCCGGCTGTCCATTGGCCGGGGCGCCTTCGATCGGCGCCGTGGCCACGCCCGGCGGCTGGTTCGACAGCGCGCCCGGGATGCCGGACGGGTTGCCGCTGCCCGGGCCGGTCGACTCGGAGGTTTGCTGACTGCGGATCGCCTGCGGTTCCGGCGGCGAATTCGGCTTGTACATCTCGGCGGCGGTGTCGACCTGGGCGAAGTCGACTTCGGCGGTCGCTTCGGCGCGCACGTTCTGCTGGCCGACGATCGGCGTGATCAAGGACTCGACCTGCTTGACGATGTTCTGCTGCAGCGCCTCGACGTACTTCAGCTGGTTCGGGTCGAGCTGCTTGCCGCCAGCTTTGTTCGCCGGGTCGGACAGCAGGCTGCCGTTCTGGTCGACCACGGTCACGTTGGCGGGCAGCAGTTCCGGCACCGAGGACGCCACCAGGTGCACGATCGCGCTGACTTGCGAGGGGTCGAGTGCGCGCGCCCGCTGCAGGTTGAGCAGCACCGAGGCGGTCGGCTTTTGCTGGTCGCGCACGAACACGGATGGCTTGGGCAGCGCCAGGTGCACGCGCGCCGAGCTCACCGCGGCTAGCGACTGGATCGAATTGGCCAGCTCGCCCTCGAGCGAACGCTGGTAGTTGACCTGCTCGACGAATTGCGAGGTGCCGAGCTTTTCGCCGTCGAGCAGTTCGAAGCCGACGTTGCCGGCGCGCGGCAGGCCTTGGGCCGCCATCTTGAGGCGGATGTCGTTGACGCGCTCGGCCGGCACCAGGATCGCGCTGCCGCCGTCGGAGAACTTGTACTTGACCCCCATCTGGTCGAGCGCCGCGGTGATCGCGCCGCCGTCCTTGTCGGTGTAATTCGAGAACAGCACCTTGTACTCGGGCGCCGAGGTCCACAGCCACAGCGCCGCCAGGATCGCCAGCGTGGCGGCGATCGCACCGCCGATGACGACGCGCTTGCCCATCGTGGTTTCCCAGTACTTGGGTTTCGCATCGGGCGCGCCGATGTCGCTGTCGAGGAGTTGTTCCGCTGTTGCCATGGTGGTGGGTGGATGGGGAATAGGGTATGAGCGCCATTATGAAGCCGTACGGCAACATCCAAACGAAAGAATAGGGGGATGTTTACGGTGCTGCTCGAAGGCAACGTTTGTGACGGCGCTGGTATTCTGGCAGGGTGCAGAAGTGCGGATCGTACAAGTTTACGGCGCACCAGCGAAGCGGAGGCAGGATGAATATCGGCGGAATCGACAGCAGCCGCATCGAAGCGATGATGGCGCAACTGAAGGCGGCGGCGCAAAAGCCGGCTGCGCCTGGCCTCGGCGCGGGCGGCGGCATCCCCGGCATCGACGGCTTGAAAGGCGGCCTGGGTGTGGGCGGCGTGGGCGGTGCCGATGCGCCAGACGCTTCCACCAAGGTCAGCTTCTCGGACGCGCTCAAGGGCGCGCTGCAAAATGTCAGCGAGGCCCAGAACACCGCCGACGACATGGGCAAGCGCTTCGCCGCCGGCGACGATTCGGTCAGCCTGTCCGACACCATGATCGCCATGCAGAAGGCCAACATCTCCTTTCAAGCCACGCTGCAGGTGCGCAACAAGCTGGTGTCGGCGTATCACGACATCATGAACATGCAGGTGTGAGGCAACTGTGGAGGATGAATCAGGTCCTCACCAGGCACGAGTGGCAGAGGTCGCTTCGACGCAAAGCGGACGGTCATCGCTGCCGACTATTGTCGACACTGGCACTCAGTCGGGCCCTTACTATGTATACCTGCAGTCTGCTCTGCTGTGAACTTATGTATGAGTTCGCCCTGTAGACCATGAGCGGAACACGACTGCACGCAGGCCTCGAGTTTGGATGGCGCTCTCCTCATCAGGTAACTAAGGCCAATCGTTAAGGCCAATACAACAATAATGGTCAGAAAGCATATCGTTCGGCTCAGCGTAGCAGCTAATCGAACTGGACGAGTCGCGGACTGCCACCACCGTCCGCAACCGAACCGAAGCAGACCTTGACGGCATGACGTTGTCGGGTGCGCTTAGGGACGTGCATCAATCAAAGCATGCACCCTGTTGGCCAACGTACTGATCTCGAACGGTTTCGTCATCATTTCCATGCCGGCGCTGAGCTGCCCATTATTGACGGCTTCCGTATCAGCATAGCCAGTAATAAACAAAACCTTCAGATCGCCACGCGATACTCTCGCCGCATCTGCAACCTGACGTCCATTCAGTCCGCCGGGAAGCCCGACATCCGTCACCAGCAGATCCACGCGCGTATCGGAATCCAGAATCTGCAGGCCAGCGGGTCCGTCCCTTGCCGTGAGTACCTGGTAGCCGGCGTCGTGCAGAACCTCTTCAATAAGCTCACGAAGCGCATGCTCATCCTCGATTAACAGTACCGTCTCGCCTTGCCCGCTTTTCAGGGTAAGAGCAGGGACAGGGACCTCAGTCGGGACCACGCCTTCGTAGCGCGGCAAATAGATGCACATGGTCGTGCCAACGCCAACCTTGGAGTGCACACGCACCTGGCCACCCGACTGGCTTACGAAGCCATAGACCATCGACAGGCCCAGGCCGGTACCTTCACCCAATGGCTTGGTGGTATAAAAGGGATCGAATATGCGCTCGAGTACTTCAGGCGGCATGCCCATCCCTGTATCGGTGACACACAGCGAGACGTACTCGCCAGGTGGGATATTATTCTCTGCGCTGCATTCGTCGATCGAGCTGTTGGAAGTCACCAGTATCAGTTTCCCGCCCCTGGGCGACATGGCATCGCGCGCATTGATGCAAAGGTTGAGCAGTGCATTCTCAAGCTGTGATGAATCGACCTTCGTTGCCCATAAATCTGGAGCGTGCATGACTTCCAGCTCGACGATGGGACCGACCGATCGACGAATCAGATCATCTATGCCGGCAATGAGACGATTGATGTCGGTCGGCTGGGGGGCGAGCGTCTGACGGCGTGAGAACGCAAGCAACCGTTGCGTCAGGGACGCGGCACGCCGCACGGAGGACTCGCCAATGTCGATGTAACGCTCCAGGGCGCCGTACTCACCACGCTGCAGTTTGAGCTTGAGGATCTGTAAGCTGCCACTGATCGATGCAAGCAGATTGTTGAAGTCGTGTGCAAGTCCTCCTGTGAGCTGCCCGACGGCCTCCATTTTCTGTGATTGACGTAATGCTTCCTCGGCGTTAACCAGTGCTATTGCCTGCTCTCGTTCTGCAGTAATATCGCGCCCGGTGGCGTATGCCACTGTTTTGGAAGGGGCTGCTACCCATGAAATCCAGCGAATTGAGCCGTCTTTATGCAGGTAGCGGTTAACAATACCCTTGACTGAGCGCTCTGCAACCAAAGTGTAAGCGTTCGTGGTCTGGCTATGATCGTCAGGAATGACGAACTCATTGACGTGGTGCCCGATGAGCTCATCTTTTTGATAGCCGAGGAGGGAAGTCCATGCCGCATTAACCTGCCTGAATACACCATCGAAGTCGATGGCAAGAAGTAAATCAGGCGAAGTGTCCCATAGCTGCTTCAGCTCGGTCGCGCGCGCCTCGACTTGCTGTTCAAGCGAGCTTGCCAGGTCACGAAGATCTTGTTCGGCCTGGCGGCGCTCAACCGCTACCCGAATTTGCTCGGCAGCGCTCAGTGCAAACTCGATCTCCTCTTGTAACCAGACTCTGGGATCACAGTTATTTACATAGAGAAATGCCACGAGCTGCCCGTTTTCGATCACCGGAAGATTGATGAGTGAGCGAACGGCATAGGCGTCGAAGCCGGCTACGCCGTCACTTGCAGTCCGGGGATCGATGACCGTGTTGTTGATGACAACCGGGCGGCCAGTTTTGAGGTCGGAGACGGCTTGTCCAAAACTCGTCGTGCGATGCATGCCTGCGCCACTCTGGAAACCTGGAGAAGTCCAGTCCCTGTCGATGCGCAATCCGGCGCCGTGATCGGTCATCGTCGCATATCCCGCGCGCGCCGCATTCAAAGTTTGTCCAACGATCTCTGCCGCAGCGAATGCCATTGAAGGGGGATCGGTGAGATCGCGCAGGCGGGCGGATATCTCGAGCAAAGCCACCCGAAGCACATCCTTATGTTGACGCAATGAAACTTTCTTCAGCAGGATGCCTACCATACCGGCAGCAATCCGGAAGGCCTTGACGTCGTACGCCTGATTCATTGCGCTTAGCGTCATCTTGAATGTCGCCGGCTCACCTGTTTCTGCAATATGCATGAAACGGTCCATCCAGTCAGGCTGTAGGCCGGCAATGACATCGTCAACCGTGCGTCCAGCGACTGCCTGGTGAGACAAGCCCAGGAAGCGCTTACCCATGTCGTTGATCGACGAAATCCGCCATGTCCGGGCAACACCTCCGGCATCTCGCACCAGTTCTACAACTATGCCGCCATCATCGAGGTGCTCGAAGAATAAGTGCCAAGGATTCGAACTGCCGATGGAGATTCTGGATTCGGCTAATGGTTCTGCTTCGTGCAAACTGAGGCGCGATGGAGACATGGTAGGAGCAGGGGATATATGATTCTTTTGACAGGTTTGTCCGGCACACTTCCGGACGCAGCACTTGGAAGAGAGAATATGTAAGCGTAATCCTACATTATCGCAGAAAACTGACAAAAATGCCGATTTGTAGGCGGGATGGTATCGATGGCGTTCTTACTTCGGCATTTATGTCAATGGCACGCAACAATCGCCAAGAGAACATGGGGAGAGGTCAGGTCTGACATCTTGGTCAACGACCGCTTCTGGCCGATTACGGCCGGTCAATTCAGCATAACAGCTTGCCAATGCAATAAGCTCGTCAGCTGTCACGCCAGACAGCTTTGAACACAGTCAATCCGATCAGCGGCAACTGCTCAGTCAACGCGGTATAGCTAGAAGATTCCGATGTCGCCAGCGCACGCCGGGAGCCAACGCCGCTACACTGATCATTTCCATTCACGGCAAGCCTGTCGGCGCCATTGCAGGCAGTGACTTCTTACGGAAACCGATCATGCACCGCACCTGCCCGCGCACCTGCCGCACCTCCCGCACTCACCGTATGCTAGCCATCCTGCTGGCCGGCCTGTCGGCTCTGCCGCTGCTGTCATCCGCTCATATCGATGCCGCGGCACAGGCGGCGGCCGCCAATCCCCGCTATGAACGCGTCGCACCCACCCCGGATGGCATCGGCAAGCGCTACATGGGCCGTGAGATCGCCGGCGTGATGGGATGGGAGGGCGCCCAATGGCTCGAGCGCGAAAGCCGCGCACGCGAGGAGCGGCCGGAATTGCTGCTGCGCGAACTGGCGCTGGCGCCCGGCATGACGGTGGCCGACATCGGCGCCGGCACCGGTTACTACACTTGGCAACTGGCGAAACGGGTCGGGCCCGGCGGACGCGTGTATGCAGTTGACGTGCAGCCGGAAATGATCAGCATGCTCGACAGCCAGATGGCAAAGCGCGGCGTGCCCAACGTGGTCTCGGTGCTAGGCAGCGAAACCAGCGTCAAGCTGCCGCCGGCCAGCGTCGACCTGGCGATCATGGTCGATGTCTATCACGAGCTCGCCTATCCCGCAGAGGTGCTCGACAGCATCGTCGATGCCCTGAAGCCGGGTGGGCGCGTCGTCTTCGTCGAATATCGGGCCGAGGATCCGGCAGTCGCGATCAAGGCATTGCACAAGATGAGCGAGCCGCAGGTACGGCGTGAAGCCACGGCGCATGGTCTGAAGTGGGAACGCAGCATCGAAACGCTGCCGATCCAGCATGCGATCGTGTTTCGCAAGCCCTGAAGCGCAGACTTTCCTGGATCGGCGCCGGGCTCTCAGGCGCCGCGCCCATAGACCAGCCCGGTCCCGCCCGGCCGATACCGCGCCCCCATCGCATCGTGCGCCGGCTCGACCTTGACGTCGCGCGTGGGCGTGACGGCCGCCTTCAGGATCGCCGCCGCCACCTGGTGCGGGTCGAGCTAGGGCGTGGGCAGCTTGGGCTGGCGCTCGAGGTCATTGCGCGCGTGCTCAGGGAGCGGCGTCGAGCGCGGTCGCCAGCCCGATGCCGCTGGACGCGCCCGTGATCACGATGACTTGCTGGTTCAGCGGTTTGAGAGATGTAGACGGCGAACGACCAGCGCCCGCACACGCCCGGCGGCGTGTCAGGCCCGGTTCAGACCAGCCCGGCCAGGCGCGCGTTGCGGTCGCGCTCGAGCTTGGTGATGTAGCGCTGCACGCCGGCCAGGTTGGCGCGCGAGATGTCGACGAACTGGCAGCCGATGCGGCGGTTGGTCTTGTTGTTGAGCAGTTGCAGGTCCTGCGAATTGCGGATCTGCAGCGTGGTCGTGATCGGACCGATTTCCGGCAGCTCGAGCCGGCAGTTCGGGTAGCTCGCGCCCACGGTGGTGCTGAGCTGCTGCTTGTTGTCGAGAACGGCGATGCCGCCGCAGCTGATGTCGGACAGCGGCAATACCGCAGTGCCGCCGCCGAGCTCGGCAGGCAGGGGAATCGTCACGCGGACGGGGTTGCTCACAGGGGTTTCCATACGATAATACTCCCGGCGTTGCAGCCGAATGAGGGTTGGAGGGATGGCTGCACGCAGCGCGCCACTGCCTTGCCATTGGATGGCGCCCAGGTCGTCGAGGCGGAACAGGATGCGGATCTTGTCGAGCGAGGTTTCGCACATCACTTTTGGCGCGGCGACGATGCGTTCGTTCTGTTCGCGGTTGATCGAACGGTCGAGGATGACGAGACCGTTGTCGGCATCGATATGCAGCAGCGAGGTCACGCAGACGTCGCTCTCTCCTTTGATCAACATGCGCACCAGCTGGTTCTTTTCCGCGATCTGGCGCAGCAAGGCGACGATTTCCCTGCGTGACGCGACTTCATAGTCGTGCCATTGTTCAATTTCCGCTTCAGTGATTGCTTGCATCGGTTCCAACCGGGGGTGGGAGTGGGAGGTGCCGCGCGGTGTCCGGTGGAGGCGGTGGGGCCTGGCCGGTGGCTTGCGCTGACTCAATATAATATAACCACGCCAACAGTTCAGCAATGGCACGGTACAGTGCGGGGGGTATCTGGCGGTCGAGGTCGATGTCCATGAGCAGCGCCACCAGCTCTTTCGACTCGTGCACGAACACGCCGGCTTCTTTCGCTCTGGAAATAATCTGGTCGGCGACCAGGCCTTGGCCCTTGGCCACCACGGTCGGCGCCGGGTCGCCCGCCGTGTAGGCGAGCGCGACCGCATTCTGGCGCCGCGCCGCCGGGTTCTTGCGATCCGAACCGTTCACTCGGCGGCCCCGGTCTTGGCAGGCGGCGGCGCGCCGTGGATCGCCAGCGTCGCCAGCGGCGTACCGGCGGCGTCCAGCGCGCTGGCCAGGCGCGCGCGCTGCGCGTCCAGGCGCGCGTGCGCGTCGGCGTCGGGCGTGTCGAGGCGGATGTGCAGCTGCTGTCCGGACAGCACCAGCTGCGCCTTGACTTCGCCCAGGCCGGGAAAGCGCAGCAGCAGGCGGCTGTGCCAGGCGCCGCCGCCTTGCTCGCCATCGGCGCCGCCGTCTCTGCCATCCTGCTCCTGGCGTTCGATTTCCCACTGCAGCGGCTGGCCAGGGGCCAGCTGACCCTGCCACATGACACGGCCCTGTTCCTGGGCGGTCAGCTGCTGGTTGATCAGCTGGGCAGCAGAAGGGTCGGTGGGCGAGGGCATGCCGCGCGCCTGCGGCTCGGCCGCCAGCTCGCCCAGCGTGCGCGCGCCTTGCGCCCATTCGGCCACGTGCGACTCGTAAAACAGGCCGCTCTTGTCGATGCCTTCTTTCAAGGCGGCGGCGATCTGGCCGGCGTCCTGGGTCGCGCCGCTCAGTAGCGGCGCGCGCGCGATGGCGCCTGCGGCCGATGCGTCCGACTTCTGCGCGGCGGCGATCACTTCGCCCAGCAGCTGGCCGGTGCGGCTGATCGAGGCGTTGCCGCCATCGGCGCTGCCGGCCTGGACCTGCGCCATCGCGCGCGTCTGCGCCAGCAGGGCGCTGGTGCGGCTCAGGGCGGCGGCGTCCTTGCCTTCGAGGTAGGCCAGGGGGGCTTGCGCGCCCGGCGTCGCATGTGCGCCATCCTGCTGCGCCGGCGCGGCTTCGGCAAAGGCCGGGCCGTGGCCGGTATCGACCTGGAAGGTGGGACGCGGGCTCAAGGCGACCAGGGTCAGCGACACCTGCTGGCCGGGTTGCGCGCCGGGCGGCAGCGGTATGCGCGCGGTCTGGTCGGCCACGCGCACGACGAAACTGCCGTCGTTCAGGGTCGAGAGCACCTCGGCCTGCATGGTCTGGCCGAGCTGGGTCGCGAGGGCGCGCTGGAAGGCTTGCTGGCGCGGGTCGCCGATCGGCAGCACCGCGCCGGCGCGCGCGACCTGGGACAGGGACAGGGTGTCGCGCGGCAGCATGATGGTTCAGTCGGAGGCGGGTCAGACGCCGTAGGCGCTGGCGATGCGGCGTTCGACGCTCTTGTTGCTGATCATGGCGGAGAGGCGCGCCATCCAAGGCTGGGTCAGGTCGCGGATCTTGCGGTCCGAGTCCAGCATGCGGCGGATCGCATGCGCCTTCTTGGCGCGCGCGGGCGCGGCCAGCGGCTGGTTCAGCGCTTCGCCGGCCTTCAGCTGGCGCACGCAGGCGGCGCACTGGTGCTCGAGCTGGACCAGGCGGTCCCAGTCGTTCGCGGTGGCGGCGGCCAGCATCTGGTCGGTGATGCCGACCATCGCTTCGTAGACCGAGAGGACGTCCTGATCGTTCATCGCCTGCGTGCCCATCATGCGCTCACCAAGGTGGCAGCCTTGGGCATGGCGGCCTGGCTGGCCATCGGCTGCGGCTGGCCGACCTTGTCGCCGATCTCGACCCAGGCGCTGCGCAGGTCGGACAGCAGGCGGTGCACTTCGTCGAGGATGGCGACGTCGTTCTTCAGGTTGGCTTCGAACAGGCGGCGGCTCATGTAGTCGTACAGCGCGTCCAGGTTCTCGGCGATCTCGCCGCCGGCCTTCAGGTCGAGCGAGACGCGCAGGCCGTTGTCGATGATGGTGATGGCGTGCGAGATCGCGGCGCCCTTGGCCGCGATGTTGTTGACGGCGATGTTGCCCTTGGCCTTGACCAGGGCGGTCAGTACGCCGTCGTACAGCATGACGATCAGCTTGTGGGGCGAAGCGGAGGCGATGCCGGTCTCGAGGCCGACGTTGGCGTAGGCATTGACGCCGCGTTTCATGGTTCCAAACATGGGGTTCTCTCCAATTGATCAGGATGGCTTGCCGGGATCAGGCCGCCGAGTTGGCGGTGATCGAGGCAAGCTGCTGGGTCAGGTAGGTCTGAGTCGATTGCAGCGACGACAGCATGCTGTCGAGCGCATTGAATTGGGTCGTGTACATCTTTTGCAGCTGGGTCAGGTGGGCCTGGAAATCCGACTTCTGGCTCGCGATCGACTTGATCGACGTGTTCAGGCCGTCGGTCCGGCCGGCGATCAGGCCGCCGGTACCGATGAAGCTGGTCGACAGGTTGCTCAGCAACACCGCGTAACCCTGCGAGAAACTGATGTCGCCGCGGTCGCCGGCGGCGCCGCCGTTGATCGCCAGCTGCAGGCCCTCGGTCGGCGAACCGACCGCGCCGCTCAGGGTCTGGCCGTTGCCGGTCGCCTGCACGCCGCCGATGGTGCCGGCCACGTCCTTGCCGGCATCTGCCTTGGCGCCGCCGAAGACGATGTCGGCGCTGGTGCCGGTGACGCCCGTGATCGACAGGTTCGAGCCGCTGCCCCACTTGGTCGAGGACAGCACCAGATGGCCGGTCGAATCGACCGAGGCGGCCACGGTGTCGCCGGCGCCGGCGAAGTCGGAGTCGCCGTTGATCGACGAGCGCAGCACGGCGGCCAGCTCGGCCGGGCTGTAGCTGCCGGCCGGGATCGCGATGTTCTGCACCTTGCTGGCGGTGGTCGGGTCAGTTTGGTTCAGCGTCACCGACCAGGTGGTGTTGGCGCCGATCGTGGTGCTTGCGTTCAGCGCATTGGCGCCGGTCAGCGTCGACTGGGTCGCCATCTGGGTGATGTTGACGGCGTAATTGCCGGCCTGGGTCTTGGCCGACGATTTCGACACGCTGATCTGGCCGTCGCTGGCCTGGCCGACCGCGGCGAACAGGCCGGCGATGTCGCTGAAGTTGTTGGTCATCGCCGTGCTCAGCTTGGTCGAGTCGACCGCCAGCGTGCCGTCTTTCTGGAAACTGACGCCGATCTGGCTCAGCGTGGTCATGCCGCCCAGGCCCTGCACCGCGTTGCCCAGCGCCGCGCGCAGCTGGGTCTGGATGCTGCGCGCGGTGAAGTCGCCCTGCAACGCGCCGGCCTTCTGGCTGGTCGGGTCGTAGCTGGTCATGCCGGCGATCGTCGAATTCAGCTTGTTGTAGGCCGTGGCGAAGCTGTTGATCGCGGTGCTCACCGAATTGGTGTCGCGCGCCACGCCGAGCGTGGTCGAGCCGGTCTGGGCGGCGGTGATGGTCACGCCGCTGATGGCGTCGGCGACGTCCTTGGTATGGCTCTTGACGGCGATGCCGTTGACGTTCAGCAGCGTGTCCTGGGCGGCGCTGGTCTGCTGCAGGGCCTGGACGCCGGCCGGGTCGTAGCTCAGCAGGCCGGTCATGGCCGGATCGGGATCGGCGTCGCCCGTGCCGCTCACCATGATCTTCATATTGGCGTTGGCGCCGGTCTTGGACGAGGCCAGCACCAGGTGATAGGGCTTGTCGCTGCCGTCCGAGACGATGCTCGCGGTCACGCCGATGTTGGCCTTGTTGATCGCGTCGCGGATCCCGGACAGGTTCTGGTTGCCGGGCGGGATGGTGACCGTGCTGATGGTCTGGGCGCCGTCCAGCGCGAAGCCGGCGCCGCTGTAGCTGCCGCCGGTGCCGGCCGTGAAGCCGGCCAGGGACGGGTTGGTGCCGGCGATCGTGATCGGGCTGCCGTCGGTCGAAGTCAGGTTGACGCCGCCGCTGGCGACGGCGGTCGAGCCGGTGTTGGCCGCGCCGCTGTTGTGCAGGCCGCCGGTCACGCTGCCGGTGACGGTTTCGGTGACGTCCAGGTCGGAACCGTCGGCCGAGGTGAATTTCAGCGTGCCGTCGCTGGCCTTGCCGCTGAAGGTGACGCCGGCCGCGGCCAGCGCCTGGGTGGTGGCGTTGTCCTGGCCGAGCGTGTCGTCGATCGAGGTCGCGGTCACGCCGCTGCCGGCGGCGATGCCGGCACCCTGGGCGGCGATCTTGACGCCGCTCACACTCAGCGCATAGCTGCTGCCGGCGTCGGTAAAGACCTTGCCGAAGGTGGTCGCGCCGGCGCTGCCGAACAGGTCGGCGGCGGTGGTGGCCGGGCCGAGGCTCGCGCTCACGCCGGTGGTGTCGCTCTGCGCGTTGATGGCATCGGCCAGGTCCTGGGCGCTGCGGGTGGTGCTGTCGGTCGCGATGGCGGCGCCGTTGATGTTCAGCGAACCCTTGGGGATGCCGCCCGTCGCGGCGCGGGCCGCGAGCGTGCCGCCGTTGAGGCCATAGCTGCCGCCGCTGATGCTGCCGAATTCGAAGGTCAGCGTGGCGCCGGCGCCGGTGCCGATCGTGCTGGTCATGCTGGCCTGGCCTGGCGTGTTCAGGCTTTGCGCCTGGGCCAGTTGGGTGACGTTGATCTTGTAGTCGCCCGGCACCGCCGCGTTGGTGGTGGTGGCGCTCAGGATGTCCTTGTTGCCCGGCGTGGAGGTCAAGGCCTGGAAGGTCGAGGCCTGGCTGAGCGAGGACAGGGCGCCCTGGAAGGTGCTGACCGCGCTGCTCAGCTGTCCATAGGCGCTGATCTGGGTCTGCAGGGCGCCGCTCTTGCTGTCGTAGGTCTGCAGCGGAATCGACTCGGCCGCCATCAGCTTGCTGACCAACCCGCCGACGTCGAGACCGGACCCGATGCCCGGAGTGCTAATGCCCATCGCGATTCTCCTGTGAAGTCACTACTGTAAGTGATTATCGACAGGATTAATCCGTACTTGAGAGCCGGAAACATATGCCAATTCGATGGCTTTCGTTCCCGGCTCCCGCGTCCGGCGTCAAGCCGTATGATCGATCAGGCGGCCTTGCAGCTTTTTCATCGATTCGTCGATCGATTTGGCCATGCGCAACGCTTCTTCCGACGGCATCTGGCGCACGACTTCCTTGGTGTCCTGGTCGATCAGCTTGACCACGATTTCCTTGGTGTCATGGTCGACCGAAAACTGCAGCGACTGCGATGAGCCCGGTATCGAATCGTTCAGCTTCTTGACGGCGGCATCGACCTCGTCGCGCGACGGATTGGCTTTCTTGTCCGTGGCGGTGGACGGCGCCGTGCCGGTGCTCTGCTGTACGGCGGCGCCGGCGCTGCGGTCGGCGGGCGCCGCGGCTGCCGTCTGGGACGTGGCGGACGTCTGGACGGCGCCCGAAGCAAGCGGTGAGATGTTCATGGTGGTTCCCTAGCAAAAAATCCCCGGCTGGATCGCTCCAGCCGAGGCATCGCATTACATCGATTGTGTAATTGCTACAGGCGCTACGATTAACCGCGCAGCAGCGACATGACGCCGTTCGGCAGCGAGTTCGCCTGGGCCAGCATCGAGGTACCGGCCTGCTGCAGGATCTGCGAACGGGTCATGTTCGCGGTTTCCGAAGCAAAGTCGGTGTCGGTGATGCGGCTGCGCGATGCCGACAGGTTGGTCTGCGAGGTACCCAGGTTCGCGATGGTGCTGTCGAAACGGTTCTGGATCGCGCCGTACTGCGAACGCTGGCCGTTGACGGCCGACAGGGCGGCGTCGGCGATCTTGATCGCTTGCTGGGCGCCTTCGAAGGTGCTGATGTCGATGTCGGCGACCGATTTCAGGGCCGAGTTGCCGGCGATCTTGTAGGCGCCGGTGCTGGTGTCGCTGGTCGAGAACGATTTGTCCGAATCCAGCGTCACGTAGCCTTTGGCGATCATGGTCGTGCCGGCGGCGCTGGTGGTGCCGGCGGCCAGGGTGGCGCCGCTCGCGGTCAGTGCACCGGTCTTGCTGGTCTGATCGTAGGTGCTGATCGTGGCGGTGTTGGTGCTGCCCTTGGCATTGGCGATGTTGATGTCGTTGCCGTTCGAGTTGGTCAGCTTCAGGCCGCCGTTGGTCGAGTCGTACGACGCGGTGATGCCGGTCTTCGAGGTCTGCGCGTTGAAGGCGCTGATGGCGCTGGAGTAGTCGTCGGCGGTACCGCTGCCGCTGCCCATGGTGAACGAGATCGCCACGGCGTGGCTGCTGTCGTTGTCGCTGTTCACCGACAGGGTGTAGGCATTGTTGGCGCCGCCCTGGAAGTTGGCCGTGGTCTGGGCGGTGGCGGTGACGTTGGTGTTGCCGGTCGCGGCGTTGATGCTGGAGGCGATTTTCTTCGCGCTGTCGCCGGCGCCGATCGTCACGTCCTTGCTGCCGGCTGCGCCGTTGATGGTCAGGGTGCCGCCGCTGACCGCATTGCTGGTCGAGGCCTGTGCCGCGGCGATGTTGACCTGGTTGTTGCCGTAGGAGCTGGTGGTGAAGTTCGAGCCGGTCATCGAGATCAGCTGGTTGGCGTTGGCGCCGACCTGGAAGTTCGCGGTGCCCATGGTGCCGTCCAGCAGGTTCTGGCCGTTGAATTGGGTGGTCTGTGCGATGCGGTTCAGTTCCGAACCACTTTGCGTCACTTCATTTTGCAGAGCGGCACGGTCGCTCGAGGTGTTCGATGCGTTCGACGACTGGACGGCCAGTTGGCGGATACGCTGCAGGATGTCGCTCGAGCTCGACAGGGCGCCGTCGGCCGTCTGGGCCATCGACACACCGTCGTTTGCATTGCGGGTCGCCTGGTCCATGCCGTTGATCTGCGAGGTCATGCGGCTCGAGATCGCCAGGCCGGCGGCGTCGTCCTTCGCGCTGTTGATACGCAGGCCCGAGGACAGGCGCTGGATCGAGGTCTGCAGCGAAGTCTGCGACGACGACAGGTTGCGTTGAGCGTTCAGGGAAGCAATGTTGGTATTGATTACGGAAGTCATGGTTCTCTCCAGACTGGGTCTTACGTGGGTGCAGCAACGTGCTGCTCATTCACTTTGGTCTGTCACGCTGCTTCGTGACACTCAAACCGCCGATATTCCAGGTAACGGTGCTCTACGGAAAAAGTTTAGGGACGGAATCGAAAATTTTTGCGAATTTTTTCGGGCAGTGCCGCGGCAGGCTGGCCTTGGCGGCAGCGTATCGGCGAACTTGAGGGCCGAAATAATTTTTATGCGCGAAAAAAAACGGGTCCGGCCTGAGGCGGGACCCGTCCTTGGCGCGTTCGGCGCCTCATTCGGCGATGACGACGCGGTTCTTGCCGCTCTGCTTGGCGCGGTACATGGCGGCGTCGGCGCGCGCCGTCAGCGCGGCCTGCTCTTCGTTCTGGCGGCGCAGCGCCACGCCGCAGGAAAACGTGATCAGCATCTTCTCGTTTTCGTGCAGGAAGAAGTGGCGGGTCAGCTCGCGCTGCACGCGCACCATCGCCGCGCTGGCCGCCTCGACGCCGGTCTCGGGCAGCAGGATCAGGAATTCCTCGCCGCCAAAGCGCGCGATCACGTCCATCGAGCGCAGCGTGTCCTTCACCACCTTCACCAGGTGGCGCAGCGCGTTGTCGCCGGCCAGGTGGCCGTAGGTGTCGTTGAGCTTCTTGAAATTGTCCAGGTCGAGCAGGGCGACGCACAGCGGCGTGCCGCGCCGGTCCGCGCGCGCGCTCTCGCGCTCGAACACGTCGTCCAGGCCGCGCCGGTTCAGGCTGCCGGTCAGCTGGTCTTCGCGCACCAGTTCGCTCATGTGCTGCAGCTTCGCTTCGAGTTCCTTGATGCGTGCTTCGGCTTCCTGCACTTCGAGGGTGGCGGCCAGCATGCGGTCACGCGTGGCCAGGGCCTCGGCCTGCACCATCCTGGTTTCGCGCAGCACCTCGTCGAGTACGCCGTTGAGCTCCTCGATATTGCCGGCATGGCGGATGCGCTCGGAAAAGCCGCCGATCTTTTCCTGGAAGTCGCCGGTCGAGGCCGCCACCGAGCCGAGCCGGTCGATGAAGGTCATCATCATGTTCTTGACCGTCAGGCGCACGTCGGCGATGCCGTGCCTGAGCTGGCCCTGCTTGTAGATCACGTCCTTCAGGCTGCGCGTGGCGTCTTCCAGCGCGCGGTGGTCGAGCGGCCCGGCGATCAGGTCCTGCACGGCGGCGATCTGGCCGCGCATCCAGCTGTCGTCGTCGAGCAGCTCGCTGACGTTTTCCAGCAGCAGCTTGAACAGGCGCAGCAGCAATTCCTGCTGCTCGGCGTCGTCGCCGCTCTTGAGCTCGATCTGGTAGCACAACTCTTTCAGGCGCGTGGCGATCTCGTGCAGCGCGTCCTCGTTGTGCGCCGCCTTCACGGCCGAACCGAGCGATTCGGCCTCGGCCGCCAGCGGCGTGCCCGATAGCAGCGAGGCGACCGCGAAGGTCAGCGTGCGGCTGAGCAGGTCGCGCAGCATCCTGGCTTCGGGATCTTCGGTGCCCAGCGCCATCACCGGGTGCGTGTGGCGGCGCAGGTGCTTTTCGGCCAGCTGCGACAGCGTGCGCGCATAGCCGTCCCAATCGCGCTGCTTGACCGCGCGGTTGAAGCGCGCGCCGAACTCGGCCAGTTCGCCCGAGGTCTCGCTCAGGCGGCTGGCGAAGCCGGACAGCACGGTTTCGGCGCCGCCATCCGCAGGCTCGGCAGCCGTCGGCTGCGCTTGCGCGGGGGCGGGCGGGCGTGCAGGCAGGCCGGCGATTTCGTTATAGATGTCCCGGTAGGCGTCGGGCGTGGGCGCGATACGGCGCGTCGCCAGGCGGCGGAACGCTTCGCGCGCGATTTCCGCTGGATTGGGCGGCGGGCTGGCGGACGGCGGAGTAGAGCTGGACATATTGGACGATACAATTTTGTAATGTTATGTCCGCCATGGTATCGAATCCGGCAGATTTTTGATCTGTTGAAAAAAAGCCGGAATACGGTCCAGTCTAGAATTTTGTATTGACGCAGATCAGCGGGGAGGCTACCAGGAGTCCTACACGGCGCCAGCCTGCACACCGATTCGCGGCTTGATCGAAAGGACTACCATGTCAGCCACCCACCACGCATAGCAAGGAGCGCATCATGGCCAAGCAGCCAGTCAATCCAGGGGACGTCGACCTGGACGCCATGCCCACGCCGGCGCCGGAAGGCAGCGATCTCGGCAAGAACGAAGCGGCCAAGCCGCCGCCCGCATCGAAAACCGGCAGCGACGACCGTCCGGGCGCCGGCGGCAACGCCACCACGCGCGGTCCGGGCGGGCCGGACAGCGGCAGCGACGCGATGCCGGGGCAGAGCAACGCCCTCTAATTATTAAATAGACGAGCGCGCAGATTCACTGCGCCGCCGGCGGCTGCCACAGTTCGACCTTGTTGCCCTCGGGGTCGACGACCCAGCCGAATTTGCCGTACTCGCCATCCTGGCGCTCGTCCAGCACCTGGCAACCTTCGGCGCGCAGGGTCTGCAGCAACGCATCCAGGTCGGCCACGCGGTAGTTGATCATGAACGGCGCGCGGCCCGGCGCGAACGGCTGGTCGACGGCGGCGCCGATCGACCAGATCGTGCCGCCATCTTCGAGAGGCTGGGCAGGGTCGGACTGCCAGGGCAGCATCGCGCCGCCCCAGGCCTGCACGTCGATGCCGAGATGGCGCGCATACCAGGCGCGCAGCGCGGCCGGGTCCTGCGCCTGGAAGAAAATACCGCCGATGCCCGTGACCCGCTTCATGCCGCCTCCGTTCAGTGCCGCTTGTCGAAAATGCACTGTAGCAAGCCGGCGTGCGTGCGCCTACCTACTCGATCAGTTGGTTGCGGATCGCGTAATGGGTCAGCTCGGCGCTGGTCTTGAGCTTCATCTTTGCCAGCAGGCGCGAGCGGTATTCGCTGACGGTCTTGACCGACAGCGACAGCTCCTTGGCGATCTCGCCGACCGTCTTGCCCGAGGCGATCATGGTCAGCGTCTGGTATTCGCGGTCGGACAGCGATTCGTGCGGCGGCTTGTCGAAGCCGTCGCCGACCTGGGCCGCCAGCACCTGGGCCAGCTGCGGGCTGACGTAGTGCTGGCCGGCGGCCACCTGGCGGATCGCGTTGACCAGCTCCTTGGGCGCGCTCTGCTTGGTCATGTAGCCGGCCGCGCCGGCCTTGAGCGCGCGGATCGCGTACTGGTCTTCGCGGTGCATCGACAGCATCAACACCGCCAGGTCGGGTTTTTCGTCCTTGATCTGCTTGAGCACTTCGATGCCGTTGCGGTCGGGCAGGGAGATGTCGAGCAGCAGCACGTTGCAGCGCGATTTGTGGAACAGCTTGACGGCGTCCAGGCCGGTCTCGGCCTCGCCGGCGACGACGATGTCGCGCTGCTCGGCGAGGATCTGTTTCAGGCCTTCGCGCACGATGGCGTGGTCGTCGGCAATAAAAACGCGGATGCTGGTCTTCTCGCTCATGCTTGGGGTGATTGAATCTTGACAACGACCATCGTGCCACCGCCGGGCGCCGCCGACAAGGCCAGCGTACCGCCCAGCGCGCGTGTGCGTTCGCTCATGCCGCGCAGCCCGAAGGATTGCGGCTTGAGCCGGTCCGAAGGCGTGATACCGCGTCCATTATCGCAGATGGTGAGCGTCAAGTGCTGGCGCTGGCGCCGCAGCGTCACCGTCACCCGGGTCGCGCTGGCATGCTTGGCGATATTGGTCAGCGCTTCCTGGAAGATGCGGAACAGGGCGCTGGCGTGATCCGGGTCGAGGTCGAAGTCGGCATCGGAGCTGCGGAACCAGCAGGCGATGCCCATCTGCTTCTCGAACTCGCGCGCCTGCCATTCGAGCGCGGCGACGATGCCCAGGTCGAGCGTGGACGGGCGCAGATCGAGCGAGATGCGGTGCACCGCATCGATGGTGCGGTCGACCAGGTCGTCGAGGTATTGGGCCTTTTCCACCAGCGACGCATCGTCGGGCAGGCGCCCCGACAGCATCGCCAGCGCCATCTTGATGGCCGTCAGGTTGCCGCCGAGGTCGTCGTGGATCTCGCGCGCGATGCGGGCGCGTTCCTGTTCCTTGACCTGCTCGATATGGTCAGTCAGCTCGGCCAGGCGCGCGCGCGAACGCTCGAGCTCCTCCTGCTCGCGCTTGCTGGCCGTGATGTTGGTCATGATGCCGTCCCACTGCATATCCCCGTTGGGCAAGGCAAGCGGCGTGGCGCGCAGGTTGATCCATTTCACGTCCTTGAACGCCTCGACCCAGATCCGGCCTTCCCAGTTCCAGACCGAGTTCCCGGCCTGCGAGGCGCGCATCGCTTCCAGGTAGGCGGCCCGGTCTTCGTGCAGGATCAGCGCCAGGAAGCGTTCCGGCGCCCCCTGCAGCTCGGCCACCCCAAGTCCGAGCAGGGCACTGCAGCCTTCGCTCAGGTAGGGGTAGGCGACGCTGCCGTCGGCATGCCGCACGAACTGGTAGACCAGGCCGGGCGTGTGGTCGATCACGGCGTTGAAGCGCGTCTGGTACTGCTCGAGCGCGCGCTCGGCCGCGACTTCGAGCGAGAGGTCGTCGCCCACCGCCAGGAACAGCGGGCGGCCGTCGCGCTCGATGCGCAGGAAGCACAGCTTGACCGGATAGCTGCTGCCGTCGCGCCGGCGGTGGTGAGTGCGCAGGTTGACCTCGGCGCCGACGTCCGGACCGAGTTCGCCCAACAGCCGCTGCAGTTCGGCGGCGTCTAGCCAGGGCGCCAGGTCGAGCGGCGTCATGCCGGCCAGCTCGGCCAGCTCGTAGCCGAGGTTCTGGCGCGCCGTCTGGTTGACGTCGACCAGGCGCAGGGTGTCGGCATCGACCAGGTAGATCTCGGTGGGCGCGGCCTGCATGGCGGGGGCCAGCGTCGGCGCGACGGCGGCGGTAATCGGGTCGGGTTGCATGGGGATCCTGGTCTGTGCTGGTCTCTTGTCGTTATTCTTGCTCAGCGGCGCCGCGCGCGCCACAGCATGACGAAGCGGCGCAACACCCGCGAGGTGCGGCCGGCATGGCGGCTGCCGAACGGCGCGCCGCGCGTCAAGCGCAGCATGAGCGCCAGCCGGCGCCGGCCCTGCCTGAGCTTGCGGCGCAGCGCGTCCAGCAGCACGCGCGCCCGGCACACCGTCGGGCTGGCGCGAAAGCGCGCCATGCAGCGCGCCTTGAGCGCCATGAAGCCGCCATGGCCGCGCGCGAACCAGCGTACGTCCAGCAGCGTCGGCAGCGTCAGCGCGTACAGCCGCGCGACCACTGCCGCGCCGCCGATCTTGGCTGCGACCAGCGTCGCGATACCGGTCGCCGCATGCCCGTGCGCGATCGCGACCACGGCCAGCAGCTTGACCGGCAGCAACAGCAGCCCGGGCAGTACGAAGGCGCACAGCGCGGCCCAAGGCGGCAGGCGGCGCACGTGCAGCTCGAGCGCCTGCAGCAAGGGCCAGCGCGACAATGCCACGGCCAGGCGCATGCCGACGTCCCAGCACCACTCTTCGAGCAGCAGCACCAGGGCAGCCAGGTACACCAGCGGGGTCAGCAGGCGGCGACGGACGACTCGGGTCATGAGCGCATGATACGGGAATCGATGCGATGCGTAAGCACGCGAGCGCGTGCATGGATGCCGATGCGCGCCCATGCGCGCCCATGTGCGTTTACAATGGTCTTATGAACAAGGCATTTGTAAAAGAGTCCGACAACGAGGACGATGACGAGGCCCTTGCGCTGGCCCAGGCCATTCCCGCCGGTTCCAAGAACTACATCACGCCGGCCGGCCACAAGGCGATCAAGGACGAGTTGCTGCAGCTGATCGACGTCGACCGGCCGGAAGTCGTGCGCGTGGTGCACTGGGCCGCGTCCAACGGCGACCGCTCGGAAAACGGCGACTACATCTACGGCAAGCGGCGCTTGCGCGAGATCGACCGCCGCATCCGCTTCCTGACCAAGCGCCTCGATTCGGCCTTCGTGGTCGACCCGTCGGTCCATCACGGCAACGACCAGGTGTTCTTCGGCGCCACCGTCGCCTACCTGAACAAGGCCGGCGAGGAGCATACCGTCACCATCGTCGGCATCGACGAACTCGATCCGCTCAGGGGCCGGATCAGCTGGGTCTCGCCGGTCGCGCGCGCGCTCACCAAGGCGCGCGAGGGCGAGGTCGTGACCCTGCACACGCCGCAGGGCGTGGACGAACTCGAGATCCTGAGCGTCGAGTATCCGGAGCCGGACGCCGCCTGACCGTCGCCCGATTGTCGTTCGATGTCGAAACGGGCGAGCGCACCAGTCCGCCCGCTGGTAAGATGAATGGTTTCATCCATTCGAATCGCATGAACCCTCCCATTGCGCCGGCTGTCGAGCCGGCCGCTCAGCCGGATGCGCTGGCTGCGCTGCGCGCGGCCACCGACAGCCGCCATACCCTGCTCGACAGCGGCCTGCCGATCGGCGCCCCGGATGCCTCGATCGGCGACTATGTTGCGCACCTGAGCATGCTGCGCGCCTGGCTGGCGCCGCTGGCCGACTGGCTGGCCAGGTTCAGCGACGGCCCGCAGGCCGGGCATGCGCCCGATTCCAGGCTCGACATGGATGCCTGGCTGCGCGCGCGCCTGGCGCTGATCGATGCCGACCTGCGCGAGGCCGGCATCGACCCGTCGGCCTTGCCCGCGGCCTTGCCCGCGGCCTTGTGCGCGCCATGGCCGGCGCAGGCCGACGCCGCCTATCGCTGGGGCGTGTGCTATGTCGTCGAGGGTTCGCAGCTGGGCGGCGCGGTGCTGTACGGGCGCCTGCACGAGCGGCTGGCGCCGCATCCGCTGCGCTACCTGAAAGGCGACGGCATCGGTCCCGGCCCGCGCTGGCGCCTGTTCATGCAGGCCTTGCGCGCGCACGTGCGCACGCCGGCGGAGATCGACGACGCCTGCCTGGGTGCCTGCGACGCCTTCGACCGCATCCTGGCAACGCGCGCGCACCTGCGCGCCTGACGCACGCGCGCGCACGAACCAAGCCGATGAAACGCGCCCTGTTCATCTGCAGCCGCAACCGCCTGCGCAGCCCGACCGCCGAGCAGGTGTTCGCCGCCTGGCCCGGCGTTGAGACCGATTCGGCCGGCCTGGCCGACGACGCCGAGGTGCCGCTCGAGCCCGAGCAGCTGGCGTGGGCGGACATCGTCTTCGTAATGGAAAAGCGCCACCGCGCCAGGCTGGCGGCGCGCTTTTCGCGCCACCTGCAGGGCAAGCAGGTGATCTGCCTGGACATTCCGGATGACTACAGCTTCATGCAGCCGGAGCTGGTGCAATTGCTGATAGCGAAGGCGGGACGGTTCCTTAAATAAACCGTCCTGATCGTGAAGTCAGGTCCGCTCGCGCTCGACGCGGTTGACGCCGGCGACGCGGCGCAGATTGCGGATCAGGTGGGCCAAGTGCACGCGGTCCTTGACCTGGATCGTGAAGCGCAGCTGGGTCATCATCGCTTCGTCGTCCTCGTCCATGCCGACGTAGGTGATGTTGGCGTCGGACTCGCCGATTTCCGCGGCGACGCGCGCCAGGATGCCCTTCTCGTTGTTGATCAGCAGGCGGATGCGGCAATCGAAGCGGCGGTTCAGCTCGCTGCCCCACTGGACCGGGATCCAGCGGTCCGGTTCCTTCACGCGCAGGCGCTGGGCCTGGGTGCAGTCGGCCGTGTGGACCATCAGGCCCTGGTCGCGGCGCAGCTGGCCGATGATGTTGTCGCCCGGGATCGGCAGGCAGCATGGCGCCAGTTGCACCGACACGCCTTCGCTGCCGTAGATCGTGACCGGATCGAGTTCGCCGTTGGCGTTCTCCTGCGCCGGCAGGGTGTCGACTTCGCCGTCGAGCAGGCCGAAGATGTGGCGCGCGACCAGCGCCGGCATGCGCTTGCCGATGCCGATGTCGGCGTACAGCTCGTCCATCGACTTGGCCGAGGATTCGGCCAGCAGGCGTTCGATCGTGGCTTGCGTCAGCTCGGCGCGGATGCTCAGCTGCGACAGCGCCTGCGCCAGCAGTTCCTGGCCCAGCTCGACCGATTCGTTCAGGTTGACGGTGCGCAGATAGTGGCGGATCGCCGAGCGCGCCTTGCCGGTGCGGACGAAACTCAGCCAGGTCGGGCTCGGGCGCGAGTTCGGGTCGGTCTCGATCTCGACGATGTCGCCGTTATGCAGCTCGGTGCGCAGCTGCGCTTCCTCGTGGTTGATCTTGACCGAGACCGTGTGGTCGCCGATGCCGGTGTGGATGCTGTAGGCGAAGTCGAGCGGGGTCGCGCCGCGCGGCAGGGCGATGATCTTCGACTTGGGCGTGAACACGTACACCGAATCCGGGAACAGGTCGACCTTGACGTGCTCGAGGAACTCGGCCGAGTCACCGGTCTGCTGCTGGATGTCGAGCAGCGACTGCAGCCACGCATGGGTGCGCTGCTGCAGGTCGGACATGTTGGAGTCGCCGGTTTTGTACAGCCAGTGCGCCGCCACGCCGCTTTCCGCGGTGCGGTGCATCTCTTGCGTGCGGATCTGGAATTCGACCGGGGTGCCGTAGGGGCCGATCAGGGTGGTATGCAGCGACTGGTAACCGTTGATCTTGCGGATCGCGATGTAGTCCTTGAACTTGCCCGGCATCGGCTTGTACAGCGCGTGCAGGGTGCCAAGGGACACATAACAGTTGGGCACGGTGTCGACCACGACGCGGAAACCGTACACGTCCAGCACCTGCGAGAACGACAGGTGTTTATTCCGCATCTTCTTGTAGATGCCGAACAGGGTCTTTTCGCGGCCGTACACCTCCGCCTCGATGCCGGCGCCGCCCAGGGTCGCCTTGACCGCGTCGAGGATCTTCTTGACCACTTCGCGGCGGTTGCCGCGCGCCGCCTTGATCGCCTTGGACAGCGTGCGGTAGCGCAGCGGGTACAGATGAGAAAAGGAGAGGTCCTGCAGCTCGCGGTAGATGTCGTTCAGGCCGAGGCGATGCGCGATCGGCACGTAGACTTCCATGGTCTCGCTGGCGATGCGGCGTTTCTTGGCCGGCACCATCACGCCGAGCGTGCGCATGTTGTGCAGGCGGTCGGCCAGCTTGATCAGGATGACGCGCACGTCGCTGGCCATGGCCAGCAGCATCTTGCGGAAGTTTTCGGCCTGGGCCTCGACCACGCTCTGGAATTCGATCTTTTCCAGCTTGGACAGGCCGTCGACCAGGTTGGCGACCTGCGGGCCGAAGCGCTCGAGCAGTTCTTCCTTCTTGACGTCCTGGTCCTCGATCACATCGTGCAGCAGCGCGGCCATGATGGCCTGGGCGTCGAGCTTCCAGTCGGCGCAGATCTCGGCGACGGCGATCGGGTGGGAAATATAGGGCTCGCCCGACTTGCGGACTTGGCCGAGGTGCATTTCGTCGGAGAAGCGGTAGGCTTCCTTGACGCGCTTGAGCTCGGCGGGCGTGAGGTATTCGGCCAGTTTATTGGCCAGGTGCGTAATGGACGCGACGCCCGGTGCGGGCGTCGGTTCGACTTCATGCGGCTTGCCAGCGGACCGGCCGGGCCGGTTCGCCTTGGGGGTACTGCCTGAGTGGACGGAATCCGGTGAAGACAAAGTCATATGCTAGAAAAATCAGCCGCTGTGAGTCACAGCATATCAGATTCAGCGAGAACTACGGATTGACCGGCTCAGGCGAAGCCGGGTTCCTTACATCGGTACCTTTTTCAGCATTTCGATGCCAACCTTGCCGGCGGCGATTTCACGCAGCGCGACGACGGTCGGCTTGTCCTTGGCTTCGACCTTCGGGGTGTGGCCCTGCAGCAGCTGGCGTGCGCGGTAGGTGGCGGCCAGGGTCAGCTGGAAACGGTTCGGGATGGTCTTCAGGCAATCTTCGATGGTGATGCGGGCCATGGGCTGCTCCTAAGATAATAAATAGCTGACGCCTGCCGGAGCAGGTCAGGATTGCTGGTGTACGTGGATTCCCAACTGGGCAAACAGCGATGCGTTGCGCGCGGCTTGTTGGGCAAAGCGCAGGCGAGTCGCTTTGACGATCGCCTGGAGTTCCGACAGGGCAACGTTAAATTCTTCGTTGATGATAGCATATTCGAACTCGGGAGCGTGAGCGATCTCGCCGCCCGCGGCCAGCAAACGACGCGTGATGATGTGCGGTTCGTCGGTGCCGCGCTTGTTCAAACGCTCTTCCAGCGCCTCGATCGACGGCGGCAGGATGAAGATGCCGGCCGCGGCCGGGAACTGCTTCTTCACCTGGCGCGCGCCTTGCCAGTCGATTTCCAGCAGGATGTCGGTGCCGGTCTTCATCTCCTGTTCCACGCTCAGGCGGCTGGTGCCGTAGTAATTGCCGTGCACCTCGGCCCATTCCAGGAATTCGCCGCGCTCGGCGCGCGCCACGAAGTCTTCGGCGCTGGTGAAGTGGTATTCGCGGCCATCCTGTTCGCCCGGGCGCGGTGGACGCGTCGTGGTCGAGATTGACAGCTTGATGCCCGGTTCCTGCTTGAGCAGCGCATTGACCAGGGTCGATTTGCCGGCGCCCGACGGGGCGGCGACGACGAACAGGCTGCCGGAGAAGGCGGTGGGGAGCATGTTGATTCCTTTGCTACTTGTTAATTCGAAAACGTGAAACGCGTGAACAGCCAGGCTGTGCACGCGTCCGGTACGACTGGTTTTGCACGGCTGACGCCGTCAATGATTATTCGAGATTCTGCACTTGCTCGCGCATTTGCTCAATCAAAAGCTTGAGCTCCATCGACGCGTCCGCCAGCTCCTTGACCGACGCCTTGGCGCCGAGCGTGTTGGCTTCACGGTTCAGCTCCTGCATCATGAAGTCGAGGCGCTTGCCGACCTGGCCGCCTTTTTTCAGGATGTGGCGCGTTTCGTTCAGGTGCGCGGACAGGCGCGACAATTCTTCCGAGACGTCGATGCGGATGCCGTACAGCGTGACTTCCTGGCGAATGCGCTCGAATACTTCCTGGCGCGTCAGCACCTGCGGATTGCCGTGCCCGGCCAGGCCGAGCGCGTCCTGCATGCGTTCGATCGCCTTTTGCTGGAACTGCGCGATGACCTGCGGGATCAGCGGCGTGATGCGCTTGACGATGGCTTCCATCGAGTCGATGCGCGACAGCAGCATCGCTTCCAAGGCCGCGCCTTCGCGCTTGCGGCTGTCCACGAAAGCGGCGATGGTCTTGGCGGTGAGAGAGGCGACGTCGGCCTGCAACGACTCCTGGCCGATCTGCGCTTCCTCGACGACGCCGGGCCAGCGCAGCAATTCCGCAACAGTCATCAGGGGCGCCGAAACGAAGTGGCGCGTCACTTCGGTCTGCAGCCGTGCCAGGTCGGCCAGCAGGTCCTGGTTGAGCGCCTGCGAGCCGCTGCTCGCCTTGCGCCCGAAAGACAGACGGACTTCGACCTTGCCGCGCGTGATGGCGCCCATGATCGCGGCGCGCAGGTCCGGTTCCAGCGCGCGCAGTTCGTCGTTGATGCGGAACTGCAGGTCGAGGAAGCGCGAATTCACACTCTTGATCTCGATCGTCAACGTGCCCGCAGCGCCTTCGCTGGTGGCGACCGCATAACCTGTCATGCTAGAAATGCTCAATGGAGTCCCCGGTTTCCGGCAAGCCCGTCCAAAGGCTTCCCTTATTCTTTACAAAGCGCAGATTTATCCACACAATCGCCGTGTTTGACAAGGAATACTTCCCACATGGCTGCACAAAATAACGCGCCCCTGCCCGATGGGCTGGAAATTGGCGGATATCGCATTGTAAAGAAAATTGCGTCCGGTGGGTTCAGTATTGTTTATTTGGCATATGACGCCGATGGCAACGCAGTCGCCGTCAAGGAATACCTGCCCAGCGCCCTCGCGCTGCGCCAGCCGGGCGAGCTGACGCCGAGCATTTCGAAGGCCAACCTGCCGGTGTTTCGCATCGGCCTGAAGTGCTTTTTCGAAGAGGGCAGGGCGCTCGCGCGCATCGTCCATCCGAACGTGGTGCGGGTGCAGAATTTTTTCCGCGCCAACGACACCGTGTACATGGTGATGGCCTACGAATCGGGCCACTCGCTGCAGGAGCACATCGGGCGCCATGCGGCCAAAGGCGGGCGCGTCGGCGAAGGCTTCATCCTGCAGGTGTTCGCCGGCGTGTGCGCGGGCCTGCGCGAGGTCCACGCCAACAAGCTGCTGCACCTCGACCTCAAGCCCGCCAACATCTACCTGCGGGTCGACGGCACGCCGATCCTGCTCGACTTCGGCGCCGCCCGCCAGACCCTCAACAGCGACATCCCGACGCTGGCGCCGATGTACACTCCGGGCTTCGCCGCGCCCGAGCTGTATGCGAAAGGCCAGGCGCTGGGGCCGTGGACCGACATCTACAGCATCGGCGCGGCGATTTTCGCCTGCATGACCGGCGCCCCGCCGACGCCGGCCAACGCCCGCAAGCCGGACGACGGCGACGACCCCATGACCGCGCGCCTGGCCCGGCTGGCCGGCGGCGCCTATTCCAGCGCTTTGCTCGAGCTGGTCGGCGCCTGCCTGGCGCTCAATCCGCTGGCGCGCCCGCAAAGCGTGTTCGCGGTGCAGAAGAGTCTGCAGGCGCTGGCGGGCAGCAGCAAAAGTGCCGGCAAACAAGGCGGCAAGGGCAGCGCCGACAAGGACAGGGCCGACAAGAGTCAGGAAGCGCCGGCCGAGCCGGACGAGACGCGTCCATCGTCCGGCTGGCGCGGCCTGGTCGAACGCCTCGGCGCCCTCAAGCGCAGGGCTTGACACGCAGGTTCAAGAAGCACAGGAGAATCATCGATGCAATTTTCCGTCTACCAGCAAAGCCAGATCGGCGGACGCAAGGTCAATCAGGACCGCATGGGCTACAGCTACACGCGCGACGCGCTGCTGCTGGTGCTGGCGGATGGCATGGGCGGACATGCGCGCGGCGAGGTCGCGGCCACGCTGGCGCTGCAGACCATGTCGGCGCTGTTCCGCGCCCAAGCCGCGCCCTACGTCAAAAAGCCCGAGCGCTTCCTGCAGGAGGCCTTCGAAGCCGCGCACGAGGCGATCCGGCGTTACGCGCGCGAGCGCGCGCTGCCCGAGTCGCCGCGCACCACCATCGTCGCCTGCCTGGTGCAGCACAACAGCGCGGTGTGGGCGCACTGCGGCGATTCGCGCCTGTACTGGCTGCGGCGCGGCCAGATCCTCGCGCGCACGCGCGACCACTCGCACCTCGAGCACCTGATCGCCAAGGGCCAGGCCGACGAATCCGAGCGCAACACCCATCCCGACCGCAACAAGCTGTACAACTGCCTCGGCGCGTCGATGCCGCCGCGGGTCGAGCTGTCGCGCCAGGCCGGCCTGGAGCCCGGCGACGTGCTGCTGCTGTGCTCCGACGGCCTGTGGGGCGTGCTGCCCGACAGCGAGATCGTGCACCAGCTCTCGACCCACACGATCGTGCAGGCGGTGCCGGACATGATCGCCATGGCGGTCGCGATCGCCGGTAGCCGCGCCGACAACACCACCGCGCTGGCGATCCAGTGGCAGGGCGCCGGCGCCGTCGTCGATGCCGGCGACGCCAGCATCGTCTCCACGCAGATGCTGCCGGAAGGCGAAGTCACCACGCGCCTGTCCGGCGCCGGCCTCGATCCGGCCGCGGCCGCGGCTGCGGACCCGTTCGACGAGGACGACATCGAAAAGGCGATCGCCGAGATCAACCAGGCGATCGAGAAGTCGTCGCAACTGCTTAAATAGTTTATTTAATTTATACAACCAAGGATCTTCATGACCGTGAGTCCATCCCATGCGCGCCCCAGCGGCCGCGCCGACGACCAGCTGCGCGCCATCCGCATCACGCGCCACTACACCAAGCACGCCGAGGGCTCGGTGCTGATCGAATGCGGCGACACCAAGGTGATCTGCACCGCCAGCATCGAAGAAAAGGTGCCGGGCTTCCTGAAGGGCAAAGGGCAGGGCTGGCTGACCGCGGAATACGGCATGCTGCCGCGCTCCACCCACAGCCGCATGGACCGCGAGGCGGCGCGCGGCAAGCAGTCCGGCCGCACCCAGGAGATCCAGCGCCTGATCGGACGCTCGCTGCGCGCCGCGTTCGACCTGGAAGCCTTTGGCGAGCGCACCCTGCACCTGGACTGCGACGTGATCCAGGCCGACGGCGGTACCCGCACCGCGTCGATCACCGGCGCGATGGTCGCGGCCTACGACGCCTTTTCGCGCCTGGTCGAGAAGGGCGCGATTCCCGCGGTGCCGGTGCGGCACTTCGTGGCGGCGATCTCGGTCGGCGTGGTGAATGGCGTGCCGGTGCTGGACCTGGACTACGTCGAGGATTCAGGCTGCGACACCGACATGAACGTGGTGATGACCGAGCAGGGCAGCTTCGTCGAGGTGCAGGGCACGGCCGAGGGTGCGGCGTTCGACCGCGCCGGCATGAACCGGCTGCTGGACCTGGCCGACAAGGGGATCCGCGAGCTGGTCGGGCTGCAGAAACAGGCGCTGGGCCTGAACGTTGCATGAGCGGCGCATGAGCGCAGCGGACCGGCCTGACTGGCCAGGCTGGCGCGACGCCTGGCGCGCGCGCCAGGTGAGCAAGGGCCAGCTGCTCGGCTTGGGGCTGGTGTTCGTCTGGTTTTTCGCAGGCGGGATCATGCACTTCGCCGCCACCGCCGTCGAAGCGACGATCGTCCCGCCGTATATTCCCTGGCCGGTGGCGGCGGTGCTGGTCAGCGGCGTGTTCGAACTGCTGGGCGCAGCCGGCATCCTGCTGCCGTGGGCGCGCCGCAGCGCGGGCGTCGGCCTGATCCTGCTGACGCTGGCGGTGACGCCGGCCCACATCTACATGCTGCAGCGCCCGGAGCTGTTCCACGTGCCGCTGTGGGCGCTGTGGCTGCGCCTGCCGATCCAGGCGGCGCTGTTGTGGCTGATCGCCTGGAGCACCTGGCGCCCGCGCCGCCGCACCTGAGGTCGCGGGAACCCGATCAGGTCTCCTGCTCCGGCTCCGGCAGATTCAAGCGCCCGGTGTGGTAATCGTACTCATACACCTCGCCGAAGCGCCCCCACTCGATCGCCACTTCCAGCATGCGCTTGGCTTCCTCGGCCTCCATGCTGTCTTCCAGCAGTTCCAGGAAGGGCTCTTCCGGCAGCGCGCCGGTCGGTTCGACCTCGAGCTGCTGGCGGATGCGCGCCACCAGCGGCACGTGTTCCAGCAGCTGCTGGCCGAACATGGTCTGGCGCTGCGTGTGCTCGGCTTCGGCGTAGCGGCGACCGAGCGCGCTGAGGGCGATGTCGCCGCGTTCGACGTGGGCCAGGCCGAGCAGCACCATCGCCTCGTAGGCCGGGAACAGTTCCTCGTCGGGCAGCTCGGTGTCCTCGGACAGCTGCGGCAGGTCGGCGCGGCCGTCGTAGGGGCTGGCCGCCAGCAGGTCGAGCACGGCCTCGATGCGCGCCACGTCGGTGTCGGGCAGGCGGTAGTCGACCCGCGCGGCAGTCGGCAGGCCCGGCACCGGGGCCGGCGCCGCGCGCATCGTCATCAGGCCATATACTTCGTCGATCAGCGCGCGCACCGCCGGCGAATCGGCGTCGCGCGGGCGCGGCAGGCCGATCTTGATCTCGTTGCGGATGCGGCCCGGATCGCTCGACAGGATGATGATGCGGTCGGCCATCATCACCGCTTCCTCGATGTTGTGCGAGACGATCAGGATGCCCTTGGTCGGGATGCGGCTGTCGTCCCACAGTTCGAGGATGTCGTTGCGCAGGGTCTCGCCGGTCAGCACGTCGAGCGCGGAAAACGCCTCGTCCATCAGCAGCACGTCCGGGTTGGTCACGAGCGCGCGCGCGATGCCCACGCGCTGGCGCATGCCGCCCGACAGCTCGCGCGGCAGCGCGCCGCCGAAGCCGGCCAGGCCGATCAGTTCGAGCATGGCGTCGGCGCGTTCGCGGCGCTGCTCGGGCGCGACGCCCTGCGCTTCCAGCCCGAGTTCGACGTTCTGCTGCACGGTCAGCCAGGGGAACAGCGCGAACGACTGGAACACCATCGCGATGCCGGACACCGGGCCGCGGATCGGGCGGCCGCGGTAATGCGTCATGCCGGTGTCGGCCTGGGCCAGGCCGGCGATGATGCGCAGCAGCGTCGACTTGCCCGAGCCGGATTTGCCCAGCAGGGCGACGATCTCGCCTTCGGCCAGCGCGAAGTCGACGCCTTCCAGCACCGTGCGCGGGCTCCCGTCCGGGCTGCGGAAGGATTTCGATACGCCGCGCAGGTCGATCAGTTTGTTGTTTTCCATTTCAAATTCCCTTATCCGATCAACGGCTGCGATCTTCAGCCAGGAGGTACAGTTTGCGCCAGAAAAAGCGGTTCAACACCATCACGAACACGCACATCACCGCGATGCCGAGCGCGATGCGGTGGAAATCGCCGGCATCGGTCATCTGCTTGATGTAGCTGCCAAGGCCATCGGCGACCAGCGTGGTCTTGCCCCAGGTGACGTACTCGGCGACGATGCTGGCGTTCCAGGAGCCGCCGCTGGCCGTGATCGCGCCGGTGACGAAACTCGGGAACACCGCCGGCAGGTAGACGCGCTTCCATTTCAGCCAGCCGGTCAGGCCGAGGTTGTCGGCCGCCAGGCGCAGCTCGGTCGGCAGCGTCGAGGCGCCGGCCACCACGTTGAACAGGATGTACCACTGGGTGCCGAACACCATCAGGGGACTGAGCCAGACATTCGGCGACAGGTGCGCGTGCACCAGCGCGTACACCACCAGCGGGAACATCAGGTTGACCGGGAAGGCCGCCAGGAACTGGGCCAGCGCCTGCACCTTTTGCGCGTAGCGCGGGCGCAGGCCGATCCAGACCGCGACCGGCACCCAGATCAGCGAGGCGAGGGCGATCAGCAGCATCACGCGCGCCAGCGTGATCAGGCCCAGGCCGACCACGTGCGCCGCCTCGCTCCAGCCGACCACGCTGTGGATGAACAGCACGAAGCGCCAGATGCCGGCCAGCGCGATCGCGCCGAACAGCAAGTCCCACAGGCGCGGATTGACGTCCAGGCGTTTGCGCTCGGGCGCGGGTGCGGCGTCGCTGTCCGGCTTCAGGCTGAACCAGCCGAGCGAACGCGCGCCGGCGGCCCACATGCGGTCGGTCAGCGCGCGCATCCAGACGCTGCGCCGGCCCCAGTCGAGCAGCCAGGATTGCTGCGCGCTGTCGCCCTGCGATTCCTCGAAGCGGAACTTGTCGGCCCAGGCCAGCAGCGGGCGGAAGAACAGCTGGTCGTACAGCAGGATGCCGGCGAACATGGCGCCGATCGCCCAGCCAATGGCGCGCCCGCTCTTCTGGTCGATCGCCACCGCGATGTAGGCGCCGATGCCGGGCAGTTTGATGTCCTGGTTGGCCACGGAAATGGCCTCGGCCGCGACCAGGAAGAACCAGCCGCCCGACATCGACATCATCATGTTCCACAGCAGGGCCGGCATCGCGTACGGCAGTTCCAGGCGCCAGAAGCGCTGCCACGGCGACAGCCGGAACACGCGCGCCGCCTCGCCCAGCTCGGGCGGAATCGTCTTCATCGACTGGTACAGGGAAAACGCCATGTTCCACGCTTGTGAGGTGAAGATCGCGAAGATCGCCGCGCATTCGACGCCCAGCAGGTTGCCGGGGAAGAGGGCGATGAAGGGCGCGATCGCGATCGCCTGGAAGCCCAGGATCGGCACCGACTGCAGCACGTCCAGCAGCGGGATCATGAACTTCTCGGCGGCGCGGTAGCGCGAGGCGATGGCGGCGAAGGCGAAGGTGAACAGCAGCGCGCAGCCGAGCGCCGTGAACATGCGCAGGATGGTGCGCAGCAGGTAGTAGGGCAGGTTGAGCGGATCGAGCGAGATCGGCGTCGGCTGGCCGAGCACGAAGGGACGCGCCATCTGCATGCCGCCATAGGCCACCGCGGCCAGTACGGCCAGCACGATCGGCAGCAGCGCCCAGTCCCAGCGGTTCGGGGTCGAGGCCAGGAAGGAGCGGCCGGTGCGGCCTGGAGTGAACAGTTCGAACATGGCTTCTGGTTTCCTAGAACTGGCCGTGCAGGCGGATCGCGCCGACGTCGACCGGCCCGCGCGCACGATTGTAGGCGGGGTTGACGATGTGCTGGTAATCCACCGAGGCCTGTAGTCCATGGCCGAGGCCGACCCGGTAAAAGCTCTCGAGAATCTGCTCGGCGCGATAATCCAGGCGGCCATCGCCGATGAATGCGCCGACGCCGCCCGCGGCCAGGTAATCGCGGTGGTCTTTCGACAGGCCGTTGCGCACCAGCGCGAGCCCGGCGTTGTCGTCGTCACGGCCCCAGCGCGCGCCTTTGATACTGACACCGGCCGAGAAGGCCTGCTCGATTTCGGTGAACGAGTAGGTCTCCGATTCGCCGTCGTTCCAGCTGGCGCGCGCGAACATGCCGACGTCTTGCGCCAGGCCTTGCTCGAGATTCACGCCGAAGCCGATCTTGCTGCGCTCGCTGCGCACGCGCGCCACGTCGGGCACGCCGCCGTTGTCGGGCGCATCGGCCAGGGCGGCGCGGAATGCGCCCATGCGCGCGCGGTTGCGGAAGGCCAGCAGGCGGATCTTGCCGTCCTGGCCCAGCCATTTGTGGCCGTGTTCGAGCTCGACCTGGTCGCCGTAGTGCTTGAAGATGCGCTTGTCGAGCGGCAGCCCGTTCGACTCGGCCGGCTGCAGGAAGCGGCCGTAGCGGATCGCCCAGTCGCCGTCGATGTATTCGATCGCGGCGCCCCAGGTGTAGCCGCGCGCGTCGGCGGCGAAGTCGTAGGCGCCGGCGTCGAGCAGGGCCCAGTTCATGAACTGGCCGCGCGCGTCGTGGGCGTAGGCGTTGTTGTCGAAGATGTCGTTCAGCGCGAAGTTGCCGGCCGTGAGCACCACGCGCCGGCTTGAAACGGTACCGGCCAGCTGGTTCATGTCCGACTCGACCTTGCTCTGCTCGCCGCCCAGGTTCCAGGTCTGGCGCAGGAACAGGCGCGCGCGGTAGAAGGTCGGGTTGGTGCCGCTGGTCTTTTGCTGCTCGCCGTTGGTCATGCCGCCCAGGCCGTGCAGGCCGGACAGCGCCTTGCCTTGCACGACTTCGGGGTCGAAGTACAGCTCGCCGCCGTCCCACACGCGCAGGCCGATGGCGAGGGTGCCGCTGAACGAGTAAGCGGTCTCGCGGCGCGGCAGCAGGCTTTCCGGCCCGGTATAGGCGGACGGGAAAGATGGCTTGAGTTGCCAGATATAGGTGCTCTGGCCGTGCACGGTCCAGGCCTCCGGGGCCTGGACGGCCTCCAGGGCCTGGACGGCATCCGGCGCGTCGGCCCGGGTGTCGGCGCCCAGGTTCTGGGTCTGAGCCAGCGCATCGGCATGGCGTGCGCCGGCCAAGGCGGCCACGCACGTGAATGCGGCCGGGCGCGCCAGCTTCAGCAGGTTGTGTTGCAGTCGAAACATAGGTATCTCCGTCGTCGAACGGCATACCTTTCATTCGCGCTTGCTATTGCGATGAAACCGCCTTCGCGCGAAGGCGGCCTTAGCATCCAATGGATTGTTGTTGGAATTCGTGAGCCCGGCGCGGGCCGGGACATCGGATACCATCATCCGCCTCAGGCGAGATGACGGCAGGAGGAAGGAATCCTGCGGGAACCTGGCGGTTCCGCGACGTTATCTTGCCGAGGCCGGTCCGGCGTGAAGCCGGCTACAACTGCCACTCGAACAAGTGCCCATGAAAGGGGCTCCATAAAATAAAAACAGTCGGATTCTAAGTTGCCGTCCTTTCTAGCGTCAAGGAAAAATGCGCCTAGGAATGACGCTTGCAACAGTGCGTCCGAAGCCCTCGTTCACCATCGTAAGCCAGCATTGTTGCGCACGCGTGACGGGCGTTGTGCGGCCGTCTCACATTACCGCATCGTAATATTTACTGAATTGGCGGTCATCTATACTTCTTATACGGGGCAACAGGTCACACCTGCGTCCACAGCAAGAGATACCCCCGCACCAGTTCCCCGAACTTCATCGATCCACGATCCGAACACCCATGCATGACCTGAGCGATATCGCCGACTGGCTGCAAAGCCACGCCCTCCATCATGAATCGGCGGTGCACGACACCCTGCCGGACCCGGTTTTCAAGGTCAACGGCGAGGCCGCCGTCTCCTTCAGCACCAACAATTACCTGGCCCTGGCCAACCACCCGCGCCTGGTGGCGGCGGCCAAGGATGGCCTGGACCGCTACGGCGTCGGCAACTGCGAGTCGCGCCTGCTGGGCGGCGACCTGCCGGTGTACCGCGAGCTGGAACGCCGCCTGGGCAAGCTGAAGCACAAGACCGACGCGGTGCTGTTCGTGACCGGCTACATGGCCAACATCGGCGTGCTGTCGACGCTGGTGAAGGCCGGCATGCTGGCACGCCTGCACGGTTTCCGTCCCAAGAAACGGCGCAAGTACGTCTACTTCACCGACGAGTACAATCACATCAGCATCCGCGAAGGCATCCTGATGTCGGGCGCCGACAAGCACGCCTACCGCCACGCCGACATGGACCACCTCGAGTCGCTGTTGAAAGCGGCCGATGGCATCAGCCCGATCATCGTCAGCGACGGCGTGTTCAGCATGGAAGGCACGATCGCGCCGCTGCCCGAACTGACCCAGCTGGCCGAGAAATACGGCGCCATCCTCTACATCGACGACGCCCACGCCACCGGCATCCTGGGCGCGAACGGCGGCGGCACCTCGGAACACTACGGCTGCTACAGCCCGACCATCATGCAGATGGGGACGCTGAGCAAGGCGCTGGGCGCCATCGGCGGCTTCGTCGCGCTCGAGAAGGAGATGGCCGACGTGCTGCGCCTGACCAGCTCGGCCTACGGCTTCACCTGCCCGCCGCCGCCGGACCAGGCCAATGCGCTGCTGGCCGCGCTCGATCTGCTGGAAGAAGAGCCGCAGCGGCGCGCGCGCCTGTGGGACAACCAGCGCTACTTCGTCGAGCGCATGCGCCCGCTGGGCTACGAGCTGACCTCGACCGCCACGCCGATCGTGCCGGTCTTGATCGGCGACGCCAAGCGCTGCCAATTCTTCCAGCGTGCGCTGCGCGAAGAGGGGATCCACGTCGATTCGATCCAGTTCCCGGCGGTGCCGGTGGGCCAGGCACGGCTGCGCTTCATGCTCAACGCGGCCCACACGCATGCGCAGATCGACCGCGTGGTCGAGGTGATGGCGCGCCTGGCCAACGTCGCCTGAGGCTGCTCGCCGGCGTGCTGCTCGGAGTGCGACTCAGCGGCGCGCCGCGGCACGCGATTCTCTTCTAAAATCGTAGCAACCAGACAACAGTCCTGCCCGCATGCGCGGGCGCTACGATCGATGAACAACCCGCTTTCCCGCCACGCGCGCCTGCGCCTGGCCATCGGCGCCGCACTGGCGGCCGGCCTCGCCGCGCCCGGCTACGCTGCCGACATCAGCTTCGACCAGGCCGTGCAAGCCGTCCAGCAGGCCCGGCGCGACGGCTTGCAGCCGGTCATCCCGAAGCCGGCATCGCATGCCGACGCCCAGGCCGACCCAAAGTCCACCAGTCCTCAGATCGACCCGCAGACCGGCCTGCCGTACGTGTCCACGCCCGGCCCGCAGCCGCAGACGCAATCGGCGCCGCAGTTCGACCAGAACGGCAAGATCTACAAGGGCTATGGCGCGGCGGCGCTCGAGATCCTGGCTTTTCAGGTCGCGTTGAACCGCTTCGACAACGCCTTCGCCGGCCCGGACTACCACGTCACGGCGGGTACGATCCGGCGCAACCTGCACAGCAGCTGGGTGGTCGACCAGGACCCGTTCGCGGTCAACCAGCTCGGCCACCCGTATCAGGGTTCGGTGTACTACAACATCGCGCGTAGCAACGGCCTGAACTTCTGGGAATCGATGGGCTATGCCTTCGGCGGCAGCGCGGTGTGGGAAGTGGCCGGCGAGAACACGCCGCCGTCGCGCAACGACCAGATCACGACCAGCTTCGGCGGCACCTTCCTGGGCGAGGCGCTGTACCGCATGGCCAACCTGGTGATGGAGCAGGGCTATGGCCTCGATCCGGGCGAGCGCGCGCTGGCGATGGGCGTGATCTCGCCGGCGGCGTTCGTCAATCGTTCGATGCGCCCGGGGCGCGGTTCCGATCTGTTCGTCAGCAATAACCCGGCGCTGTACTGGCGCTGGCAGGCCGGCGGCGGCAGGGCGATCAAGACCGAGGCCGGACCGGCAGCCACGCCGCAGCGCAACGAAGCCGCGGTCGACTTCCTGCTCGACTACGGCCTGCCCGGCAAGGCCGGTTACGAATACCGCCGCCCGTTCGATTACTTCCGCTTCCAGCTGCGCGCCTCGACCCTGGGCGGCATCGAGTCGCTCGGCACGCGCGGCCTGCTGTTCGGCGGCCCGTACGAAGCGGGACGCGACCTGCGCGGCATCCTCGGCATCTACGGCAGCTACGACTACATCGCGCCGCAGCTGTTCCGCGTGGCCAGCACGGCGGTCTCGTTCGGCAGCAACGCCCAGTGGCGCCTGTCGGATGCGCTGGTGCTGCAGGGGCATGCCTCGGGCGGCGTCGGCTACACCTCGACCGGCACCGTGCGCGGCACCTCGGATCGCGAGTACAACTATGGCTTCGCACCGGAGGCGATGGCGTCGCTGCGCCTGGTGATGGGCAACAACCTGCTGTTCGACGCCACCGCGCGCGAATTCTTCAACGGCCGCCTGACCAGTTCGGAAACCGGCAGCACCGACCGCGTGATCCGCGCCGACGCTTCGCTGACCTACCGCATCTCCGGCAACCACGCGCTGGCGCTGCGCTACATCACCTCGCGCCGCAACTTCGACTTCCCCGACCTCACCGCCGGCCACCAGCGGCGCGACACGCTGGGCCTGTACTACGTCTACCAGGAGGCCAAGGGTTTCGGTGTGGTGAACTGGTAAGCCCGGCGCCGTTTTGCTAAGCTGGCGCATCACTGTTCAGCATCGGGATCCCATGTCGACAACACGCACCGCCGCGCTGGCGCTGGCTTTGCTGGCCGCTGCCGGCGCGCACGCCGTGACGCTTACCGCAGCGCCTGCCGCAGCGCCACCGATCGAAACCCATACGCTCGACAGCGGCGTGGTCCAGGCCAGCGTCACCGAAGCGATCGGCGGGCGCCTGCTGTCGTTCGCGCTGGCCGGCCGGCCCAACTTCCTGAAGGTCGACCTGGCTGCCGGCGACCCGGCCGCCAAGGTCGACGCCGACGCGCCGCACGTCGGCTGGATGGGCCACGAGGTCTGGGCCGGTCCGCAAAAGCAGTGGTGGACGCACCAGGACCTCAACCCGGCGCGCGCCGCCGCACACGCGCCCTGGCCGCCGGACCCTTACCTGAGCCTGGCGCGCTACACGCTGGTGCAGGCCGACAAGTCGAGCATCGCCTTGACCAGTCCGGCCAGCCCGGTCAACGGCCTGCAGCTGGACAAGCGCTACAGCCTGGTGCCGGGCAAGCCGAACAGCCTGCAGCTGGACGTGGGCGCGGTCAACCGGCGCGCGCGCCAGGTGGCCTGGGACCTGTGGTTCAACACGCGTGCGCAGGGCGACACGCGCGTCTACGTGCCGGTGGCCAGCCGCGCCGACGTGCGCCAGCAAGCCGTCGCGCCCAAGCCGGACTGGGTGCCGCTGACCTGGACCCTGGCCGATGGCTTGTTCTCGATCGACATGCCGGCGCCAGATGCGGACCGGCGCCACCGCAACGGCAAGATGCTGCTGCAGCCCTCGAGCGGCTGGATGGCGGGTTTTCACGGCGGCCAGGCGCTGGTGATCCAGTTCGCGCTGCAGCCGCGCGCGGCGATCCATCCGGACCAGGGCCAGGTCGAGCTGTACAACGACTACGCGCCCGACGACATGAGCAAAAGCCTGCTCGAGATGGAGGTGCACGCGCCGTACCGCCAGCTGGCCCCGGGCGCGCGCATGACGGCGGCGGAAACCTGGACGCTGCTGCCTTACGACGGGCCGGATACGCGCGCCGCGCACCTGGCGTTCCTGCGCGCGCATGCGCGGGTGCTGGGGCTGGGCGGGATCGGGGCCGGTCCCGAGTCTTGACTCGGCTGTTCAATTAGTGCTTAATGGCAATATAACAATTGCCATGGGCGGATGAGGCGTGACAAGACGACGATCGGGTTTTCGGAGGATCACGGCGGCGGGCCTGCTGGCCGCATACCTCGCCTCGGCGGCGGCCATCTCCGCCGAGCCGGCGCCGGCGCCGCCCAGCCAGGAAGAACTGGCCGCGATGGCCAAGCAGATCGACACGGTGCTGACCCGTTCCTTCGAGCTGCCCCCCGCGCTCCAGCTCGATCCCCAGCTGCGCATGCAAGCGGAAAGCCTGCGCGATGCCCACCTTGAGCGCATGCGCAAGCTGTTGCCGATCTGGCTGCACGATGAACTGGACCGGCAGACCGCGGACAAGGTGCGGGTGCGCTACAGCGTGTTCTACGCAGTCTGGGCCCAGGTGCTCAACGAACTGGCGCTGTGGCAGGTCGAGCCCGGCGACGCGGCCTACGAACAGGCCACGCTCGCGGTCTTGAAAACGGCGCCGGGCGCCTGTCATCCGGAAGGCGACACGCGCTACCTCGATTTCGCCAGCCGCGTGATGCGCCTGCAAGCGATGGCGCCGGCGCAGCGCCAGGCCGCGCTGGCCACCGAGCGCGAATTGCTGGCGCATTGGGGCCAGCCGCGCGTCGGGCTCCCGGAATGGCCGGACCCGCTGCCGCAGGAGGCCGGGATGGCGCAGGTCGTGCGCATGCGCGCCGAGGGCCCGACGCCGCAGATGGCGCTGTCGCCGGTGCTGGCGTCCGACTTGCTGGCCAAGCGTAACGATTACCGTGACCTGCCCTGGGAAACCAAGTGCTTGTTCCAGCAATGGTGGCTGCGCGCCAGCCTGGCGCAGGGGACCGCGCCGGCGGCGGCGCTGAACGCCTTCCGCTACGGCACGATGATCAGCGCCATGGATCGGCTAGGCGCAGGATTCGAACAAGAGCGGACCGAAGCGGCAGCCAAGGCGGCGGCCGAAGCGGCGGCCAAAGGCGTCCCCGCCTATCCCAGGCTGGCCAGCGCGTTCGACGTCGAGGGCAAGACCACGGTGCGGCGCCGGCTCGACGCCGCCGGCAAACCGGTACAGGCCAGCGTCGCCAAGCGCGACATCACGGTGCGGGGCATCCGCGGCGTGCGCCCGGTCGCCTTCGAGAGCACTTTCGACGCCCTGTCCATGAAGTACGGTCTGACGGCCCAGGTGACGGCCAAGCCGGCCGCCGACAATACCCAGCTGTTCCAGATGGTATGGATGCTGGACCCGACCGAACCGGCCACGCAGGCCGTCGACAAGCCAAAGAGAGGCGCGCAATGACAGGTCCGGCATCGTCGATGCAACCATGGGCGCGGATCGCGCGGTCCGTCCTGGCGCTGGGCGCCGCGGCCATGCTGGCGGCGGCGCCGGCGCAGGCGGCCAAGAAGGAAAAGTCGGCGGTCGAGGAGGCCGCCATGGACGCTTTCTGGAGCGGGGATTTCGCTGCGCTCGAGCGGCAGAACGACGACATCCGCCATGGCCACTCGGTCAACCCAGACGGCTCGTCCAGGCTTGGCGATTTCCGGGATGGCCTGATAGCGGTGCTGGACAATGATGTCGAGCATGTCGATCTTTACCTGAGCGACCTCGACGCCCTGACGCTGCGCTGGGCGCAAGACAATCCGAAGTCGGCCTTTGCACATGGCCTGCACGTGCATTCCTTGATCAGGCATGCCTGGTTTTACCGTGGCGGCAGCTATGCGCGCGACGTGTCGCCCGAAGCCATGAACGAGTTCGTGAAGCAGATGCAAAAGGCGCTTGACTATTTCAAGGCCCATGCCGACGTCGAGCTGACCGACAGCTACGCGCACGTGCAGCTGCTCACGATCGGCCGGGCGCTGGACTGGAGCAACACGCAGATGAGCGCGATCGCCGACGATGGCTTGAAGCGCAACCCGGATGACACGGACATTTATTTCCAGGTCGCGTTCAACCTGCTGCCGAAGTGGCACGGCACCCCGCGCGCGCTGGACGACTACATCAAGTCGGCTGCCGAGCGAAGCGGCCCCAGGTTCGGCCTGGGCATGTATGCGCGGCTGTACTGGTCGGCGTCGGACGATGGGTTCGGTCCGCGGCTGTTTGAGGATAGCTTCGCCGACTGGAACAAGATGAAACAGGGCTTCGAGGACCTGGAAGCGCGCTATCCCGGCAGTGCGCATCGCCTCAACGGCTACGCCCACATGGCCTGCCTGGCCAAGGACAAGCCCACCTTGCTCAAGCTGCTCGACCGCATCGGTGACGCGGTCGACACCTCGGGCTGGGGCAAGGACCCCGAGCGCACGGTCGAGCTGTGCCGACGCTGGGCCATGCAGTCCTGACCCTGGCCGGTCAAGCCGCCGTCTGCGCCGGGGCCGGCGCTGGCGCAGGCGCCGCGCCGCGCACGCGCGCGAACCACGGATATGCCAGCGGCAGCAACAGCAGCGTGAACAGCGTCGCCGACACCACGCCGCCCACGATCACCACCGCGAACGGACGCTGGGTCTCGGAGCCGATCCCGTGCGACAGCGCGGCCGGCAGCAGGCCCAGGCCGGCCATCAGCGCGGTCATCAGGATCGGCCGCAGGCGCGCCACCGCGCCCTCGACGGCGCTGGCCCAAGGCGCGCTGCCGGCAGCCTGCAGCTCGACGATCTGCTCGACCATGATGACGCCGTTCTGCACCGCGATGCCGGCCACGGCGATCAGGCCGACCGCCGCCGAGATCGAGAAATGCAGCCCGGCCAGGCCCAGCCCGGCGAGCGCGCCGATCAGCGTGAACGGCACGATCGCCAGCACCAGCAGCGCGCGCGCCACCGAGCGGAAGGCGCCGAACAGCAGCGCGAAGATCAGGAAGGCGGTCAGCGGCACGATCACGCGCAGGCGCTTGACGGCGCGCTGCTGGTTCTCGAACTGGCCGCCCCAGGTGATCCGGTAGCCGGGCGGCAGCGCGACCTGCTCGGCCACCTTGCGCTGCGCTTCGGCGACGAAGCTGCCCTGGTCGCGGCCCAGCAGGTTGGCTTTGACCGAGGCGTTGCGCTCGCCGTCCTCGCGGCTGATGCGCGAAGCGCCCTGGCGCGTGCCGATGGTGGCGACGTCGGCCAGGCGCACGCTGCCGCCGCCAGCGCCGTTGGGTAGAGCGATCTGCAGCGCGCCGATCCCGTCCAGCGAGCTGCGGTCCTTTTCCTGCAGGCGCAAGGTGAGGTCGAAGCGCCGATCGCCCTCGTAGAACTGGCTGACCGCGATCCCGCCCAGCGCGGCCTGGATCGCCGCGTTGACGTCGGCCACGTTCAGGCCGAGGCGGGCGATACGCGCGCGGTCGATCTGCACGTCCAGTTCGCTCTGGCCGCCGATGCGTACCGCCTCGACGTCGGCCGCGCCCTGGATGCCGCGCAGGATGCCCGCCACCTGCTCGGCCTTGCGGCCCAGGACCGCGAGGTCGGGACCGTACAGCTTGACCGCAATTTCTCCCTTCACGCCGGACAGCGCTTCCTCGACGTTGTCCTCGATGACCTGGGAAAAATTGGTCGGCACGCCGGGCAGCATGTGGATGCGGCGCGAGATGTCGGCGATCAGCGCGTCCTTGTCGGCGAAGCGCCAGCCGGCGCGCGGCTCCAGGTCGGCCAGTATCTCCATATTGTTCGGCCCTTTCGGGTCGGTACCGTCGTCGGGGCGGCCGACGTGCGAGACGATGTTGCCGACCTCGGGATACGACTGCAGGATCGCGCGCACGCGCGCCTCGACCGAGCGCGTGGTCTCGATCGAACTCGAGACCGGCAATTCGATCGTCAGCCACAGGTTGCCCTCGTCGAGCTTGGGCAGGAACTCGCTGCCGAGCAGCGGCGCCAGCGCCAGCGTCAGGCCCAGCAGCGCGGCCGAGGCGCCGAACACCGGCGTCCGGCGCGGCCAGGCGCGCAGCAGCAGCGCACGGTAGGCCTGCTGCAGGCGCGGCAGCCAGGTGTTGGGACGCTCGCGCAAAGGGCGGCGGCGGTTGGCCCAGGCCAGCAGCACCGGCACCAGGGTCATGGTCAGCAGTAGCGCCCCCAGCATCGCGAAGCTGAGCGTGAACGCGACCGGCGCGAAGATCTTGCCCTCGACACGCTGGAAGGTGTAGATCGGGATGAAGGCCACCACGATCACCGCCTTGGCGAACAGGATCGGCTTGCCCAGGCTGGCGACGGTGTCGCGCACGGTGGCATCCGGCGCCGCGCTGGTGTCTTGCGGCGCGCGCGACTGCAGGTGCAGGCGCACCAGCAGCGCCTCGACCAGCACCACCGCGCTGTCGATGATGATGCCGAAATCGACCGCGCCGAGCGAGATCAAGTTGGCCGGGATGCCGCGCGCGTCCAGCACGATGAAGGCGCACAGCAGCGACAGCGGGATCACCGCCGCCACGATCAAGGCCGCGCGCCAGTTGCCCAGGAAGACCACCAGGATCGCGATCACCAGCAGCGCGCCCACCACCAGGTTTTCGGCCACGGTGCGCACCGTGTGACCGATCAAGTCGCTGCGGTCGTAGATGGTGCGGATGCGCACGCCCGGCGGCAGGCGCGCGCCCAGGCGCGCCACCGCTGCCTTGACGTCCGTCACCACCTTGGCGGCGTCGGCGCCCTTGCTCATCTGGACGATGCCTTCGACCACGCTGTCCTGGCGGTTGAAGGCGACCACGCCCGAGCGCGGGCTGTGGCCGATCGCGACCTGGCCGACGTCGGCCACCAGCACGGTACGGCCGTTGCTGGCGCTGACGACGGTGCGGCCGATGTCCTCGAGGTGCTCGAAGATGCCGATGCCGCGCACGACCAGCGCCTCGTCGCCGCGCCGCACCAGGCCGCCGCCGGCATTCGCGCTGGCGTTCGACAGCGCCTGGCGCACCTGGTCGAGCGTCACGCCGTAGCGGTTCAGCAGCAGCGGGTCGACCTGCACCTGGTATTCCTTGACGGTGCCGCCGAAGCTGACCACGTCGGCCACGCCCGGCACCGCACGCAGCGCCGGGCGTAAAGTCCAGTCCTGCAGCGCGCGCACTTCGTTCTCGGGCATGTCGGGCGGCGTCTCCAGCACGTAGCGGAACACTTCGCCGACCGCGGTCGACAGCGGCGCCAGCGCTGGTTGCACGCCCGGCGGCAGGGTCACGTTCTGCAGGCGCTCGTTGACTTGCTGGCGCGCGAAGTAATCGTCGGTGCCGTCGGCGAAGGTCAGGGTCACGACCGACAGGCCGCCGATGCTGACCGAGCGCAGCTGGGTCTGGCGCGGCACGCCGGACAGTTCGCGTTCGATCGGCAGGGTCAGCACCCGTTCGATTTCCTCGGCGGCCTGGCCGGGCAACTGCGTGACGACCTGCACCTGCACGTCCTGCACGTCGGGAAAGGCTTCGATCGGCAGGTCGTCCAGGGCGCGCCAGCCGATGGCGACCAGGCAGGCGGTCAGGAACAGCACCGCGACGCGCTGGCGCAGGATCGCGTCGATCAATTTAGCCAGCATGGTTGACGCTCTCCGCGTCCAGCAGCAGGGCGCCCTCGGTGACGATGCGCTCGCGCGGATTCAGGCCGGTGTCGATCCAGCTCTGGACCGGGCCGCCGAGCGCGACGTGGACGCGCCGCTTCTCGAAGGTGCCGGGAGCGCGCTCGACGAACACGTAGTTGTACAAGCCCTCGGTGACCAGCGCGGTGTTCGGCACCGGCAGGGCGCGCGCCGCGCCGTCCTGCACGAAGGCGATGCGGGCGAACATGTCCGGCTTGAGGCGGCCGTCGGCATTGTCCAGCACGCAGCGCACCTGCACCCGGCGCGTGGCCGGATCGACCACCACGCCGATGCGCGCGATCGTGCCGCGGAAGGTCTCGCCCGGCCAGGCGTCGGTCTCGAGCGCGACCGGCTGGCCGGCGTGCAGGCGCACGGCGACGCGCTCGGGCACGTCGGCGATCGCCCACACGCGCCGCAGGTCGCTGATCACCAGCAGCGCATTAGCCTGGTCGGGACGCACTTCCTGGCCGATGTTGATCTGCTTGTCGGCCACCACGCCGGCGATCGGGGCCAGCAGGCGGAAGCGCCCGTCGACCGCGCTGTCGGCATGCAGGTTGCCGATGCGCTGGCGCGCGCGGCGCGCCTCGGCGTCGGCCTGGCGCAGGTCGGCGTCGGCGTTTTCGTAATCCTTGCGCGCCAGCACGTCGGCTTGCAGCAGTTCCTTGGCGCGCGCCAGCGCCAGGCGCTTGCGCTCCTGGTCGGCGTCGGCCTTGTGGGCATCGGCCTGGGCGCCGGCCAGGTCGGGCGAATCGAGTTCAGCCAGCAGCTGGCCGGCGCGCACGCTGTCGCCGACCTCGACGCGCTGCGCGGTCACGCGGCCCAGCACCGGCGAGGCGATGCGGCTGGTGCGGTCTTCGTCGTAGGCGATGCGGCCGGCCACCGGTTCGGCCAGCGGCAGGGCGCGCGCGTCGACGAGGGCGACCTTGAGGAAGGACAGCTGCGGGTCGGCCGCAGGGAACTGCACCAGCCCCGGTTCAGGCTGTGGTTTGGCAAGCGGAATCGTGGCGGCGGCCGGACGCGCCGGCGCCGCGCCGTGCCATGCGAGCGCGGCGGCGAGGGCGCCCAGCGCGAGTGCGCCGGCGGACAAGGTGGTCAAGGTCTTCATTGCGTTTGCTCTCGCGACAGGGCAGCGTCCAGCGACGCCAGGGATTTGGCCAGGTCCGCATGCGCGGCCAGGGCTTCGAGCTGTGCCGAGCGCCAGGCGCGGCGCACGTCCAGCACGTCCATCACGCTCATGGCGCCGTGCGTGAATGCGAACTCGCCCGCGTCCAGCGCCTTGCGCGCGGCCGGCAGGATCTCGTCGTCGTAACGCGCCACGCGCGCCGCCGCGGCGCCGGACTGGGCACGTGCGCGGCCGAGGTCGGCGCGCGCGGATTGGCGGGTTTTTTCCAGGGTCTCGTTGGCGGCGTCGAGGGCGGCTTCGGCGCTGCGGATCTCGCCTTGCATGCCGTAGCGGACGAACAGCGGCACCTGCACGGCCAGGCCGACGCTGTTGCCGGTGCCCTGCGGGTTGGCGGCGCTGACCGGGTAGTGTTCGAACTGCACGCCGACCGTGAGGTCGCGCGTACGCCCGGCCACGGCCAGGTCGCGTGACGCCTGCGCCGCCTGCACACGGGCGCGCGCGGCGGCGACGTCGGCGCGCCGCTCGACGGTGGCGGCGACGTCGGCATCCGCGTCGGCGTTGGTGCGCACGGCCGGCCAGGCATCGACGGCGCTCAGGCGTTCGGGCGCATCGACGCCGAGCAGCAGCGCTAGCGCGCGCCTGGCTTCGTCCAGGTCGGCGTCGGCATCGTCGGCGTCGTTGCGGGCGTGCAGCGCGTCGACGCGCAGGCGCGCGGTGTCGCTGCCGGCTAGGTCGCCGGCGCGGCGGCGCGTCTCGGCGGCGTCGAGCGCATTGCCGGCCAGCGCGGCGGCGGCGCGCGTGATCTCGGTGCGTTCCTGGGCTGCCAGCAAGTCGTAGTAGGCTGCCCCGACGTCGCGCCGCAGCTGGCGGGCGGTGTCGGCGAGGTCGGCTTCGGCGGCATCGCGCTGCAGCGTCGCGGCGGCCGTGCGCAGGCGGCGCTTGCCGCCGCGCTCGATCAGCTGGTCGATGCGCACCGTGCTGTCGACCGTCTTGCTGCGCAAGTTGCCGGCGCCGATGCCGGCGGCCGGGTTGATGTTCATGGTCTGCAGCGTCAGCACCGGATTGGGTGCAGCCGCCGCGCTGGTGACTGCGGCGGCCGCGCTGTCGGTGGCGATCGCGGCCAGGCGCAGGTCATGGTTGTGCTGCTGGGCCAGCGCGAACGCCTGCGCCAGGTGCAGGGCCTGGGCATGCGCCGGCGATCCCGGCGCGGTTGCCAGCGCGCTTGCCAGCAGCACCGGCACAATTCGGACGAGGCGCGGCATCGGGCGCCTCAAGACTGGACCGGCAGCGGCGGCAGCACGCGCTCGACGTGCGCCAGGCGGCCATGGGCGCAGTCCGCGGGCCACAGCTCGACTTCATCGCCGACGCGCAGCGCCAGGCCGTCCGGCACGAGCGCGACGACGTTGTGATGCAGGCGCGTGCGGCGGTAGCGGATCATCGCGTAGGCCGCGCCGGCCGGCGCCGGGGCGGCGCCCAGGCAAGCCTGGACCTCGCCCGCCGCGGCTTGCGGCGTCAAGCGTTCGAGCACGCGGCCGTAGCTGGCGCCGTGGGCCCAGTCGACCCGTTCGTTGGCGACCGGTCCCACACAGGCGGACAGCAGGGCGCACAAGGTGCAAAGGATTGGGACGGTAACGCAGCGCATGAAGGAACCTCGCGGATGGATGACGAAAGCGAGGCGATCATAGGTCCGTGCGGGGCGTCGGCCGATTACGATCGCGTAATCATTGCTGACTCGTAATCGAGTGCGCGCTGCCGTTGCGCGCAGGGGGCAGATTAACGATCGGTAATGGCTGGCGCGGCGCCGCTGGCCTATACTCGAGCGTTTGGTTCTATACTCTGCGCCATGCCCAACTGCCTAGTCATCGAAGACGACGTCGAAACCCGCGACTACCTGTGCAACAGCCTGCGCGCGGCCGGCTATGTCGTGGCCGCTGCCGGCGACGGCACCGAAGGCGGCGCCCAGCTGCGCGAGCGCCGCTGGGACGTCGTCGTGCTCGACCGCATGCTGCCCGGCCAGGTCGACGGCCTCGGCCTGCTGGAACAGCTGCGCGCACGCGGCGACGTCACGCCTGTGCTGATCCTGTCGGCCCTGAACAACGTCGACGAGCGCGTGCGCGGCCTGCGCGCCGGCAGTGACGACTACCTGGCCAAGCCGTTCGTGCTGTCCGAGCTGCTGGCGCGCGTGGAAAACCTGGCGCGCCGCTCGACCTGGTCGCGCGACGTCAGCCAGCTGCAGGTGGCCGACCTCAAGCTCGACCTGCGCACCATGCGCGTCACGCGCCAGGGCGCGACCATCAATCTGCAGCCGCGCGAATTCCGCCTGCTCGAGTACCTGATGCGCCACGAGGGCCAGATCGTCACCCGCACCATGCTGCTGGAAGGCGTGTGGGAATATCACTTCGACCCGCAGACCAACGTGATCGACGTCCAGATCAGCCGCCTGCGCAGCAAGGTCGACAAGGATTTCGATCCGCCGCTGATCCACACCGTGCGCGGCGCCGGCTATGTGCTCAGCAGCTCGGGCTATGGCGCCCAGGCTTAGCCTCAAGGGTTCGATCGCGGCGCGCCTGGCGGTCGGCTACGGCCTGCTGGTGGCGCTGGCGATCGCCGCGCTGTCGAGCATCTTCTACTTCGGCACCGTCGGTGTGTTCGAGCGCTCGCTGGACAACAAGATCCACGCAATCGGTACGCGCCTGGTCCAGTCCTGGAGCGAAGACGGTATCCAGGGCGTCGAACGCCAGATCGACCAGCAGCTGCACGACCGCATCGACAGCGACACCGAACTGGTCGGCCTGATTGACCTGCACGGCCGCGTGGTGGCCGGCAACCTGCCGCGCTGGCGCGGCGTATTGCCGAGCTCCGGCGCGCTGGAGTTCGACACCATGGACCGCGGCAACGGTCCGGTCTCGGTGCGCCTGCTGGTGCTGCCGCTGGACGGCGGCTGGCGCCTGGTGGTCGGGCGCGACCTGAGCGAGCTGGATGGCATCCGCGCCGTGGTCGAGCATGCGCTCCTGATCAGCATCGCGGTGTCGCTGCTGCTGGCTTTCGCCGGCGCCCAGCTGTTCCGCCGCCTGATCGAGGCGCGCATCGGGCGCATCCGCCGCACCGCCGCGCGCATCGCCGCCGGCGAGCTGTCGAGCCGCATCACGGTGACCGGCAACGACGAATTCGCGCGCCTGGGCGGCGACATCAACCAGATGCTGGACCGGATCGAATCGCTGATGGAAGGCGTGCGCCACGTCTCGAACTCGATCGCGCACGACCTGCGCACGCCGGTCACGCGCGTGCGCTCGCGCCTGGAGCGCGCGCTGCAGGCGGCCGCGGACCCGCACGCGCTGGTGCACGACGCGCGCCTGGCGATCGAAGAGATCGACAACGTCATCTCGCTGTTCGACAAGCTGCTGCAGATCGCCGCCGCCGAGACCGGCGTGCGCACGCGTAACTTCGACACGCTCGACCTGGCCGCGATCGCGCGCGACATGAGCGAGCTGTACGACCTGGTCGCGGACGAGCAGGGCGTGCTGTTGCGCTACAGCGGCGACGGGCCGGTCCCGATCCGCGGCGACCGCGACCTGCTGGCCAGCGCGCTGGCGAGCCTGATCGACAACGCGATCAAGTACGCGCGCAGCGGCGTCCACGTCGACATCGGCGTGCGCCGCGACCAGCGCGAGGCGGTGGTGTCGGTGCGCGACTACGGCTCGGGCGTGCCGGAACAGGACCTGGACAAGCTGTGCCAGCGTTTTTACCGCGTCGACCAGAGCCGCCACCTGCCGGGCAACGGCCTTGGCCTGTCGAGCGTGACCGCGATCGCCCAGCTGCACGGCGCCCGCCTGCGCTTGCGCAACGCCGAGCCGGGGCTGGAGGTGAGCCTGGTGTTTCCGGCGCATTGAGACGGGCGGCGGTAGAATATCGCCTTTCCGCCTCCCTCACCGCGCCACACCATGACCCAACGCCTCATCCTCGCCTCCAACAATGCCGGCAAGCTCAAGGAATTCGCCCAGCTGCTCGGCCCGATCGGTTTCGAACTGCATCCGCAGGGCGAATTCAACGTCCCGGAAGCCGAGGAACCGTTCGACACCTTCGTCGAGAACGCGCTGGCCAAGGCGCGTCACGCGGCACGGCTAACCGGCCTGCCGGCGCTGGCCGACGATTCCGGCGTGTGCGTGAATGCGCTGGGCGGCGCGCCCGGCGTGCACTCGGCGCGCTATGCCGGCGTGCCGAAGTCGGATGCGCGCAACAGCGAAAAGCTGATTGCCGACCTGGCCAGCCATGAGGACAAGTCGGCCTATTATTACTGCGTGCTGGTGTACGTGCGCCATGCGGACGACCCGCAGCCGGTGATCGCCGACGGCGTCTGGCGCGGCCGCATCGTCGACGAGGCGCGCGGCGCCGGTGGCTTCGGCTACGATCCGCACTTCCTGCTGGCCGAATTCGGCAAGACCGCGGCCGAGCTCGAGGCGCATGAAAAGAACGCGGTGTCGCACCGCGGCCAGGCGCTGCGTGCGCTGGTCGAGAAACTCAAGTAAGCCCCACCATGATTCCAATTAAGCCTGCGCCGCTCGACATCGGCGCGCCGCGCACGCCGGCCAGCGCGGCCCTGCAATACCTGCAACCCGGTGCGCTCAACCTGACCGCGCTGCCGCCGCTGTCGCTGTACATCCACTGGCCCTGGTGTGTGCGCAAGTGCCCGTACTGCGATTTCAATTCGCACGAGTCGAACGGCCCGATTCCGGAACAGGCCTACCTGGACGCGCTGCGCGCCGACCTGGAAAGTTCGCTGCCGCTGATCTGGGGCCGCAAGATCCACACCGTGTTCATCGGCGGCGGTACGCCCAGTTTGATATCGGCGGCCGGGCTGGAGCGCTTGATGTCGGACCTGCGCACGCTGCTGCCGCTCGACCTCGATGCCGAGATCACGATGGAAGCCAATCCTGGGACTTTCGAAGCCGATAAATTCCGCCAGTTCCGCGAGAGCGGCATCAACCGCCTGTCGATCGGCATCCAGAGTTTCAACGGCGCGCACCTGCAGGCGCTGGGCCGCATCCACGACGCGCGCGAAGCGATGAAGGCGGTCGAGATCGCGCATGCCAACTTCGACAACTTCAACCTCGACCTGATGTACGCGCTGCCGGGCCAGACGCTGGCGCAAGCGCAGCAGGACATCGACACCGCGCTGTCGTTCGCGCCGCCGCACCTGTCGCTGTACCACCTGACGATGGAGCCGAACACGGTATTCGCGAAGTACCCGCCGCAGTTGCCCGACGACGACGAAAGCGCCGACATCCAGGACATGATCTTCGAGCGCATGGCCGGTGCCGGCTACCAGCATTACGAAGTCTCGGCGTATGCAAAGCCGGGACAGCGCGCGCGCCACAACCTGAATTACTGGAACTTCGGCGACTATCTGGGCATCGGCGCCGGCGCGCATTCGAAGCTGTCGTTCCCGCACCGGGTGCTGCGCCAGGCGCGCTACAAGCAGCCGCAATCGTTCATGGACGCGGCCATGCAAGGCAATGCGGTCAGCGAAGAGCATGAGATCGCGCGCGCCGACATGGGCTTCGAGTTCATGCTCAACCTGCTGCGCCTGACCGAAGGGTTCGATCCTAACCTGTTCTTCGAGCGCACCGGCATGACGATCAATGCGATCGACAAGCCGCTCGACGAAGCCGAAGCGAAGGGCCTGATCTACCGCGACTTCAAGCTGATCAAGCCCACCGAACTTGGGCAGCGCTTCCTGAACGACCTGCAGGAGATGTTCCTGGGCGCGTGAGCCCGGGAATCTGGAACGGTCTTAGAACTGTTCCCACCCGTCCTTGGTCAGCGCCAGGCGTTTGGCGGCCGGGGCAGGGCGGGTCGCCGCTGCCTGCGCGCGCGCCGGCAGCGCTGCCGGCGCGGCGGCTTGAACGCCGAGGCGGAACCGGCTGACCATCTGTTCCAGGTGCGCGGCCTGGTCCTGCATGCTGCCGGCCGCCGCGGCGGCTTCCTCGACCAGCGCGGCGTTCTGCTGCGTCATCTGGTCCATCTGCGCGATCGCCGTGTTCACCTGGTCGATGCCGGCGCTCTGCTCGCGGCTGGCGGCGGTGATCTCGGCCATGATGTCGGTCACGCGCGCCACGCTGGTGACGACTTCGCCGATGGTGGCGCCGGCCTGCTGCACCAGCGCCGTGCCGGCATCGACCTGGGCGACCGAGTCGCCGATCAGCGCCTTGATCTCCTTGGCCGCGCTGGCCGAACGCTGCGCCAGGTTGCGCACTTCCGACGCCACCACCGCGAAGCCGCGGCCCTGTTCGCCGGCGCGCGCCGCTTCCACCGCTGCGTTCAGCGCCAGAATATTGGTCTGGAACGCGATGCCGTCGATGACGCCGATGATGTCGACGATCTTGCGCGACGCGCCGTCGATCGCGCCCATCGTCTCGACCACCTGCCCGACGATCTCGCCGCCGCGCACCGCGACCTGCGAGGCCGCCTGCACCATCTGGTTGGCCTGGGTCGCGTTGTCGGCGTTGTGGCGCACGGTCGAGGTCAGCTCTTCCATCGACGATGCGGTTTCCTCGAGCGCGCCGGCTTGCTGCTCGGTGCGGCTGGACAGGTCGAGGTTGCCGCTGGCGATCTCGCTCGAGGCGCCGGCGATCGCGTGGGTGCCATGCTGGACTTCGGACACGACCTTGGCCAGGCCGTCGTTCATGCCCTGCATGGCGCGCAGCAGGTCGCCGAGTTCGTCGCGGCGGTCGCGCTCGAAGGCGCCGCTCAGATCGCCGTCCGCGACCTGTTCGGCGGCGCGCACCGCGCCCGCCAGCGGACGGGTGATGCTGCGGGTGATGGCGAGCGCAGCCAGCGCGCCCAGCACGATCATCAGGCCGTTCAGCAGCAGCACCAGGCGCGCGCGCTCGGTGTAGGCGGCCTGGCTCGCGGCCTTCATCTCGTCGATGGTGCGGCGCTCGGTGCCGAGCAAGGCCTTGAGCGATTCGGCGTACTGGCGGCTGGATGTGAGGAACTCGCCATCGTACAGGCGCATGGCGGCCTCGTTGTCGCCGGTGGACTTGGCGTCCATCACAGCCTTCTTGGCGGCCTGGAACGCAGCGCGGTTCTTCTGCACCGTCGCCATCAGACTCTTTTCTTCGGGCGCATCGAGCAAGGGTTCGATCTGCGCGATCGTGGCGGTGGCGTTGGCCGTGCTCGCCGCGATCTGCTTGGCGAACACGGTGCTCAGGGTATTGTCGGTGCTGCGTGCGATCAGCGAGGTGCGCTCGATCGCGGAGTAGGTGAACACATACCAGTCCGAAGCCAGGCGCTCCTTTTTCAGCGGCATGTCCATCATGCGCTCGGTGGCCTGGGCGCCAGCGCGCGCGGTCAGCAGTGCGGATGCGGTGGCGATGATGGCGAGGATCAGGATCAGCGCGAAGGCGGCGGCCAGCCGGGTGCCGATGCGCAGGTGTCGGAAGAAGTAGGTCATGTCGGGAGGTTGCACAGATTTTGAAATTCTTGGTGGCAACAGTTTATGCCCCGTTTATGTCTTCCCGGAAACTATTTCAGCATTTAATTATTTTTCTGTGGTAAATCTACACACGTAAATACAGATCGTACGTGATCTTATTGATGCGTCAGCCCAGCCGCGGGTAGGGCTGCGGCGGCCACGATCCATTGCTCGAAGGCCTGGACCGCGGCGTCGCCGGCGCGGTCGGCGTTGACGACCAGCGTGTAGTCGGGCGCGCGCCAAGCCGGCGCCGCAATCGGGCACACCAGCCGCCCTTCGGCCAGTTCGCGTCCGATCAGCGGCAGCGACGCCAGTGTCACGCCCAGGCCTTCGAGCGCGGCCGCCAGCTGCAGGTAAGTGTGCTCGAACTCGAGCTGGCCGGCGCCGCGCAGGTCCAGCGCACCGGCCGCGCGCAGCCATTCGGTCCAGGCGCCGCGCGTACTGTTTGAATGCAGCAGCGTGTGGCGGCGCAGGTCGGCCACGGTGCCGAGCGGCAGGCGCCGCAGCAGCGCCGGGCTGCAGGCCGGCAGGCGCAGGTCCGGCATCAGGGCGCGCGAGAGCAGGCCGGCCGCCGCCTCGGGACCGGAGCGTACGCCGATGTCGAAGGCGTCCCCGATGTAGCGCAGCTTGCGCGAATTGGTCGACAGCTTAACCTCGATGCCGGGATAGCGCGCCTGGAAGTCGGCCAGGCGCGGCATCAGCCAATACAGCGCAAAGCTGGCCAGCGCGTTGACGCGCACCACGCCGGCGATGCGCCGTCCGGGTTCGCGCAGGCGCAGGCGGGCGGCGCTGCCGGCCAGGCGCTCGAGGGCGCCGGCGACGTCGGCCAGCAGGGCGGCGCCGGCTTCGGTCGGCTTCACGCCGCGCGCGCCGCGCTCGAACAGGGCGACGCCGAACCAGTCTTCCAGCAGCCGGATCTGCTTGCCCACGGCCCAGTGGGTCACGTGCAGTTCGCCGGCCGCGGCGGCGAAACTGCCGAGCCGCGCCACGGCTTCGAAATTGCGCAGCGCGTTCAGCGGCGGCAATGCGTCGCGCTCGGCCTGCGGTGCTGGGTCGTGTTCCATGACGTGACTTTTCCTCCCGGTTGCCACGATTTTATGTCAGTTGAGGCAACACCGGGCCGCTCCTAGAATGGCTGGATCGACCATTCTCCAGCGAGGCCCACGCCATGCCCGGCAAGCCGTTTTCCCTGCAGTCTCCGCAACGTGCGGATGCGCCCGCGGACAGCCGCGCGCGCGTGCTGTGGCTGTCCTGCATCGCGCATGCGCTGCACGACGGCTACACCGATGCGCTGTACGTGCTGCTGCCGGTCTGGCAGGCCGATTTCGGCCTCGGCTATGGCGCGGTGGCGATGCTGCGCGGCCTGTATGCCGGCGCCATGGCCAGCCTGCAGCTGCCGGCCGGCTGGATGGCGGCGCGCCTGGGCAGCCGCGCTACGCTGGCGCTGGGCACGCTGCTGGCAGCCGCCGGCTATGTCGCGGCCGGGCTGTCGGGCAGCCTGCTCGGCCTGTGCGCGGCGCTGGCGCTGTCGGGCAGCGGCTCCAGCACCCAGCATCCGCTGGCGTCCGGCGCGGTGTCGCAGGCCTTTGCGGGCCAGGCACGCGGGCCGCTCGGCATCTACAATTTTTCCGGCGACCTGGGCAAGGCAGCGCTGCCGGCTGCGGTCTCGCTGCTCATCACCGTGATGCCGTGGCGGCACGCCTTGTGGCTGCTGGCCGTGCTGGGTTGCGCGGTCGCGGCGCTGCTGGCGCTGCTATTTCCGGCGCTGCCGCGTACGCCTCTCGCGGCGACGGCCGCCGGTGCGCATGCGGATGCGGGCGGGCGCGCGCTGCGTCCCGGTTTCTGGCTGCTGTTTACGATCGGCGTGTTCGATACAGGCGTGCGCATGGGCGTGCTGACCTTCCTGCCCTTCCTGCTCAAAGCCAAGGGCATCGCCACGCCGATGATCGGCATGGCCCTGGCGCTGGTCTTCATCGGCGGGGCGGCCGGTAAGTTCGCCTGCGGCTGGCTGGGCGCGCGCCTGGGCGTGATCGGCACCGTGCTGGCTACCGAAAGCGGCACCGCGGCGCTGATCCTGGCAGTGATGGTGTGCCCGCTGGCGCCCACGATGGCGCTGCTGCCGCTGCTCGGCCTGATGCTCAACGGGACCTCGTCGGTGCTGTACGGGACCGTGCCCGAGCTGGCCCCCAGCGGTGGCCTGGAGCGCGCCTTCGCGCTGTTTTACACCGGCACCATCGGCGCCGGCGCGGTCGGGCCGGTGCTGTACGGCCTGCTCGGCGACGGCATCGGCGTGAACGGGGCGACGCTGGCCACGGCCCTGACGGCATTGGCGGTAGTGCCGCTGGCGCTGGGGCTGAAGCCGCACCTGAAGCCGCACCTGGCGCGCCAGGCATGAGGGCAGGCGGCTTGTCTCAGCTCGCCGCCACGTTGGCCGGCACCGGCGTACCGAGCACACGCCGCCGTCCCAGCAGCACCAGCAGCGCGGCCACGCCGCAGGCCGCGGCGGCCGCGTACACGGCCGGGTCGTAGCTCAGCGTCAGCGTGCGGATACGGCCGGCGCCGTAAGCCGCCAGCGCCGCGCCCAGCTGGTGGCCGGCGAAGATCCAGCCGAACACCATCGGCGCGCGTTCCTTGCCGAAGGCCTGGGCCGCCAGGCGCACGGTCGGCGGCACGGTGGCGATCCAGTCCAGGCCGTAGAACACGGCGAACATCGACAGCCCGTACAGCGTGAAGTCGGCCGAGGGCAGCCAGGCCAGCGACAGGCCGCGCAGCGCGTAGTACCAGCACAGCAGATAGCGGCTGTCGTAGCGGTCCGACAGCCAGCCGGACAGGATGGTGCCGACCAGGTCGAAGGCGCCCATCATCGCCAGCACCGAGGCGGCCGGCACCGGACCGAGGCCGGCGTCGCCGCACAAGGAAATGAAATGGCTCTGGATCAGGCCGCTGGTCGACAGGCCGCAGATGAAGAAGCTGCCGAACAGGATCCAGAACACGCGGTCGCGCCGCACGCTGGCCAGCACCAGGAAGGGTGTCGCGGGCGACACGCGCATGGGCGCGGGCGCTGGCGCGAGGGCATCGGCGCCACCTGCCGCACCGTACGGCGTCAAGCCGAGGTCTTGCGGCCGGTCGCGCACCAGCAGCAGCGCGGCCACGGCGACCAGCGCGCAGCTGCCCATCACCGGCAGCAGGGCGCTGCGCCAGCCGGCGTGCTCGATCAGCCACGTCCCGATCGGCAGGAACACCAGCTGGCCGGTGGCCGAGCTGGCGGTCAGCAAGCCCATCACCAGGCCACGGCGCTGCTCGAACCAGCGCGTCGACACCACGGCGTTGAGCACCAGCGCGGTCATGCCCGAACCCAGTCCCATCATCACGCCCAGCAGCAGCACCAGCTGCCAGAACGCCTGCACGTGGCGCACCAGCGCCAGGCCGCAGGCGATGGTCGCGAGCGCCGTCACCATCACGTTGCGCACGCCGAAGCGCTCCATCAGGATCGCGGAAAACGGCCCCATCAGCCCGAACAGCGCGAAGCGCACCGCCAGCGCGGTCGAGATCTGGTCGACGCTCCAGCCGAACTCGCGGCTCAGCGGCTGCAGCAGCGCGCCGGGCAGGCCGAGCGCCGCGGCCGAGGACAGCGCGGTCAGGAAGGTCACGGCCACCACCACCCAGCCGTAGTGGATGCCGCGCGCGGCCAGGCGCTGTGCGAGTCGTTGGGAGAGCATGGTCATCCTCGTGGTCATTCTTGGTGTGGGACTGCGGTGTCGAGCAGGCGCGCGCTGGCGGCGTCGAGGATCTGGCGCGAAAAGGCCTCGTCCTCGACCATGCGCGCCAGCAGCAGGGCGCCGACCATGGTCGACAGCGTCGCCAGCGCCTCGTCCTGGCCGGCGCTCGACGCCGGCAGGGCGCGCTCGATCACGCCGGCGTGGGCGCGCACGGCATCCTCGAAGCGCTGGCGCAGGCTGGCATCGTGGCGCACGGCGTCGGGGCCGAGGCCGGCTAGCGCGCAGCCTTCGCCGATGCGGTCGCGGTGCGCCGGCGACAGGTAGTGCCGCACCAGCGCCGCCAGCGGGGCTTCGCGGCGCGCGCCGGCCGCGTCGACGATGCGGGTCCACTTGAGCGGTCCCTCGGCCAGCGCGGCGGTGCAGGCTTCGGCCACCAGATTGTCCTTCGACTGGAACTGCTTGTAGAAGCCGCCATGGGTGAGGCCGGCCGCGCCCATCAGCTCGGCCAGGCCGACGCCCTTGACGCCGTGTTCGCGGAACAGGCGGCCCGCAGCCTCGACCACGGCTTGCCGGTTTGCCTCTGCTTGGGCACGGGTGACTTTCATGGTGGCGTCCTCTTAGATTATTTCGAACATCTAAAAGGATTGTAGGATCGGCAAGGCGCTCGCGCAAGCATCCCCTGGCGCAGCTTGTTGTGTAAAGCAGACGCTGTTCAGTAGCAGCCGAGCGCGTCCGCCACCTCGAGCAGGCCGTCGGTGATGAGGTCCCAGTCCTGCTCGGCATGCAGGTCGGTGGTCTGGCGCGGGCCGTGCTCGTGCGGGCGGCGCACGAAGATGGTGCTCAAGCCGAGCGCGCGCGCGGCGGCCAGGTCCTGGTTATGGGCGGCGACCATCGCGACCTCGGCCGGCGCGTAGCCCGCCGCGGCGATCGAGGCCAAGTAGACCTCGGGCTTGGGCTTGTAGTCATGGGCGATTTCCGCGCCCAGCAGCGCGTCCCAGGGCAGGCCGCCAAAGCGCGCCAGGCGCAGCATGCCGCCGATCGAACCGTTCGAAATCGGCGCGATGGCAAAGCGCCCCTTGAGCCGCGCCAGCCCTTCGCGCGCTTCGGGCCAGGGATCGAGACGCTCCCAGGCGCGGTTCAGTTCGTCCAGCTCGGCGGCCGCGACGCTGGACGGGGCCACGCCATGCTGCCCCAGCACCTGCTCGAGGTTCTCGCGGTTCAGCACCTCCAGCTTGGTCCAGGGCCGCGCGCCGCTGCGCACGGTTTCCATTGCCGGTTGGTAGAGCGCGCGCCAGGCGTCGGCGAAGGCGTGCGGCTCGACGGCGATGCCGTGGCGTTCGAGGAAGGGCGCAGCGGCGCGCGCCACGCTGGAACGCCAGTCGACCACGGTGCCGAACACGTCGAAGCCGAGCAGCTGAACTCCGTCGAGCGCCATCGCCGTCATCCCTGCTGGCCCGCGGCCAGCGCTTCGATCGTGTGGGCCAGGCCGCTGACCACGCGCGCAGCGCCGCCGTAGTCGCGCGGATCGTCGCCGATGAGTACGTCCACGGGCGGGGCGCCGGGGCTGTCCAGGCTGTCGTCGGCGGTGTTCAGGTAAGGGTAGCGCCCGAACGCGGTGCCGGTGACCATCATGGCGTAGCCGGGCGTGCCATGGGCCGCATGGCTGAGCAGGGCCACGCCCTGGGTGTAGTCGGGCGCCGTGAAGCCGCGCGCCGGCGCGTCTGAAGCGCCCTGGAATGCCGACAGCGCCTGCTGCACCCGGCGCGATGCGTCGGGCGTGCCGGCGAAGGCGATGAAGCTGCCGGTATCGGGCGTGTCGGGCGTGTCGGGCGTGTCGGACGTATCGGCAACCGGGCTGCCGGTGAGAAACACGAAGCGCAGCTCGGTGCCGGGCATCGGCCGCAGGTCCTTCAGCCGGCGCGCCAGCTCGAGCACGGCGGCTGCGGCGCCGGCATCCTCGCGCGCGCCGACGATGAACACGCGCGCCGGCCGGGCGCCGGGCGCGACGTTGGCGATCGAGGCGTCGAGCTCGCCTGGGATGCGCCGGTCGCCGGCGCCGAGCGGATGCAGCACGCGGTAGCCTTGGGCGCGCAGCGTTGCGGCGATGTAGGCGGCGCCGTCGTCGCGCGGGTAGGAGGCCGCGAGGGCGTGCACGTGCGCGCGCAGGCGCTCGGCGAGCGACGGAGCGGCGGGCGCCGCGCCCGGCGTCACGGTGAAGGTTGCCAGCACGGTCAGCAGAAGGATGACGAGAATGGCTTTCCAGTGATCGCGGAAAAAGGAACGCATGATCCGGCGCGCCGGCGCAAAGGGCGACCGGCCGCAAGCGAGCCGTCCCATGGCGCCGAAACGAGCGCCAAAAAAAGACCGGGGCCGGCCTGCGATTTCATGATACCGAAATCGCGGACCGGCCCCGGTTGGGGGAGCTCAATCGTGCGCAGGCCGTCAGCGCGCCGCGGTCTGTTGCCCCGGCTCGATCCAGCCGCCGCCGAGCACGCGGTACAGCACCACCTGGTTCTGCAGGCGCGCCAGGTTGGCTTCGATCGATTGCTGCTGGGCAGTGAACAGCGAACGCTGCGCGTCCAGCAGGTCGAGCTGGCTGGCGATGCCGTTGCGGTATTGCAGGTCGGACAGCTTGAAGCGGTCGGCCTCGGCTTGCGCCACCGCCTGCTGCGCGCGCAGCTGGGCGGCGTAGGTCGCCTGGCCGGCCAGCGCATCGGCGACTTCGCGGAACGCGGTCTGGATGCTCTTCTCGTACTGCGCCACCGAGATGTCACGCTGGGCGCGCGCGCTCTCGAGGCCGGCGCGGTTGCGGCCGAAGTCGAAGATCGGCAGCACCACCGACGGCGCGAAGCTCCAGCCCAGGCCATTGCTGGTCAGGGTCGACAGCTGGTTGCTGATGCCACCCGCTTCGCCGGTCAGGCTGATACGCGGGAAGAAGTTGGCGCGCGCCGCGCCGATGTCGGCGTTGGCGGCGATCAGCTGCTGCTCGGCCGACCGCACGTCCGGACGCGCCGCCAGCAGGTCGGACGGCAGGCCGGCCGGCAGGTCCGGCAGGTTGGTCTGCGCCAGCGTCAAGCCTTGCGGCAGGTTGTCCGGAATCGGCTGGCCGATCAGCAGCGTCAGCAGGTTCAGGTCCTGGGCGCGCTGGCGCTGGGCCTGCGCCAGCGTGGTGCGGGCCTGCTCGACCAGCGAGATGGCCTGGTCGAGTTCCAGCTTGGAGGCGACGCCGTTGTCGAAACGCAGCTGGGTCAGGCGCAGCGAATCCTCGCGCGTCTTGAGGGTCTGCTGGGTCAGGTCGAGCAGTTCCTGGTCGGCCAGGTAGGTCAGGTAGGTGTTGGCGACCTGCGCGATCAGGCTGATCTGCACCGTCTTGCGCGATTCCTCGGTGGCCAGGAACTGCGCTTGGGCCGCCTCGGTCAGGTTGCGTACCCGGCCGAACAGGTCCAGCTCGAACGCCGAGACAGCCAGGCCGGCCGAGTAGGTGCTCGAGATCGGCGCATCGTGGCCGGCCTTGACGCGGTTGGCGCTGAAGGCGGCGCCGACCGCCGGGAACTGGTTGGCGCGCTGGATCTGGTAGGCGGCGCGCGCCTGCTCGATGTTCAGGATGGCCACGCGCAGGTCGCGGTTGTTGTTCAGCGACAGCGTGATGAGCTGCTGCAGGCGCTGGTCGGCGAAGAAGTGCTGCCAGGCGATGGCGGCCGGCGCCTGGTCCGCGACCGGGTTACCGCTGTTGACGGTGCCTTCCACGGTCGGGAAGGCGCCCGCGACCGGCGCCGCCGGACGTTCGTACTTCGGCGCCAGGTTGACGCAGCCGGCCAGGACCAGCGCCATGGTCAACGGGAGCAGGGAAGAGAGTCTTTTCATGTTGGTCATCAGGTTTTGGATTCAGCAATTCTCTCTTGTTCAGCGTGGGTGTTCAAGTCTTGCTGCCGCTTGCTGCCCTTGAAAAAGCTGCGGATGACAACGAAGAACACCGGCACGAAGAACACGCCCAGCAGCGTCGCGGTGATCATGCCGCCCATCACGCCGGTGCCGATCGCGCGCTGCGAAGCCGCGCCGGCGCCGCTCGCCACCACCAGCGGCAGCACGCCGAGGATGAAGGCCAGCGAGGTCATGATGATCGGGCGGAAGCGCAGGTGCGCCGCTTCCAGCGCCGCCTCGAACGGCGACTTGCCCTGCGCCTGCAGGTCTTTCGCGAATTCGACGATCAGGATCGCGTTCTTGGCGGCCAGGCCGATCACGGTGATCAGGCCGACCTTGAAGTACACGTCGTTCGGCATGCCGCGCATGGTCGCGGCCAGCAGCGAGCCGAGCACGCCGAGCGGCACCACCAGCAGCACCGAGACCGGGATCGACCACGATTCATACAGCGCGGCCAGGGCCAGGAACACCGCCAGCAGCGCAAAGCCGATCAGCACGAAGATGGTCGAGCCGGCCAGGATTTCCTCGCGCGACTGGCCGGTCCATTCGAAGGCGAAGCCGGCCGGCAGCTGGGCCGCCATCTTCTGCATTTCGGCCAGCGCATCGCCGGTCGAGTGGCCCGGGGCGGCGTCGCCGGTGATGCTCATCGCTGGATAGCCGTTGTAGCGCGTGGTCTGCATCGGACCGGTGACCCAGCGCGTGGTGGCAAAGGCCGACAGCGGCACCGGCTGGCCCTTGGTGTTCAGGGCGTTAATGCGCAACAGGTCTTCCGGCTGCATGCGTTCGCGCGCATCGGCCTGCACGATCACGCGCTGCAGGCGGCCGGCGTTCGGGAAGTCGTTCACGTACGACGAACCGACCGAGGTCGACAGCGCGGTGTTGATCGCATCGAAGGTCACGCCCAGGGCTTGCGCCTTGTCGCGGTCGATGTCCAGGCGCAGCTGCGGCGCGTCTTCCAGGCCTTCCGGACGGATGCCGGTCAGGACCGGGTTCTTCATCGCCATGCCCAGCATCTGGTTACGCGCCTTGAGCAGGGCGTCGTGGCCGAGGCCGCCGCGGTCCTGCAGACGGAACGAGAAGCCGGTGCCGCGGCCCAGTTCAGGGATCGGCGGCGGGCTCACCACGAAGATGAACGAGTCGCGCAGCGCGCCCATGTGCATCGTCACGCGGTTGGCGAAGTCCTGCGCGGCCTGGCCTTCGCCCTTGCGCTCGTCCCACGATTTCAGCGGGATGAACGCCAGACCCATGTTCTGGCCCTGGCCGGTGAACGAGAAGCCGGTCACGGCCACCATGTCGGCCACTTCGGGCTGCTTGAGCACGTAGTTTTCCATGGCTTTCAGCACGGCGCCGGTACGCTCGGCGGTGGCGCCCGGCGGCAGCTGGATGTTGGCGATCACGTAGCCCTGGTCTTCGTTCGGCAGGAACGAGTTCGGCATGCGCGCGAAGATCAGGCCGACCAGGCCCAGCAGCAGCACGAACACCACCGTGGCGCGGCCGGCGCGCTTGAGGATCTTGCCGACCCAGCCTTCATAGCGCTTGGCGCCGGTGGTGAAGGTGCGGTTGAACCAGCCGAAGAAGCCGCGCTTGTCCATGTGGTGGCCGGCTTCGACCGGCTTGAGCAGGTTGGCGCACAGCGCCGGCGTCAAGGACAGCGCCAGGAACGCCGAGAACGCGATCGAGGACACCATCACCGCCGAGAACTGGCGGTAGATGTTGCCGACCGAACCAGCGAAGAAGGCCAGCGGCACGAACACCGAGATCAGCACCACGGTCACGCCGATGATCGCCCCCGAGATCTGGCCCATCGCCTTGCGCGTCGCCTGCAGTGGCGGCAAGCCTTCCTCGGACATGATGCGCTCGACGTTTTCGACCACCACGATGGCGTCGTCGACCACGATACCGATCACCAGCACCATGCCGAACATGGTCAGCACGTTGATCGAGAAGCCCAGCGCGAACAGCACCGCGAACGAACCGAGCAGGGCGACCGGCACCACGATGGTCGGGATCAAGGTGTAGCGGATGTTCTGCAGGAAGATGTACATCACGATGAACACCAGGATGATCGCTTCGACCAGGGTTTCCACCACCTGGCTGATCGAGATCTGGATGAACTTGGTCGAGTCGTACGGGATGTCGTAGCGCATGCCCTTCGGGAAGTACTTCTGCAGCTCGGCCATGCGCGCCTTGATCAGGTTCGCGGTCTCGAGTGCGTTACCCGACGGCGACAGCTGCACGCCGATACCGGTCGCGACCTTGCCGTTCAGGCGCGTCGAGGTCGTGTAGGCCTGGCCGCCGATCTCGATGCGCGCCACGTCCTTCAGGCGCACGGTCGAGCCGTCTGGATTCGCGCGCAGCACGATGTTGCCGAACTGCTCGACGGTGCTGAGCTGGCCGGTCACGACCACGGTCGCGGTGATCTGCTGGCCCTGCGCCAGCGGCAGGTCGCCGATGGTGCCCGAGGCCACCTGGGCATTCTGCGCGCGGATCGCGGCGTTGACGTCGTTCGGCGACATGTTGAAGCCGACCAGCTTGGCCGGATCGATCCAGATGCGCATCGCCTTCTCGGTGCCGAACAGCTGGGCCTGGCCCACGCCCTTGATACGCTGGATTTCCGGCAGCACGTTACGCGAGGCATAGTCGCCCAGCGCCACGCTGTCCCAGTTCGGGTCGCTCGAGGAGATGATGGTGAACAGCAGGAAGTTGGCGCGCGACTTGTCGACGCGTACGCCCTGCTGTGTCACCGCCGCGGGCAGGCGCGGGGTCGCGCGCGACAGGCGGTTCTGGACGTCGACCTGGGCCAGGTCGGGGTCGGTGCCGGTCTCGTACGAGATGGTGATGGTGCCGGTGCCGTTGGCCTGGCTGGTCGACTCCATGTAGATCATGCCGGGCGAGCCGTTCATCTCGCGCTCGATCACGGAAATGACCGAGTCGTCCAGGGTCTGGGCCGAGGCGCCCGGATAAGCGACGCTGACGACGATCGACGGCGGCGCCACGGTCGGATATTGCGCGATCGGCAGCTGCTTGATGGCGACGCCGCCAAGCACCATGATGAACAGCGCGATCACCCAAGCAAAAATTGGGCGGTCAATAAAAAAACGTGCCATTACCTTGTGTCCTATCGATTACTGGCGGGTGTTGCCCGGGCCGGCTGCGGCGCCGGCGGCCGGCGAACCGGCTTGCGGCGTGTTCGACGACGGGCCGACCGTGGTGGCCTTGGCGCCGCTCACGTTCGGAGCGGCGGCCGGGTTGCCGGCGCTGGTCGGGGACGGGTTGTCGGTCGGCGCGGTCCAAGCGACCGGCTGCACCGGCGTGCCCGGGGGCAACATCTGGAGTTTCTGGAAGCCGTCGACCATGACCTTCTCGCCTTCCTGCAGGCCGCCGGTGACGACCCAGTTGCTGCCGTTCTGCGAGGCGATCTTGACCGGACGCGAGACCGGCTTGTTGTCGGCGCCGACCACCATCAGGGTGTCACCCTGGGCGCCACCGCGGGTGACGGCCTGTTGCGGCACCAGGATGCCCGACGGGACTTCGCTCTGGGCCAGGCGCACGCGCACGTACTGGCCCGGCAGCAGGTCCTGGTTCGGGTTGGCGATCTGCGCGCGCAGGGTCACCTGGCCGCTGGTCGGATCGACCGTGATGTCGGAGAACAGCAGCTTGCCCTGGCGGCCGAGGTCGGTGCCATCGTCGCGCACGACCGTGACCGGGATGCCCGAGCTCATGCCCTTGTTGGCGGCGTTCTCGCGCAGGCGCTGCAGGTCGGCGGCCGATTCGGTGATGTTCAGGTAGACCGAGTCGGTCTGCTGGATCAGTGCCAGCTGGGTCGCTTCGGTGCTTGATACCAGCGCGCCTTCGGTGACCAGCGCACGGCCGATGCGGCCCGAGATCGGGGCGTACACGTTCGAATACTCGACATTGATCTTGGCGATGCGTGCCTGGGCCTGGGCCGAGGTGACGTCGGCCTGGGCCTGCTTGGCGGCGGCGACCGCGTTGGTGTATTCCTGGGCGCTGATCGCCTGGGCGGCCACCAGCGGCTTGTAGCGCTCGGCGACGGCGTTAGCCGAGGTCAGGTTGGCCTGGGCGCGCGCGACGGCGGCCTGGGCGGCATTGAGCTGGGCCTGGTAAGGTTCGGGGTCGATCTGGAACAGGGACTGGCCCTGCTTGACCATGCTGCCCTCGGTGAACAGGCGCTTGAGCACCACGCCGTTGACGCGGGCGCGGACTTCGGCCACGCGCACGGCTTCGACACGCGCCGGCAGCTCGGATTCGAGCGCGACCGACTGGGATTTGGCGGTGATCACGCCGACTTGCGGCGGCGGCATCTTGCCGCCTGGAGCGGCGCCGGCCGGGGCGGCGTCCTTGTGACCGCAGGCCGACAGCAGGGCCAGGGCCACCAGGGTGCTCGCGGCGGCCTTGGTCAGGGAGAGGGAAGAGGAGTGGGCAGAGCGCATTAAATGGCTTCCTTCAGTTATAAATAGTCCAAAACCGCCCGATGACGCTACGCTGGCGCCGGGAACGATTTTATCGCTGGCATTTGAACAAACCCAGATATACTATCACGAGTGTATGTTTAAGGTTTGACGCTCACAAAAAAGGAGAGGCCGCTGATGGCCCGTAGAACCAAAGAAGAAGCAGCCGCCACGCGCGACAGTATTTTGGATGCCGCAGAACAGTTGTTTGTTGAACAAGGCGTGTCGCGTACGACTTTGCAGCATATAGCAACCGCAGCGGGGGTGACGCGCGGTGCGATCTATTGGCATTTCGACGACAAGGCCGCCTTGTTCTCGGCGATGATGGACCGCGCCACGCTGCCGCTCGAGGCCGAATTGCAGCTGCTCGACCAGTCCGAGTCGGTCGATCCGCTGGCCGATCTGCGCGATTACGTGCTGGCGGTGCTGCGCCGCACGGTCGAGGATCCGGGCGCGCGGCGCGTGTTCGAGATCGCCACGCTGAAGGTCGAGTTCGTCGACGAGATGGATGCGGTGCGCGTGCGCCGCCAGCGCAGCCTGAGCAACTGGATGGCGCGCGCCGAACGGCGCATTCGCCTGGCCGCCGACCAGGGCCTGATCAAGCGCAACGTCGACCCGCGCACGCTGGCGCTGGCGATGTGGACCATGATCGACGGCCTGATACGCTCGTGGATGTTCGATCCGAAGAGTTTCGACCTGCTGCAGCTAGGCCAGTGCGTGATCGATCCTTATATAGAAGGTCTGCGCGCTGGCAAGAGTGCGGCCCCGGCCCGGAGCGACGCCGATCCGGTGACGCACGTCCGCTGAGGTGGTGATGACAGTCAATGAATGTCGTGGATGCGGGTTGCCGTGCAGCGTCCCATTCCCGAGCGCCGCACGGTAACTTGTCCGATTACGCTTTGTTGTCCAGCTCCGGGATGCCACTGCTGCGGTCAGCATAGGCGGCCTGGAAACTCGGACGTTGCTGCCAACGCTGCCAGTAGGCGTCCAGGAACTCGAAACGCTCGTCCAGCGGCGTGGCATTCACCGGGAACTTCGAGAATGCGATCGCGGTTGCCAGCGTGATGTCGGAGAAAGTCGGCTCGTCACCGCCCAGCAGCCATTGACGTCCATCCGACAGATGCTTGTTGACCAAGGCTGCGTGCGCCAGCGCTTCTTTACGGCAGTGCTCGC
>Ga0308160_10000191_pt1 | contig 155076 bp, 117 predicted proteins | sample PhyFR1_FD_201036 | JGI IMG/M metagenome (GOLD analysis project Ga0308160, IMG submission 201036) | Phyllosphere microbial communities from UC Gill Tract Community Farm, Albany, California, United States - DLSLF.R1 | ecosystem: Host-associated > Plants > Phyllosphere > Unclassified | place... | reverse complement strand
CAACATCATAACAAACGGTTGACCAATGGCAGTAGTGCACAAATCAGTTTTCTTAGGCTATAGCGCCGAACAGATGTTCGATCTGGTCGCGAAGGTGGAAGATTATCCGAAGTTCCTCCCCTGGTGCGGCGGCGTCAAGCTGATCGAGCGGACCGAGGACAAGCTGGTCGCCAGCCTGCAAATCAACTTCCACGGCGTGAAGCAGAGCTTCACCACCGCCAACCACAACCAGCGCCCCACGCAAATGAAGATGCACCTGGTCGACGGTCCGTTCAAGATGCTGGAAGGGACCTGGAATTTCAAGGCCCTGCGCGCCGACGCCTGCAAGATCGACTTCGATTTGCACTACGAATTCTCGAGCATCATCCTGGAGCAGCTGGTCGGCCCCGTGTTCGGCATGATCGCCAACACCATGGTCGATTCCTTCAGCAAGCGCGCCGAGACCGTGTATGGCTGACCTGCTGCAAGTCTGGGTCAGCTATGGCACCGCCGAGCGCGTGTTCCTGCACGCCATGCAGGTGGCGCCGGGCACGACGATCGGCCAGGCCATCGAAACCAGCGGCGTGCTGGCCGAATTCCCGGACATCAATCTGGTCACCCAGCCGGTCGGCATCTACGCCAAGAAGCAGTCGCTCGACACGACCCTGCGCGAGCGCGACCGCATCGAGATCTACCGGCCGCTGATCGCCGATCCCAAGGATTCGCGCCGCAAGCGCGCCGCGAAAAAGGACGCCGCGCCGGCACGCCCGGCCGCTTGAAACGGTACTTATCCCTGTCAATATAGTTGATTTGCGGTAAGATGGGCGGCGTTGCGCAGCCTGGTATTCCGGCAGCGCCCACGCTGCCCGCTGCGAGCTTGCCGGGCAGGACCGCCTCGCCCGTTTTTGCCGCCCCTCTATGTTAAGTGCCCTGAGTCTCCTGCTGATTACCACCGGCCTGTCGGTGGTGATGCTGCTTGTACTGACGTCGCTGGCCGGCAGCAAGACCGAGGGCGTGCGCGAATGGGCGCAAGCCAACGCGCTCGCCATCCTGGCGCTGATGCTGGCGGCTTGCCGCGGCCTGATTCCCGACCTGCTGTCGATCGAGGCTGGCAACGGCTTGTTCGCGGTGGCGATCTGCCTGATGCTGGCCGGCTTCCGGCGCCACCTGGGCCTGGCCGTGCCGACCCGCCTGCTGGCCACGGGCTGCGCGCTGACGGTGGCGGCGGTTGCCGTCTTCCACTACGGTGTCGACTCGGTATCCATGCGCACCGTTGCCGTGTCGCTGTTCCACAGCATCGTCTGCTGCGCCATCAGCCTGAGCATTCCCGCGCATGCCGAGGGGCGCCTGCGCTATCCCTGCCTGTACACGCGGGTGGCGGCCCTGGTGCTGGCGCTGGGCCACCTGGTGCGCGGCGTCGCCTATGCCTTCCAGGCCGACGTGCCCGTCGCCTTCCTCGAACCGACCACCCAGAACCTGCTCTTCTTCGCCCTCGGCACCCTGGCCTTGCCGGGCCTGACCCTGGGCGCGGTGATGATGGCGAATGCGCGCATGGTGTCGGACGCCGTGCATGCCGCCGACCACGACTACCTGACCGGCGCCCCCTCGCGCCGCGCCTTCTTCACCATCGCCGAGCGCGAACTGGCGCAGGCCCGGCGCCAGGGAGAAGGCCTTGGCCTGCTGCTGCTCGACGTCGACTACTTCAAGCGCATCAACGACACCCACGGCCACGCCACCGGCGACCTGGTGCTGCGCGAACTGGTGCAGGTGACCCAGGACGTGCTGCGCAAGGTCGACGTCTGCGCGCGCCTGGGCGGCGAGGAATTCGCCGTGCTGCTGCCCCAGTCCCAGCCGGATACCGCGCTGGCGGTGGCCGAGCGCCTGCGCGCCGCCCTCGACCGTTGCCTGCGCCCGGCGCCGGATGTGGCCCCGGTGCCCTACACGGTGAGTATCGGCGTGGCGATGCTCGATAACGACGATACCCTGGCCGCCCTGATGGCACGCGCCGACGCCGCCCTGTATGCGGCCAAGTCGGGTGGGCGCAACCGGGTAGCGGGCGCACCCGCGGCGGCGTGCGCGGCGCCCCAGCCTGCGGCCTGTAGTTGAAGCGGAGTTCCGGGTCGGGGCCCCGTCATGATTCGTTAGATGGGTCCGTTTTCCACGCTCGCGCCAATCTTGGCATAATCGTCAGGATTCCGGCCCTCATCCTGTCCCGATGCTAAATGCCCTGAGCCTCCTGCTGGTCACCACCGCGTTTTCGGTTGTCATGTTGCTGGTGCTGTCGTCGCTGGCCGGCAGCAAGGTGGCCGGCATCCGCGAATGGGGCCAGGCGAATGCGCTTGCCGTGATCGCGCTGCTGCTGTTCGCCTCGCGCGGCGTGATGCCGGACTTCCTGTCGATCGAGGTGGCGAACGGCATGTACATCGCCACCATCGCCCTGATGTACGCGGGCTTCCGGCGCCATGTCGGCTTGCCGGTGCCCGAGCCGCTGCTGCTGGCCGGCGGCGGCGCCACCCTGCTGGCGGTGGCGGTCTTCCACTACGGCTGGAATTCGCTGGCGCTGCGCACGGTGGCCGTGTCGGGCTATTACGCCAGCATCTGCGTCGCCATCGCGCTCACGCTCCCGGTACCGGCCGACCGGCGCCTGCGCTACCCGTACGCCTTTACCCGCATCGCCGCGTCGGTGGTCGGCGCCATCCATTTGTCGCGCGCCGCCTTCTACGGCCTGGAAGCCTGGTCGCCGCTGGTCTTCCTCGACGCCGGCCTGTATAACCTGGTGTTCTTCGGCTTCGGCACGCTGGCCCTGCCGGCGCTGACCCTGGGCGCGGTGATGATGGCGAATGCCCAGGTCATTTCGGAAACGGCCTATGCGGCCGACCACGACTACCTGACCGGCGCACCGTCGCGCCGCGCCTTCTTCGCGGCTGCCGAGCGCGAGCATGCGCGCGCCGGGCGCCGCCACAATGGCCTTGGCCTGCTGCTGATGGACGTCGACCATTTCAAGCGCATCAACGACACCCACGGCCACGACATCGGCGACCAGGTGCTGCGTGACCTGGTGCGGCATACCCAGGAAGTGATCCGCAAGATCGACTACTGCGCGCGCCTGGGCGGCGAGGAATTCGCGGTGCTGCTGCCGGACGCCAACCAGGCCACGGCGCTGGCCGTGGCCGAGCGCGTGCGCGCGGCGCTCGACCGCGCGCTGCAGCTGGCGCCGGGCACGATCCCGGTGGCGTATACGGTGAGTATCGGCGTGGCGATGCTGGAAGAAGGGGAGAGTTTCGCGGCCCTGATGGCACGCGCCGACAAGGCGCTGTACGCGGCCAAGGCCGGCGGGCGCAACCGCGTGATGGAAGCAGCGCCGGCGCCGGGCGGGCGCGCCGGACTGCGCAGCGGAGGCTAGGCAGCCCTCGCTGCGCGCGCCGGCTTGTCGGTCAAGCCTGGGATGCGCGTTTCGACTTGCGGCTGGCCGCCAGCCCGGCCACGCCGGCCATCAGCAGGGCGATCGACGCCGGTTCCGGCACGTCGGTCACGTCGGCCACGTTCACGAACACGAAGCGCTCGTCGTTGTAGTCGAAGTCGCCGCCATTCGGCAAGTCCTCGAAGCCGATGAAGACGCCAGCCGGAATCTTGTCGTCGCCCGCGTACGACGACGAATAGATGTGGTTATAGCCGCCGCCGTTCAGCGAACTGTCGGAATAGAAGGGGCCGACGTTGCCCGGGTTGGTGTTGATGAGCTTGAAGACCAGGCGGTCGCCGGCGTGGACCGCGCCAAAGTTCAGCATCTGGCCATACACCGAGGTCTGGTTGTTCAGGCCCACGATCCCGGTCTCGACGCCATTTACCAGCAGGGTGATGACGTTGGTGTAGCCGGCGTCCGACCCGGCGAAATAGGCCGCCACGTCACCGGTCGACGCCGCGATGAATTCGTACTGGGTCGTGTTCTCGACGCCAGGCTGGGCGTAGGACAGGGGCACGGCCATGGCGGGTGCTGCGCAAGCGAGGGCGAAGGCGGCGGCGATGCTGGCGTACAGGTTTTTCATGTTGCTCCAATCGATAAGGTGAGGCTGGCTTATAAGCAATAAGCATGCCTCTCGGAATTATCTTAATTGAAACAACACGTTATTGATGGAACTATTTCTTATGTTTATTGCAGTGTAAGAAAAGCCGACGCCTGGGCGCTTAGTTGCATGCAGACGCCATCGTACTCGCGCGGGCACTGCGCTGGGCACGCTCGGCATCGTTCAGGTAGCGCTTCTGGCCATCCGCGCCGATGTCGGAGATGCGGATGCCCGAGTCATACATTGCCTTGGCCTTGCGCGCCTCGGCGCATTGCTCGGCTTTCTGGGCGTTGGTGCGCGCCTGCTCCTGCGCCTTTTGCTCGGCTTCCTGGCTGTCTTTCAGGCGCTTGCGGAAGTCGGCATCTTTCTCGGCCAGGGTTTGCGGGCCTTTCGTGGCGGGTTTGGCCGGCGAGCCAGGGGGCGCTGCGGCAGGTGCGGCAGCCCCGGGCGCGGCCGGCGCCTGCGCAGGCGGGATCGCCACCGGTCCGTCGAGCGTGGTGATGCTGAAGTCCGGCGCCGGGGCTGGCCGTGGTACGGGCACTGGCTGCGCGGCCGGCATCGTCAAACCCGGCGCTTTCAGGATGCGCGCCGGCGGCGTGCCGGGTGGCGGCGGCTGGTCGGAATAGTGGCGCACGCCCTTGGGATCGACCCAGACGAACTGCGCCTGGGCCAAGCCGGCGGTGAACAGCAGGGCGACGGCGGCAACACGGCGCAACAGGGTGGGGGAGGGACGCGGCATCAAATAATTCCTTACGTAAACTATCCGAGATTTCGCCACGATTCCCCCAGGCTGTCAATCGTGGACAGGCCGGCTTGCCATTATTTCGAGGGTCCGTGCGCCGCAAACCACAGCTTTCTGTATAATTCGCTTTTGCGCCTATAGGAAAATGCTATGCGTCTACTCCAAAAAGCACTCACGTTCGATGATGTGCTGCTCGTCCCGGCCTACTCCAATGTTCTCCCGGCTGACACTTCCCTCCGTACCAAGCTGACCCGGAACATTACGCTGAACATCCCGCTGCTGTCCGCGGCGATGGACACCGTGACCGAGGCGCGCCTGGCCATTGCGATGGCCCAGGAAGGCGGCATCGGCATTATCCACAAGAACCTGCGCCCGGCCGACCAGGCCCGTGAAGTTGCCCGTGTCAAGCGTTTCGAAGCCGGCGTGCTGCGCGACCCGATCACCGTTCCGCCGACGATGACCATCCGCGACGTCATCGCCCTGCAGCACCAGCACGGCTTCTCCGGCTTCCCGGTCGTCGAAGGCAAGCAGCTGGTCGGCATCATCACCAACCGCGACTTGCGCTTCGAGGAAGACCTGGACGCGGAAACCCGCACCAAGATGACCCCGCGCGAAAAACTCGTCTACGTGAACGAGGAAGCGGATACCGAAGAAGCCAAGCGCCTGATGAACAAGCACCGCCTCGAGCGCGTGCTGGTCGTCAACGACGCCTTCGAGCTGCGCGGCCTGATCACCGTCAAAGACATCATGAAGTCGCACGAGCACCCGTTCGCATCGAAAGACGCGCAGGGCAAGCTGCTGGTCGGCGCCGCTGTCGGCGTGGGCGAGAAAGACCGCGAACGCGTGGAACTGCTGGTCGCCGCCGGTGTCGACGTGCTGGTGGTCGACACCGCCCACGGCCACTCGCAAGGCATCCTCGACGCCGTCAAGACCATCAAGACCCGCTACCCGCACGTGGACGTCATCGGCGGCAACATCGCCACCGCGGCCGCCGCCAAGGCGCTGGTCGAAGCCGGCGCGGATGCAGTGAAAGTCGGCATCGGCCCAGGCTCGATCTGCACCACCCGTATCGTCGCCGGCGTCGGCGTGCCGCAGATCACCGCGATCTCGAACGTGGCCGAAGCCCTCGAAGGCACGGGCGTGCCCTGCATCGCCGACGGCGGCATCCGCTTCTCGGGCGACGTCTCGAAAGCCCTGGCAGCCGGCGCCTCGACCGTCATGATGGGCTCGATGTTCGCCGGTACCGAAGAAGCGCCGGGCGAAGTCATCCTGTACCAGGGCCGCAGCTACAAATCCTACCGCGGCATGGGTTCGCTGGGCGCAATGGCCGAAGGCTCGGCCGACCGCTACTTCCAGGACGCCTCGTCGAAAGCCGAGAAGTTCGTCCCGGAAGGCATCGAAGGCCGCGTCGCCTACAAGGGCAGCGTGCTGGCGATCATCTTCCAGCTGGTCGGCGGCGTACGCCAGTCGATGGGCTACTGCGGCTGCGCGACGATCGACGAACTGCGCGAAAAAGCGGAATTCGTCGAGATCACCTCGGCCGGCATGCGCGAATCGCACGTCCACGACGTACAAATCACCAAGGAAGCGCCGAACTACCGTTCGGAATAATCCAGAAAGCGGCCCGAGTGGCCGCTTCTTCTATCTGCTCTTGTAGGGTGGGCACTCGTGCCCACGCGGTCTCACCATCCGAACAACCGCGACACCACTCGTGACCACCCGCTCCGAATTCACTATCTAAATTGGCCTCAATGCACTCCAAAATCCTCATCCTCGACTTCGGCTCCCAGGTCACCCAACTGATCGCCCGCCGCGTCCGCGACGCCGGCGTCTTCTCCGAAGTCTTCCCCTACGACATCGGCGACGACTTCGTCCGCAACTACGGCGCCTCCGGCGTCATCCTCTCGGGCAGCCACAACTCGACCCTGGAAGGCGACTCCCCGCGCGCCCCGCAAGCCGTATTCGAACTCGGAGTCCCGGTGCTGGGCATCTGCTACGGCATGCAAACCATGGCCGCCCAGCTCGGCGGCAAGGTCGAGAACGGCAAAGTACGCGAATTCGGCTACGCCGAAGTGCGCGCCCGCGGCCACACCAAGCTGCTGAACGGCATCAACGACTTCGTCACCGACGAAGGCCACGGCATGCTGAAGGTCTGGATGAGCCACGGCGACAAGGTGCTGGAAATGCCGGAAGGTTTCAAGCTGATGGGCTCGACCGACAGCTGCCCGGTGGCCGCCATGGCCGACGAAGAACGCCGCTTCTACGCGCTGCAATTCCACCCGGAAGTCACCCACACCACGCAAGGCGAAGCCATCATCGGCCGTTTCGTGCACGAGATCTGCGGCTGCAAATCCGACTGGAACATGCCCGACTACATCGGCGAAGCCGTTGAGAAGATCCGCCAGCAAGTCGGCACGGATGAAGTCATCCTCGGCCTGTCGGGCGGCGTCGACTCCAGCGTGGCCGCAGCCCTGATCCACCGCGCCATCGGCGACCAGCTGACCTGCGTGTTCGTCGACCACGGCCTGCTGCGCAAGGACGAGGGCAAGATGGTCATGGACATGTTCTCGAAGAACCTCGGCGTGAAAGTGCTGCGCATCGATGCCGAAGACCAGTTCATGGGCCACCTGGCCGGCGTGAGCGATCCCGAGCAGAAACGCAAGATCATCGGCCGCGAGTTTGTCGAAGTGTTCCAGGTCGAAGCGGGCAAGCTGACCAATGCGAAATGGCTGGCGCAGGGCACGATTTATCCGGACGTGATCGAGTCGGCCGGCAAGGGCAAGAAGGGCCAGACCATCAAGAGCCACCACAATGTGGGTGGGCTGCCTGAGACGCTGAACCTGAAATTGCTGGAGCCGCTGCGCGAATTGTTCAAGGATGAAGTCCGGAAGCTGGGCGTGGCGCTGGGGCTGCCGCATGACATGGTGTATCGCCATCCGTTCCCGGGGCCTGGCCTGGGCGTGCGTATCTTGGGTGAAGTGAAGAAGGAATATGCGGATCTGCTGCGCGAGGCGGATGCGATCTTCATCGAAGAGCTGCGGAATACGCCGTTTGAATTGCCGGCGGTGGCGGGGATCGATCCGGGCAAGGCGCCGGTGAACTGGTATGAGGCGACGTCGCAGGCGTTTGCGGTGTTCCTGCCGGTGAAGTCGGTGGGCGTGATGGGCGATGGGCGGACTTATGAGTACGTCGTTGCCCTGCGCGCGGTGCAGACGCTGGACTTCATGACGGCGCAGTGGGCGCATTTGCCGCATTCGCTGCTCGGTAAAGTGTCGAACCGGATCATCAACGAGGTGCGGGGGTTGAACCGGGTTGTGTATGATATTTCGGGGAAGCCGCCGGCGACGATTGAGTGGGAATGATTCGTAGCGCGGCAATGACTGGCAAGCCCAGGCATTTCAGTTGACCGAAGCCCCTGATTCCAGGGGCTTTTTTATTGTCGCGATATCGTGGTGCTTGTATTCCGCTATGCGCGCGAGCGCGGGCAGAAGCTGCCCAATCCCGGGGACGAGGTCCGCCCGAGCAGCATCGCGCGATTCCAGCCACGCGACCGCGCGTTGAGCGGCGAGGAAATCGGGCTGGTCTTCAAGTATCTTCAGAAGGTAGGGACTACGCCGACGATTCGTCTCGGTGTGAAGCTGCTCCGTTTGACCATGCTGAGAAAGTCGGAGATGGGCGAGGGCACTTGGGACGAGATCAGCTTTACGAGCCGCGTCTGGACCATACCCGGCGAGCGCACGAAGCGGCGTAACCTTCATAACGTCTACCTGGCTGACCAGGCGCTCGACATCCTCGTGGCGCTGAAGACCTGTGCCGGTGATGTGGCAACTGCAACTCTTGTAGAATTTTAATTTAAATACACATGAGCAATCTCTCCAAATATTTCAATATTGTTCGCCTCGGTCCTCGCGGCTTACAACTTGTGACCATTAGCTTTACTTTCCTCATATGAAGTCGCCATTTAATAGCGCATATAGTCAGCGAGCTTGTTGATTGCGAAGAGAGGGGAGGGGACTCTTACCCAGATGTCGCCGCGGGCTTGGACTACGCCGAGTCGCAGCCGCTCCGCAAAGCGCGCCAACTGGTCTACATCATCGTCTTGCTGCGCCTGCAGGATGACGAACTCAGTGCCGCGAGGTGTCTGATGTTGCCCGTATGCGGCCGGATACTCCTCGATGTCGGCGCGGGATTTCCCTGGCAGGAGCATGGACCTGTAGCAGCTGGTACCACGTTTTTGCTGCCCAGGCTGTCCATACGACCAGTAGGTCGGTGCCAGCGCGCCATCGACCGAGAACAGGCGTTTGACTGAGGTTGCGACCTCAAGCGGCTGCCCGGACGGCAGGAGCGGTCCGTCAGTACGGACATTGACCATGGTTGGCGCCTGTTCGCGTACACGTATCAGGCGCAGCTTGCTCCAGGCATCACGCGGCGTGTTATTTCCATCGAGCGTTTGCATGCCGAAGCGCGTGTTTTTGTCAGCGAGTTTTTTCCAGAGACTGACTCCACGGATCGAATGCAGGAATACTACGGCATTGGGATCAACCGCTGCCGTGTCGTCGAGTACATCCGCGAGAAAGCGCTGAAACAGTGCCGATGCAGCGGACTGCTTACCGATTCCGAATCGCGAGCGACGCGCTACATACCGCAAGCCTTCCTCGAACGGCATCCAACTTGTCACCACCGCTTCGGATTCCATGTGTGCGAGTCGGATCATCGGACGTCCCACCGCGACGTCGTAGCGCAGGGCGGCAAGCACCGTACCTTGCTGAGTGCCCATTTCCACACTCACGGAACCTACCGCTACTGTATGGGTGGGGGCGGGGCGGGGTGACGCAAAACTGACCTCGACGGCAGCAGACAAGCCGAGGATACTGCCGCTGTGGCCGTATACGAGATCGAGTAGCGCGGCCTGCAGACGCATCAGGTAATTGTCGAGCTTGTGCTCGCGGGCGGGCAATAGGTACTGGACAGTAGCGCCAACCTCGTCCGCCAGGGCGCGGCGGCAGGCTGGCTTGTTGACGCTGTCGTCGGGATACCGTTTTCCTTCGAATGAGTACCAATTATCGGCCTGCACGAGAACCATCGTATTCTTGTCGAAGCGATGGTCGCGAGCAAAACGGCGCCATACTTCCATGCGCTGTAGCATCCGGTCGTTTCTCGTCATCCTTTCAGGGGAAAGCTGGCGTTGCGGGCCATGAACGCCGTGCGGAATCTCACCTACCACCAGTTTCACAGAGTCGCCCAACATCAGGCGGGCAACAGTTTCGATCCACGGCTTCTCAAGGGGAGACTGGACCAGTACGCAAAGCGAACGTGGAAGTTTGCTTGAGACGAGGCCGCTCGCCTGCACGAGACTGGATACCACGCCTGGGAGGTTGACATAGCGCCGGTCCAGTGCAGGCCGTTCCTTGCCGAACCAGTCGGAAAGGGGACGCCGAGTCAGGTCGAGCACATGTTGATCCAGCGCCATCGGATCATCTTTGTCCAGCGCTATTTCTTTGCCCGCTTTTGCCATCAAACTGCTGAGTATCAGTGGCGCGCGCAGGACTTCAAGACGTTGCGGTCCCTTGGCGCCCCCTTTCATTTCGCGGCACCCTGCGAAGGCCCTGAAGCCAACTGGAGCCAGAATATCGAGGACGCGACGATACGCCGCCAGTTGGTCCGCAACCGGTACGCCGGCTTCAAGACGGGAGGATTTGTCGATGGCCAGGCCTGCGCTATGCATGATCAGGACGTAAGTTTGATCGTGTGCTGGATAGTTCACGATCGCTTCATTGCCGAACCCACGCACTAGTCCGAAGGCGAGCTCCAGTTCGTCGTAGGCGGCGTCGGCTTGCCACCGTTCTCGATTCAGCTCCAGGTCGAAACGAAACGCTTGGTCGTGCCGCTGCTGGGTGAAAACGAATCCGCCAATACTTCGGCCTTTCAGCGGGCTCCGCTCGATTGCAGTAGCCCAGCGCCGCCGTATGAAGTGCAGGTGCACCGCCGGTTCAAGCGCACCCGGGATCGTTTGCAATGACAGCTGGCAGACCAGGCTGAACCTGCCACCAGCTGCGTCAACCGGTACAGTCATCAACTCGGCCGTGTTATCCGGTCCACCGACAACTCGGACGACAGGTCCGAGTCCCGGAAAGAGCTCCTTGCCGGCCAAAAGCGCTGCCAGGTCACCAGGCGCCACAGCATATGGAAGATGCTCAGGAACAGCTGTTCCCCATGGGAACAGCTGCACATTTGTGTCTTCGCACGACAAGACGGTTCCACTCCTGCAAAGCTCCCGCAAGCGCGAAATGGAGAGGAATGGCACGTCGTAGGTTTGAACGAAATGCGTCAATGGTCCGTCGACCCAGCGTGCGACGGTGTCAGTGAGGCGTCCGGTGTCCACTTCAGGATTGCCCAAATAGCCAAAGGGCTTTGGCTTAGCGTTGCTGAAGGCAAGCTGTTTTGTCCCGAGGTCGCGTGAAATCGAGATCCAGCCGTCGTGTGCGAGTTGGAAGCGGGTCCAGAGAGACAGGAAGGGCAGGTGCACGAACGGTGCCCCGGCTTGCCGAGCGGTCTGCCCAGCGCGTTCGCCAATCTGTTGAAGGAGTTGCCATGCCGCGTCCGTCCAGGCGAGGCTGTGCAGCTTCTTCGTATAGGTTTCTGTAGTCCCAGTAAACTCCAGGGCCATCGGGACATGATCGAACGTGATAGGCATCTAGTGTAGCTCCTCGGTGACCGGGCTGTCGGATTCCCACAGCGGGCTGATTTCGAATTGGGCGGATTGGTCGTCGTCCATACTTGCGTCTGCGGATGTGCGCAAGCCGGCGATATTTCGGAATGGTTCAAGAAACGGGCCGTACAGTTCGCGGAACAGGCTTGCCTCGCGTGGGTCGGCGCTGTTGCATCCTTGTTCCAGGATGACACGTAGTTGGACCAGCATACTGCTGCCAGCATTATCGGCTTCACCCATGCTGGATTTTTCCGCCCATGCACGATCGACGAACACGCACTGCACCGGGCAGCCGTTTCGCATGGCTCGGCCGATGGTCTGCAGCAGCGGTACTGCGACATTCGCCGTGAATGGCGTAAACAGATCCTTGCGCAGTGCGCGCGCATACAAGGGATGGCGTAGCAAGTGTCCAACGTCTTTGTATAGCCCGCCCCGTGCACGGCGCAATGCATCGGTGCAGTCGGCAAGCCGGCTCGACCCGGATAGGTCGCTGCGGTCGAACTGCATCGTGGCTCGTGCGCCCATGCTGACGAGGAAGTCGAGATCGTCCGGTGATGGGTGCGGGCGGGTGAGGAAATAGAGCGTTCCGAGTGTCGCGTCGCGTTGCCTGGTCCCCGAAGAGAACACGATGTTGGTCCCGCGGCCCAGCGCTCCCATCGGGAAGATCAGCAGATCCCATCCGGCGTCGTCACCTAGTGCTTCAACCATGCCCGCCGTAACGAATCCGCGGGCTTGTGCTTCAATGGGAATCTCCTTCACTACCGCCACCGTGCGATCACGCCATTGTGGGTACTTCTGGTCGATATACTGCTTCAGTTGGGCGCAGTGCTCGTAACTGTTGACGATAAAAGCAGCCTTGCGCTTGATGCCGTGCCGTACGTCGAATCTGGCACAATCGGTCGCAATGCGCGAATCGACGGGGCCTCCGTGCAGCAGGGAGGAAACCATCTTGCACAGGTTGGAGAACCTTACTGTCTCCGAACGCACGCCGCTATAACGTAACGCTCCGCCATCTGGATCGTCCGGATCGGGGATCGGATAAAACGTGTAATGTGAAGGCGTGGCGGACTGATATGGCTCGTGACGTCGGAGGAGATACGAAGGCGGCACATCGACATGGTACGCGGGGCTGGCAGGCATGAAGCTGGTCGCGCTAGTCAGGAGAACTGCCGGTGCACGGGGCCCCGTGCCCTGGAATATATTCCACTGATGAAGGCGGTACATGAATGCGCGGGGAGCTCCGGCAAACACGACATACTGGAGCTGAACGTCTTGGGTATCGCGGGCTGCATCCTGGCCGCGGTCGCGTGCAAAGTAGCGGACGCCTGACAGGCTCCCAAGCAGGTTGTCCGGGCAGGCCGCCAGGAGCTCATCGGAACAGCGCTCATCCGAGCCGATCGTGTCGATTGCGCCCTTCCCTGTAAGCTCGTCCAGACGATATCGGATACGTCGATAGCACAATACGGTGAACGTCACCGAAATCAGCAGACGCACCAGCATCGTCAGACGGCCTGGCGCCGCCGCCCGCAGAAAGGGCGACAGCAACTGCTCGATGGCTTGTTCCCGCTCAGCCCGGTCCCGCCGAGAACCGGCGTTTATCCACATCGCAAGCTGATCCTGCAATGCGTCCGCATCGCGCGCCAGTTCGTCCGATGGATGCTGAAGGGCGTCGGCAAGGCGCCGCCACTGCTCGGTGTTACGATCTCGCGCACGTGCCTGGCCACGACGTAGCTGGAAGGCGGCGATCGCCGAGTCTTCCCAGACAAAGCTCAGCGCTTCCTTGATGCGCGCCTGGGTGTTGCGGCCATCGGACGCCGAATCGTTACCGCTTTGTCGGCTTGAAGCAAGCCAGTCACCGATGAGGCGTAGCGGGGTCAGTAGCAGGCCCGACAGCGTCTGGCGTAGATCGTCGCTAAGACGGTGGATCGCCGACACCAGCGTCACATTCAGCTTTTCAAATTCAGCACATTCAATGGCGAACTGCGCGAATGACTCGTCGCGCAGGTGCGCATTGGCACCGGCTGCGATCGTGCGCAACGACACCTGCTGCAGACTTTCGTGGAATGAGTAACGGTATCCTGACAGCTTCAGTTGCGCGATTCCCATCATGTCCAGAGACTGTTGTGCGCTGTCGGCCTCGTCGAAGATCACTACATCGAAGTCGCGCGCAATCCGCTCGAAATAGCGCTCGTCGAAGTCAGTCGTATGGACCGGTACTCGCGTGTCGGCTGAACGTATGTGGCCAAGCCACACATCGGCATCAGGCAATGAGCGAGAAGCCCGGTTGCGTGCACAAATCGACCAGGCGGGACAGAGATGTGGCACGGGTGCACGCTCGGGCTCTCCCTCCGGCGACTGCAGCACATCCCTGCAAAACTGGTCTTCGATGCTGAAAGCGTCAGGTGGTGCGCTCGTAAGCCGCGGCAGACCGCAAATTCCCTCGAATAGCGGCGCCGAGCCAGTGCTGCGACCAAAACCGCGCAATGGATCGCCTGTTGCCAGCGCTTCTCCGAGTCGAAATGCGTGGCGCCGCTTGGTTTCGGTGCCTTGCCCTACCAGGAGACCTGCCGAGACCTTGTAGCGCTGCAGGATCTCCAGATACTGGCGGCACACCTCAATCGATGGGAAGAACACGGCAGTCTTCACTTTACGCCTACCGAGATAGCGCAGCAGGCACACGAGCAGTGTCGTCTTGCCAGCGCCTGGCAGGCCGATCAAATGCTTCAGACCCTCAAGATCGATGCTTGGTTCGTCCATCAGTTGGCCACTTGCATCCGGTGACACCAACGCGGTAGCGGCCATCCGCGCAGCCCAGTTGCCGGGACGCTCGATCGCCAGCGCACGATCGATGTCGTCCATGTCCCTGGCTTCTTGCATTAAGTCTGCCCATTCGATCTTCAGCGATGGGGGAGGCGTGATGCTACGCTGCCGGTGGCGCGACGGCGGCGAGATACCCCGAGGCAAGCCTTCGATCAGATAGCGGCGATCCTCATCCGCGTGCCGAATGCGCAGATAAGCGGTTTCTGCCGGGTTAGCCAGCATGAACTGATGCTGCGCGGGCATGTCTGCACGGTCAAGCTCGTCCAGGGCAGTTCGCAGTCCGCCACTCAGCAGACCATAAACAGGTTCGAAGGACAAACTCTTTTCGTCGATGTCAAAGCGGCGTCCGCTGTCCCTGGCGATCCCGGCCTGGTCGTTGTAACGTACCGCTGCAGCCCGGAGCGACGCCAGGGTACCAAGGCCGGCACAGCATCGGCGGAGATTCTGCATGGCGACCTGCCGACCAGCGAACTGCGGAGCGCGTGCGATGGAACGGTATCCCATCAGGACCACTGGTGCATGCACCAGACTCGACTCGCCCAGCACGTAGTATAAAAAGGCGCATAACAGATCAATACGTTGCAAGCCTAGCTCGCTCAGGCGCTGAGGAGTCAAAACGGTATCTCCATCGATTTCATTAGTTCGCGTACCGACATGAATTGCAACGCGACCGGTCCCGTGTAGCCCTGTGCCAGCACTTCCAGGTAACCATGCCAGCGCGCCAGCGTCCGGTCGTTGATCGCCACAATCCTCCTTGGATAGAATGCCAACCCGCCGGAGGAGCGGTTCAGGCGGGCTACCAAAACGTGAGGATTGGCATGGCTCTTGACGTCGATGCCGATCACATCGCCGTCGAGGCTGATGTCGCAGGCATCCTGATCGGGATAGACGCGCGCCTGGCACTGGCATTTGATGGCATGCCGGTAAATGGCTGCCTCGTCCAGGCCTGGGCCGACCCAGTACAGCATGATGGCAGCGGTGGCGACGACCGTGTCGGTTTCGACAGTGCGAGCGACGCTCTGCACCGGGGTGTCGAACTTGCGGCATTGTCGAATAGCGCACGCGTACAGATGCGGTACGCCCCGTGAACGTCGCATCGGCGTTTCACATGCCGCGCACAGATGGAGCTCGCCGCCGACAAGGTGTTGGGGGCCTAAAGGTTCATAGGACGCGGACAGGAAACCCGCGGCGAGCTGCAGACCTTCTGCACGCATGAAGACCCGCAGCGCGTCCATCGTCGTCACTGGATGTTCAACGAGCCACAGCCGCAGTGCGGAGTAAGCCTCCGCCTCGCGATCTGCGAACTGTCCACTGACCTCACGCAGTGCTTTAAATGCAAGCTGCTCTCGCAGGTCAAGTTCAGAGGAGCCTCGTCCTGCGAGTTCGGCACAGTCGAGCGTGGGGATCCGATGGTCAGGATCGATCAGTACGAGACCTTTGTAGGGAAAATCGGGATGAGAGAACAGATCGAGCCCGAGCGAGGCTTCCGTCAGCGGTAGCTGGCAGCGTGCCAGCAGATCGTGCACTGAGCCGAGTGCGTTGTCCTGTCCCCGTTCAAGAAACAAGCCCGCGAACATGTGCAGTGCCTGCACTAACGGCGCGCTCAGTCCGCTATCGTGAACAAGTACCTTGCCACATCGCGCGCGTGCGTATTGTTCCACGATGCCGGCTGCTAGTAGGCTGATTGCAAGCGATCCCTGTTCCAGTTGGCGTGCAGCTACGGCATCAGTAACCCGCCCGCACGTCTCAGGCCCGCTTGGCGATGCACCGAGATTCATGGCGAGGTATTCTGCCGGCTGTCCACGTAAGTGAAGTGCGACCTCTTTACGCTTCCACCCTTGTACGAGAAGATAGCGGGCGCTCAGGAGGCGGACCAGATGCTCCCAGCTAAACAGCCTACCGGCGGTTGGAGGCAGGATGTGACAGGTTCGATAGTTGCTGATGACAGCGCGCGTTGTTTCAGGCAGGTAGATGCCGTCCGCGACCGGGTAGCCGCGGCAAAGCATGGAAGCCTTTTCGGCCAGCTCATCCATTGAGCCGCGCCATGCTCGCTCCAACAGAAGGGCATCTCGCAGTTGCATCGTCAGTCGATAGGAACGCTTGTCAAAATATAATATCGCAAAAGCATTTCTTGCTGACAAAGATTCTGAACAATATGCCATTCGGATGAAGAACGGAGAAAACTGTCGTAAAGCGTTGGTTGAAAGCACGCTGTTGCTTAGCTCAAATTGTCCAGCAGCAGCCCCATCATCATCTTTGACGTCGGCGCGCTGAGACTGCACCACAGCCACATCGCGTTGTTCCTCAGCCAAATCTGGCCGTAGTTAACCGGGTGCAGCAGGTGCACGCTGCCGGCGCCTTACAACGTAGCCGGACCGCCGATGGGTGCAGGAGCACACTGACTTCGCTTTGCAGCTCGATGTCGCCGCGCTAATCGATCGCCCTAGCTCGCCTTTGCGGCCTATCACCTGTGGGCTACGGGGAGACCATCACGATGAAATCTTAGACGTCTTTTTCTGGGGATGGTCCCGGCTGGCTGGCGTGCGGTCTGGGCTTCGCCAGCTCTGGCGACTTGGGCGCCTTCGTTATCCACCGCCTACGTTGCGTGCGCCACTGTCAACGTGCCGCCGAGCGATGTTCACGTCCTCAAGCTGGCGGCGACTTGCGCCCTGAACGCGCAGGTGGTTTTTGTCTGGGAAAGCAGTGAGCTGATCAGGTTGGGTTGATAATCATCTGAACCGCCTGGTTTCGCAAAGCTCCTTGATAAGAGTTGCAGTGATGCATGTTTGCCGGACCTATGGTGGGTCAGCATGGCTTGCAGCAGACTTTGTGGCCTCGCAGGGTAACAGTGTTGCTATGGCGTCACCTCGATTGACATCTGTGAACTAGTGATTACAATGAGTGCCGTCAACCAAAAAAGAGTAATCGAGACGCCGCCGTTCACGGCCTGGCTTGCAGGTCTGGAGGACCAAGTCGGTAAGGGTGCAATCGTCGAGCGTATCGAACGCATTAAGAAGGGGCTGTTCGGAGCGGCGAAGCCGCTGACGAACGCACCAGGCGTGTACGAGTTGGTCGTCGACGTCGGCCCGGGATACCGTGTCTACTATACCCAAGCCGGCAACACCGTCGTGCTGCTACTCCTTGGGGGCGACAAAAGCACGCAGAAGGCCGATATCAAGAAGGCAGCGAGGATGGTCGCTGATATGGTCGCACAGCAGAAGGCTGTCAAGAAGAAACGTGACGGGGAAGAAGAGGCGCCAAAAGTGGCCGAAAAAGCTTCCACCAGTAAAACCAAACCAAAGAGGAAGTAAGCCATGAACAACAACGAATCTCTGCTGGATGATCTCGAAGGCATCGAAGGTCTGAAAGAGTTCGATGCGGCCGAACACCTGACCACTAAAGAGGCGATCGCCGCGTACCTGAACAGCGCCTTGGCATCGGGTGACATCGAGCATTTCAAGGACGCGATGAAGACGGCCGCGCGCGCGGAGAGAATGGCGAAGATCGCGGAGGCCGCCGGTATCAGCCGGGAGGGTGCCTACAAAGCACTCAAGGTGGGAAGTAAGCCGCAGATGAGTACGATCCTTGGGTTGCTCAACGCGCTTGGCATGACGATAAAGGTCGTGCCGAAAGATACAGATGACAACAGCTATGCCGTGGCAGCGTAGATAGATCAACCTGCCTGATTCGACGAGGTCCTTCGCAAGCATAACACTCTAGGGCGCCGCCGCCGGTAGCGTGCTGCGATAAGTCGGCATCAAGACTGTCGAGCTGGCACGCGCGGCGTTCGTGACGAATTCCATGAACACAGCTACTATCACCATAATGCCGCCCGCGCGCCAGGACATGGTGTTCGGCCACAAGTCGCGCCAAGCGCGCTCATCGGCGTTTCCTCTCCGCACCGGTGTCAGCGAATCGACGGTCGCAACGATAAGGAAGGGGTAGGTGCCGCGCGTATCCCGGCCTTGGCGCCGCGACCGCATCAGCCACAACCTCGGTTGTGGCGTCGATGAAGAGATGAGTAAGTTGCTGCATGAGCACAGAGTCGATGGCTGACCAATCTCCCATGGCCGCTCTTCAGGCCGAAAACGCTCGACTGATCGCACTGCTCGAAGCGCACGCCATCGAATGGCGGCTCCCAATGCCGGCCATGCGCGCTCTGCGTTCGCCGGAGACCTCGCGGCTTTCCACCACCGACAAGGTGACATTATTCAGGCGTCTGTTTCGCGGGCGCGCGGATGTCTATCCTATCCGTTGGGAAAGCAAAACCTCGGGCAAATCGGGCTATGCCCCCGCCTGCGCCAACGAGTGGCGTGCCGGAGTCTGCGAAAAGCCGCGTATCAAATGCGGCGATTGCAGCAGGCGGCTGTTGATTCCCCTCTCGGACGCGGTCATCTACGACCACCTAGCCGGTGAGCATACTGTCGGAGTGTACCCGCTGCTGGAGGACGACGCCTGCTATTTTCTGGCGGTCGACTTTGATGACGCCGAATGGCGCGACGATTCCCGCGCCTTCATGCGGTCATGCACAGAGCTGGGTGTTCCTGCCTCGCTGGAAATTTCCAGATCAGGCAAGGGCGCACACGCATGGATATTTTTTTCTGGTCGCGTCCCAGCCCGTGATGCCCGGCGCTTGGGCACAGCCCTCATTAGCCATACATGCGCGCGCACGCGGCAACTGCGGCTTGCATCCTATGACCGTCTATTTCCGAATCAGGACACGATGCCCAAAGGCGGCTTCGGTAATCTGATTGCGCTGCCTTTGCAAAAGGGGCCGCGTGAAAATGGCTGGAGTGTGTTCGTCGATGCCAAACTGCGTCCATACCCGGATCAATGGACATTTCTGGCGTCCATCCAGTACATGGTGGGACACGACATCGAGCCGACCATCCTGCGCGCCACGAATGGCGGGCACCCGCTGGACGTGACCATCATTGACGATGAAGACCTCGCCATGCCATGGAAGCGAGAAAATACCTTGATCAAGAAGCTGGCCGAGCCGATGCCCCGGTTGTTGAGCGTAACTCTGGCGAATCTCATCTATTTCGAGAAGTCCCAATTACCGCAGGTACTGGCCAACCGGCTGATCCGCCTAGCTGCTTTTCAAAATCCCGAGTTTTACAAAGCGCAGGCCATGCGGCTGTCGGTGTGGGATAAGCCGCGCTTGATCGGAAACGCGGAGAACTACCCGCAGCACATCGCCTTGCCACGGGGCTGCCTCGATGCAGCGCTCGACCTGTTGCGAAACAATGAAATCGCCTGTGATCTGCGCGATGAACGATTCGGCGGCGAGCCTATCGAGGTGGCTTTCACCGGCGCCTTGCGCGCGGACCAGGAGGCTGCAGTGGCGCGGATGCTGCAGCATGATACAGGAGTGCTGTGCGCCCCGACGGCGTTCGGCAAGACGGTGACCGCAGCCGCGATGATAGCCCGTCGCGGAGTGAACACGCTGGTGCTGGTGCATCGAACCGAGTTGCTCAAGCAATGGCAGGAACGCCTGCAGGTGTTTCTCGGCGTCGCCAAAGGTGTGGTCGGCACCATCGGCGGCGGTAAGGCCAAACCCACCGGGAAGATCGATATCGCGGTGATGCAGTCGGTATCGCGGCAGGGCGAGGTGAATCCGCTGGTAGAGACCTATGGGCAGGTTATCGTGGATGAGTGCCACCATGTCGGCGCTGTTTCCTTCGACGCGATCCTGAAGCGGGCCAAGGCGAGGTATGTTCTTGGCCTGACCGCAACACCCATCCGCCGAGATGGTCAGCAGCCGATCATCTTCATGCAGTGTGGGCCGATCCGATACACGGCGGCCAGGCCGCCTGACGCGCCGCACGATCTGAAGGTATTCCCTCGATCACACCTCGCTCGCATCGAATTGCCGGCGAATGCCGGTATTCAGGACGTCTTTCGACGTATCGCCAACGACCCGACCCGGACCGATGCCATCGCTTCCGAAGTCAAGGATGCGTATGAACAGGGGCGCAAGGTTCTCGTGCTGACCGAACGTACCGAACACCTCGAAGCAATCCGGGACGCTTTGGGTGGTGAATTACCGGCACTGTTCACGCTGCACGGTCGGATGTCGAAAAAGCGGCGTACAGCACTGATTGCTGAGCTGGAGACATTGCCGCCGGACGCGCCCCGCATCGTACTGGCCACCGGCAAGCTCGTCGGTGAGGGCTTCGACCATCCACCGCTCGATACACTGGTGCTCGCTATGCCGATTTCCTGGAAGGGCACACTTCAGCAGTATGCTGGACGTCTACATCGGACGCACACAAACAAGACCGATATTCGGATTATCGACTTCGTGGATACTGGTCACCCAGCGCTTTTACGGATGTGGGACAAACGTCAGCGGGGATATCGGGCGATGGGATACGGGCTGGACTCGACGGAGCCAGTCGAAGAACTGGATGGTGGAGAGTAAAACCGTTCGCTCGTTGGCGGCTTCGATTATCGATCCGGGCCAATACGGATTCTAACCGGGACGCGCATGTGTCGTCTTGCGATACAGGACGATGCTCACAAAACCTTAGTGTCGCGTAAATCTTCCTGTCAACGATAGCGTAATGCAGTAAGGGCGGTCCGGCTAGCTTCGTGCGGGATGTGATTAAGAACGCGGGCCGGACGCCGAGCACATCTGCGCATCGACAACGGCAATTACGCTCTTTCCCACACCAGGACCGCGTTGGCCACGTTGCCTGGACCCGTCCCAACTAGCCGCCGAGCGGCAGCCGATGCGTGCGCCGAGCGGAGCCGGCCCGAAACGAGAACGCGAAGCAAAGAAACTGGAACGCAAGTTCAAGAAAGAAAAACGCTACGCTGGGCGCGAGCACGACGTCGTAGCCCGGATCGTCAACAAGCAGCTCCGCGCCGCTGGCGAAACAAAGCAGAAGCAAAAGCCGCCGCACTGCACGACATCCCGGCGCAAGAGCCGCAGCAGCCATTCGCGCACCCGGTGCGGCACGTCGAAGCGAACCTAACGTGCCGGCCCACCGCCCTGATGACGGCGGCACTCAAAGCAGAAATTGTCCAGCATCACTTCCCAAACGCCTGCCCGCAGCTCCGCTCTCGTCCTTGAGATGAACGCCAGACAACTGCCGCCTGTACGCCTCAGCCAGCAGGTAATGCACCCTCGCCACCGCATCGTCGACCCGCAGCCCCGCCGGCCTGACGTTCGAAATACAATTGCGCCGTTCGTCCGTCAGCCCAACGCGCGGCGCCCAGGTCAGGTACAGGCCCATGCTATCGGGCGAGCTCAGGCCCGGCCGTTCACCGATCAACACCAGGACGATCTTCGCACCGAGCAGTTCGCCGACCTCGTCGCCGACCGCCACCCGGCCCTGCTGCACGATCGCAAGCGGCGCCAGCCGCCATGCCCGCGTTTCCAGTTGCGCCTCCAGCCGCGCACGCAACGCCTGCAGCAGGGGCGCAGCATGGCGCATGATAGCCAGAGCCGACAGGCCATCCGCGACAACAACTGCCAGGTCGTACGGATGTTCGCGCGTTGCGTCATCGCGCAGGGGGCGCAGCATTTGGCGCGACGCCCCATCCAGTTGCCGCCCCAAATCCGGCCGTTGCAGATAAATGTTGCGATCCGCCGCCGCGCTGTGCAGCAGCAAGGGGCAGGGCGATGCCGGCAAGGCTAGCGCCAGTGCGGCGCTCAATTGCGCCGTATCGAGCGCCCCGTGCACGGCATCGCGCGCACGCGCATGGCCCAGCTGGAAATCGAGCTGGGCGCGGGTGGGCTGGCTGATCCCGGTGTGGCCGAGCCCGATGCGGGCGGCGGTGAAGCGGCGCAATGCTTGCCAGGGATCCAGGTCTGCCATATCAACTCCCTCAGGGTAGCCGCAGCAGCGCATGCTGGAACGGCGCGGGCAGCGTGCGGCCCAGGGTGGACGTCGCATCGCCGGTGAAAATGCCCAGCTCGCGCAGCCAGGCGTGGAATTCCGGCGCCGGCAGCAGGCCGAGCGCGCGCCGCGCATACAGGGCGTCGTGGAACGAGGTGGTCTGGTAGTTCAGCATGATGTCGTCGGCGCCGGGCACGCCCATCACGAAGCTGCAGCCGGCCGTCCCCAGCATCGTCAGCAGCACGTCCATGTCGTCCTGGTCGGCCTCGGCGTGGTTGGTGTAGCACACGTCCACGCCCATCGGCAGGCCCAGCAATTTGGCGCAGAAGTGGTCTTCCAGGCCGGCGCGGATGATCTGCTTGCCGTCGTACAGGTACTCCGGCCCAATGAAGCCGACGACCGAATTCACCAGCAGCGGCTGGAAGGCCCGCGCCACCGCGTAGGCGCGCGCCTCGGCGGTCTGCTGGTCGAGTCCGTGATTGGCGTTGGCGGACAAGGCGCTGCCCTGGCCGGTCTCGAAGTACATGACGTTGTCGCCGAGCGTGCCGCGGCGCAGCGAGAGGGCGGCGTCGCGCGCCTCGGCCAGCAAGGCCAGGTCGATGCCGAAGGCGGCGTTGGCTGCCTGGGTCCCGGCAATCGACTGGAACACCAGGTCGACCGGTGCGCCGCGTTCGATGGCGGCAAGGGTGTTGGTCACGTGGGTCAGCACGCAGGATTGGGTCGGAATCGCATGGCGGGCGATGATGTCGTCGAGCATTTCGAGGAGCTTGACTACCTGCTGCACGTTGTCGGTGGCCGGGTTGATGCCGATGACGGCGTCGCCGCTGCCGTACATCAGGCCGTCGAACAGGCTCGCCGCGATGCCGGATGCGTCGTCCAGCGGATGATTCGGCTGCAGCCGGGTCGACAGGGTGCCGGGCAGGCCGATCGTGTTGCGAAAGCGCGTGACGACGCGGCACTTGCGGGCAACCAGCACCAGGTCCTGGATACGCATGATCTTCGACACGGCGGCCGCCATCTCCGGTGTGATGCCCGGGGCGACCTGCGCCAGCCGGGCTGCGTCGGCCTCGTCGCCGAGCAGCCAATCGCGAAAATCCCCCACCGTCAGGTGGCGGATCTGGGCGAAGGCCGCGGCGTCGACCCCATCGACGATCAGGCGCGTCACCTCGTCGGTTTCGTAAGGCACCACCGCTTCGTTCAGGAAGGTCGTGAGCGGCAGTTCGGCCAGGGCCATCTGCGCCGCCACGCGCTCTTCACTGTTGCTTGCCGCCACGCCGGCCAGGTAGTCGCCCGAGCGCGCGGGCGAGGCCTTGGCCAACAGCTCGCGCAAATCGGCGAAGGCATAGGTCCGGCTGCCGACAAGATGGGTGATCCGACTCATGGCGCGCTCCGCTGGGCCAGCACAGGAAAGGGGTGGATCGCTCATGCCGGCTTATCCCGGCATGACGACCTATCCTGCCACATTTTCGCACCCAGCGGACCAGGCCTTGCCCCGCAACGACACCTGATTGGCCGGTAAGAATGTCGTAAGACATGAATTACTTCCCCTCGATACAGTGATTCAAAGCACGCCACACGATGCACAAAACACGTGCACGACCATGAGGCTTACCAGGGGAGTCCAGGCATGAATGCAAGAGTCGAATGGCAGGATCAGCATGGGGGGCCGGCGCCCGCATCGGAAGAAATCCGCTTCGCGCTACGCCGCGTCATGGCCAGTACGGCCTTCGCAAAAGCGCCGCGCATGTGCGCCTTGCTGTCGTTTTTAATGGAGAAAAAACTCGGCGGCGCGGAAGGGGGATTGACGGAATATGCGATCGGCATGCAGTTGTTCAGGCGCGACGCTGCCTCCTACGACACCACGATCGATCCTGTGGTGCGCGTGCAGATTGGCCGCTTGCGCAGCCGCCTTACGGACTATTACAGTGCCATGAAAGAGGTGGGCGCGCTACAAATCTGCATACCGGCAGGCAGTTATGTGCCGGTGTTACGGCGTCTTGCACCGGATGCCCCGCAAGCGGGTATCGAGCGGCTGGAACTGCTGCCGCTGCGCTGCCTGAGCCTGGATGACCGCAACGCTGCGTTTGCCGGCGGGGTCGACGAAGAATTAAGTTTGCGTATGTTCTCGCGCTTTCCCGCCATGCTGCAGGTAAGCGGCGGCCGCACCTTCGGCATCGACAGTGGCCACAGCGCCGCCGCGCAGTGGCGCCTGGAAGGCAGCATCCGCGTCGAGCAGGAATATGTGCGTGTGTCCGTCAAACTGGTCGACAACATCGCGGGCCATACGGCCTGGACCGCGCAGTGCGATGCCAAAGGGGTATTGGGCATCGCCCGCCAGGAAGAATTGGCAGAGGCCATTTGCGACAAGCTGGCGGACTATTTTCAGTCACGCGCGAACGCCGCATGACGGCGTTTGTCCGGGGCTGTCAACGGTCCGCTTGATTCATCTTAGGCCGGTTTGGTCGGGAAAATCGGCGGGATATTGCCTTCCTGCGGATCGATAGGTACAGGTTTGCCGTGGTGATAATTCTCGTTGCTGTACACGATGGAGAAGTTCTCGACGCTGCTATCGTCGAGGTGGGGATTGAACACCTGGATCGACAAATGTTCCGGTCCTGGCGTTCCTTTCAACTTGTCCGTGTTGTGCTTTGCCTCGATGCGGTCGATTTTCCAGCCGTTGATGGTCGACGCAAAATCGAGAACGTAGAGCGTGAACGTGGGACGGTCGCATTTGATGTCGCAACGCGGCGCGTCGATATAGCTGCTACCGGACAGCGGCGATACATACGTATAGAAAGCGGCGATCGTGTCGCCGATTTCCCTGAGGGAGACGTGAATCACGCGCTGCGGAATGCCTGGCTTGAACTGATGGTCGATCATTGTGTTCCTTTGCTGGTGGTGGTGAGAAGGACAAACGACGAATCGCGATAACCGATTGCACGCAGGCGCTCGGCGCCATGTTTCGCAGCTGCGTCATTTTGCAGGCAGTAATTAATCCGAACCCAGGGATCGAGTATTTGATAACTCTTGGTAGACCGTGCGTCCGCTTCGATCATGCCATAGGCCTGTTGACACTTCAATAACATCGGATGTTTATTTTCTTCAGCCGCATGCAGCGACGCCGATAGCAGCAAGCCCTCGGTCAGCGCCAGCCTGTTGGCCAGGCTATCCGGGTTGGCGTCCGCCAGCGAGCGCAGGCGCGCGATGGCGCTGTCGATTTCCGCATGCGCCTTTGCCGTGTCTTGCCCGACCAGCGCCAGCCCCAGCCGCGACCGCGCAATCGCTTCGCGCCGCGCCCAGGCACCGTTCTTCGCGTCCATGGCCAGCGCTGCCAATAGCACGGCATGCGTCTGCGTCAGCTGGGGCAGCAGGGATGCCGGCGCGCTGGTGCGCGCCAGGATGCGCAGGCGTTCCTGGTCCATGTTGGCCAGTTCCACTTGCCAGGCGCGGTTGCCCGGATCGCGCGCCACCAGTGCCGCGAAGCGGTGCCTGGCCTCGTCGTAGTCGCGCAATGCTTGCACGTCGCGCCCCAGCGCAAGGCCGATTGCGGCGCGGTGCTGCAGGGCGCGCACCTGGCGGTAGATCCACGCCGACGCATCTGGAAAGCGCGCGCACAGCCGCAGCACGACGTCCATCTCGCGCGCATACAGGCGCTCCGCTTCGTCCAGCTCGCCCAGCGTTTCGCGCGCCGAGGCCAGCCATGAATAACTGTCGGCCAGCTCGGCCGCCACGTCCGCCGAGTCCGGCATGCGCGCCAGTGCGCGCTGTTTCAAGGCGATGGAAGCGGCAAACTGCGGGGCCGCCAGCGCCGGATTGCCGCGCGTCTGGGCCAGCGCGCCGAGGTTGTTGTGGGCGTAGGACTGCTCGACCCACCATGCGGGATTGTCCGGTTCGGCGCGGTTGAGGTCGTTGGCGAAGTCCAGGTAGTCGCCTAGGGATTGCTCGGCGGCGTGCCAGTCGTTGCGGTCCTTGTGGATCTGCGCCTGCCAGTAGGCGTTCTCGCCCAGGTTCTTCAGTACCTGTAGATCCCGTGGAGCAAGGCTGCGCTGGCGGCTCAGGATCTTCTGGGCTTCGGCGAAGGCGTCGAGCGCCTGCTGCGACTCGCCGCGCGAACGGCTGACTTCGCCAATGATCTGCAAGCCTTTGGCGCGCAGGGTCAGCGCTGCATGGCTCAAGTCCCTGCCATCCGAGCCGCGCAGGAACTCCAGCGCCTTGCCGCTCACGCTTTCCAGCAGATCGAGCTTGCCGAGCGGGCGCAGCTTGTCGGAAAAATCGCCCAGCATGAAGTCCATCAATGCTTCCGCCGCCACCCGGCGTTGCTCGGCCGCGCGGTTGGCCAGCATGGCGCTGGCGCCCAGCACCGAGGCCAGCACGGCCAGCGCAACGATCAGGATCGTCGCCCATTTGCGGGCACGCTCGCGCTGCCGCGCGCGCCGGGCCGATGCATCGATCAGCTCGAGTTCATGCGGCGTGAGCGACCAGACACCGTCCTGCTGCAGCGACCGGGCTTCATCAAGCAGCTTGCCGCGTGGCAGCAGCAAGTCGGCCGAACGGCCCTCGTCGCACCAGCGCGCGGCATGCTGGGCCAGCCGGCCGCGCACCGCCAGCGCGCCGCGGTGGGCGGCGATCCAGTCGGTCATGCGCGGCCAGCGCCGCAGGATGGCGTCATGGGCAATGCCAAATACAGGCGTGCCGGCCAGCAGGTCGCTGACGAACAGTCGTGCCTCGATCAGCGCCATCACCGCCTGGCGCGCCGGCTCGCCGCGCAAACTGGCCCATGGCGCACGCTGGCTGCTGACGCTAAGGCCGTCGTTCGACAACACCGTCACCAGCGACATGATGTGCGGCAGGCTGGCGCGCTGGCCGTCGTCCAGTGCCAGCACCACCGCTTCGGCGCGCTGGCCGATGGCGCCTTCCAGCTCACCGAGGCGGTGAAAGGCATCGAAGCCCAGTTCGTTTTCGCCACTGCGCATCCGGTACAACTCTTCCAGGCAATATTGCAGCATGGGCAGGGCTTCGGGGCTGGCGGCAGCGCTGGCGCACAGCACTTCGTCGAGGCCGGCGCCGCTGACCGGATCGGTGCCGAAGCTGAGCCCGGCCGCAGCGGCGGGCCGCCGGATCATCTGGGCGATGTCGCGCACGCCTGGCGATTCGACGTCGACGTGCCCGCCATGGCGCTTGCATTCGGTGAGCAGGCGGTACTGGGCGATGCTGGGATAAAAATCGTTGCGGCAAGCGACCACGACCAGGGAAACCTTGCTGCGCGCAAGCTGCTCCAGCGTGTGCAGGAATGCCAGCCGCTCCGGCTCGGCGATGCGGGTGGCGTTGAACAAGGCTTCGAAGCGGTCGATGAAAATCGCGAAGCGCGCGCCCGGCCTTGCCTGGCGGGGCAGGGCCGCTTCCAGCTCGGCGATCACGCCGGCGCAGTCCGTTTCCAGGCGGGCGCCCAGTGCGACCGCGTTCTCGCCGGTAAAGGCCCAGCGGTCTTCCCATTGCAGGTCGAGCAGGGCGCCGGCCAGCGCGGTGAACAGGGTCTGGCGGCCCTGGTCGAACACGTCGAAGGTGGTGCTGGCAACGACGGCCAGGTCGGCGTCCGCCCCGGCGCGCTGCAGGGCCGGCAGCAGGCCGGCCTGTACCAGCGAGGTCTTGCCGGAGCCGCTGGGCCCCAGGATCAGCAGCAGCGACAGACCCGTGCGCACCTGCGCGCCAGCCGCCTCGACCAGCTGGCGGATGGCATCGTCGCGCCCGAAAAACACGTCGGCATGGGCTTCGTCAAAGGCGAGCAGGCCGCGAAACGGCGAACCGGCATGCCAGCGTTTGCGTTCCGGGCTAGCCGCCACGCTGAAATCGAGCGGCGCCACCGTGCGGTAGCCGCGCATGCGGATGGTTTCGATGTAGCGCGGCTTGCTGGCGCTGTCGCCGAGTGCCCGGCGCAATTGGGCGATGGTCTTGTGCAAGGGGCTGTCGCCCGAGACGGTGCTGCCCCAGCATTGGGTGAGCAGTTCGTCGCTGCTGAGCACGGACCCGCGCGCACCGCACAGGGCCACCAGCAACTCCATGGTGCGCGGCTCCATCTGGCGCTTGTCGGCCGCCGTGGCAATCGAATTCGCGCTGGGATCGACCAGCCATTCGCCGAAACGGAATGGCGCCTTCATGCGGAAGACGGGGCCGGCGTGACGGAGACAACGGCGATGCGCACTGCGGGCATGTTTTCCGATACGAAGAATGAGCAAACGTTCATCATCTTAGCACTGGGAGTGGGGTGTTATTGGTTGTTGAGCAACGACATGTAGGCGTGTGTGATACCAGATTGATACTTGTGTTACGTCAAAGCCCACTCCTACCATCGGTTCCGATCCAGGCGATGTACCGGGCGGTTTCAATCCAATAACAGTGAGGATGTGATGGCAGACAGCTTGCAAAAATGGGTGGGACGAAATCGTCCGCCGCGTGTCCAGATTACCTACGATGTCGAGATCGGCGGCGCCGTCGAAAAGAAAGAATTGCCGCTGGTAGTGGGCCTGCTGGCCGACCTGTCCGGCCAGCCCCTGGTGGCGCCGCCCAAGCTGAAAGCGCGCCGCCTGGTCGACATCGACCGCGACAACTTCAACGAAGTGATGCAGAAGATCGCCCCGCGCCTGGACCTGTCGGTGCCCGACACCATGCCCGGCAAGGACGGCAGCCTGAAGATCGAGCTGAACTTCAAGAATTTCGACGATTTCCATCCCGAGTCCATCGTCAAGCAGGTGCCGCGCCTGGCCAAGCTGCTCGAAGTGCGCCAGCAATTGCGCGACCTGCTCGGCAAGCTCGACGGTAACGACGAACTCGATGCGCTGCTGGAAAACATCGTGCAGAACTCGGAAGAATTGAAGGCGCTGCAGGGCGAGGGCGGGGCGCCGAAAGCCGACGAACCGGTTGCCGAAGGCACCGAGCCGGTCGCTTCCTGAGAACTGCTTCTTTTATCTAACTGAAAGAATAACCATGGCCAGCACTCAAGCCGTTCAGTCCGGCGCCAGCACCACCAGCGCAGACATGTCGCTGTTGGACCGCATCGTCCAAGAAGGAAAAATGGCGGTCGAGCCCTCGCAGAACGCCTACGCGCGCACGCTGCTCGGGCAATTCGCCACCCAGGTGCTCGACGAGGGCATGAAGACCTCGCCCGACAAGGGCATCGTCGCCACCATCAACGAGCGCGTCGCCCAGATCGACAAGATCCTCAGCGACCAGGTGAATGCCATCATGCACCATGATGGTTTCCAGGCGTTGGAAAGCTCCTGGCGCGGCTTGCACGATATGGTGATGGGCACCGAAACCGGCCCGCGCTTGAAATTGCGCCTGCTGAACGTGTCGAAGAAAGAGCTGCTGAAAGACCTGGAAGGCGCGGTCGATCACGACATGAGCGTGCTGTTCAAGAAAATTTACGAAGAGGAATATGGCACCCATGGTGGTAATCCGTATTCGCTGTTCATCGGTGATTATTATTTTGGGCGGCATCCGCAGGATATGGCGCTGCTCGAGCGTTTATCGAAAGTCGCCGCCGCCGCGCACGCGCCGTTTATTTCGGCGGCGGCACCGTCGCTGTTCGACATGACTTCGTTCACCGAACTGGGCGTTCCGCGCGATATGTCGAAAATCTTCGACAGCGCGGAGCTGACTTCCTGGCGCGGTTTCCGCGAATCGGAAGACTCGCGCTACGTCGCCTTGGTGTTGCCGCGTTACGCCGCGCGCCTGCCGTATGGCGCCAAGACCAATCCCGTCGAATCGTTCGCGTTCGAGGAAGACGTCGACGGCACCAACCACGACAAATACCTGTGGTCGAATTCGGCTTATCAACTGGGCCTGCGCATCACGGATTCCTTCGCCAAGCATAGCTGGACCACGGCAATCCGCGGCGTCGAAGGCGGCGGCCAGATCACCGGCATGACGGCGCATTCGTTCAAGACGGACGAGGGTGATGTGGTGTTGAAATGCCCGACCGAGGTGTCGATTACGGACCGGCGCGAGAAGGAGCTCAATGATCTGGGGTTCATTGCGGTGGTGAATGCCAAGGGGACCGATACGGCGGCGTTCTTTGGGGGGCAGTCGGTGAACAAGCCGAAGTTATATAACTTGGATGCGGCGAATGCAAATGCGGCCTTGTCGTCGCGGTTGCCGTATGTGTTGGCGGCTTCGCGGTTTGCGCATTATCTCAAGGTGATCATGCGGGACAAGATTGGCAGTTTCCAGACGCGGGCCGATGTCGAGAATTTCCTGAATAACTGGCTGAGCGGGTACGTGCTCCTCAGCGCGAATGCGACCCAGGGTGAAAAGGCGCGCTTCCCGTTGTCGGAAGGGCGAGTCGATGTCACCGAGATCGCCGGCAAGCCGGGCGCTTATTCGGCCACCGTGTTCCTCAAACCGCACTTCCAGATGGAAGAGTTGACTACCTCGATTCGCTTGGTTGCGGAGTTGCCGGCGGCTGCTGCCTGATCGACCGTTTCGTAGGTCGGTCCCATCATTTTTCGCACGGCACGCGCCACGGGCGCTGCCGCTGCACTTCACTTTAGGGAGTTTCGCATGTCGGACGTTCTCATCCTGGACCTGGGCACCACCATCAAGGGCAACTGCACGATCACCGGCTACGCAGACAAGATCATCGTCAGCTCGTTTTCGCACAATGCGTATTTGCCGATGGGAAGCGACGCGGGCAATACCGAGCGCACCATGGGGCGTGCGGTGCTGTCGGAAATGTCGTTTTCGAAATCGTCGGACCTGGCGACGACTGAGCTGTTCAAGGCATGCACCCAGGGCACCAAAATCGGCCCTGCCAAGCTCAATATCGGACGTGTCGAAAACGGTGTGTACATGAATTTCATGACCTATGAAATGGACAACGCCATGATTTCGCAGATGAGTTGCAGTGGCGGCGGCGGGGTGCCAAATGATTCGTTTTCGATCAATTTTACAAAGATCAAGGCGGACTTTACGCAGCAGAAGACGGATTCGACGGCCAAAGGCACCGGGACGTGGAACTGGAATTTGGAAACGATGAAGGCGGATTGACGACGTGGCGCTTCAGGAGGTTTGCCAATGACGCTCCATATTAATGGCCAACGAGTTGAGACGAAGAATCTCCTTGGTTTGAGTTCTAATGGAGCGCTCAACGCCGCGTGGGAACGCATGAAGCCTTCTCGGCACCGAGGCGATCTCACTACTCAGGTGAAAGCGTTGTTCTGGCTCTGGGGGCAGGACAATGTCGAGCACATTTATGACAGTTTCTCGCTCTTGTCGGAGACGCTTGAAGATATCGCCTCAGGGCGCCGTCGGAACTATTTTTTCGAGCAGGAAGGCGAGCATAGAAATATCCATACGGTTATTCATACCTCTGTAGTTCCGCAGTCGAGCATCGGGCTGAGCGAGATCGAGTTCTTCGAACAACTTGGCCACGAACGCAACGCGTGTTGGGGGGTGGAGCAATTTTCCAGTACAGACTTGGCCAACATGATGAACCATGCCGACCAGACGTTCGACGGTCTGGCGCTGCTGGCCAAAGAGGGGCTGAGGCGGCGGGCCGAGCAGGAATACCTGTTGCAGAACATGGTGAAGGGGGCGATGTTCGAGGCCGCCGAGATTGCCGATCGCTTCGGCATGGGAATCGCCGTGCGCGGCACCGGCCTGCTTGCGCACATGGGCATCGAATCGGGCAATCCAACCAAGTCGCAGGAATTCAAGAACAAGACCTCCAAGGAGGCTGACTTATGGTTGTGTAACGAGCTCAACTGGCGCGACCTGGGAGTGGTCGTCCATTATGATCCGCGTGTCGCGTGGTCGTCGGCCAACGCTGCAGCCCACGCTACCAGCAGCAAGCCTCCCATGTTTCGCCACATTGCTACCCAGGAGGACTGGCGCGTGAAGTGGGCGTTCATCAGAAGCGTCAGGCGCGGGCAGCTCAGCGCGCTCAATGGGCGAATCAACCAGATCCCCAACGAGGATGAGCTAAAGAAGAAATTCTTCGAGCGTTCGAAGGAGTACATGGAAGAGGACTACGATTACCGACGCGGACACTATGCCCCGTATACCGCACTCGAGGGTCCACACATCCGCCTGAAGATTCGTCGTAATGCGGATATGGTGGGCGATCACGATCTCTTCCTGTTCACCCAAGGCGACGAGTACGGCAGTCCGGCACCGGCAAATGTCGTGGCAGCCATTCAAACGGCGCTGCAGAGCGCGAACACATTCCAGGCCCAGCACGGCGGGATCTGGTATTGGGAGCCTACGACGGCATTCAATAAAAACATCAAAGACGTCATCATGCGAGCGCACGGGCCGGATGGTGCGGAGCCGCTCGTGTATCTCCAACCGGGCAAGCGCGTCAGTGCCGCCTATTTTATTCCGGAGGAAAATCGCCTGCGCTCGGTCTGGGACTGCATACCCGGTACGAAATGGATGGGAACTACGCACAGCGGCAGCCTGTTCTTAAATCCACCGGTTCAATAGCAAGGTCCACGCAGAGAGGGCTTTGCGTCCTCCTGGCTGGCAGGGGATCGTTCGCGAGCACTCGGCATCGACATCGATCGGCATTCCGCTTGCTCCGTGGTCACACCACGAGAAATGCACTGACCGGACCCGAATGTTAGAGCTGACCCCGGCCTATTGTTTATGTGATGTTGAACGCTATGATTTCACAGATGAGTTGCGGCGGCGGGGGTATTTCAAATGATTCGTTTTCAATTAATTTTACGAAAATTACGGCGACATATACGCAGCAGCAAAGTGATTCGACCGCCGACGGTACAACATGCGGACTTGGGATATGGGGACGATGAAGCCGGCTTGATTGATTGTAATAATTTATTGTTGCTTAATGTGGAGGCTGGGTCCGAGTGTCAGACCAGACTCCATCTATTCTTGAGGTCGTGTCCGAATGTCAGACGTAACCCTGGCGCTGACCCCGACTATTTCTTTCCGTAACCGAGTGACTCAAAAATGCCACCTAAATCGAGCATGCCAAGTGCAGGGCGACAGAGTCCATATACTGTAAACAAGAGCTATGCGATATCCGCTAAAAATTTGGTGGAAAAAACTCATTGCAAAAAAAGAATAGGTATAAGCTTTATCTATCTAATGATTCTCCAAGACCTTGTGGAGAGATTTCCAGTTCAGGTAAGGGGTGCTGAATGTGCGCTCACGACGATGGCGACTCTTCAAACTAAGAGTGGCAGTGGACCGACACAAGCCGCGCACCAGGTGATAGGAGAGCTTCAGTTGGGAGGCGTTTACTTATATAATTTACTATTTTTGAACCCTCGGGAGAGAAAAGCGCTGGTTTATTGCACTGCGGCAGTCTCAGTAATCGATCGTGCTTACAATATAGCTGATTTTAATCTCGAACAATTCGCACGTCCTGCATTCTTGCAGTTGGCTGTGCGAGTTCAAATGGGTGAGCCCATCATGGCAGGAAATTTATGGGGCAACATTATTCAGATCGTAATCGATTCGTGCGCGCCAGCGATTGAGCGTGTCAAAACACTTTTTAATAATGATTTAGCGGAAAATAGGCGCTATAATACGACGCAATTCGAGATTGCGAAAATATTGGAGGGTTACAAGTCGGCGGCATTGGAGGCGCTTGATCAACGTAATCGCGTGGAGCAATTCAGTACTAATGATTGGATTGGACTAATTCTACGAGGTGGTTTTAAATACTAAAGAGTGGTTTTAAATGGGGGCGAGAGCAAAGCCCGGTGGGAACTCAATTCAGTTCACTGGCGTTCGGAAACGGGATTGATAATTTAAATTTGTCTGTGCCTTGAAACGTTATCGGCGCTTTAAAAAATACGATCACTGCTAATGCTGAGAGTAGAGAATGCCCGCCCACGACAACCACCTGAAGCACTACCGCTATGCGGAAGCGGGTCAGGTCTGGTATCCAGACACGACCACATAATTAGCGAAGCTTCGATTGCATAGCAAAAAAAATGCCCATCCCAGAACTCCACTTCGAACACTACCGCCGCGAACTTAGCTTTCTGCGCACAGAATCCGCCAACTTCGCCGCTCGCTACCCCAAGCTCGCGCGCCGCGTGGTGCTCACCGACGCCGAGTCGGCCGATCCCCACATCCAGCACCTGATCGAATCGGTCGCCTTCCTCACCGCTGGCGTGCACCGTGAGTTGGATCGCGTGGCGCCGGCTGCGGCGTCCGCCATCCTCGACAACCTCTGTCCCAGCCTGGCCCAGCCGGTCCCGTCGATGACCGTCATGCAGATGGCGCTCGACCCGAACGAGGGCAAGGTCACCGCCGGCAGCCGGGTGGCGCGGGGAACGCTGCTGTCGACCACCGCGCTGTCGGGCATACCATGCCGCTTCCAGGTCGGCTGTAACAGCACCTTGTGGCCGCTGCATGTGTTTGATGTGGTGCGCGACGCTGCGCACAGCTTGCGCGTCGAGGTGCGTGCCGATATGGGCGTCGATATGGCGGAGCTGGAAGTGGACAGCCTTCGCCTGCATCTGGCGGGCGAGGTGTTGACGACGATGTCGTTGCACGAGTTGTTGTTAACCAGCCTCGAATACGTGGATGTGATCGGGGAGGGCAGCGCCCATTGTCTGCGTGCGGACTGCGTGCAAGAAGCGGGATTCGATGAACACCAGCTGGTGCTGGCAAGCCCGGCCCACGCGCATCCGGTCTACAGCCTGCTGCAGGAATACTTCGCCTTTCCCCGCAAATTCCAGTTTTTTGACTTGAACGGCCTGCGCGGCAAGTTAGGCAGGGGCGGCGGTTTCAGCCTGCGCTTCGTGTTCAGCCACGGCGCCAGCGCCCTCGAATTGCTGCGGCCGGAGCACGTGCGCCTGAACTGCGTCCCCGCGGTTAATCTGTTCCCCGTCACTAGCGAGCCGATCGCCTACGACCAGCATCACTATGAATACCTGCTGGTCCCGAACCACAAGCGCGATGCGACCACCGAGGTGCATTCCGTCGTGGCGGTGACCTTGTCCGATCCAGGAAGCAGAGGGAGCGAAGTCATCCCCAGCGCCTTCGCCGATACCGGCAGCGACAACGACACCGATGGCATACGCGCCAACGCGCCGCTGTCCTGGACCATGCGCCGCAGCGCCAGCCTGCGGCCCGGTATCGTCGGCAGCGACGTCCACCTCGGATTCGTCGATCGCCGCGACGTACGCGCGCAAAAGACGGCGCCAGTCATCTACGCCAGCCTGCTGTGCACCAACCGCCAGCTGGCCAGCCAGGTCATGCCGAACACGCGCTTCTATGGCGAGGGCATGCCGGCATCCACCGACATCCGTGCCCTCTACCAACCGACCGAGCAGCGCCCGCCTACGATGGACAGCGAAGCGCTATGGGCCCTGGTCTCGCTGCTGCGCCTGAATCACCGCTCGCTGGTCGACGGCAGCACGGGCGCCGCCACCTTGCGCGAGATGCTCGGTTTGTTCGCCAGCGACAGCGCACGCGACGCCAAGCAGATCAGCGGCATCAAGCGGCTTACTGCCAGCCCGGGCACGGCGCGCATGCCGGGCGCCGCGGGCGCGGGCAGCTGGCTCGGCCATTGCCGCGGCACCGACATCGTCATCGAATTCGATACCGACTGCTTCGCCGGCTCCTCCGCCCTGATGCTGGCAGGCGTGCTGGCGCGCTTCTTTGCGCTGTACACGACCGCCAATTCCTTCGTGCGCCTGACGGTGCGGCGCGGCGAAGAAGACTGGATGACCTGGCCGCCGATGGCGGGACGGCAGGCGCTGTTGTGAGATGCGGCTGATACGCCGCTGATACTTGTGTTACGCGACGCGCGCCTCCTACCATCGTTTCCGATCGCGCCGAAGTCTGTCCGGCGCCCACGACCTGTCCAACGTTCCATGCACCCACAGCATACGAGCATGCCGCTTCCCCTGTTCGACCGCTTCGGCGGTCCGCTGTCCGACTCCAGCGAGGCGCTGTCGCCCATGGAGGCGCTGCAGCTGTCGCTGCGCCTCGATCTGACGCGGCTGTTCAATGTGCGCAACCGCATGACCGTCGACCAGTTCCTGAACGGCGCGCCAACCTCGCTCGACTACGGCTTGCCCGACACCCTGCACCTGTCGGCGCAATCGGCCACCGACCTGCAGCGCTGGCAGCAGGTGATCGTGCGCGCCATCGCCCTCTACGAGCCGCGCCTGAAGGGAGTCACCGTCAAGGTCGCGCCCTCGGCCGACTGGCCAACCCTGGCCTGGGTGGAGATCACGGCAAGCGCAGTCCTCGGCAGCGAACGCATGCAGTTCCACTTCGAAGCGGGACTCGCCAACCGCGCCGCGCCGTGGAGGCGGGATGCCTGACCTGATCGACGAACTGCTGCGCGCGCCCCAGCGCTTCAATTTGTTCCAGGCCATCAGCCTGCTGGAACGCGCCGCACCCGAACGTGCACCGGTCGGCACGGGCGTCGGCATGGACGAAGCGGTGCGCCTGGCCGCCCATGTCGACATGGCCTTCGCGCCCAGCGACATCGCCAGCCTGAAAGAGAACAAGGAACCAGGACCACAATGGGTATTGCGCACGCCGGCCCTGAGCCTGGCCGGCGCCAATGGTCCACTGGCGGCGCCGTTCACCGAACTGCTGCTGGAACGCCGCGCCCAGCGCGACCTGGCCGGCCTCGATTTCCTCGACATCTTCAACGGGCGCCTGCTGGCCTTTCGCCACCGCGCGCGCGCCAAAATGCACCTGGCGCTGCAGCCGGCCGGCGCCAATCCGCTGCTGACGGTGATGGATCAGCTGTCGGGCCTGGACCGCAGTGCCGGCGCACGCGGCCCAAACGGCGAGGCAGCCTGGCTGCGTCACGCGGGCTTGCAGAACGCCGCCCCGCGTTCGCTGGCCAGCCTGTTGACCCTCCTGCGCGACCGCCTCGGCGTGTACTTCACCGGCGAGCAGTTCATCGGCGGCTGGTACGCGCTGGCGCCGACCGAACGCGCGCAGCTCTCCAGCATCCACACACGCCGTTCCGGCAGGCGTACGGCAGGTCCTGGCGTCAGCCTCGGTCAGCGCGCCTGGGACCAGGCAGCCGGCATCGCCTTGCGTACGCCTGCGCTGAACCGCGCCCAGTTCGCGGCCTTGCTGCCGGGCGGCGAGCGCTTCGGCCTGCTCGGCTGGCTGGTGGCGCGCCATCTGCAAGCCGATTTCACGGTCACCCTGACCCTGGCCTTGAACGAAGCGCCCGTCAGCCGGCTTGGCGCCACGTCGCCGATGGCCCCGCGGCTCGGGCGCAGCGCCTGGCTGTCCAGCCGCGCCGGTGCGGCCGACAACTACCGGCATGCCCGCTTCGCACTGGCAGCCCCCTCCACCCAAGACACTTGAGCCCCATGGACATCGACATCCGCACCTTGCTGGGCCGCCTGAACCCCGAGTGCAAGCGCGCCATGGGCGTGGCGGCCGAACTGTGCGTGGCGCAGACCCATTTCAACGTAGAGGTCGAGCACTTCCTGGTCGCTCTGCTCGACGCCGGCGCGCCCGACCTGCTGCTGCTACTCAAGCAGTTCGACGTCGATCCGGCGGCGGTGCGCACCCAGGCCCAGGCTTGCCTGGACGGTTTCAAGCGCGGTAACGGCCGCACGCCGGCCATGTCGCCGAACGTCAAGGCGCTGTTCCAGGAAGCCTGGATCAGCAGTTCCATGCTGCTGGGGAGCCAGCAAATCCGCTCAGGCACGGTGCTGCTGGCGCTGCTGGAGCACGACGGCCTGCGCGGCATGCTGATCGAAGCGGCGCCGGCCTTGCTGGCGATTCCCCGTGAACGCCTGAAGACGGCGCTGCCATCCTTGCTGGCCGCCTCGAATGAAGATGCCGGGGCGGCGAATGTCCCTGCGGATGCGCCGAAAATGGCCGGCACGGTGGGCGCAACGCCATCGCTCGACCTCTACACCGTCGACATGACCGCGCAAGCCAGAGCCGGCAAGATCGACCCGGTGCGCGGCCGCAACGCAGAAATCCGCCAGGTCATCGACATTCTGCTGCGCCGCCGCCAGAACAATCCCATCCTCACCGGCGAAGCCGGCGTCGGCAAGACCGCCGTGGTCGAAGGTTTTGCGCTGCGCATCGCCGAGGGCAAGGTGCCGGCGGTGCTGGCCGACGTGCGGGTCTGCTCGCTCGACCTGGCCCTGCTGCAGGCCGGCGCCGGCGTGCGCGGCGAATTCGAGCAGCGCTTGAAATCGGTGATCGCCGAGGTGCGCGCCGCCGCCACGCCGGTGATCCTCTTCATCGACGAGGCGCACCAGCTGATCGGCGCCGGCGGTAGCGAAGGGCAGGGCGACGCCGCGAATCTGCTGAAACCCGCGCTGGCGCGGGGAGAACTGCGCACCATCGCCGCCACCACCTGGGCCGAATACAAGAAGCACGTCGAACGCGACCCGGCACTGGCGCGGCGCTTCCAGGTGGTGAAAGTCGAGGAACCGTCGCCGGAGGCAGCCATCGGCATGCTGCGCGGGATGGTGGCCACGCTGGAACGCCACCATGGGGTCGAAATCCTGGATGCGGCCGTGGTCGACGCCGTGCGCCTGTCGCAGCGCTACATCGCCGGCCGCCAGCTTCCCGACAAGGCCATCAGCGTGCTCGACACCGCCTGCGCGCGCGTGGCCATCGCGCTGGCCGGCACCCCGCCGCAACTCGAAGCGCTGGAACACGACATCGTGCTGGCGACCGAAAACCTGCGCCTGCTGCGCGGGCAACTGGCGCGCGGCGAGGGCGACGGCAAGGACGCCGAACGCCAGGCGAAAGAGCTGGCCCGCCTGACGGAGAAGCAGGCGGCGCTGGCCGCCAAGGTGGCCGAGGAACGGCGCGCCGTCGAAGAGATCTTGACCCTGCGGCGCCAGATCGCGGCCCAAGTGGACAGCGATAGCGCGGACGACACCACGCAGGCAAACGCCGCCCAGCTGCAGCGCCTGACCAAAGGCCTGGAAACCATCCAGGACGACGAGGCGCTGGTGCCGGTCTGCGTCGATTCCGCCATGGTCGCCGGCGTCATCTCCGGCTGGACCGGTATCCCGGTCGGCAAGATGCTGGCCGACGAGGTGCACACCGTGCTGCAGCTGCACGAGCGCCTGTGCGAGCGGGTGGTGGGGCAGGATCAGGCGCTGGACGCCATCGCGCGCCGCGTGCGCACCTTCCGCGCGGAGCTGGACGATCCGGGCAAGCCGGTGGGCGTGTTCATGCTGGTCGGCCCCAGCGGCGTCGGCAAGACCGAGACGGCCTACGCGCTGGCCGACATGCTGTATGGCGGCGAGCGCAACATGATCACCATTAACATGTCGGAGTTCCAGGAAGCGCACACCATCTCCAGCCTGAAAGGCGCGCCGCCCGGTTACGTCGGCTATGGCAAGGGCGGGGTGCTGACCGAGGCGGTGCGGCGCCGGCCCTACAGCGTGGTGCTGCTCGACGAAATGGAAAAGGCGCATCCGGACGTGCTGGAGCTGTTTTTCCAGGTGTTCGACAAGGGCACCATGGAAGACGGCGAGGGCGTGACGATCGACTTCAAGCACACGCTGATCCTGCTGACCTCGAACGCGGCGCAGGACGTCATCACCGCGGCCTGCGCAACTGCCCATGGCGCGCCGCCCGACCACGCGGCCCTGGTCGAACAGCTGCGGCCTGCGCTGCTGCGCCAGTTCAGCCCCGCCTTCCTGGGCCGCGTGGTGCTGGTGCCGTATTACCCGCTGCAGGATGCCGAGATCAACGTCATCGTCGACATGAAGCTGGCCCGGCTGGCCGAACGCTTCGCCGCCAACCACCATGCGCGCTTCAGCTGGGACGACGCCGTCACCGCCGCCATCACGGCGCGCTGCACGGAAGTAGACAGCGGCGCCCGCAACATCGATTTCATTCTCACGCAGACGGTGCTGCCGCAGCTGTCGACCCAGGTGCTGGAGCGGATCGCCACGGCCTCGCCGTTTTCGGCGGTGCACATGACGGTGGCAGGACGCGATTTTCACTACGCCTTCCGCGACAGCCTGCGGGGGGCGGCGTGAAAGACGGCTTCAAGCAGGGCGGCCTGCTGCGCGTCGGCTCGGCGCTGGGCGAGGATGCGCTGCTGCTCGACAGCATGGAGGGCAGCGAGGGTATCTCCGAGCTGTTCAGCTTCACCTTGCACATGCGCTCGGCCAGCACGGGCCTCGATGCGGCAAGCGTGGTTGGTAAACCAATGACGGCCACGATCGCCGGCAAGCGCCAGGTAAGCGGTATCGTCACCCGCTTCGTGCAAAGCGGCCAGGACCAGGACTTCGCCCTGTACGAGGCGGAGCTGGCGCCCATGCTGTGGCTGCTGACCCTGTCGCGCGACCGCAAGATCTATCCGAACCAGGGCGTCGATGCGACCATCAAGGCGGTGCTCTCCAGCTTTGGCGTTGTGTTCGAATCGAAGCTCGCGGCCAGCTATCCCAGCGTGGACTACCGCGTGCAGTACGACGAAACCGCCTTTGACTTCATCTCGCGCCTGATGGAAGGCGCCGGCATCTTCTACTTCTTTACCTTTGCCGACGGCGCCCACACCATGGTGCTGGCCGATGCGGTCAGCCAGCTGCTTGACTGCGCGGGTGGCGACAAGGTGCGCTTCTGGCCCGCCACCGGCATGCAGCAGCCGACCGACGCGGTCACGCGCTTCGCCCACGAGCACCGCATCGTGCTGCAGCAGGCCACCGTCGACGACTACGATTTCGTCACGCCCGACACCGCCCTGGAAGGCAGCCATGCGGCCGCCGGCGGCAGCGGCGCGGTCTACGAATTCGCCACCGGCCACGCGAGCGCTGCCGACGCCCGCGTGCTGGCGCAGCGGCGTGTGGAAGCGGGCCAGGTGGCGGCCCAGGTGCTGCGCGGCGACAGCCACTGCTACCCGTTCAGTGCCGGTACGCGCTTCACGCTGTCCGGCCATTTTATCGCGGCGCTGAACGCCGCCTTCATCCTGCGCCGCGTGCGGCACAGCGTGCGCGGCGACGCGTACAGCAACAGCTTCGAAGCTTTTCCGGCCAGCGTGCCGTTCCGGCCGCCATTCACGACGCCGCGCCCGCGCGTGGTCGGCTGCGAAACGGCGCGCGTGGTGGGGCCGGCCGGCGAGGAAATCTGGACCGACAAGCATGGCCGGGTCAAGGTGCATTTTCCTTGGGACCGCGATGCCGTCGATGACAAGCGCGCGCCGTGGATCCGCGTGGCGCAGGCGGCCGCCGGCAAGGGCGTGGGCGCCTGGTTCCTGCCGCGGATTGGGCACGAGGTGGTGATCAGCTACATCCAGGGCGACCCGGACCGGCCGCTGGTCACGGGCAGCGTCTACAACGGCAACAACCTCCCGCCGGCGACCCTGCCCGCCAACCAGACCCAGTCGATCATCCGCACCCTGTCCTCGAAAGCGGGCAGCGCCGGCAACGAGCTGCGCTTCGAGGACAAGAAGGACAGCGAGGAGCTGTACCTGCACGCGCAGAAGGACATGCTGGTCGAGGTCGAGGATGGCCTGACGACCACCGTGAAAAAGGGCGCGCAGATTCATACGCTGGAAGAGGGCGACCGCAGCGTCGAACTCAAGAAGGGCAACGAGACCCACAAGGTGGCGGGCACCCGCGCCGTGAGCGTCACCGGCGCCGAGACCCACGCCAACGAGGCCGCCTTTACCCACACCGTCAAGGGCAACTACGCACTCACCATCGACGGCGACTTCACGATCCTGGTGAAGGGCGCCATCAAGCTGAGCGGCGACGCCGCCATGACGCTCAAGGCCGGCGCCGATTTGGTGTGCGACGCCGGGGCCGATTTGGTCGGCAAGGCCGGCAAGGCGCTGACCCACAAGGCGGGCATGAAGATCGACAACCAGGCGCCCATCATCAACAGCAAGGCCGACGCCACCCAGACGGTGGAGGCGGGCGCCATGTTGACGCTCAAGGGCGCGACGGCGAAGGTGAACTGATGGACGCCGAACTCGCTGATCCCATCACCATCGAACCGGTCACTGCGGAGCCGATCATCATCGAAGAGCGCGCCGCCGACGGCAGCCTGCTCCTGCGCAGCAGCATGGCCGGCGGCCTGCTGCATGGGCCGCTGGAGCAGTTCGGCGCCGGCGGGCGGCCCGTCATGACGGCGCATTTCGAAGCGGGCAAGCTGCATGGCGCCATGGCGGTGTATGGCGAGGATGGGGTACTGGTCCAGCGCAGCCATTACCGGCGCGGACTGCCGCACGGCCTGATCGAGACCTTCGTGCACGGGCGCCGGGTAGCGGCGCAGACGATGTCGGACGGTGTCGCCAGCGGGCCATCGCTGTCGTTCGACGAAGCGGGCCAGATGACGGCGCGCCTGCAGCTGCTGGCTGGCCAGCTGGAAGGCGAGGCGCAGTTCTTCCACGAAGGCCGCAAGGTGCGCAGCGCCCGCTACCGCGCCGGCCTGCTGGAGGGCGAGTCGGCCGATTTCGACGCCGACGGCCAGGTGGTGCAGCGCTGCGCCTACCGCGCCAACCTGCTGCACGGCGCGGTGCGGCGCTATTGGTCGGACGGCGCCTTGATGGAAGAAGTGTTTTATCACGATGGCGTGCCCCTGGGGCCGCCGGCCCGCTTCGACCAGCAAGGCAAGCGGCTGGGAACGACGGAAGCTGCGCCGGCCCTGATCGAGCGCCTGAAGCGCATGGTGCGGGGGGACTGATGGGCAAACTGGTATGCGCGGGCGCGATGCTCAGCTGTTCCTTTGGCGCGGCGCCGGGCGCGCTGGCGGTGCTGCCGCTGAACGCCGTGCAGACCGGCGCCGCCGACGCCACCATCATGGACAGCAAGCCGCTGGTCAACATCGCCTCCTTCGCCATGTGCACCTCGCTGGGCAACCCGGCAGTGGCGGCGGCCACGGCGGCGGCGATGGGCGTGCTGGTGCCGATGCCCTGTGTGCCGATGACGAGCGCGCCGTGGGCGCCGGGCGCGCCGACTGTCCTGATCGGGAACGTCGCCGCGCTGACCGATGCCTCCAAGTTGATGTGCAACGCCGGCGGCGTCATCGAGATCACCGTGCCCGGGCAAGCCACGGTGATGCTGCCATGAAGCCTACCTTGAATGGACGACCATGACGGATACCGTTTTCACCCTAACGACGCGGCTGATGGTGGTCGGCTTGATCGCCTTCATTTCCCTGCTGGTGCTGCTGTTCGCACTGGGTTACGTGCTCGGCCTCGAAGGAGCGGCGCCATGCGCGCGCTGAGCTGCCTGCTGCGCGCGGCGGCGCTGGCGGCGGCCTGCCTGCTGGCCGGCTGCGGCATGTTCGGCGGCCCGAAGGCGGTCAAGCCGGACTGGAACAAGCTGCACATCGTCGCCGCGCCGGACGCCAACAACAACAGTTCGCTGGCGATCGACCTGGTCCTGATCACCGATCGCGCCCTGGTCGACGGCGTCTCGGCCTTGACCGCGGCCCAGTATTTCGCCGCCCGCGACGACATGCGGCGCAGCCAGCCGGACGCGCTGGTGGTGCGCTCGCTGGAACTGACGCCGGGCCAGTCGTTCGAGGTCGACCCGAAGCCGTTCCGCGCCAAAAAGGGGTGGGCGGCGCTGGTGTTCGCGAATTACGGCACGCCCGGCGCGCACCGCTTTCGCCTGCAGCTCGACAGCAGCGGCTACCTGTTGCAGCTGAATGCACAGGATGCGCTGCTCACCGACACCCAGACGGGCGCCGCCCACTAAAAAACGCAGCAAGAGGATTTATTCATGGCCGAGGCACAGATGTTCGACCGCATACAGTGGCATGAAGGCATGCTGCTCGCGCCCCAGCATTTTCAGCAGGAGAGCGCGCGCGTCGACGCCCTGGTGGCATGGCAGGCGCTGGCCGGCCGGCCGGCGGCCTGGGGCATCCGCCGCCTGGCGATCGACGAGGCCTTGCTGGGCGGCGCGCGCCTGCGCATCCTGCTGCTGGAAGCGGTGATGCCGAACGGGATGGCGCTGCGCTTCGATGCCGCCAGCGCCGGGGATGTCACGCTCGAACTCGACCTGGCGCCGCATGCCGCCGCCATGGCGCAGGGCGAGGTGCCGGTCTACCTCGTCATCGGCACCACGCGCTCGCTGCGCCTGCCCGGGCAGCCGGCCATGTTCCGGCCGGTCGAGGGTGGCCTGGTCGAGGACGAGGTGTCGGAGGCGCTGGCCGAGGAGGTGCCACGCATGGCGGCCAACCTGGCGCTGAGCGCCGGCAAGCTGCCGGGTTCCGCTTATGTGACCATGCAGCTGATGACGCTGCGCCAGGAAAACCAGATCGTGCGCCGCGGCGCCTTCTGGCCGGCGCAACTCGAGGTGCCGGCGGCGTCGGCCATCGCCCAGCGCGCCCGTGCACTGGCTGTCCTGATGCGCAGCAAGGCGGTTTTCCTGGGCAAGCAAAGCATGAGCCAGTCGTCGCGCCTGGAAGAGCGCGTGGCCCTGCTCGAGCAGCGCGCGCGGCTGGCGCAGCTGACGCTCAACCTGCCGCTGCTGGAAGCGACGCTGGACTCCGCGCCGATCCAGCCGCTGGCGCTGTACCTGGCGCTGTGCGCGCAACTGGGGCCGCTGGCGGCGCTGCGGCCGGGCGCGGTGCCGCTGGCGCCGCCGGCCTACCTGCACGCGGACAGCCATGCCGCTTTCGAGACCGTGCTTGACCACCTGCATGGCCTGGCCGCCGAAGTGAGCCAGGAGTGGACCAGCATCGCCTTCGATTTCGACGGCGAGGCATTCACGCTGGCCTGGCGTCCCGAATGGATGGGCGCGCGGCTGGTGCTGGGGCTGCGCGGCCAGGACGAACCGGCACTGCGCCAGTGGATGGAGGGCGCCACCATCGGGTCGCGCACGGTGTCGGCCTCGCTGCGCGACCGCCGCGTGCCGGGCGCGGTGCGCCAGCGCATCGACGGCGCGCCGGAACTGGGCCTGCGCGAGGGAAGCAGCGGCGGCGCGACGCTGTTCGGGGTCACGGTCGACGCGCACGCCATCGTCGCCGGCCAGGACCTGGTGATCGGCAACGACAACAGCGCCCAGCGCGCCCTGCGGCCGCAGGAAATCGTCGTCTACATCAAGGGCGGGGCCGATGAACACTGACATCGAACGCAGTGGCGACGACCCTGCGTCGAACGGGTTTCGCGCCTTCGTGAAGGTGCTGATGGGCGCGCGCGCGGCGGCGATGGCGCTGAACGAGGCCGAAGCGCAGGCCGGCGCCGCTGCCCTGAGCGCGCAATTGTGCCAGCTGATAGAACTGCAAAGCCTGGAAGCGGGGCGCCTGGCCGGCAAGGCCAATGTCGACCTGGAGCTGCGCGCGCGCTTCCTGAAGGCGGCGCTGGCCGACGAAATGATGCTGCGCAGCGACTGGCCCGGCCGCGCCCACTGGCGCCACGTGCTGGTCGAGGCAACCCTGTTTCGCAGCGCGCATGCGGGCCAGCAGGTGTTCGCCGACATCGACCAGCTGTTGACCGAACGCGATCCGGCGCGCCGCCCGCTGGCGCGCCTCTACCTGTACCTGCTGGCGCTGGGCTTCCAGGGCCGCTACCGGGGCAGCGGGCAGCTCGATGCACTGGCCGGCTACCGCCGCGCGCTGTTCCAGTTCGCCTGGCAGCGCGCGCCCGGCATGGGCGCCGACGCCGTGCTGAGCGAGCAGCCCTACGCCAGCACGCTGCGCTTCGACGGCAGCAAGCGCCTGGCGCGCAGCCGCCGCGGCGTGCTCACCTGGTTGGCGCTCATGCTGGCCGTGCTGCTGCTGTCGCAGGCGCTGTGGCTATGGCTGTCGGCGCCGGTGGACGCGGCGCTTGCCGGCGGTGCCGCCGGTGACACCGCCACGGCCGTTGCGGCGGAGGCGCGATGAGCTCCCCGTCGACCTTCCTCGGCGCGCATCTCGGCATCCTCCTGTTGTCGCTGGCGGCGCTGATCATGCTGGCCTTGCTGGCGCTGGTATTCCTTGCCGCCCGCCGCGACGGCGCCGGGGGTGGGACGGCACCAGGCAAAGCCTCGCGCCTGCTGGGCGCGGCCGCGGTGCGCCGCTCCTTCCGCAAGGCCCGCAAGCTCATCGAAGGCAATCTCGCAAGCCGCGACGAGCGCTACAATTTGTCGTGGACCGTGCTGCTGAATGAAGCTGCCGGCGCGCCGCTGCCGCTGCCGGCAAGCGGCCTGCAAAGCGCGCTCAGCGAGGAGGCAGGCATGCGCGCCGCCGCCCAGGGCCTGGACTGGCAGTTCTTCGACCACGGCGTGGTGATCCAGCTGCGCTCCGATTACCTGGGCGACGCCGATGTGGACGGCGTGTGGGACGACCTGATCGGCCACTGCCGCAACTATCGTCCGCAGCGCCCCCTCGACTGCGTCGTGCTGGCGATTCCGGCGGCCCAGCTGCTCGACGCCGGTCCGGAGGGCCAGCTGCGGCTGCTGGCGCGCGCCAAGTCGCTGCACCGGCGCCTGTGGCTGGCGCAAAACCGGCTGGCGCTGCGCTTTCCGGTCCACATCGTCGTGAGCGAGTGCGAAACCATTCCCGGCTTCGCCAGTTTCGCCGCGGCCCTGCCGGACGCCACCCAGCGCTCGATCCTGGGCTGGGCTTCGCCTTACGAGCTGGTGGCGCCGTACCGGCCCCAGTGGATCGACAGCGCCATCGACCAGGTGGGCGCGGCGATCGCCGACAGTTGCGCCGAACTGTGCGCACTCGAGAGCGGCGACAGCGACAGCAGCGCCTACTTTTTGCTGGCAAACGAAATCGAGGGCCTGCGCCCCGGCTTAACCCTGTTCTGCGACGAGTTGATGCGCCCGAGCGCCTATCACGAGTCCTTCCTGCTGCGCGGCGTGTACCTGACGGGCGATTGCGGCGATGCGGCGCTGCTGCCGGCCGCCGGCGGCGCCGTTGCCGCGGCCGGCCAGGAACAGGCCGCTGTCGCACCCGGGTCGCGGCACGCGATGCCGGCGTTCCTGCGCGATATCTTCGAGCGCAAGATCTTTGCCGAGGTGGGGCTGGTGCGTGCTTCCGCGCAGCGCATGCGCCGGCCCGCGCTGAAACAGGCCGGCTGGGGCTTGCTGTATCTCGTTCCGCTGCTGTGGGTGGCGTTCCTGGTGGGCGACACGGTCAGGCTCCAGCGCCAGGGAGAGCGGCTGCTCACGCTGCTGCAAAGCGGCGACGGCGCGGGCGGCGGGACACGCGAGACGGCGATCCAGGCGCTGGAGCATTTCGCGGGCCTGGGCGGTGCGCGCTTCGGCTCGGACTTCATGCCCGGATCCTGGCTGCCGTCCGAGACGCTCCAGGAGCGCATCGACACGCGTCTGGAAAAGCAGTTTGCGAGCGCCGCTGCGCCGGCATTGCACCATGCGGCCTTGTCGAAGCTGGCCGCGCTCACCGGTACCATGCATGCCAAGGGCGGCGGCGGCGAATCGCAGTTGATCGATCCGGCCAGCTGCACGCCGGCAGCATCCACGGCAAGCCTTCCTTCGCATACGCTCAATCCGGCCATGCTGCCCGAATTCACCGCCCTGGGCGACTACCTGGACCGGCTCCTTCCGCTTGCGCAAGCGATCGATTCGGTCGCACGGCTCGAGCAGGGCGCCGCCGGTCCAGGCACCAGTCCAGGCACCGATGTGCCGGCGGCCCAGGGCGACGATCTGGCACGGGCGGTCAAGCTGCTGCTGGACCATCGCATGGCGGACCGGCCAGACCGGACCGGTGCGCTCGACCGGACGGCGGCACTGTACCGCCAGGCCGCGGCCAGCAGGGCCGGCCAGCGTACCCCGATGCCGCCGCGCGAGCTGCTGCAACAGGCGGCGCGCTGCGCCCTGCGGCAGCTGGGCGGCGAGCTGCATGGCCGCCTGTTCGACCGCAATCCTTTGCTGGAGACGCAGCGGCAGATCGGCGCCAGCCTCGCCGGCCTGCAGGGCGGGGCGCATGCCGGCGCCGGCCTCGATGGCCAGTTGGCGCTCTGGCGCACCCTGCGCGGCGCGCTCGACGCGCAACAGGAGCTGCTGGCACCCGGCCAGGGCGAATGGATGGCGCAGCGCCCCATACGGCTGGGCGAGGCGTACACGAACCTGCTCAAGCGGATCGGTGAAAATCCCTTGCTGGGTACGGCAGCGCGCGACGATCTCGACGCGCTCACCGCGCGCAATCAGGCGCGCTTCGCGCAGGCATGGGCGGCCGAGATGGGCGCCGGCGGCCAGGCCGATGGCGCACCCCCGCTGGCCTGGTCGGCTGAAGCGAAGTCTTGGACGGCGACGCCCGAGCGCAAGGCCTTGCGCAGCGCCGTCGCGACGCTGCTGTCGCAGCCCTATGTCAGGCCGGGTGCGCCGGTGTCCTATCCCGTGCTGGCGCCCGGGACGGCGATCGCCTGGGACAAGGGACAGCTCGAACTGGTGGCCAGCCTGGTCGAATCGCGCAAGGCCTTCCGCGCCGGTCCCTTGATCGACTTGCCTGCGAACCTGCAGCAGCCGGCCGGCGCACTGGTCGACCTGGCGCTGCTGTCGGCCGCGCATGCCGCGCTGGCGCAGGGCATGCGGGTGGTCGATGCCGAATTGCCGGGCAAGGCGACCGACGCCGACCGCCTGCGGGTGCTGGAACTGCGCGCCTGGATGGAGGGTATCGGCGCGCGCAGCACATTGACGCCGCTCGGCGACGCCATGACGACCGACGCCGTCACCCGCCTGCAACGGCTGGATCTGTTGTTGGGGGCGGCGCAGTTGTACGTGCCGCGCGACCCTGGCTTCGACAACTGGACCGGCAAGGCGGGGCCATTGCTCGACGCGTTTGGCGGCGGCGCCGGCAGCGGCGTACTGGCCTATGTCGAGCAGCAGAAGGAGTTCATCGACACCATCGCGCGCCAGGGCGACGCTGTGCTGCAGTTCCTGGTCAGCGCCGGCATCGAGACGCCACTGGTGAACCGCTGGCAGCGCCAGGCTGCCGACCTGCAGCTCTACAACCGCAAGAGCCCCCTCAGTTCGCGCCTGGCGCTGGAAAACTTCATCGTCGAGGACAGTGCCGGCATCGACGCCGCCAATTGCGCAGACAAGCTGGCCGTGCGCACGGCAAGCCTGGGCAGCGATATCTACGCAGCCCAACTGCACAACCTGAAAACCGCCTTGCTGGCGCGCTGCCGTGCGCTGGCGGGCGCGGAGAGCGAAAGCCGCTGGGAGAAATTCGCGCTCGCCTACAACAGCAGTCTGGGCAGGCGGGCGCCGTTCGTCGCTGCCGGCACGCGCACCGTGTTCGACGCCATGCCGGCCGAACGCGATGCGGTGGCGGCGGCGCTGCGCCATTATGACCTGGCGCACGCCGCCAGCGCCCAGGCGGGGCGCGACCGTGGCCAGCCCGGCCCGCGCGCCGAGGTCAAGGCCGCCGACCAGGAATTCGCCCGCGTGCGCGACCTGCTGGCGCCGCTGTTCCCGGCCGACGACAGCCAGCCGGCGGGGCTCGACCTGGCGATCGATTTCCGCGTCAACCGCTCCGACGAGCAGCGCGCCAACGCCATCATCGACTGGAGCCTGTCCGTCGGGCCGGCGACCCTGCGCCAGGGCGAGCCCGCGCGCGCGCTGCGCTGGGAGCCGGGCATGCCGGTGGTGCTGGGCCTGCGGCTGGCGCGCGACGGCTTGCTGGCGCCGGATGCGGGCGCCGCCGCCAAACGCCCGGACATGACGGTGGTGGAGCGCACGGTGACCTTCCGCTTCGACGATCCATGGGCGCTGTTCACCTTCGTGCACACCTTCCGCACGCCCGACCCTGCCGGCGACGACGGCCGCGCGCCCTTGCTGCGGGTCGCCTTCCCCGTGGTAGCAGCCGGCACCGCGGTGCCGCCCGCGCCGCCGGCGGCGGTGCAGGTGTTCCTGCGCGCCCGGGTACGCGCGCCCGGCAAGCAAACCATCCTGGCCTGGCCGGCAGCCTTTCCTGAGCAGCTGCCGCTGTGGCATCCACCTGTGAAAAAACCCATATGAACCGCATCGCCGAACCGATCGACATCCTGGACCATGCCGGCGTGGCGCGCCTGCTGGCGCCGCTCTCGGACGATACGCCCTGCGGCCCGCCGGCGCGCTACGACCCCGTGTTCACGGAAATCCGCCTGCTGCGCGAAGAGGACGATCCGCAGCTGCCGATGGGGCAGTGGGAGCGGCCCCTGAAGCGCGCCGACTGGCCGGCCATCGAGGCGAAGTGCGTCGAGATGCTGGCCGTGCGCTCGAAGGACCTGCAGATTGCCGCCTGGCTGGTGGAGGCGTGGATGCGCCAGCATGGCTTCGATGGGCTGCGCCAGGGCTTGCGCATGCTCGACGCCCTGTTGCGCGCCTATTGGGACGAGCTGCATCCGCGCATCGAGACCGCCGACGCGGCGCAAGGCGATGACGATCCCGACGTCGACGCCCGCCTGGCGCCGCTCGAGTGGCTCAATGAGTCGCTCGGCGCCAGCCTGCGCGTGCACACCGTGCTGGTCAGCGTCGACGCCGGCAAGCCGACGCCGGTCACGCTGGCCGACTGGGAACGCATGACCATCCGCGAGATGGCGCCGGAACTGCCCGCCGGCCGCAACGCGGCGCCGGCGGACGTGGGCCTGACGCGCGCCGATGTCGTCGACGGCGTTGTCCACTTGCAGGCGGAGCTGTTATGGACGGAGACCGCGGTCGAGGATTGCCAGGCTGCGCTGGGCGCCATCGCCGCGTTCTTGCGCGAGCGGCTGGCAGCGCTGGCGCCCAACCTGGGCAAGCTGGCCGCCATCCTCGAGTCCGCGCAGCGGGTGCTGGCGCAGCTGCATGACGGCGCGACGCGGGCGCTGCCGGAGGATGAACCGCTGTGCGTGGCCGCGCCGATCTGCGAGGACGATGCGTATGCAACCGAGGCGTTGCTTGATGCCGACCGGCGCGATGCTGGTGACCGCCGCGGCACGGGCGGCCCGCTCTGGCGCAACCGCAAGGAGGCCTACGCGACGCTGGCCATGCTGGCCGATTACCTGGCCGAAGTAGAGCCACACAGCCCGACCCCGTTCCTGATCCAGCGCGCCGTCAACTGGGGCCGCATGTCACTGCCCGAGGTTATCGCAGAAATCATTCGCGAAGAAGGCGACATCAACCGCTTGTTCAACGTGTTGGGTGTTCAGAAGTGAACGAGGAATCCAGGGTGCTGGACAGGACTGGTTTACCCGGGAAAGTAAAAGTGCATAAACGCTCTTTTTACATTTCCCGTCGGAAAACCTTACATCATTTGGCGCAGTCCGATTCGGGAAATTAAAAAGTGTTTCAAATCAAGAGCTTGACTTTCTGGAACGATTATTGCTCTCTAAATGGTATCCACAACTAGGTAAATCATAATGAATATTTTTTATAAAGCATTGGCTGTCTCGTTCGGCGTTTTGCTTCCTCTACTTGCCAATGCTGCGGTCATTACCAACGGCGACTTCGAAACTGGTGACCTGAGCGGTTGGACAAGCTTCGTCACGTCCAACGGGGTTACCTCGCCTCGCGTATCCGAGTTCAGCGTGAACGGTCTGACCAGGACGTATGCTGCCCAGTTCCAGGTTGGCGAGGATGATTTCACTAGTCTGCCGGAGGGCGGCGGTATCAGCCAGATGTTCAATGCAAGCCAAGGCGTGTTCAATATCTCAGCCGAGATCGCGACCCTATCGCCCGGTGAGTTTCCAAACGGCGATGCAGGCGCGTTTTCGCTCATACTGGATGGCGTGGTCATCAGTACTTATAATTTCGGCTTCATCAACCCCGATGAAATCCTGCGCGGCAAGTTGAACTACTCCGGCATGTTGACGGAAGGTGTTCATGAGCTCGTAATTTTGGTAACGCGTTCATACCAGGCAGGTTCCTCCACGCCATTCCAATATGTAGACAATGTCCAGGTCCAAGCGGCTGCCGAGGCCATTCCCGAGCCGGCAACGGTTGCGCTGTTTGCTATCGGCCTGTTTGGCGTAGCGTCATTCAAACGTCGTTTTCAGCGCTAATCGTTTGCCCAAGCGTTGCGGTTGGCGCTGACCGGTGTGTACCGCAGCAAGCGCTGGCAGCCCGACAGGGTACGCCGTTCAGCGCGCTACCTGCGGTTCCGGCGCACAGGTACACATGACTGTTTCAGTCTGACCAACGACCAGTTCCAGGTCGATGGGATACGTCTTCGCATTCCGAAAGTCAGGCTGGGCCCGGCGCGGCCACGCCTTCGACGATGACCACGCGGTCTCCAGCTCAGCCGGATTGCTCACGCGCCCGCGGATCATCACCACCTATGCGCTCACCGGCGAGCCTGCTGCAGTTGGTCGATCAAACGCTGGGCGGTGGGCGCTGACGATGCCGGGTTCTGGCCGGTGATCAGCAAGCCATCGCCGACGACATAAGGCGACCAGTCCGGTCCCTTGGTGTAGAGGCCGCCCTGGGCTTTGAGCTCGTCTTCCACCAGGAACGGCACGATGGCGGTCAATTCCACGCCGTCCTCCTCGGTATTGCTGAAGCCGGTGACCTGCTTGCCCTCCACCAGCGGGCGGCCTTCCGGCGTCCTCGCATGGCGCAGGACACCCGGCGCATGGCATACCAGCGCAACCGGCTTGCCGGCTACCAGGAAGGCTTCGATCAGTGCGACCGAGGCGCGGTCTTCGGCCAGGTCCCACAGCGGGCCGTGGCCGCCGGGGTAGAACACGGTGTCGAAACCGGACTGGTTGACGCTGTCCAGGCGCACGGTCGCGGCTAGCTGCGCATTGGCTTCGGCGTCGGCCTCGAAACGGCGGGTTTCAGCAGTCTGGAAGGCTGGTTCATTGCTCTTGGGGTCGAGCGGCGGCTGGCCTCCCTTGGGCGAAGCCAGCACGATCTCGGCGCCGGCGTCCTTGAACGCATAATAGGGTGCGGCCAGTTCTTCGAGCCAGAAGCCGGTCTTGCGGCCGGTGTCGCCCAGTCGGTCATGGGAGGTTAAAACAATCAGGACTTTCATGATGGATCCCTTCAAGTAATGAAAAAAAGTCGAATTAGACCGGTCGTCTAGTTCGATGTAAAAAAGAGCGGACGCGGTAAAGGCGTCCGCACCGGGTCAGGCTCGTTATCCGGTCACATGCAAGATTTGCCGCGTGGAGGCCATGGCGATGTCGAAAGGCTGGGCATTGCGCGCGATCTTTACCATGACGCTGGCGCCCAGCCACAGTTGGTACAAACTCTGCGCCACTGCGGAAGGGGACTGGTCCACCGATACCGAGCCTTCCGCCACGCCGGCCGCAATCGCGTGCGCCAGGCGCTGCGTGATGCCGGCAGTTCCGCGCACCATGGCCATGCGCATGGACTCGGACAGGTCGGCCACTTCCGCGCCCAGCTTCACGGCCAGGCATTTCCCCTGGCAGTCGTCCAGCGACTGGGTGGACTGCCAATTCTTCCAGTAGTTCATCAGCCGCTGCGCCATGTCCAGACCCGGTACAGCCAGCGTGGCGTCCAGCTCGGCCAGATAGTCGGCGAAATAACGCTCCAGCATGGCCTCGCCAAAGGCCTCCTTGGAGCCGAAGTAGTGATAGAACGAGCCCTTGGGAACGCCCGAGGCAAGGAGGATCTCGTTCAAGCCTACGGCCGAAAACCCTTTGCCGCCGATGATGCGCTGTCCATTGGCAAGGATGCTTTCACGAACTGGGCTGGTGTCAGGGCTGGCTGGAGATGTCATGGCGCTACTCTAGCGCAAATTAGACCGGTCGTCTAGTGATTCGGACGCCCGGCCTTGCCGGGAGAGCCTGCTCGCATGCAGCTGCCACTGCGAGAGGCATGGCGATTCGGTCAGCTCGATCAAATCGGCCTATCTCGCCGGTGCCTTGCCGGGCCGGACCCAGACAAAGGCGCAGACCGCAGCCGCGGCGGCACTGGCCGCGCACACCATCAGCGCCGCATGGAACGGCGCCAGCAAGGCGCGTCCCTGCGCAGTGAGCACCACACCGAGCAAGGCCGTTGCGATCAGGCCGCCTCCACGCGCCACTGCGCTGTTGAAGCCGGATGCGATCCCGGTGTGGCTGCCATCCACTGATGACAGCACCGCCGTGGTCAGCGGCGCCGCCACGCAGGCCATACCCAGGGCGATCGTCAGCAATGCCGGCAGGACCGTTGTTGCATAGCTGCCGGCGCCGATGCGCAGCGCCAGCAGGAAGCCGCCGGCGACGATCAGCGAGCCGATCGACAGCGGCAGGTGCGAACCATGGCTGGCGGCCACGCGTCCCATCAGCGGCGAGCCGATCGCCAGCACGATCGGAAAGGGCAGCAGCGCCGCACCTGCCTCTTTGGCTGAGTAGCCCAGGGACTGGATCAGCACGAACGGGACCAGCAGCATCAGCGCGCCGAGTGCGCCGTACAGCAGGAAAGTCATCAGGTTCAAGCCGGAAAACGCGCTCGAACCGAACAGTTTCAAAGGCAGCATCGCGCGCGCGCCGGCACGCCGCTCGACCCACAGGAAGGCCAGCAGGATCACGACGCCGGCCACCAGCGCGATCCCTCCCCACAGGGTCAGGTGTTTTTCGGCCGACGCGTGCGCCAGGCCCCAGGTGAGGCAAGCAAGCCCCAGGCTGGCGAGACCAGCCCCGAGCGGATCGAGCGCCACCGGCTTGTCGCGCGTGTTCCCCGGCACGAAGCGCCAGGCCATGAACATCGCCAGCGCCGCGATCGGCAAGTTGATGTAGAAGACCGCACGCCAGCCCATGGTGTCGATCAGCCAGCCACCCAGCAATGGCCCGATCGCCCCGGCAGCGGCACCGGCCGCAGCCCAGATGCCGACCGCGCGCCCCCGCCCCTTCCCTTGGAAGGTCGCGCTCAGGACGGCGAGGCTGTTCGGCAGCAGCATTGCCGCGCCCAGGCCTTGCAGCAGCCTGCCAGCGACGAGCAGCGCCAGGCTCGGCGCGAGCGCGCAGAGCAGGGAGGCCAGCGCAAACACGCCGATGCCGGCCACGAGCAGGCGCTTGCGTCCGTAGCGGTCGCCCAGCGCACCGCCCAGCAGCAGGAGTGAGCTGAGCGGCAGCAGGTAGCCGTTGACGACCCAGGACAGGTCGGCGCCGCCACCGCCAAGGTCGCGTCCGATGGCAGACAGGCCGACATTGACGACCGAGCCGTCGATGAACGCCAGGCTGCTTGCCAGGATCGAGGTACACAGCACCAGGTTCGGATGCGCCGGCGACCCGTCCTGGTCGGGTGCGCCGACGGCGAGCGCGCGGTCGCAGTCGATCGGCAGGGAGCTCAAGCGCACGCCCCGAAGGCTTGGCGTTCATATAATGGCAGCATGAGGGCATCGTGCTGCCCGGCGCTGCCGACGTCTGTTCGGATGCGCACACATCCAGTGCTGGTGCGCGAACGACGCGCAGGAAGCGGGGACACGCATTAACGCTGCAAGGACTCGCCCTGCGTTTCCTGCTGCGCCGCAAGCGACCGCACCGACGCGCGTGTGAATAAATCGCCATGGCTGCGTTGCATCGTCTCGCCGTACATTCGTACTGTCTTCGACTCTGCGCCGGTAGGCCGTATCCCTTGCCCTGACGATTTCTTCACACGCGCGATGCGTGCAAGGCGGCCGGGCGCAGCACCGACGTGGGCTGCGCACCCGGCCGTACGGGCGATGCACGCTTGCCGTTGAGCGCCAGGTCGCCCGGCCGGTTCAGGCCCGTGGCCACCACCGTCACGCGCAGCTCGTCGCCCAGCGTCTCGTCGAAGACCGCACCGAACTTGATGATCGCGTCCTCGCTCGTCTGCGCGCAAACGGCGTTCATCACCTGCTTGGTTTCGCGCAGTTTCAGCGTGTCCTCGGAGGCGGTGATGTTGACCAGCACCCCACGCGCGGCGCGCAGGTTGGCGCCGTCGAGCAGGGGGCAGGCGATCGCTTCCTCGGCCGCCCTGGCCGCACGGTCCTCGCCGGCATGCTGGGCCGAGCCCATCATCGCCATGCCGGTCTGGCGCATCACCGTGCGCACGTCCTCGAAGTCGACGTTGATCATGCCCGGCACGGCGATGATGTCGGCGATGCCGGACACCGCCTTGCTGAGCACCTCGTCGGCGGCGGCAAAGGCCTGCTTCTGGGTGACATCCTCGCCCAGCACTTCCTCGAGGCGGCTGTTGAGCACGATGATCAGCGAGTCGACGCAGCGCGCCAGCGTGGCGATGCCTTCCTCCGCCACGCGCATGCGCCGCGGTCCTTCGAACGCGAAGGGTTTCGATACCACGGCCAGCGTCAGGATGCCGAGTTCGCGCGCCACTTCGGCGATCACGGGGGCGGCGCCGGTGCCGGTGCCGCCGCCCATGCCGGCGGTGATGAACACCATGTCGGCCCCTTTCAGCGCATCGGCGATGATGCTGCGTTCGCGGGTGGCGCTCTCGCGGCCGAGTGCCGGATCGCTACCGGCGCCGAGGCCGCTTTCGCCCAGCTGGATGCGCTGCTCGGTGCGCGTATTGGACAGGGCTTGCGCGTCGGTGTTGGCGCAAATGAAGTCGAAAGCGGGCGCATCCGACGCCGCCATGTGGTTGACGGCATTGCCGCCGGCGCCGCCGACGCCGATCACCTTGATGACAGTTGCTGGCTGGGAAATTTTTGTTTCGGACAAGGCACACTCCGTTTGAAGAAAGGGCAGTCGGCCGCGATGTTGCCGGCGTGCTAAGTACTGCTTCTAATGAGTCCCGTAGCCTACTTGCTCGGCCGCGCACACGAAAGTGTGAAAAAGGTTTCAATCGAAACCATTTGTAAGAGCGCGTGCAGTCGGGCGAAAGGGCTGGCAGGCAGGCCAGGCGCGTGGTGCCGAGGCAGGCGCGTCGGCGAAGCAGTCTGCAGGTCAGGAGCTAGACCCTAGTCGAACTTACTGTGCTTACAAGTGTCGAATGATGACCATGGCAAGCACGTTTGGAATTGGACACGCAGCGACATTGCTAAGCATTACAGTCAAGACGCCGCTGCGCGCGGCACTGGAGAATAACCATGCTGCTGGCGCACCGGATCAGGATAGCCCCCACGCCTGAGCAGCGCGCCTACTTTGCGCGCGCGGCCGGCAGCGCCCGCCGGGTCTGGAACTGGGCCCTGGCCGAATGGCAGCGCCAGGCCGCGCTGGGCCTGAGGCCAAACGCCCTGGCGCTTAAAAAGCAGTTTAATGCCATCAAGTTCACCCATCCCGATTGGCTTGACGAGCAGGGGCAGCCCTGGCTGCGCACCATCCACCGCGACGCCCATGCGCAGCCGTTCGCCCATCTCGCCAAGGCCTGGAGCCGCTACTTCGCACAGCGCCGCGCCGGCGAAAAGGCTCACCCACCGCGCTTCAAGACGAAGGGACGTTGCCGCGACGCGTTCTATCTGGCGAACGATAAATTCCGGCTCGAAGGGCCGGCCGCCGTGCTGCCGAAGGTCGGCCGCGTGGCGCTGCGCGAAGCCCTGCGCTGGCAGGGGCGGATTCTCGGCGCGAGCGTGTCACGCGAAGCCGGCCACTGGTTCCTGTCGGTCCAGGTCGACGTGCCGGACGCTGTCGCGCGGCGCCGTCGCAGCGGCGACACCATCGTCGGCGTCGACCTCGGTGTGAACCGCGCGGCAACCCTGTCCACCGGCGAGACGATCGCCGCGCCGCGGCCCCTGAAGGCGGCGCTGCGGCGCCTGCGCATCCGGGGCCGGCGCCTGTCGCGCAAGATCGAAGCAGCGAAGACGCGGGCAGGAATCGCCGGCAACATCCCGAAAGGTACGCGGCTGCCGGCGTCGAAGAACCGCACCAAAGGGGCACAGGCGCTGGCGCGATTGCAGGCCAGGATCGCCCGGGTGCGCCGGGATTTCACGCACAAGCTCACCACGCGTCTGTGCCGCGAAAACCAGGCTGTCGTGATCGAGGACCTGAACGTGAGCGGGATGCTGGCCAACGCGCGCCTGGCGCGCGCCATTGCCGACGTCGGCTTTCATGAGATCCGGCGCCAACTGCTGTACAAGGCGGATCGCTACGGCACGACCATCGTGCTGGCCGACCGCTGGTACCCGTCGAGCAAGCTCTGTTCGGGCTGCGGGGAACGCAACGGAGTTCTGTCCCGGGGCGAGCGCGCCTGGCACTGCGCCGCCTGCGGCGTACACCACGACCGCGACGTCAACGCGGCGGTCAACCTTGAACGGCTCGCCACCGCTGCCCTCGAGGCAGGACAGGCGCTACCCGTGGCGAGTCCGGCGGCGACGCCGGGCACTGCCGCCGGCCAATTGCCGGCGGGAGGCGGGAAAGTCACGCCTGTCAGGCACGAACACGGTCGGCAAGACGGTTCGGGGCAGGAAGAGAACGCTGCGCACTTTCGTGCACGTTCCCGCTAGCAGCGTGGCATCGGCTGCCGTTGCCTGCAGGCCGCTGACTTTCCATCGCCAGCGGCCTGTGTGTTGCCCTGGGGGCAGGCGAATGGCTAGCCCGGCGGTCAAGGCTTCTTGTCGTCGTCCCGTGGCCACGCCACCCCGGTCCAGGCGGCGTTCATCGCCTGCTGGGTCTTGCCCGTCTTGTCGAGCTTCCTGACCTTGGCCTTGCCCTTCGCCTGCAATAACGGCGTAACCGGCAGTTCGACAAGTTCGTCGCGGCGGAACAGGTGGACCTTGAACGGGCCGGCCTGGGACAGCGACATCTTGTCGCCGATATCCTTGGCCGACACACGCAGGCCGTTCACCGCCAGCAGGGTATCGCCCGCGACCACGCCGGCCTTCCACGCCGGGCTGTCGCGCTCGACGACGGTCACCAGCGCCGGGTCGCTGCCTTCGCGCAGGGTCCAGCCGGCCCACCATTCCTGCTTCTGCTCGGCGTCCTTCGGCACGTCGACCAGCTTTTGCAGGCCAACCTGGGCCAGCAGGGACTCGAACGGGATCTCGGCGGTGCCGTCCACATAGCGGGTCCACCAGTCGCGCCAGTCCTGGCCGCTGACGCTCTGCAGCGCGGCAAGGACCGCCGGCACGTCGTAGCCGCCTTGCGCGGTGGAGTGCTGCTCGAACAGGATGCGGTGCACGTCTTCCAGGCCTTTCTTCGCATTCGTCTGGCGGCGCAGCTCGATGTCCATCGCCAGCGCCAGCAGCTGGCCTTTCGAGTAGATGTTGACCGAGGCGTTGCGGGCGCGCTCGCCGCCGACCGCAATCCACTCGTCGAAGCTGGCATCGGCCGCGCTTTGCTGGAAGCGGCCCGGCTGGTGCTGGTAGTCGTCGATCAGCTTCGCGTACTCTTCATAGAACTCGTCGCGCTTGACCAGGCCGGCGCGCAGCACGATCAGCTCCTCGAAATAGGACGTGTGGCCTTCGGCCACCCACAGCAGGCGGTTGTAGTTCTCGTTCTGGTAGTCGTAGGGGACCATCTCCTTCGGACGATAGGCCTTGACGTTCCAGGTGTGATAGAACTCGTGCGCGGCGGTGCGCAGGAAGCCCTGGTAGGCCTTGCGCGGCGCGAAGGTCCAGCGCGGTTTCTGGATCACGGTGGAGTTGGCGTGCTCGGTCGCGCCGCCGGCGCCATCGGTCGCGTGGACGATGAAGAGGTAGCGCCCGAACGGGTACTTGCCGTTGTAGAGCTTCGCGGTTTCGCCGACGATCTTCTTCAGATCCAGCATCATCTGCTTGCCGTCGTAATTGCCGCGGCCCCAGATGGCCAGTTCGATGGTGCGGCCATCGACCTGGTCGGTGTAGAACTCGTGCAGGCCGGTCTCGATCGGCGCGTCGACCAGCACGTCGTAGTCGGCGGCGACGAAGCAGTGGCCGCAGTTGCCCGCGTCCATGCCCGAGCGCGACTTCCAGCCTTGCGGTACGTCGAGCTTGACGTTCACCTTCTCCTTGCGGAAGGGTGCGGCGTAGACGAACACGCCGCTGGCGTCGAGATAGGCGTGGGTGTCGTCGATGTGGCGGGTGCGCTCGCCCAGGGTGTTCGCATACAGCTCGTACTGCACGGTGACCGCGTCGCCCGGTTTTGTTTTGACTTGCCAGGTGCCCTTGTCGGTCTTCTCGACCGGCAGTGCCGCGCCGCTGGCGTCGAAAGCCTTGAACAGGCGCACGCCATTGGCCAGGTTCAGCATGTTGTAGCGGCCGGTGCGCCAGTTCGGCATCGACACGTCCAGCGTGGCGCCGCGCGTGGCGGGGAAGGTGGCGCGCACTTCGGCGAGGTGCTGGGCGGCGTCGGTGATCTTCAGCTGGTAGTCAACGTCGGCGCGGGCGCTGGCGCTGGCGCCGAGGAGGAGGACGGGGAGGACGTAGGTAAGGAAGCTGGGTCTCATGTTCGCGGTCTGGAATACGCCCGGGATGGGCGCAATATTGTGCGCGGAAGTGTATACCAGCTTGCGTACGGCAGAGAGCCTTGTTTCTGCTGACCATATCCGCTGCCGGGCATGCGTGCGCCAGGCTTGGCGCCCGGTGTCTACGATAGACAGCTCACCACGAACAGGAGAACGGCATGCCAAGAGGAGCCAGCCCGAAGCGCGAACGCGAGGCGAAGAAACTGGAACGCAAGTTCAAGAAGGAGAAGCGCTACAAGGGCCGCGAGGACGAAGTCGCCGCCCGCATCGTCAACAAGCAGCGCGCCGCCGCCGGCGAAACCAAGACCGCGCACAAGCACAAGCCGCCGCGCCGTACGAGCTCGCGCCGCAAGAGCCGCAGCAGCCATGCGCGCACCCGCCGCAGCACGAAGTCGGCATCTTGAGCTGCCCCCGCGCCAGGATCAGGCTTGATGGCAAGCCGGCATTCCACCTGCCGTGCGCTACCCGTGAGTGGCGCACGGTCAGGCCAGTGAAACGGGCCGGTGCAGCGGCGCCCGCACCGCACCGGCCATCCTGGCTTTACTTCACGGCCGCCTCGTAACGGCGATTGACCTCATCCCAATTGATGATGTTGAAGAACGCCGCAATATAATCGGGCCGGCGATTCTGGTAGTTCAGGTAGTACGCGTGTTCCCACACATCCAGCCCCAGGATCGGGGTGCCGCCCGAGAGTCCGGCAAAGCTGCCCATCTGCGGATGGTCCTGGTTGGCGCTGCTTTCCACCAGCAGCTTCCCATCCGACCCCACCGTCAGCCAGGCCCAGCCGCTGCCGAAGCGCGTTTGCGCCGCCTTGGTAAAGCTTTCCTTGAACTTGTCGTAGCCGCCCAGATCGCGCTCGATGGCTTCGGCGATCCGGCCCGTCGGCTGGCCGCCGCCACCGGGTTTCAGCACCGTCCAGAACAGCGAGTGGTTGGCATGCCCGCCGCCGTTGTTGCGCACCGCGGTCTGGATTTGCTGGGGCAGGGTGTCGATCTTGCCGACCAGGTCCTCGATCGACCCACCATTGTCGACGCCCGCTTCGGACAGCGCATTGTTCAGGTTGGTCACATAGGCCTGGTGGTGCTTCGTATGGTGGATCTCCATCGTGCGCGCATCGAAATGCGGCTCGAGTGCATCGTAGGCGTAGGGCAAAGGTGGCAGTTCATAAGGCATGGTCGTTCTCCTTTTGCGTGGATGGGACGCCACCCGGCAACAGCAAGCCCGGCGTGATGCCGCCGGCATGTGCAGCAAAGCTGCTGCCCGCATGCAAGGTCCCGAGGTGGACACAGGGTCAAGCGAATTCGCCTGCCCGACCTCGTTAGCGTAACCAAGGGCGCGAGACCGGGGCGCGCGGCTGACCGAAACATGTCCGCCACGCCGCTGCCGCCTTGCCCGCTGCTCAGCCGTATTGCCCGCGCAAGGATCACGCAACTTCGGGTGCATATTCAAGGAACCCGCGGCATCGAACGCGATCTACCACTCTGGACGAACACTTCCTCACCCCATGCGTTCCAGGCGCAGGAAAGGATCATCATGGCCACCATGCTGGCGCACCCGCCCTCCATCGAAACCCTCGCGCCGTTTCGCCGCTCGCGCGAATGCCACAGCGCCATTCCCGCCGACATCGAGGGCAATATTCCCGACTGGCTGCGCGGCGACGTCGTCCGCACTTGCCCCGCCGTGTTCGACACGGCCGGCTGGCATGCCCGGCACTGGTTCGACGGCCTCGGCATGGTGTACGCCTTCCGCATCGGCGACGGCGGCGTCGACTTCCAGTCGCGCCTGCTGGACTCGGAAGCGGCGCACGACGCCTGGCAGGGCAAGGCCAAGCTCGGCAGCTTCGGCACGCCCACCGCGCGCCCGCTGTGGCAGCGCATCGTCGAGCCGGTGCCGCGCATCACCGACAACAACAACGTCAACATCGCGCGCATCGGGCACGAGCTTGTCGCCATGACCGAAGGCAATCGCCAGCTCGTCATCGACGACGCCACGCTCGCCGCGGACGGCCCGCTCCGCTATGCGAGCGATGCCCTGCACGGCGCAATGATGACGGCCCACCCGCACTTCGACACAGCCCGCAACACGGTGGTGAACGTGGCCACCGCCTTCGGCGTGAACGGGACGATCTCGGTGTACGAGCACGCACCGGACGCGCGGCGGCGCGAGGTCATCGGTTCCTGGCACACGTCGCGCATTCCCTATGTCCACACCTTCGGCCTGACGCCCGCGCATGCGGTCCTGGTCGCACATCCGTTCGCGGTCAAGACGGCGACCATGCTGTGGTCGAGCAAGGGCTACATCGACCATTTCGACTGGCACCCGGAGGAGGGCACGCACCTGGTCGTCATCGACCGCGCCACCGGCGCCGTGCGCGAACACGTGACCGAACCCTTCTTCGCCTTTCATATGGTCAATGCCTTCGAGCGCGGCGACGAAACCGTGCTCGATTTGCTGGCCTATCCCGACGCCGGCATCGTCGGCGCCTTGCGCATCGAGCGCATGATGGCCGGGCTGCCCGACCTGCGGCCTGCGCTGCTGCGCATCGTCATGCGCCAGGGCGTGGCGCGTGCGACGGTCGAGAAGCTGGGCGACACCGGCTTCGAGTTCCCAAGCACCAACTACAAGCGCGTGAATGGCCGGGCCTACCGCTATGCCTATGGCGCGGCCAACTGGCCCGAGGCGGGCCAGGCCTACGCCTCGGCCGTCGTCAAGGTCGACCTCGACACCGGCGCGGCAACCTCGTTCAGCGACCTGCCGTATGTATTCGGCGAGCCCCTGTTCGTTGCGCGCCCGCATGGTGAGGACGAGGACGACGGCGTGCTGCTGACGGTCGGTTCGGCATGCGATGCCGATTCGTCGGTGCTGGCCATCGTCGATGCCAGGACCATGACGCCCGTCGCGCGCGCCACCGTGGCCAGTGCGATACCCTTGGGTTTCCACGGTTCGTTCGTGCACTGACGCACTTGCGGGCACTTTCATCGCACTCGTTCGGATGAAGGGCAGGGTGAGTGTTGCACTGTGTTCAACATTCGGCCATGATGAGCCGATGTCCAACTTCCGTGGAACACGCATGCACACTTCCTCCCCAGCCGGCGGCATTGCCGTCCATGACCGCGCACAGACCGCCGCATTGCTCGATTTTGCCGAACTGGTCGAGGCGGTTGCCGCCGCCGCCCAGGAGCTCGAGGCCGGCGCCATCCACAGTCCCGAGCGGCTGGTGCTGCCGCTGGGCGCGGGGGCGGTCATGCTCAGCATGCCCGCCGCGGCCCACGACATCGCCATCCACAAGCTGGTAAATGTCCACCCCGACAACCCGCGTATCGGCTTGCCGGCCATCCACGGTGCCGTCACGGTGTGCGATACGACGACCGGCCAGGTGCGCTGCGTGCTCGACGGCCCGGAAGTCACGGGCCGCCGCACCGCCGCCGTCAGCCTGCTGGCCATCCGCCAGCTGCTGCCGCAGCCGCCGGGGCACATCCTGCTGGTCGGCACCGGCACCCAGGCGCGCTACCACGTGCAGGCCCTGCATGCGCTTTACCCGCAGGCCCGGGTCTGGGTGCAGGGCCGGAGCGAGAAGGCCGCCGCGCGCTTCTGCGATACCCACCACACCCTGCACGGCAGCCTGCAGCCGCGCGCGGACGACGCGCCGCCGATGGACGTAGTAATCACGCTCACTACCAGCACGGAGCCGGTGTACGACGCGGCGCCGCGACCGGGCTGCCTGGTAATCGGCGTGGGCGCCTTCCGGCCCGGGATGGCCGAGCTGGGACCGACGACCCTGCACGGCAGCGACCTGTATGCCGACGATCCGCTTGGCGCGCGCCACGAGGCCGGCGATTTGCTGCGCGCCAGCGTCGACTGGTCGCGCGTGGCCTCGCTCGGCGCCTTGCTGCGCGGCCCGATCGACCCGGCGCGGCCTGCGGTCTTCAAGAGCGTCGGCACGGCGGCCTGGGACCTGGCCGCCGCGCGCGTGGCGCTGCGCTGCGCCGGCCTGGCCTGAAGCCGCGTCCGGCAGCGATTCGCATCCTTTGGCAGAATAGGGCATCTGCCATCGACATCGGAACGCTCACGTGACCCAGGACGACCACTTCTACGAACCCGCGCGCGGCCACGGCCTGCCGCACGACCCCTTCAACGCCATCATCGGCCCGCGCCCGATCGGCTGGATTGCCAGCCGCAGCGCGGACGGCATCCTGAACCTGGCGCCCTACAGCTTCTTCAACGCCTTCAACTACGTCCCGCCGATCATCGGCTTTTCCAGCCAGGGCCGCAAGGACACGCTCAACAACATCGAGGCCACCGGCGAATTCGTGTGGAACCTGGCCACGCGGCCGCTGGCCGAGGCCATGAACCTCAGCTGCGCGCCGGCGCCGCCCGAGGTCGACGAATTCCAGCTGGCCGGCTTGACGCCGGCGCCGTCACGCCTGGTCAAGACCCCGCGCGTGGCCGAGTCGCCGGTGGCCTTCGAATGCCGGGTCACCCAGGTCATCCCGCTGCAGACGATGGGCGGGGGCGATACCGGCAACCGGCTGGTGCTGGGCGAGGTGGTGGGCGTGCACATTGCGCGGCATTTGCTGAAGGACGGCGTCTACGACACCGCCGGGGCAGGGCACATCCTGCGCGGCGGCGGGCCGGCCGATTATTTCGAGATCACGCCGGAGCAGCTGTTCCGCATGCACCGGCCGGGGTATCCGCTCGAGCGCTGAGGTAAAGATACCTGGCCGGACTGCTTCATCTGGCCGGAGCGTTTCCCGTACGGTGGGCACGCCGTGCCCACGCGGTTACGTGCGTATCCATTCGCCGCTGGCCGCGCCGCAGATTCCCGTGGCCTTTGCAGCATGGCGCAATATGGGTGCTCGGTGTTCGTCCGGGGCAAACGTTTCGAGCGACACAGCGCCACACGTGTCCGGGCGACGAGCGCGTAACCGCGTGGGCACGGAGTGCCCACCGTACGGGCTATCGTGCGGCCGCTTGCACGGGCAGCACCAGCGCCGCGCGCAAGCCCGGCGCATTGTCTTCCAGGGCGAGCGTCCCGCCATGCAGCCGCGCCACCGCCGACACCACGCTCAGCCCCAATCCCACGCCCGGCGTGCCGCGGCTGCCATCCACGCGGTAGAAGCGCTCGACCACCTTCGGCCGTTCGTCCTCGGCGATGCCCGGCCCGTTGTCGACCACGGACAGCGCCAGCAGATTGTCCGGCCTGCGCCGCGCCGCCACCGCGATCGTCCCCTGTTCCGGCGCATACTTGAGGGCATTCTCGACCAGGTTGCTGAGCGCCTGCGCGATCAGCACCGGGTCGCCCACCACGCCCAGGCCGACATCCGCCTCGAAGCTCAGCGCGATCTCTTTCAGCTCCGCCACCGGCGCATAAAACTCGGCCACTTCGGCCCCCAGGCGCGCCAGGTCGACCGTCACAAAACCGTTGCGCCGGCTGCCGCTGTCGATCTCGGCCAGGCGCAGCAGGGCCTGGAAAATCGCCATCACGCGGTCGATGTCGCCGATGGCCGCATCGATCTCGGCGTAGGTTTCATCAAGATCGGGCCGCGTGATCGCCAGCTCCTCGAGCCGCGCGCGCAGTTCGCTCAGCGGCGTGCGCAAATCGTGGGCGATGGAATTCGAGGTGTCGCGCACGCTGGTCACCAGCTGCTCGATCTGGTCGAGCATGCGATTCACGGTCTGCGTCAGCAGGCGCAGTTCCTCGCCGTCGTGCGGCTCGGGCAGGCGGCGCGAGAGCTTGCCTTCGATGATGGCGGCGGTGGTCTGGCTGATGCCCCCGATGCGTTCCAGCAGCGCGCGCCGGATCAGCATGCCGCCCAGGACTGCGCCCACCAGCACCGTGACGGCGCAGGCCAGCAAGCCATACACGAACAGGCGTTCGAGTTCGTCGAAGCGGTTCAGGTTACTGGCAACGAGCAGCCGGTAGCCGCCCGGCAGCGTCACCTGGATGGCCTCGATGCGGCGCGCCACGCCGTCGACGTGGATGGTGCTGGCGCACATGCCGTCGCGGTCGGGCAGGCCCTGCGGCCAGGCCGGCAGGTTGCCGGCGATGCGGCGGCCAGTGGGGCCGGTGAGCAGCATGATCTTGCGTACGCCGTCATTGGTGCCGATCACCTGGCTGTCGATGGCGCTCGCCAGCGCCGCCTCGCCGCTGTGGGTGAACAAATTCGCCAGGCGCTGGGCGTCGGAGCGCAGCAGCTCGCTGCGCACCTGCTCGATGTTGGTATGCCAGGCGTACCACAGCGGCCCGGCGAACATCGCCAGCACCAGCAGGCTCACGACACCGTAGCCGATGGCGATGGTGCGCGCCGAAAAGGTCGGCACCCGGAACAGGGCATGTAAGCGCTTTGTCACGGGCGGTCGGTCAGCATGTAGCCGGCATTGCGCACGGTCTTCAAGAGCGGCGCACCGAACGGCGCGTCGATCTTCTGGCGGAGTTTGCTGATGTGGACGTCGATCACGTTGGTCTGCGGGTCGAAGTGGTAGTCCCACACGTTCTCGAGCAGCATGGTGCGCGTGACCACCTGGTTCGCGTGGCGCAGCAGGTATTCGAGCAGCTTGAATTCGCGCGGCTGCAACGCGATCGGCACCCCGGCGCGCGTGACCCGGTGCGCCAGCAGGTCGACGCTCAGGTCGCCCAGCGCCAGCGTGGTCTCGAGCGGCTGCACCTGGGCGCGCCGCATCAGCGCATCCAGGCGCGCCAGCAGCTCGCCGAAGGCGAAGGGTTTCACCAGGTAGTCGTCGCCGCCGCGCTTCAGCCCGAGGATGCGGTCGTCCACGCCGTCGAGCGCGCTCAAGACCAGGATCGGCACCCGGTTGCCTTGCTGGCGCAGCGTTTCGACAATGGCCAGGCCGTCGATGCCGCCGGGGAGCATGCGGTCCATGACGATGGCGTCGTAGGCTGCGCTGACGGCGTGCAGCATGCCGTCGCGGCCATTGTCGGCGTGGTCGACGGTGTGACCCGCCTCCGTCAGCCCCTTGCTGACGAAGCGCGCGACCCGTTCGTTGTCTTCGACCAGCAGCAGCTTCACAGCGTTTCCTTCACGGCGCGTCCCTCATTTTCCGCTCGCATTCTACGCGGCTTCATGGCTGGCCGTTGCCGGCGCGGCGTGCGCCGCCTTGCGCCGCTTGATCGGCCGCGCAATCAGCACGAAGAACAGCGGAATCAGGTAAGTGGCCAGGAAGGTTGCCGCCAGCATGCCGCCGATGACGCCGATGCCGAGCGCGTTCTGGCTGGCGGCGCCGGCGCCGGTGGCGATTGCCAGCGGCAGCACGCCGAGGACAAACGCCATCGAGGTCATGATGATGGGGCGCAGCCTCAGCTTGGCCGATTCCAGCGCCGCCTCCACCACGCCATAGCCCTGCTGCTGCAGCTCGCGCGCGAACTCGACGATCAGGATCGCGTTCTTGGCCGACAGGCCGATGGTGGTCAAGAGCCCCACCTGGAAGAATACGTCGTTCTGCAGGCCGAAGGCGGTGGCGGCGCCGAGCGCGCCCAGCACGCCGACCGGCACCACCAGGATCACCGACACCGGCACGCTCCAGCTTTCGTACAGGGCAGCCAGGCTGAGGAAGACCACCAGGATCGACAGCGCGTACAGCAGGGGCGCCTGGGCGCCGGCTTGCGCTTCCTGCAGCGAGATGCCGCTCCACTCGTAGCCGATGCCGGGCGGGAGCTGCTTGACCAGGCGTTCCATGATCCGCATCGCTTCGCCGCTGCTGACGCCGGGCGCCGGCTGGCCCAGGATCTCGGCCGACTCGATGCCGTTATAGCGCTGCATCGCCGGCGCGCCCCAGGACCATTCGGCCTTGGCGAAGGAAGAGAAGGGCACCATGCTGCCATCGCCGTTGCGCACGTGGAGCAGGCGGATGTCGTCCGGGTTCATGCGAAAGCGCGCATCGGCCTGCACGTAGACGCGCTTGATGCGGTTGTCGGTGTCGAAGAAGTTGTTGATGTACTTGGCGCCCCAGGCGGTCGAGAAGATCTGGTCGACGCTGGACAGGCTGACGCCAAGCGCGGCCGCCTTTTCGTGGTCGATCGAGATTTGATAGGTCGAGCGGTCGGCCTGGCCGGTGAAGCGCACGCGCACCAGATTCGGTTCCTTGGCCGCCAGCGCCAGTAGCTGGTCGCGCGCCTTGCCCAGCGCTTCGTGGCCAAGGTTGCCGCGGTCTTGCAGCTGCAGCGAGAAGCCGGCGGCCGAGCCCAGGCCGCGGATCGGCGGCGGTTCCACCGGCGTGATGCGCGCGCCCTGGTAGTCGCCGAAGCGCGCCGCGATGCGCGAGCTGAGGGCCGCCACGGCCAGGTCCTTGTCGGTGCGCTCGTCCCAGGACTTCAGGCGCACGAACAGGCGGCCCTGGTTCTGGCCGCGCGCCGGGTTGTTGGCGCCGATGCTCATGAAGGTGGCGTCGACCATCGCCTTTTCGTCGTTCAGCAGGTAGTGGTCGATCTGCTCCAGCACCTTGCCGGTGGTCTCGACCGTGCTGCCGGCCGGCGTTTCCACCTGCACGAACATATAGCCCTGGTCTTCCTTGGGCAGGAAGCCGCCCGGCAGGCGCGCGAACAGCGCCAGCACCGCGGCGATCATGATGGCGTACACCAGCATCCACAGGCCGCGCCGGCCGAGGATGGCCGTGACGGCGCCCAGATAGCGGTCGCGCTCGCGCTCGAAGGCGCGGTTGAACCAGCCGAAGAAGCCGCGCTTCTCGTGGTGGCCAGGGTCGGGGCGCTTCAGCAGCATCACGCACAGCGCGGGCGTGAGCGTGAGCGCGACGAACACCGACAGCAGCATCGAGGCCACCACCGTCAGCGAGAATTCGCGGTAGATCGCGCCCACCGTGCCGCTGGAAAAGGCCACCGGCACGAACACCGCCGACAGCACCAGGGCCACGCCGATCAGGGCGCTGGTGATCTGGCCCATCGCTTTTTTCGTGGCCTCGTACGGTTCGAGGCCATCCTCGTGCATCACGCGCTCGACGTTTTCCACCACCACGATGGCGTCGTCGACCAGCAGGCCGATCGCCAGCACCAGGCCGAACATCGACAGGGTATTGATGGTAAAACCGAGGGCGGCCATGATGCCGAAGGTCCCGAGCAGCACCACCGGCACGGTGATCGACGGGATCAGGGTAGCGCGGAAGTTCTGCAGGAACAGGTACATCACCAGGAACACCAGAGCTATGCCTTCGATCAGGGTCTTCACCACTTCATGGATCGACACTTCGATGAACGGCGTGATGTCGTTCGGGTAGACCACGCGCAGGCCTTCGGGGAAGAAGGCGCTTAACTCCTTCAGGCGCGCCCGCACGGCGGCGGCGGTGTCGAGGGCATTCGCGTCGGGGCCGAGCTGGATGCCCAGGCCGGAGGCCGGCTTGCCGTTGTAGCGCACGTCGACGTTGTAGTTTTCGGGGCCGAGCTCGACGCGCGCGACGTCGCCGACGCGCACGCTCGAACCATCGGGACGGACCTTCAGCAGGATGCGCTCGAACTGTGCGGGCGTGCGCAGCAGGCTGGCCTGGTTGATGGTGGCGCTCAGGGTCTGGCCCGGCACGGCCGGCAGGCCGCCCAGCTGGCCGCCCGAGACCTGCACGTTCTGGGCTTCGATGGCGGCGTTCACGTCCAGCGGCGTGAGCGCATAGCCCGTGAGCTTCACCGGGTCGAGCCAGATGCGCATCGCGTACTGGGTGCCGAACAGGTTCATGCTGCCCACGCCGGGCAGGCGGCTGAGCGGATCCTGCACGTTCGAGGCCACGTAGTTGGCGATGTCGAATTTCGACATGCTGTCGTTGTCGGAGACGAATGCGGCCACCATCAGGAAGTCGCTGGTCGATTTACTCACGCGCAGGCCGGCGTTCTGCACGTCGCGCGGCAGGCGCGGCACCGCCGCCTGCAGCTGGTTCTGCACCTGCACCTGCGCGATGTCCGGGTCGGTGCCGGGGGCGAAGGTGAGGGTGGTGGTCGACTGGCCGGTCTCGTCGCTGCTGGACGACATGTAGAGCATGTTGTCGATCCCGGTCATCTGCTGCTCGATCACTTGCACCACGGTGTTCTGCATGGTCTCGGCCGAGGCGCCGGGGAAGCTGGCGCGGATCTGCACGGCCGGCGGCGACACCGGCGGGTACTGCTCGACCGCCATGCCATGCAGGGTGATACCGCCGACCAGCATGATGAGGAGGGAGATGACGATCGCGAAGATCGGCCGCTCGATGAAGAATTTAGGCATGGGCGGTCCTCAGCGTGCGGCGACGTCGGTGGCGGCGCGCACCTTCACGACCATGCCAGGCTTGAGCTTCTGGGTGCCGCCCACGATCACGCGTTCGCCTTCCTTCAGCCCATCCTCGACCAGCCACTGGCCGCCCACCAGGGCGCCGGTGCGGACAGGGCGCAGCACGGTCTTGTTGTCGGCGCCGACCAGCATCACGCTGGCATCGCCTTTCTGGTTGCGCGTGACGGCCGGCGCCGGCACCTGCACCACGTTCGGGCGCACGCCCTGGTTCACCGAGGCGCGCACGAACATCCCCGGCAGCAGCAGGTGCTCGGGATTCGGGAAGCGCGCGCGCAGCGTCACCGAGCCGGTGGCCGGGTCGACCGTCACACCGCTCACTTCCAGCGTGCCCTCGTGCGCATACGTGCTGCCGTCTTCCAGCAGCAGTTTGACTGGCGTCTGCTTGCCGCCCGCGGTCAGCTTGCCGGCGGCGATGTCGCGGCGCAGGGCCAGGCCCTCGGCGCTCGACTGCTGCAGGTCGACGTACATCGGGTCGAGCTGCTGGATGGTGGTCATCAGGGTGGCCGAGCCGCCTTGCACGTAGGCGCCTTTCGTCACCTGCGAGATGCTGCTGCGCCCGGCAATCGGCGCGGTGACGCTGGTGTAGCCCAGGTTGATGCGGGCGTTGGCGGCTGCGGCCTGCGCTGCAGCGACGTCGGCGGCGGCTTGCAGCTGGGCGGCCTCGGCATCGTCGAACTCCTGCTTGCTGATGGCGTTGCTGCCGACGAGAACCTGGTAGCGCTTGTGCTGGGCCGTGCTGCTGGCCAGGTTGGCCTGGGCGCGCTTCAGCGCTGCCTCGGCACTGGCCAGGGCGGTGCGGTAGGGCGCCGGATCGATCCGGTACAGCGGCTGGCCGGCGCGCACGTCGCTCCCTTCGGTGAAGCTGCGTTCCTGCACGATGCCGTCGACGCGGGCCCTGACCTCGGCCAGCAGGGAGGGTGCGGTGCGCCCGGGCAGCTCGACATCCAGGCGCACCGCGCTGCGCTGCGCCGGCAGGACGCTGACCTCGGGCAGGGCCGCTGCGGGCAGTGGGGCGTCCTTGCCGCAGGCGGCGAGCAGGCAGGCAAACAGGAGGGCGCTGCCGGTGGCGGGCAGTCCCTTGCGGCATTCAGGGAGGGAAAAGGGCATGAAGTGGCGGTGGTCGAGGTTGGCAGAGCACGATGTTGCACTGCACTATGCCATCACCGACCTTGACTGTGGGTGTCCGGCACATTAATGATTGTTAATGTCCGCTCGGCGCCGGCAGGAACAATCGCGGTAGACTGCCATTGTTTGTTTCTCCTTGATAGACAATGGACCGATTCCTGGAAATGAAGGTGTTCGCGGCGGTGGCCGAGGCCGGCAGCTTCACGCGCGCGGCGGACGCGCTCGACATGTCGAAGGCGGCCGTCTCGCGCTACGTGGCCGAGCTCGAGGAGCGGCTCGGCGTGCGCCTGCTGCACCGGACCACGCGCAAGCTCTCGCCCACCACCGAAGGCGAGATCTTCCAGGCGCGCTGCCGCGAACTGCTGGGCAACCTGGAGGATGCCGAGGCCGAGATCACGTCGCGCACCGGCGCCGCCAGCGGCTTGCTGAAGGCGAACGTGCCGGTCACCTTCGGCTTGATGCATTTGTCCGCGCTGTGGCCGGCGCTGCTGGCGCGCCATCCCGACCTGGCGCTCGACCTGACCCTGTCGGACCGCGTGGTCGACCTGGTCGAGGAAGGTTTCGACGTGGCGGTGCGCATCGGCCAGCTGCCGGCCTCCTCGCTCATCGGCCGCAAGCTGGCCAACACGCGCATGATCCTGTGCGCCGCCCCGGCCTACCTGGCGGCGCGCGGTGCGCCGTCGCTGCCGGCCGACCTGGCCGCGCACGACGTGATCTCGTACAGCCTGTTCGCGGCGGGCGAGAACTGGACTTTCACGGGTCCGCTCGGCGCGCAGACGGTGCGCGTGGCGCCGCGCCTGCGCACCAACAGCGGCGACACCTGCCGCGCCGCCGCCTTGCTCGGCCAGGGCGTCGTGCTGCAGCCGAGTTTCATCGTCGGCGCCGACCTGGCCGCCGGCACGCTGGTGGAACTCATGCCCGGCTGGCGTGCCGGCGAGCTCGGCGTGTACGCCGTCTACCCGTCGCGTAAATTCGTGTCGCCCAAGGTGCGCGTGCTGATCGATTTCCTGGTGGAGGCGTTTGCCCATCCACCCTGGGAGGATTGAGCGGACTTCTTGATTGTCTCGATCAGCGAAACAGTCTGACTCATTAAGGCCTGTTTATCTCTCTGGAGGATAAAATTAAGATGGGAACCATGTTGACGCGGCCAGCGCCGCACAATGTTGAAAGGTCTAACCATGGTTCCGCTTCCCGCTTTATTCGTTTCGCACGGCTCGCCCATGCTGGCGCTGCAAGACAGTCCCGCACGCCGCTTCCTCGACGGCCTGGGGCAAACGCTGGCCCGGCCGCGGGCGATCCTGGTGGTTTCCGCGCACTGGGAAACGGCCGGCGGCCCGGCGCTGAGCCTGGCGCAGCAGCCGCAGACGATCCACGACTTCGGTGGCTTTCCGCGCGCCCTGTTCGAGATGCGCTACCTGGCGCCGGGTGCGCCCGCGCTGGCCGAACGCGCCGCCGCGCTGCTCGAAGGCGCCGGCATCCCGGTTGGCCGCAGTGCGGACCGCGGCCTGGACCACGGCGCCTGGGTGCCGCTGCGCCTGATGTATCCCGCGGCCGATATTCCGGTCACCCAGCTGTCGGTGGTGCGCGGCGCCTCGCCGGCCCAGCATGCGGCGATCGGCCGCGCTCTGGCGCCGCTGCGCACGGAAGGCGTGCTGATCCTGGCTTCGGGCTCGCTGACCCACAATCTGTACGAATACCGCGGGCAGGGCGTCGATGCGCCGGTGCCGGAGTGGGTCAGCGGCTTCGAGGGCTGGATGAAGGAGCGCCTGGAAGCCGGCGACCAGGCGGCCCTGCTGGACTACCGCCGCGCGGCGCCCCATGCGGCGCAGAACCACCCGACCGACGAACACTTGCTGCCGCTGTTTGTGGCGATGGGCGCCGGCGGGCCGGACGCGCGCGCCAGCCGGCTCCACGCAAGTGTCGAGCATGGCGTGCTGGCGATGGACGCCTACGCTTTCGCCTGATGAGAAGACCACTACGACGTTCCATTAACAACGATAAGGAAACACCATGCACACCACCACCACCACCACCTCCACCAACGCCGTCCGCTCCACCGACGACCAGGGCAAGCTCCTGCTGCGCGCCGTCCTCGCCGTGCTGCTGCTCTTCCACGGCGTTTCGAAACTGAGCAGCGGCATCGGCTTCATCAGCGGCATGCTGCAGTCGCATGGCCTGCCGGCCTTCCTCGGCTACGGCGTGTATATCGGCGAAGTCGTCGCGCCGCTGCTGATCCTCGTCGGCCTGTACACGCGGCCGGCCGCCCTGGTGGTCGCCATCAACATGGTCGTCGCCCTGCTGCTGGCGCATACGGGCCAGTTCTTCACGCTGGGCGACACCGGCGGCTGGGCGCTGGAGCTGCAGGGCATGTACCTGGGCGGCGCGCTGGCGGTGGCGCTGCTGGGCGCGGGCCGCTACAGCATCGGCGGCATCGGCGGCCGTTTCAACTGAATCGGATTCGCCGGATGCACGATAGGGCCCTGTTTTTACAGGGCTTTTTTCGTTGTGCCTAGCCGCCGGGACGGAAACAACGGATAATAGCGGCCATTCATTTTGCGCAAAAATTCTGGAACCCTCCCATGGAAATCAAAGTCAACTTCCTCGACAAGCTGCGCCTGGAAGCCAAGTTCGACGACTTCACCGTCATCGCCGACCAGCCTATCCGCTACAAGGGCGACGGTTCGGCACCCGGTCCCTTCGACTACTTCCTGGCCTCGTCGGCCCTGTGCGCGGCGTATTTCGTGAAGCTGTACTGCGACACCCGCAACATCCCGACCGAAAACATCCGCCTCTCGCAGAACAACATCGTCGACCCGGAAAACCGCTATGCCCAGATCTTCAAGATCCAGGTCGAGCTCCCAGGCGACATTTCCGATAAAGACCGCCAGGGCATCCTGCGCTCGATCGACCGTTGCACCGTGAAGAAGGTGGTCCAGCAAGGGCCGGAATTCGTGATCGAGGAAGTCGAGAACCTCGACGCCGACGCCCAGGCCCTGCTGACCCTGCAGCCCGACGCCGCAACCCAGACCTACATCCCCGGCAAGGACTTGCCGCTCGAGCAGACCATCGCCAACATGTCGGCCAAGCTGGCCTCCTGGGGCATCAAGATCGAGATCGCGTCCTGGCGCAACATCGTGCCGAATGTCTGGTCGCTGCACATCCGCGACGCCCACTCGCCGATGTGCTTCACCAACGGCAAGGGCGCGACCAAGGAAAGCGCGCTGGCCTCGGCCCTGGGCGAGTACATCGAACGCCTGAGCAACAACCACTTCTATGCCGGTTCCTACTGGGGCGAGGAAATCGCCAACGCCGCATTCGTGCACTACCCGAACGAGCGCTGGTTCAAGGCCGGCCACCGCGATGCGATCCCGAAGGACATCCTCGACGACTACACGCTCGAGATCTACGATCCCGAGGGCGAGCTGCGCGGCGCCCACCTGGTCGACACCAACTCCGGCAATGCGGCACGCGGCATCGTCGCGCTGCCCTACACCCGCCACTCGGACGGCGAGACTGTCTGGTTCCCGGTCAGCCTGATCGAGAACCTCTACGCCAGCAACGGCATGAGCGCCGGTAACACCCTGGTCGAAGCCCAGGTGCAGTGCCTGTCCGAGATCTTCGAGCGCGCGGTGAAGCGCGAGATCCTCGAAGGCGAGATGGCCTTGCCCGACGTGCCGCAAGACGTGCTGGCGAAGTACCCGGGCATCGTGGCCGGCATCAAGGGCCTGGAAGAGCAGGGCTTCCCGGTGCTGGTGAAGGACGCCTCGCTCGGCGGCCGCTATCCGGTGATGTGCGTGACCCTGATGAACCCGAAGACCGGCGGCGTGTTCGCTTCCTTCGGCGCCCACCCGAGCCTCGAGGTGGCGCTGGAACGCAGCCTGACCGAACTGCTGCAGGGCCGCAGCTTCGAAGGCCTGAACGACCTGCCGCAGCCGACCTTCGCCAGCGAAGCCGTTACCGAACCCTACAACTTCGTCGAGCACTTCATCGATTCCAGCGGCGTGGTATCGTGGCGCTTCTTCAGCGCCAAGGCCGACTACGACTTCGTCGAGTGGGATTTCTCGGGCAACGGCGCGAACTCGAATGCCGATGAAGCCGCGACCCTGTTCGGCATCCTGGGAGAGATGGGCAAGGAAGTCTATACGGCGGTCTACGACGAGCTGGGCGCGACCGCTTGCCGCATCCTGGTGCCGGGCTATTCGGAAGTCTATCCGGTCGAGGACCTGGTCTGGGACAACACGAACAAGGCGCTGCTGTTCCGCGAAGACATCCTGAACCTGCACCGTCTCGACGACGATGGGCTGGCCGATTTGCTGGAGCGCCTGGAAACCAACGAGCTGGACGAATACGGCGACATCGCCAGCCTGATCGGCATCGAGTTCGACGAGAACACCGACTGGGGCCAGCTGACCGTGCTCGAACTGCGCCTCTTGATCAACCTCGCCCTGAAGCAGTTCGACCAGGCGCACGAGCTGGTCGGCGCCTTCTTGCAGTACAACGACAACACCGCGGAACGCCGCCTGTTCTACCAGGCGCTGAACGTGGTGCTGGAAGTCGTGCTCGACGACGAGTTGGAGCTGGACGACTACGTGCACAACTTCCGCCGCATGTACGGCGACGCGCGCATGGATGCGGCGCTCGGTTCGGTGGACGGGAACGTCCGCTTCTTCGGCCTCACGCTCACGGGCATGGGCCTCGAAGGGCTGGACCGCCATCACCGCCTGCTCGACAGCTACCGCAAGCTGCACAAGGCGCGGGCGGAGGCGGCGGGCCGCGATCAGGGAGGCGCTGCGCGCTAAGCCATCCGGACTGCGGTTGGAACTGCGCTTCGAAGGGGCGGTCTAAATAGCGCCTGTTGCAGCGTCGTTCGTCGCGCGAGCGATCCGGCGGCGCACAACCGGGGCAGTCCGTGCCGGACAGTCCGTCCGCGCCGGTTCCGAGCGGAGGAACCATGTTCAGCAAACTACTGGCCGAGTTCATCGGCACATTCTGGCTCGTGCTGGGCGGCTGCGGCAGCGCGGTCCTGGCGGCCACCTTTCCCGAGGTCGGCATCGGCCTGACCGGGGTCTCGCTCGCGTTCGGCCTCACGGTGCTGACTGCCGCCTATGCGCTCGGTCCCATTTCCGGCGGCCATTTCAATCCGGCCGTCTCGGTCGGGCTCTGGGCCGGCGGGCGCTTTCCGGCACGCCAGCTGGGGCCCTATATCGTGACCCAGGTCGCCGGCGCGGTGGCCGCCGCCGCCATGCTGTACCTGATCGCCAGCGGCAAGGCCGGCTTCGACGTCCAGGCCGGCTTCGCCGCCAACGGCTACGCCAACCACTCGCCGGGCGGGTATTCGATGGAGGCCGCCCTGGTGTGCGAACTCGTGATGAGCTTCATGTTCGTGCTGGTGGTACTCGGCGCCACCCATGCGCGCGCGCCGGTGGGGTTCGCCGGCATTGCCATCGGCCTGGCGCTGGCGCTGGTGCACCTGATCAGCATCCCGGTCACGAATACGTCGGTCAACCCGGCGCGCAGTACCGGACCGGCGCTGTTCGTGGGCGGGTGGGCGGTAGCCCAGCTCTGGCTGTTCTGGGTGGCGCCGCTGCTGGGCGGAGGGCTCGCCGGCGTGGTCTACCGCACGCTGCTGCAGCGCGACCTGAGCGAGCCGGCCGTCAGCGGACAAGCAGGGCCGGACAGGGGGGCGCACGCGCACGGCTAGTCGAGACCGATACGCAGCACGGTCCCCCCGGCCGCAAACCGGCCGCCGGGGATCGGCCCCGGTACCACGCCGTTGTCGCTCACATAGGCGGCACCGTCCTTGCCGATCGCCAGGCCGCCGGGATAAAACAGCCCGTCATACACTACCGTCCGGCTGCCATCGGGATTCACGCGGATCAAGCGGCCGGGTGGGTTCAGCGGAGGAGACCCGAAGGACGCGCCATTGCCGATTTCCAGCACATACATGCGATGCCAGGCGTCAAAGGCAAGCGTGACAATATTGGTGAAGCCGCTCGCGTAGGTTTGCAGCAAGCCGCCCTCTGGCAAGACCCGATACACGTTGGCGCCGCCAACAGGGAAGGGAAAGCCGGTCAGTTCTCCGACATAGAGCCAGCCGTCCTTGCCGTCGACGATCGTGGTCGGCACCGACTGCATCGGAATGGTCGCGCCGGGAGGCAGCGCCAGCGCCGGCGGGGCAGGCACCATCCTGGCAGGCAAGGCGGCCAGGGTGGTGATCGTGTGGTTGGCCGCAATGCCGAAGACCGCGTTGGCGCCGGCATCGGCAACGACGGTCCGGCCTGCAACGATGGCGACACCGTTCGGGTTACTGTCCGCGCCGCCGGGTACCGGATTGTTGGCGAACTCGTAGGCGGCGATATCGGCACCGTTCAGGCCGTAACGCAGGCTCGCTTGCAGCACCCTGCCGAACAGCCATGCCTTGCGCCCGACACCGTTGCGCGCCGGTGCTTCGGCGCCGAAGCCCATCGCGATCCCGGCCTCGCCGCGAGCGGAGAATGCAATGGCTTGCGGTCCTGTTCCGCCAAAGCCATCCGGCTGCGCGGCCAGCGACGGCAGCCCGGTAATGACGCGTTTCGGCGCGACGATCCCGCGCGGGTCGACCCGGGTGACGGCGCCGGTTTCGCCATAGCAGGCAGTTCGGCCGTCGCCCAGCACCAGGCAGCGCCCATTGCCGCCACTGCCGGCCTCGGTGACATACAGTTGACCGTTCGGTGCAAATGCCAGTCCACGCGGATTATTCAACCCCGTGGCGATGACCTCGGCCTGGGGCGCGGCATGCAAGGCGGGTGCGGCCACCAGGGCGGCAAGCATGAAAGCAAGGCGTGCCATGTCAGTCTCCTGAAACGATGCGTGGGCAGACCAGCATACGTTCAGCGCCCCGAAAAAATATGATGGATGGGTATCGTTTGATACCGGTCAATGATTGTTATCGCGCGTTCTATTGATTGAAATAAATACAAAAATAATCGCGGCGCTACCCTTCACGACAGCGCGGCGACGCGCTAATCTAGCCGCTTGCATGCCGGCCTCGCGGCCGGGAAATCAGCCAGACTCGTCGTTTCGAAAGCACCGCAGCATGCAGCACAGCAGCACCCTTGCGCAGCCACACCCACTGTCGAAAGGATGTCCGCCATGCCCACGATCCGCATCAATGGTTCCGAGCACCCCCTGCCGCCCGACCCGCGCGTGTCCCTGCTGGACTTCCTGCGAGAACACCTGCACCTGAGCGGCACCAAGGTCGGATGCAATCAGGGCGCCTGCGGCGCCTGCACCGTCCTCGCCGACGGCGAACGCATCCTGTCCTGCCTGGCCTTGGCCGTGCAATACGAAGGCCGTGCCATTACCTCCATCGAAGGACTGGCCACCGATGGCCAGCTGCACCCGCTGCAGCAAGCCTTCATCGAACACGACGGTTTTCAATGCGGCTATTGCACTCCAGGCCAGATCTGTTCCGCCATCGGCATGGCGGCCGAACTCAGGCGCGGCGTGCCGAGCCACGTCACGGATGATCTTGCCATGGCAGAAATCGCGCCCAGCCACGACGAAGTGCGCGAACGCATGAGCGGCAATCTATGCCGCTGCGGCGCCCACAACGGCATCGTCGCCGCCATCAGCGAACAGCTGGTCGCGGCCGAGCAGGAGGCGCCATGACGCCCTTCACCTATGCCCGCGCCCGGGACGCCGGCGACGCCATCCGGCAGGCCGCGCCCGCCGATGCACGCTACCTCGGCGGCGGCACCAACCTGGTCGACCTGATGCGCGAAACCGTGGAGCGGCCCGCCGCCCTGGTCGACGTCAGCGGCTTGTCAGGCGCCATCGAAGCGCGGCCGGACGGCAGCATCCTGATCGGCGCGGCGGCGAAGAATACCGCGGTGGCCGAGCACCGCGCGGTGCGCGAGCGCTATCCCATGCTCAGCCGCGCCATCGTCGCCGGCGCCTCGGCCCAGATCCGCAACATGGCCACCGTCGGCGGCAACCTCCTGCAACGCACGCGCTGCGCCTACTTCTACGACAATGAAGGTTCGCGCTGCAACAAGCGCACGCCGGGGCAGGGCTGCGACGCCATCGACGGCTTCAACCGCATGCACGCGGTGCTGGGCGCATCAAACGCCTGCATCGCGACCCACCCGTCCGACATGTGCGTGGCGCTGGCGGCGCTGGACGCGATCGTGCACGTACAGGGCCCGGGCGGGGCACGCAGCCTGACGCTCACGAGCCTGCACCGCCTGCCGGAAGACCATCCGGAGCGCGAGACCGAACTGATGCCGGGTGAATTGATCACCGCGATCGAGCTGCCCGCATTGCCGTTCGCACGCCGTTCCGCCTACCGCAAGGTGCGCGACCGTTCCAGCTATGCATTCGCGCTGGTGGCGGTGGCCGCCGCCATCGACATCCAGGACGGCGTCGTGCGCGACCTGCGCCTGGCCCTGGGCGGCGTGGCCCACAAGCCGTGGCGCGCCTGGAAGGCCGAAGCGGCGCTGAAGGGCCAGCCCGCGCGCAGCGACAACTTCCGCGCCGCCGCCGCCGCCGAACTGGCGGATGCCAAACCGCAAAGCGGCAACGGCTTCAAGATCGGCCTGGCCCAGCGCACGATCGTCGCGGTCTTGCAGGGCCTGGCCGGCAAGGAGGATCAGCCATGAACATCGTCAAGGAAAAAGCACGGCAACTCATGAAGAAGGCGGTCGAACTGGCGCCCGACAAGTGGATGCCCGGCGGGCGGCCCGACCCCCTAGCCGACAGCCGCGACGGCTACATCGGCATGCCGGTATCGCGCCTCGACGGCGCCGCCAAAGTGCAGGGCCAGGCGCGCTTTGCCGCCGAGTTTGCGCCCGACGGCATGCTGTACGCCACCCCGGTCTACAGCACGGTGCCGAAGGGCCGCATCGCCAGCCTCGATACCTCTGCTGCCGAAGCGGCGCCCGGCGTCGTGCTGGTGATGTCGCACCAGAATGCACCGAAAATGCAGCCGATGCCGGGCTTCCTGAGCGCGCAAAAGGCGGCCGCCGGCGAGAACGTGGCGGTGATGCAGGACGACCGCGTCCACTACAACGGCCAGCCGGTGGCGCTGGTGCTGGCCGCCACCCAGGAGCAGGCCGACCACGCGAGCACGCTGGTGCAGGTGCGCTACCAGGGCGAGCCGGCGGTCACGACCCTGGAGGCGGCCAAGGCCAGGGGCAGCGAGCCGGGCGCCTTCCTGGGCGAGCCTTTGAAAAAGGAAGTGGGCGACGCCGAGGCCAGGCTGGCCGGGGCCGCGCACCAGGTCGATGCCGTCTACCGCACGCCGCGCCACAACCACAATGCCATCGAGCTGCACGGGGTGACGGTTGCCTGGGAAGGCCAGGCCCTGCGCGTGCACGACGCCACCCAGGCGGTCGCGCACGCGGCCTGGTCGCTGGCCCAGGTGTTCGGCTTGCAGGAAGAACAGGTGCGCGTCACGTCTCCTTTTGTTGGCGGCGGCTTTGGCGGCAAGACCCTATGGCGCCACCAGGTGCTGGCGGCAGCCGCCTCGAAGCTGGCAGGGCGGCCGGTGCGCCTGGCCCTGTCGCGCGCGGGTGTATACCGCGTGGTCGGCGGACGTGCCCCGACCGAGCAGCGGGTCGCCATCGGCGCGGCTGCCGATGGCAGGTTCGAGGCCATCATCCATACCGGGGCTACGGCAATGTCGCCGAACAACGAATTCCCCGAACCCTTCATCCTGGCCACGCAATGCATGTACGCGGCCGACAGCTTCAAGCTCGACGTCGAGGTGGTGCGGGTCGATATGCTGGCGAATACCTTCATGCGCGCGCCGGGCGAGGCAGTCGGTACCTTTGCGCTCGAATGCGCGATCGACGAACTGGCCGAGCGGCTGGATATCGACCCAATCGCGCTGCGCATCCGCAACGAGCCGGAACACGATCCCTTGCAGGGTACGCCGTTCTCGTCGCGCCACCTGGTGGAGGCGTGGCGCATGGGCGCCGAGCGCTTCGGCTGGAGCGCGCGCCAGGCCAGGCCGCGCATGCGCCAGGAAGGCGAGTGGCTGGTCGGCCTGGGCTGCGCCGCCGCCACCTATCCCTATCACCGCATGCCGGGCGGCGCGGCGCGCATCACCCTGCGCCGCGACGGCAGCGCGCACGTGGAGTTTGCAGCCCACGAAATGGGCATGGGCACCGCGACCACGCACGCGATGGTGGCGGCCGAGCGCCTCGGCCTGCCGCTGGAAAGGGTAACGGTGGCCTATGGCGACTCCGCGCTGCCGGGCATGATCCTGGCGGGCGGCTCGCAGCAGACGGCCTCGGTCGGGCACGCCATTATCGCGGCCCAGCGCGCGCTGGTCGGCAAGCTGCTGGCGCTGGCTCCGAATGGATCTCCGCTGCACGGCCTGGCGATCGAGGAGGTGGCGGCCTACGATGGCGGGTTATGCAAGCGCGATGAACCCGGGCGTTTCGAATCCTACGCCGCGCTGCTGGAGCGCGCCGGGCAGGAGGAAGTGACTGCCGAAGGCGAGGCGCCGCCGCCGCTGGAAACGGTGCACTGGTCCATGCATTCCTATGGCGCCATCTTCTGCGAGGCGCGCGTCAATGTCGTCACCGGCGAGACGCGCGTCACGCGCCTGCTCGGCGCCTACGATTGCGGGCGCGTGATCAACCCGAAGACCGCCAGCAGCCAGTTCCGCGGCGGGATGATCATGGGGCTGGGGCTAGCCTTGATGGAGGAAACCGCCTTCGACGCGCGCAACGGCCGCATCATGAACGCCAGCCTGGCCGACTACCACGTGCCGGTACACCTGGACGTGCCGGAGATCGAGGTGATCTGGACCGATATCCCCGACCCGCACGCGCCGATGGGGGCGCGCGGCATCGGCGAGATCGGCATCACGGGGACGGGCGCGGCGGTGGTGGCTGCGCTCTACAATGCCTGCGGCAGGCGGGTGCGCGACTTGCCGGTCACGCTCGACAAGCTGGTGTCGACCTAGAGCGCGCGCACCCAGATATTCCGGAAGCCGACCGCGTCGCCGTGGTCCTGCAGCTTGATCGCTGCCGGACCGTGCGCGCGGTAGGCGGGCTTGCCCGCATACACGGTTTCTCCCTGCAGGGCCGTGTGGTGCTGGACCAGCACGCCGTTGTGCAGCGCGGTCACGCGCGCCGGCGCCAGCAGCGCGCCGTCGGCGCCGAAGCGCGGCGCGGTCCAGATGACGTCGTAGGTCTGCCAGGTGCCCGGCGCGGCGCAGGCATTCGCCAGCGGCGCATGCTGCTTGTAGAGGCTTGCCGCCTGGCCGTTCACATAGGTCGGGTTGTCGTGGCAGTCGAGGATCTGCAGCTCGTAGCCGGCGCCCTTGCCGGTGGAGGCCAGGAACAGGCCGCTGTTGCCCCTGGCCTGGCCGCTGCCGCCGCCAGGCGCCGGCGCGCGCCACTCCAGGTGCAGCTGGTAGTCGCCGAACAGGCGCCTGGTCTGGATGTCGCCGCTGCCGCCGCGCACGGTCAGCACGCCATCGGCCACCAGCCAGCCGGCCGGCTTGCCGGGGTCCGCTGCCGACACCCATTCGCGCAAGTCCTTGCCGTCGAAGAGGACGACCGCGTCCGATGGCGCTGCGCGGGCGGCGGCGGGCACCACGCGCGTTGGCTGGGGCGCCCAGGCCTCGGTGTCCTTCGGGTCCGGCTGCTGAAGGGCCTGGGCGGCTGCCGGCAGAATAATCGACAAGCCGACCAGGGCGAGATACATCGTTTTCTTCATGACTGGCTCTGCCGTGACGGGCCGGACAGCATAGCATGCGCATGCGCATGCGCGGCGAACGGCCGTGGCCGCCGCAGCGCCCCCTGACCCGGCACCAGGCCCGGAGTTTTGTATCGAAAGTTTTCCCGCGCGTGTTTGATGTTGCTGTGGAAATATTTCTATGGCAATGTTAATGACCGCGTCGGGGCTTGCCTCTTCGTGTTCCCAAGAATTCGACAAGACGGAGAGTCAGTATGCAGCGAACATCCCTGTTGTGCGGCCTGGTGGCCGGCACCCTCGCCATCGGCATGGCATCGGCAGTTGCCGCCCCGGCGGCAAGCCAGGCCAGCACCCCGGCGCCCAGCGCCTACAGCCAGCCGCCGAAGGAAATCCTCGACGTGATGCGCGCCCCGGCCTCGCCGTCGCCATCGCTGAGCCCGAAGCGCGACAAGCTGATGCTGGTCACGATGGACGACTATCCATCGATCGCCAAGGTCGCCACGCCTTTCCTGCGCCTGGCCGGCGTGCGCATCGAACCGGGCAACCATAGCCAGCACGACACCCCGGGCGGCTACGGCATTCCGCCTTGCGTCAGCGCGATCGACCTGGTGCAGGTTGCCGACGGCAAGACCACCGCCGTCAAGCTGCCGGCCGGCGCCTGCCCGCGCCGCCCGCTGTGGAGCGCCGACGGCCAGCGCTTCGCCTTCGAGAACATCACCAACGAAGCCGTCGAGCTGTGGATCGGCGACGCGAAAACCGGCGCCGTGCGCCGGCTGCCCGGCGTGCGCCTGAACCAGATGTTCGGCGACCAGCTGCAGTGGATGCCCGACCAGAAGACCCTGCTGGTCAAGCTGGTGCACGCGCAAAAGGCGCCGCCGCCTGCGCCGCCGGGCTCGGATGGTCCCGGCATCCAGGAATCCCTGGGCGCCACCGGCCAGAGCAGCACCTACGAAAACCGCGACACCCTGCGCAACCGCCACGACGAAGCCCTGTTCGAACACTACGGCAAGTCGCAGCTGGCGCTGGTCGATGCCGCCAGCGGCAAGATCACCCCGGTCGGCAAGCCCGGCCTGTACGAAGAGCTCGATGTGGCGCCGGATGGCCGCCATGCGGTGGTCACCGAGATCCGTCCGCCATACTCCTACGTGACCACCTTCGACCGTTTCCCGAAACAGATCGATTTGTGGGACTTGTCGGCGGCCAAGGGCAAGGGCGCCAATCCGGTGGTGCGCGAGATCGCCGCATTGCCGCTGGCCGACCGCGTGCCGAACCGCGGCGTGCCGACCGGCCCGCGCAACTTCACCTGGCGTCCGACCGAGGCGGCGACCCTGGTCTGGGCCGAAGCGCTCGACGGCGGCGACCCGAAAGTGCAGGCCGCCCAGCGCGACAAGCTGGTGCTGCTGAAGGCGCCGTTCAAGGGCGAGCCGGTGGAAATCGCGCGTACCGAGCAGCGTTATGCCGGCTTGAGCTGGAGCGAGCAGCCGGGCGTGGCCCTGCTGACCGACTACGACGTGAACCGCAAATGGCGTCGCACCTGGCAGATCAACGTCGATGACACGCAAGGCGCGCGCCGCCTGCTGTGGGACATGTCGACCGACGAGAAGTACGCCGACCCGGGTTCGCCGGTGCGCCGCACCCTGGCCAACGGCTTCTCGGTGATCCGCCAGGACGGCGACACCATCTACCTGTCGGGCGCCGGTTCCTCGCCGGACGGCGACCGTCCCTTCCTGGACAAATTCGACCTCAAGGCGCAGAAGGCCGAACGCCTGTACCGCAGCACTGCCAGCTCCTACGAGCAGTTCCTCGGCTTCGCCAACGACAATACCGGCCGCCTGCTGACCTGGTACCAGTCGGCCGCCGAAACGCCGAACGCCTACGTGCGCACGGTGGGCGCCGGCATCGGTTCAAATGCATCCACCGCCGGCGAGCCGGCGTATGCATCGAACGGCGTGGCGCTGACCCACCTGGCCGATCCGGCGCCGCAGGTCCGCGAGATCAAGAAGCGCCTGGTGAAGTACAAGCGCGCCGACGGCGTCGACCTGTCGTTCACGCTGTACACGCCGCCCGGCTACAAGGAAGGCACCCGTGTGCCGACCATCCTGAACGCCTATCCGCTCGATTATGCGGATGCGTCCAAGGCCGGCCAGACCACCGGTTCGCAAGCCACCTTCACGCGCCTGCGCCAGTACCGCCTGCTGCTGCTGTCGGGCTACGCCATCATCGACAGCGCCGCCTTCCCGATCGTGGGCGACCCGCGCAAGGCCTACGACACCTATACCGAGCAGCTGGTGGCGAACGCCAAGGCCGCCGTCGACGAAGCCGTGCGCCTGGGCGTGACCGACCCCGACCGCGTGGGCGTGACCGGCCATAGCCACGGCGCGCTGATGACGGCGAACCTGCTGGCGCACTCGACCCTGTTCAAGGCCGGCGCGGCGACCAGCGGCTCGTACAACAAGTCGCTCACGCCTTTCGGCTTCCAGAACGAGCGCCGCTCGGTGTGGGAAGCGCCGGACGTCTACACCAAGGCCTCGACCTTCTTCTACGCCGACAAGCTCAAGACCCCGCTCTTGATCGTGCACGGCGGCGACGATGCCAACCCGGGCACCACGCCGCTGCAATCGACCAAGCTGTACGAGGCGATCCGCGGCAACGGCGGCGTGACGCGCCTGGTGATGCTGCCCTACGAGCCGCACTGGTACGCGGCGCGCGAGTCGAACGAGCAGCTGGTGTACGAGATGCTGCGCTGGTTCGACAAGTATGTGAAGAATGCGCCGGCGGGCGCGGCGGCCGGTGGCACCGTAGCGGCGCCGTAAGCGCTTCCGCGAACATGCCCGGCGTGTTCGTGCAGAACCGTCAAACACCTTCCCGTTCGCAGCGGGAGGGTGGCGCACTGGTGGGAGGGAAGCAGTGCCATCCCGCAGCCCGATCGACAGGCGGATGCGCCGGCCCGGCTCAGGGCTGGTCGCCGGGCGTGAAGCCGAGGGTCTGGGCAGGCGCGGTGGTCTGCGCGCGCGGCAGCCTCAGCCCGGAAAAGTCGAGCAGCGGGAACAGCATCTGGTAGGGAACCGGGTCGCAGTCGTCCTGGGCGCCGGGGGCGCATACCTGGACGCGCACGAAGCGGATGCAGTTGTCGCCGTTCGGGTTGACCAGGCAGTTGACGCGGTTGGCCGCCGGGTTGGCCGGCAGCGCCTGCACGCGCGGCGTCGACAGGACGCCGCTGCCGTCGCGGGCCAGCGACAAATACTCGATTCGCAGGTGGGCCGGGGTGACCGGCGAGCCCAGGATCAGGTTGCCGCTGGCGTCGCTGAACAGCGCATTCTCCCGGATCGCCGCCTGCGACTGCGCGTCGAAGGGCGCATTCACCGCCATCGCCGCCGCACGCCGGGTCACTTCCTGCAGGGTGTTGAACAGGTAGATCAGGCGGGCAATCTCGAGGACGCCGAACACCAGCGTCAGGAACAGCCCCACGAGGAGGGCAAACTCCACGGCGGCGGTGCCGCGCTGCCTGGCCCCTGGAACCTGAAGCCGGCGCGGCGCCTGTCGGTCAGCGGCCCACATAGCGCACCGTCGCTCCGGTTGCAATCGTGAAGCCGGTGGTCTGCAGCACCGGTCCGGTGAAGGGGGCCAGGAAGGGATCGCTCACCGTCAGCGACAGGCTGGTGCGGACCATGGCCGGGGTTGCGTTCGTGCTGCAGGGAAAGGACATGACGTTCGGCGAATTGGCCGGGATCCTGTACCAGCATTCGGTCGTGTAGCCGACCGTTCCGGCAGTGGCCGCGTCCAGGTCGCCGAGCGCGTCTCCGATCATTTCCGCAACCAGCGCAGACGCCGCATTGCTGCGGATGTCGACGAGTGCCGAGCTGGCCAGGGTGATGGCCGCGTCGTGCGCCGCCTTCTGCGCGACCGTGTAGTACCAGAAGTACCTGCCAAACAGCAGGATGAATGCGAGCAGGGGGATCAGGATCAGGGTGATGATCAGTGCTGCCTCGACCGCCACGGAGCCGCGGTCGCGCGTCGGCGCCAGCTTGTCGTGGACGGCGCTCATTGGTAGAGCTCCACCTGGCCGGTCAGCGTGCCGGGCCGCACCAGGCCCGCGAATTCGGCGAACAGATCGTCCTTCGTCGCCGGCACGGTCATGTAGAAGCGCCCGACGCCAAGCACCTCGGCCGAGGCCGGCGTGGCCGCCGGCACCGGGCAGCGCAGCAGGGGAATATGCAGGACGCGCCGGTCCGCCATGCTTTTCATGGCGCCGGGTGCGGTGGTGGAGGCCTTGGAGGGCGTCTGCGCGGGGTAGGCGCCTTTCAGTTTGGGCGAACCGGGGGTGTAGAGCGTGGCCCAGTCCTTGTCGCTGGCGTCGAAGGTGGCGTAGCCGTTCGCCGGTTCCTTCCTGCTGTTTGCAATGTAGCTGGCGTACTTGGCGGCCTTGGCATAAATCCAGAGCGGGCCGTACTGTTCCGCCTTGGTGCCCTTGTCCGGCGCCGCCAGGTCGGCAATGGTCAGCAGTTTCGATCCGCTGTGCGCTTCCTGCGCGGACTGGCCGCCCGGCTTGTCGTTCATCCAGGTGATGCTGTCGGCGAACGCGTAGGGCTTGATGTTGCTGTCGGGCGGCGCGTTCTGCTCGGTGCAGGGGGCGGTATAGGTGCCGAAGCGCGAGTTCAGCTGCGGAAACAGCGATGCCAGCGGAAAGTCGGTATCGACCGTGACGTTCCCGCCGGTCACGCGCGGCATCGCCATCGTGCCGGTGCAGATGAAGGGGGCGACGTCACCGAGCTTGTTCAGGAGCGAAGTGCCGCTGGCCCCGGGGGCGGCGAAGGGGTTGACGAGGAAGTTGGCGCCCTCCGCCGTGCTGCCGGGATTCAGGCGCATCAGGTTATAGCTGACGCCGCGCCGAAAACCGTATTCCACCAGTTCGTCGCCGCGCGCCACGCCCGGGTTCTCGGGCGTGTCGGTCATCGCGCAAATCGCCAGCGGCAAGACATTGATGCTCGAGCGCCCGGCAACCGAGCGGCTGCCGATGTCGGCCAGGCTGACCGAGGACGACAGCACCGGCAGCAGCAGCATGTTCACGCGGCCGTGGCGCGGGTCGAGCCGGGTGGTATCCACCCGCGCATACAACAGGTTCGCCGCTTGGGCGTTTGCGGTGCTGGCATCGAGCCAGGGACCAATCGGGGCCGCGCCGAAGCTCAGCGACTCGGCGGCATACTCGGCAAAGGACGCGTTGTAGTCGTACAGGGGATTCCTGGCCGCGGCATCGGCGGCGGCTGTCGCGGCGCGGGCCAGGCCGGTGGTGGTGCCGTCGAGTTCGGCCGCCGCCGCCAGGGCCATCGCGTCCGCGAGGATTTGCAGCTCCGCCTTGCGGTTGTACATCCGGGCAAAGTCGATGGCCATGCCGCACATCCCGAGGATGACGACGATCAGCGCCGCCGTCATGACCGCGAAACCGCCGCCCTCGCGCCGCGGGAAGGCGCTGCGCCTGGCGGGCCGGTGGCCGCTGCGTATCGGAGGCTGGGGGCGATTCGTGCGCATCGTTTCTCTCACGCTCGGAAGATCGATCGAAGCTGGTATTGCAAGTAGGAAATTATAGAGAGCGAGACCCAGGAAAGCTTGATCTCCCACAAATGGCGGGTGCTTCAGCTGTCCTGTGTTGCGCGCAGGTGCGCGCATAGGCGCTGGCCGTCGGCAGGCGCATAATGGCTGGGTTCATGGGGGAGGAAGCAATGCGCGACGCCATCATCATCGGAGCCGGCCACAATGGCCTGGTCTGCGCCTTCTACCTGGCGCGCGCCGGCTTGAAGGTCACCATGCTCGAACAGCGCCAGGTGGTCGGTGGCGCCGCCGTCACCGAGGAATTCCACCCCGGCTTCCGGAATTCGGTCGCCGCCTACACCGTCTCCCTGCTCAACCCCAAGGTCATCGCCGACATGCAGCTGGCCGCGCACGGCCTGCGCGTGGTCGAGCGCCCGCTGTCGAACTTCCTGCCGCTCGACGACGGTCGCTACCTGAAGCTCGGCGCCGGCAAGACCGCAAGCGAAGTCGCCAAGTTCTCGCAGCGCGACGCCGCCCGTCTCGACGACTACGCCAGGCACCTCGACAGCGCCGCCGACCTGCTGCGCGAGCTGGTGCTGCAAACCCCACCCAACCGCGTGCAGGGCGGCTGGCTCGCCGCGCTCCCCGAACTGATCAAGGCCGGCAAGCTCGGCAACCGCATGCGCGCACTTTCGCTCGATGCCCAGCGCGGCCTGCTCGACCTGTTCACCAAGTCGGCTGGCGATGTGCTGGACGACTGGTTCGAGAGCGCGCCGATCAAGGCGGCCTATGGCTTCGACAGCGTGGTCGGCAACTACGCCAGCCCCTATACACCCGGTTCGGCCTACGTGCTGCTGCACCACGTGTTCGGTGAAGTCAACGGCAAGAAGGGCGCCTGGGGCCATGCCATCGGCGGCATGGGTGCGATCACGACGGCGATGGCCAAGGCGGTGCAGGCGCTGGGCGTGGAGATCCGCCTGGGCGAGGGCGTGCGCGAAGTGCTGCTTGAGCGAGGCCGGGCGGCCGGCGTGGTCTCCACGGACGGCGAACGCCTCGACGCGCGCCGGGTCGTCTCGAACCTGAACCCGCGCCTGCTGTATACAAAGCTGGTCGACCCCGGCGCGCTGCCGCCGGACTTCCTGCGCCGCATGCAGGCCTGGCGCTGCGGCTCGGGCACCTTCCGCATGAACGTGGCGCTGTCCGAGCTGCCCAGCTTCAGCTGCCTGCCGGGCAAGGCCGCGGCCGAGCACCACGGCAGCGGCATCATCATCGCGCCCAGCCTGCAGTACATGGAGCGCGCCTACCACGATGCCCGTGCCCATGGCTGGTCGCGCGAGCCCATCGTCGAGATGCTGATTCCCTCGACGCTCGACCCGTCGCTGGCGCCGCCCGGCCAGCATGTGGCCAGCCTGTTCTGCCAGCACGTGGCGCCGGTGCTGCCCGATGGCGCCAGCTGGGACGCGCACCGCGAGGGGGTGGCCGACCTGATGATCGCCACCGTCGACCGCTGGGCGCCGAACTTCAAGCGCGCGGTGCTGGGCCGCCAGATCATGAGTCCGCTCGACCTGGAACGCACCTTCGGCCTGGTCGGCGGCGACATCTTCCACGGCGCGCTCGGCCTCGACCAATTGTTCGCGGCGCGGCCCATGCTCGGCCATGCGGATTACCGCGGCCCTGTCCCCGGCCTGTACACCTGCGGCGCCGGCACCCATCCCGGCGGCGGCGTCACCGGCGCGCCGGGCCACAATGCCGCGCGCGAGGTCTTGCGCGATGTGCGCAGGGGGCGCGCATGAAGGGGGCCGCCGTGTTCACGGGCCTGTTGCTGGCCGGCGCCGCGGCGCTGGCGCGCGAACCGGCCGCCGACCTGGTCTACCGCAACGGTCCTGTCCACACCGTCGATGCGCAGGACAGCGTGCAGGAAGCGCTGGCCGTGCGCGCCGGCCGCATCGTCTACGTCGGCAGCGCTGCCGGCGCCGCCGCCCTGGTCGGGGAGGGCACCCGCGTCATCGACCTGCAGGGCCGCATGCTGATGCCGGGCCTGGTCGACGCCCACATGCATCCGCAATCCGGCGGCAGCCGCCTGCTCAACTGCAGCCTGGATTACGCGCGCCTGACGCTGCCGCAGTTCCAGGCGCGCATCCAGGCTTGCCTCGACCGCGACCGGGACAAGAGCTCGAAGCGCCCACTGCTGGTGGTCAACTGGTTCCAGCAAGGCATGCAGCCCGATGGCGTGGGCACGAGCGCCGCCACCCTCGACGCCTTGCGCACGCGGCGCCCGGTCATCGTGCGGTCATCCTTCGGCCACTCGGTGCAGCTGAATACGCGGGCCATCGCCCTGGCCGGCATCAAGCCGGATACCCCGGACCCGGTAGGCGGCAAGATCGTGCGCGACGCGCAGGGCAGGGCCACCGGCCTGCTGGAAGACGCGGCCCAGGACCTGGCGATGCGCCATCTGCCGTCCCTGAACGCCAGGCAGCACCTCGCCGCCTCGGCCGCGGCGCTGAAGGCGATGCGGCGCCAGGGCATCACCAGCTTCCTCGATGCCTGGACCGACCCGGAAACGCTGACGGCCTTCACGGCGCTGCAGCGCCGCGGGCAGCTCACCGCGCGCGCCCACTTTGCCGTGCTGGTCGACCTCGACAAGGGCGCCACGCCGCAGCGCGCCGTCGCCGCGCTGCTGGAGCAAAAAAAGCGTTTCGACCAGGGCCCGACGCGCACGGCGCCGTCGCTGCAGGTGCGCCACGCCAAGCTGTTCATGGACGGCGTGATCGCCGCCCCGGCCTTTACCGGCGCCATGCTGGAACCCTACCTGGAGAACCACGGCAGCGCGGACCGGCCGGACTGGCGCCCGGGGACGAACAAGGGCCCGCCGGGCTACTTCAGCGCGCCGGCCCTGCGCGCCACGCTGCTGGAACTGGCCAGGGCGCGCATCGACCCGCACATCCACGCCGACGGCGACCGCGCCGTGCGCGAATCGCTGGACGCCATCGCGGCGCTGCGCGCCAGCGGGGAGGGCGGCGAGGTACGCCCGGCCCTGGCCCACGCCGAGATCGTCGACCCGGCCGATTACCCACGCTTCGCCCAGCTCGGCGTCGCGCCCGTGCTCTCCTTCCAGTGGGCCAAGCCGGCGCCGGACACCGTCGGCGCGCTGCGCGACTACCTCGGCCCCGCGCGCTATGCTACCGTCGAACCGCAGGCGCTGCTGGCAAATGCCGGCGCGCGCGTCGCCTACGGCAGCGACTGGCCGGTCGATCCGCTCGACCTGATGTTCGCCTTGAAGGTGGCCGTTACGCGCAGCGCGGCGCCCGGCGCCGGCGCCGAATACGCCGGCCGCCTGACCGCGCAACCGGGCATGGCGCGCGCCGCCGTGCTGCGCGCCGCCACGGTCGATGCTGCTTTCACGCTGCGCCAGGAAGCGCTGACCGGCTCGCTGGAAACCGGCAAGCTGGCCGACCTGGTCGTCCTCGACCGCGACTTCTTCACGGTGCCGGAAGAAGACATCGCCACGCTCAAGGTCTTGCAGACCGTGGTCGGCGGCAAGGTCGTGTACGAGGCCGCGGTGCTGGGCCGCAGCCCGGCAGCGGCCGGCAACGGTGCGGGGGGCTGTGTGATCGGATGCTAGACTTTGCATCCAGCTCACCCGTGTCCAAGGAGCCGTTTTGCGTTTTCGCCTTTCCTTCCCCTTCCATTTCCTCGCCAGTTTCCTGCTCATCCTTACCCTGGCCGCGCCGGGCAGCGCCTTGCCTGCCGCGCCGGACACCGACGCCCCCGCCGCCGAGGCCAGCCACCCCGATCCGCTGCAGCGCGAAACGCCGCGCTCGATGGTCTCGGGCCTGATCGAAGCCCTGGCCCAACTCGACTACGACCGCGCCGCCCAGTACTTCGACCTGCCCACCGCCACCAGCAGCCGCCAGCGCCTGAACGCGGTGGGCCAGGCACGCGCCTTCCATGCACTGCTCGACAATGGCGGCTCGCTGAAAGCCTTTGCCACGCTGTCGAACCAGTCCAGCGGGCGCGTCGACGACGACCTGCCGCTCGACCAGGAAAACATCGGCGAAGTCACGGTGCAGGACAAGAAGACGCCGATCCTGATCACCCGCTCCGAGGTCGATGGGCAGCAGGTCTGGCGCATCTCGTCGGCGACCCTGGGCCAGATCGCGGCCGCGACCCGGCGCGCGCCCGTGGCCGACGCCGCGCCGCAAGACGAGTACCTGGTCGCCGGCGCGCCACTGAAGGACTGGGGCATGCTGGTCGGGCTGGGCGTGATGGTCTTCGGCGGTTTGTGGCTGGTGTCGGCGCTGGTGGTGGCCGCCATGCGCCGCCTGGTGGCCGATTCGGCGGCCAACGGCATCTACCGCTTTTTCGAGGCGGCGCTGCCGCCGGCCAGTCTGCTGCTGGCGGTGGCCATCTTCTATACCTGGGCCGAGCGCCTGCCGGTGGCCATCGTCGCGCGCCAGACCCTGCTGCGCTATACCGGCATCGTCACCGTCATCGCCCTGGTCTGGTTCGGGCTGCGCCTGGTTGACGCCGTGGCCGAGCTGGTGATCGCGCGCATGCAGCGCCGCCAGCGCCGCCAGATCGTCTCGGTGGTCACGCTGCTGCGCCGTACCGTGAAGATCCTGCTGCTGGTGTTTTCCGGGATCGGTATCCTCGACACCTTCGGCATCGACGTCACCACCGGCATCGCGGCCCTCGGTATCGGTGGTATCGCGCTGGCGCTGGGCGCGCAAAAGACCGTGGAAAACCTGGTCGGCAGCGTGACCGTGATCGCCGACCGCCCGCTGCAGGTGGGCGACTTCATCAAGGTGGGCGACGTGGTCGGCACCGTGGAAGACGTGGGCATCCGCTCGACCCGCATCCGCACCCTGGAGCGCACGGTGGTGACCATTCCGAACGGCGACTTGTCGGCGCGCCAGATCGAGAACTTCGCGGCGCGCGACCGCTTCCTGTTCAACCCGACCATCGCGGTCAGCTACAGCACGCAGTCGGCCCGGCTGAAGGAAGCGCTGGCCATCGTGCGCGGCGTGCTCGAGGAAGAAGAGAAGATCGCCGCGGGCTGGCGTGCGCGCCTGGGCGGCATCACCGACCGCGCCTTCAACATCGACGTGTTCTCGTACATCGACACGGCCGAATTCGACGTCCAGGTGGCGGTGCGCGAACACCTGCTGTTCACGATCTTCGAGCGGCTGGAGGCAGCAGGCATCCGCCTGGCCTACCCGAGCCAGACCGTCGTGTTCCAGGGCGACGGCGACCCGCGCGAAGACGGCAAGCCGGGGCCGAACCTGGGAAAGGACGCGCGGCCGGGGCGCTGAGGGTGCGGCTTGCGGGTCCGCCTGCAAGCTGGGCGCGTAGCGGTTATCATGTCCGTCTCACCTCACACAGGATCGACTCGCCATGACCACGTCCAGCTATCCCGACACCCGCCTCCTCATCGCCAACGAGTGGTTCGACGCCACCGGCGGCAAGACCATCCCGGTGCTCAACCCGGCAACGGGACAGGAAATCGGCACCGTGGCGCATGCGTCCATCGCCGACCTGGACCGCGCCCTGGCCGCCGCCCAGAAGGGTTTTGAAACCTGGCGCGACGTGCCGGCCGCCGAGCGCGCCGCCACCATGCGCCGCGCCGCCAACCTGCTGCGCGAGCGCGCCGGCGACATCGCGCGCCTGCTGACGCAAGAGCAAGGCAAGCCGCTGGTGGAAGCCAAGGGCGAAGCCCTGGCCGGCGCCGAGATCATCGACTGGTTCGCCGCCGAGGGCATGCGCGTGTATGGCCGCATCGTCCCGTCGCGCAACCCGAAGGCCCAGCAGCTGGTGCTGAAGGAACCGGTCGGCCCGGTCGCCGCCTTCACCCCATGGAACTTCCCGATCAACCAGATCGTCCGTAAACTCTCGGCGGCCCTGGCCACCGGCTGCTCCTTCCTGTGCAAGGCGCCGGAAGAAACTCCGGCCTCGCCTGCGGCCCTGCTGCAGTGCTTCGTCGACGCCGGCGTGCCGCCGGGCGTGGTCGGCCTGGTGTTCGGCGACCCGGCCGAGATTTCCGGCTATCTGATCCCGCACCCGATCATCCGCAAGGTCACCTTCACCGGCTCGACCCCGGTCGGCAAGCAGCTGGCCGCCCTGGCCGGCGCCCACATGAAGCGCGCCACGATGGAACTGGGCGGCCACGCGCCGGTGATCATCGCGGAAGATGCCGACGTCGCCCTGGCGGTGAAAGCGGCCGGCGCCGCCAAGTTCCGGAATGCCGGCCAGGTCTGCATCTCGCCGACCCGCTTCCTGGTGCACAACGCGATCAAGGAAGAATTCACCCGCGCCTTCGTCCAGCATGCCGAAGGCCTGAAACTGGGCGACGGCCTGCTTGATGGAACCACCCTCGGCCCGCTGGCCAACGCGCGCCGCCTGACGGCCATGGCCAAGGTGGTGGAAGACGCCCAGGCCCGTGGTGCGGTGCTCGCCGCCGGCGGCCAGCGCGTCGGCGACACCGGCAACTTCTTCGCGCCGACGATTCTGTCGGACGTACCTTTGGAGGCGAGCGTGTTCAACGACGAGCCTTTCGGCCCGGTGGCCGCGATCCGCGGTTTCGACAGCCTCGAAGAGGCAATCGCCGAGGCGAATCGCCTGCCGTATGGCCTGGCCGGCTACGCCTTCACGCGCTCGATCAAGAACGCCCAGCTCTTGATGAACCGCGTCGAAGTCGGCATGCTGTGGATTAACCAGCCGGCCACCCCGAGCGCCGAGCTGCCGTTCGGCGGCATCAAGGATTCCGGCTATGGTTCGGAAGGTGGCCCGGAGGCGCTGGAGTCTTACCTGAACACCAAGGCGGTATCGATGGTCGGCGTGTAAGCGGGCTTGAACGACGGCCGGTGCGAACCGGCCTTTTTTCATTTCACAGAGGACAACGATGGTACTCGAGAGTGCGGAACTATTGATCAAGGACGGCATGGAAGCCGAGTTCGAAGCCGGCGTGCGCCAGGCCACGCCGCTGTTCCAGCGTGCGCGCGGCTGCCGCGGCATGTGGCTGGAACGCGGCGTCGAGAACCCGCGCGCCTACCGCCTGCTGGTGCGCTGGGATACGGTGGACGACCACAACGTCCACTTCCGCGGCAGCGAGGACTTCCAGGAGTGGCGCCGCCTGGTCGGCCACTGCTTCGATGGCGCGCCCTCGGTCAGCCACCTGGAAACGGTGCTCGAAGGTTTCTAAAGGTTCGCCATGTGCGTCAACTACCGTCCGCCCACGCCCGAGCAGTTCGGCTCGATCGGCGCTTTCAGCGAACTGCCGGCCGACTGGCGCTGGCCGGAAGAGACCTGGAAGGATTACCTGGCGCCGATCGTGCGGCGCGGCGCCGGCGGCCGCCCCGAGGCTTGCCTGGCCAGCTACGGCATGGTCCCGCGGCGCCAGATCCCGCCCGAGGTGAAACCCTTCGACACCATGAACGCGCGCGCCGAATCGCTGGTCGAGCGGCGTTCGTTCGCGCCGGCCTGGCGCCGCCTGCAGCTGTGCGCGGTGCCGATGGCCTGGTTCTACGAGCCCTGCTACGAAAGCGGGCGCGCGGTGCGCCATGCGATCGGCATGGCCGACGAATCGCTGTTCTATGTGGCCGGCCTGTGGCGCGACTGGCCGGAAGCGGACGGTTCTGTCCAGTCGTCCTTCACCCAGATCACCATCAATGCCGACGACCATCCCTTGATGCGCCGCATGCACAAGCCGGGCGACGAAAAGCGCTCGCTGGTGATCTTGCCGCATGAGGAAGTCGACGATTGGCTCATGTGCCGCAGCATGGACATGGCGCACAGTTTCCTGCGCCATTATCCGGCCGAGCGCATGCGCGACTGGGCGGCGGCGCCTGCGCCGGTGCGCAAGAAACCGGCCGAACCGTCGCCGAATCTCGAGCTGTTCTGAGGCGCGCGGCTACATGAAGCCGGTATCGAGCTCCAGGCAGGTCTGCCCGACCTGGTACAGGGCCAGCGCCTTGCCGGCGTCCGGCGCCGCCAGGTAGCGCGCCAGCAGGCGGGCCGGCGCGTCCAGGCCCAGCGCCAGCAGCGATGGGTGCAGGGCGTGCAGCGCGTCGTCGCGCCCGGCCAGGTGCAGGTGGCCGCTCATGGCCTTGCGTTCGAGCTGAATCAGCAGCGCCCGCACGACGCGCGTGTGGGCCAGCGGCGCCTTGGCGGCGGCCGGCGCCGTGCGCCCGCGCAGCATGCGCGCCAGGCGTGCCGTCAGCGAGGGACGCACCGGCCCGCGTTCGTAGTCGAGCGACACCGCCTGCAGCTGGCCGCCGCGCTCCAGCACCAGCGTCACCGGTTCCAGCAAGCCTTGCGCACCGCGCTCCAGGCGCGCCACGACGCCGGCCACCGCCGCGCCCGACGCCACCCAGGCTTCCAGGCTGTCCAGGCGGCTGGCCTTCCAGTGCTCGTAAGGCAGGCGCAGGGTCAGCACGCGCCGCGCGCGGTCGAGCAGGCGCCATTCCAGTTGCTGTTCGACTTCGTCCAGCCGTGGCGCTTCGCAGGCGCCCGGGCGCAGCAGCACCATGTCCAGCGGCTCGCCCAATAGTCCGGCGCTGCCGGCGACGGCATCGCGCAGGAGGTTCCAGTCGTCGAAGCCTGCCTGCCGCCAGCGTGGGTCGCTCGCCGTCCAGGCTGGGCGCATGGCGGCGCGCGTCACGCCGCCCAGGCCCAGGCGGCCATCCTCCGACAGGCGCGGCTGATCGAGCGCCAGCGTGCCCCGCGCCAGGCTGTCGGCCGGACCCACGCCCGGCCACAAGGCGTGGGATGCCCAGGCGCTGCTGCGGCTGAAACCAGGGTCGCTGTCGTCGCGCCGCGCCAGCACCGCCTGGCGCAGCAGGCCGGCGTCCGCATCCCAGAACGCGCAGGTGAGGCCACGCGCGCCGCTGCGGCTCTCCCACCAGCAGGCGCCCAGCGGCAGCAGTTCCATTGCGGTGCCGAGCTCGAAGCTGCGCCGCGCCGTGCCGCGCAGGCGCGCCAGCAGGGCGGCGTCGGACCGGTGCGCCGCCGCTTCCAGGGCCAGCGTCAGGGCATGCGCCTGCGCGCACAGGACCAGGGCCTGGGCTTCGTCGACGCCGAAGTCGCGCGCCACCAGCAAATCGGCGATGCCGGCCAGGCCGCGCAGCAGGCCGGCCAGGCGCGGGAAGGATTCGACCCGCGCCGAGGTGGCGAGCGCGCGCAGCTGGGGCGCGGCGATGTCGCTCACGTGCGACCAGCCGCCGGCGCACAGTTCCAGCACCAGGGCGCGTGCCTGGGCCAGGAAACGGGTCTCGTCCTCGCTCAAGCCATCGGCTGGCGCTTGCGCCGCTTCGCCTTGTCCGGGCCAGCAGAAAGGCTTGCCGTGTGCATGCCGCACCGCCGCCAGCGCCAGCAAGTGCAGCGTCTTGCGCAGGCGCGGCTCGGCCTCGGACACCATGCCGGCATAGCCGGCGCCGGCGACGTAGCGGCACACCAGGTCGAGCGCGGGCAGGCGGACGGCCAGCACCGCGCCCTGGACCGCGACCTCGGCCCCGGCCAGGGTGTCCTGCATGCCGGCCGCCTTGCGCACGGCCGCCACGCCGGCCTCCTTGAACAGGGCGTCGGCATCGAGCGCCAGCACCTCGTCCAGCACCTTCGCTTCGTTGGCAACCGCGGTTGCCGGAATTCCCTCGCCAGAAACCGCTGCGGGCGCCGTGCGCAGCCACAGCGCCGCGGCCAGGATATGCTTGCACACGCCCGGCGCCGGGCAATCGCAGCGCGCCGCCCCCGGCCCCTGCGGCGCCAGCTGCACGCGCTGGCCGTCGGCCGCCACCACACCGGCCGCCGCGCCACCCGCCGCATCCCAGCCGACCTTGCCGGCTTCGACATCCTTGGCCGCGCGCCGCAGCAGCCCGGTGCTGGCCAGCGCGGCCAGCGCCTCGTCGTCGTAGTTGCCGTAGGTGGCAGCCCAATTCGCGCGCCCGTCGCTGCTCATGCCATCGCCTCGGCCAGCCATTGCGCGAAGTGGGTCGGCGTCAGCGCGGCCACCTGCATGCCGCGGTCGGCCAGGCGCCGGGCCATGGCGCCGTCGTAGACCGGCAGCGCCTCCGAATCGAGGGCGGCCAGGCCGAGCAGCTTCACGCGCGCTTCGTTCAGGCGGCGGACGCTGGCCAGCAGCGGCCCAGGCGCCGCGCCTTCCATGAAGTCGCTCACCAGTGCGAGCACGGTGCGCTGCGGCGACTGCACCAGGGTCTCGCAATACTGCATGGCGCGGCCGATGTCGGTGCCGCCGCCCAGCTGCACGGTCAGCAGCACCTGCACCGGATCGTGGGCCAGGTGGCTGAGGTCGACCACATTCGTGTCGAACACCACCAGGCGCACCCGCACCGCCGGCAGGCTGGACAGGATGCCGGCGACGATCGCGCTGTACATCACCGAGTCCAGCATCGAGGCGCTCTGGTCGACGCACAGGATCACGTCCCAGGGCAGCTGGCGCTTGATGCGCGCGTTGAAGCGCGGGCGCTCGATCAGCAGGCGGCCCTGCTCCGGGTCGTAGTGCTTGAGGTTGGCCTGGATGGTGGCGCGCCAGTCGAAGTTCTGGAAGCTGCGCAGGCTGGACTGGCGGAAGCGGTTGCGCCGGCCCTGCAGGGCGTTCACGAAGTCCTGGCGCAGGGTGCGCGTGATCTCCTCGACCACCTTGCGGATGACGCTGCGCACCGCGTCGAGGGTGGCCGCGTTCATGCGCCCGCGCATCTGCAGGAGGGTGCGCGCCAGCGCCTGGTTCGGCTCCAGCGACAGCAGGGTGGCCGGATCGTCGAGCAGTTCGCGGATGCCGTAGCGGTCGAGCGCATGGCCCTGCACGCGCTCGAACACCTCGCGCGGGAACAGCTTGCGGCTGCGCTGCAGCCAGTCGAGTGCCTTGACCTGGCTCGGGTCGAGGCCGGCGCCGCGGCCGCCACGCGAAGTGCGCACCTTGCCCGCGTACTCGCGCCCGTACAGGTAATCCAGGACGCCATCGAGCTCCTGGTCGTGCGGGTTCATGGCGCTGCCGCCCAGGGCGTCGCCGGCGTAGCGGCCCAGCACCAGGCGCCAGCGGCGCGCCGCGTCGTCGCTCATGCCGCCTCCGCCAGCCAGGCGCCCAGGCCGTCGCGCGCCAGGCAGGCGCCCAGCGCCGCTTGCAGTTGGGCGCCGGCGATCAGCTCCGCCTCCGAAATGCCGTACTGGTTCGATGCGAGCGTGGTGTCCAGGCCGGCGTGGGTGCCCGCCAGGGCCTCGGCCAGGCGCGCCGTCTCGAAGGGCTTGAGCTGGGCAAAGGCCAGGCGCAGGTCGGGCAGGTAGGCAAGAAAAGCCGCTTCGTCCCAGCCGCCCAGGATGCGGTCCAGGTCTTGCTGCAGGCCGGGAAGGGTGAGCAGCAGTTCGGGTGCGGCCGCCATCAGCCCGCCCAGCGCGCGCACCGCCTCGGCCGGCCGAGCGCCGGGGCCGAAGTGGGCGCCGAGCGTGACGCCGAGTTGCGCCGCGTTCCAGGCGCCTTCGAGGAAGAGCAGGGCGGCGGCCGCCAGCGCGACGCCGGGCACCTGCGCTGCCGCCGCCAGGCGCGCCAGTGCGTCGTGCCAGGCCTCGTCCGGTCCGGTTCCGGCCAGGGCGGCGCGCACCGCGCGCAAATCGACCAGAGTACGCACGGCGCCGGCTTCCTGGTCCGCTTTCACGTGCGCCAGGCCGGGCAGCAGGCCCAGGCCGACCGAACAGGCCTGTTCCAGCAGGGCGCGCACGCCGGCGTCGTCCTGCACCCCGAGCGGCTCGCGTGCGCGGTGCAGGTTCAGGAGCTGGTGCGCGCAATCGGTCACCGAGGCCAGGCTGGCGTCTTCGGCCAGGTGGCGCGCCAGCAGGTCCATCAGGCGCGGCAGGCGTTCGTGCAGCCCGATCACGCAGGCGCGCACCAGCAGCTTGACGGCGGCGCCGGCATTCCGGCCCTGGCCCTGGGTGGACAGCAGCGCTTCCTCGCGCCGCAGCCTGGCCAGCGCCGCGTCCTGCAGGGTGCCACCGTCGCCTGCCAGTTCGATCAAACGCGCCTCGACCAGCGGGTTCCAGGCCACCTGCCATTCCTCGATCAGCAGCTCCAGGCGCACGCCGCCCAGGAAGTCGGGGCCGCCCTGCCAGCGGCCGACGCCGGCGCCCAGGTAGTCCATCAGGTGCAGGAAGCGGCTGCGCAGGCGGTGGCTGTCCTTGCGATACAGGTCGAGGCGCACGGTGCGCGGCGTGCTGTCGTCGAGGCGGATGCGCTGGACACCCGCCTGGCGCCGCGCATCCTCGAGCAGGGGCGGGGAGCCGGCCGAGGGCGGCACGTCGCCCAGGGCGCTGCCTGCCAGGAAACGGCGCAGGTCGTCGGCGAAGCCGGCCATGCCTTCGTCGATGGCGCCCTTCACGAAGCAGGAGCGCAGGGCGTCGAGCAAGTCGTCGCGGCCCGGGCCGGCGTGCCCGCGCAGCGCGGCCAGGCGCCGGGCCTGCAACAGGGCCGCCTGCACCTCGGCGGTCGACACTTGTTCGCTCAGGCCGCGTTCGCGTCCCTGGCGCGCCAGCCGGGCCAGGGCATCGGCCGCCACCCGGTCCAGGTGCGGACCGTCGGGACCCGCCTGGGCGCTGTCCCACACCCACTGGTGCCAGGCCGGCGAGGGCATGCCGGCGCCGTAGCCGTTCAGGGCATCGAGACGGTCGAAGCTGTAGCGGATCAGCCAGTCGGCGGCCGGCGCGGGCGCGCGCGCGGGTGCGTCCCTGGGCGCCGGCGCGGCCAGCATCTGCTGCAGGGCCAGGGTATGGAAGCCGCCGCTGACGACCACGATCGGGCCTGTCTTGCCGGCCGCGCGCAGGGCGGCCTGGCGGCGCCGGATGTGCGCGGCCATGTGGCGCTCGCGCGCCAGGCTGCCTTCGGCTTCGAGCACCGCCGTTTCGTAGCTGCTGCGCGCCAGGGCGCAATAGGCAAACACGTCGGCGAACAGCGCGCGCCAGTCGCGCAGCGCCGGCGCCGGGCGCAGCTCGAACAGCCGGTCCCAGAGTTCGTCGTGGCTGCGGCAGCCGCTGGCGCGGGCCAGGGCGGCCAGGTAATCGCTGTGGGCCAGGTAGCGCTCGGCCATCAGGCTGCGCGCTTGCTCGTCGCCTGCGTCCCCACTGTCTTCGGCGGCGCGCGCCTGCCAGGGCAGGTCGATGAAGCCGCATTGTGCGCCCAGCTCGCGCGCCAGGCGCAGGGCCACCCATTCCGGGCTGTAGTCGCAGAACGGAAAGAAGGCGCTGCGCGTGACGGGGCCATCGTCCGCGCGCGCGGATTCGCCTGCGGCCTGCGACAGGATGGCCACCGGCGGCCGGGTGCGTTCGTCCAGCAGCAGCGGCAGCAGGGCGTCGAAGCTGTCCGGCCCCTCGACCAGCACCGCGGCCGGGCGCAGTTCGCGCAGCATGGCCTGCAGCGCCAGGGCGCAGGCCGGGCTGTGGTGGCGTACCGGCGCGAAGTGGACATCATCCATCTCCATGCGCGCCAGGCCCTCGGCCACCTCGGCCGGCAGGGACGCGGAACCGATCGTCACGTCCACAGGCTGCGCGCAGCGTCGCCGAAGCTTTTCCAGGCGCTGTCGCGGCGGCCGCGCTCGCGCACCACGGTATCGAAATAGTGCTGCACGCGCTTCACGTCGTCCAGGCTGTCCTTGATCAGCACGCCCTGCAGCCCGTTCGCCATCTCGCGCGGCGTCACCTGGCCGCTGCCCATGAAATTCGCCTCCAGCGCGGCCGCGTGCAGCACGTTCACCGCTTCGGCGGTCGACATCACCGCGTCCAGGTTTTTCAAGGGCGTGCCTTCGCGCGTGCTGCCGGCGCGCAGTTCCTGGAATACCGTGACCAGCAAGCCGACCACGTCGCGCTCGATGCGCGCCTCCAGGCCGGCGCCGTCGAGTTCGCGCCGCACCTGGTTCATCACCAGTTCGACTTCGAAGGCATGGTCGCGGATCGGGCGCACGGTCTCGAAGTTGAAGCGCCGCTTCAGGGCCGAGGACATCTCGTGCACGCCGCGGTCGCGCAAATTGGCGGTGGCGATCACGTTGAAGCCGCGCCGCGCATGCACGCGCGCCTTCTCGCCCAGCTCGGGCACCACGATCTGCTTTTCCGACAGCAGTGAAATCATCGTGTCCTGGATCTCGGGCGGGCAGCGCGTGATTTCCTCGAAGCGCACCAGCTTGCCGGCCACCATGGCGCGGTACATCGGCGACGGCACCAGGGCGCGTTCGCTCGGCCCTTCGGCCAGCAGCAGCGCGTAGTTCCAGGCGTAGCGGATGTGGTCCTCGGTGGTGCCGGCCGCGCCCTGGATGGTGAGGGCCGAGTCGCCGCTGATGGCGGTGGCCAGCAGCTCCGACAGCAGCGACTTCGCCGTGCCGGGTTCGCCGACCAGCATCAGGCCCTGGTGGCCCATCAGGGTCACGATGGCGCGTTCGACCAGCGGGTCGTCGCCGTAGAACTTGCGGCTCACGCTGAGCTGGGCGTCGCCCAGGATGAAGCGGCGCACCGCGCGTGGCGACAGCTGCCAGCCTTCCGGCCTCGGGTCGCGGTCGGCCGTGCGCAGGGTGTCGAGTTCGTCGCGGTAGCGCGTCTCGGCGTCGCTGCGCATGACCGCCGTCGTGTCTTGATTCGTCATGTGTCGTTCCCTAGTCATGCCCGGCGCTTACCAGGGCATCTTGCCTTCCCATTCGGGGTCGAAGCCCAGGCAGGCGGCGGCCACGGCGTGGTAGTCGCCGTAGGCCTCGGCCAGCAGCACCGGCGGCACCTTGGCCAGCGGGAGGTTGGCGCCGCCGTAGCCGCCCGCGCCGAGGCGCACGAAGGCCAGGGTCTTCAAGGCGGCCGGCATGTTTTCCTCGGGCAGGGAGCTGCCCGAGAATTCGATGCGCACCTGGATGCCGAGGCTGGCGAAATCCTTGGTGTACTCGAAGAACACGCCGCCATCCTCGGCCGAGCCGCGTACATAGCCATGCTTGCCGAAGGCGCCGCGCAGCGTAAAGGTGTCGCTCGTCCAGCCGACGCGGTCGCCGATCGCATCAGCGTTCGGGTCCTGCGGCGGCGGCGAGCGCCGCGCCAGCTGGGCGAAGGGCGGTGTCACCTTGTAGTCCTTGAGGTGGGCCTGCCAGGCGCGCACCTGGGCCTCGTCGAGCAGGCTGGCGTGGGCCAGGCCGATCTGCTCGCCTGGCGCGGGTGCGACCTCGTCGTCGGCGGCGTCGATCAGGCTGCCGTCCTCGGTCGGGCGCAACAGGCCAAGGAGTTGACCGTCGGCGTCGAAGCGCATCCACACCAGGCGCTGGACCAGGCGCCCGACCACCGGGTGGCGCCGCAGGTACTCGTCCCAGTCCGCCAGCGGCCAGCGCCGCCCCGCGCACATCGCCTCGTACAGGCGCGCGCCCTGCATCTCGACCACCTGCTTGACCTCCTTCTTGCAGGTCGTGAACAAGGCCTTGCCTTCCTTGATCGATTCCGGCGTGTCGTTCTGGCGCGGCGCGGGCAGGGCGGCCAGCTGCTTGCCCTCGGCATTCTGCAGCACCGGCTTGAGCTTCTCGTCGAGCAGCACGCTGAAGCTGCGTGCGCCGTACGCGAACGTCATGCGGCCGCTTTCGTCCAGGCCACCGGTGGGCACGGTGCGGTCGGCCAGCTGGTCTTCGGTCCAGCCGTTGCGTTCGGCGATGCGCTCGACCAGCAGGCGTGCCTTTTGCTGCACCGAGGCCGTGCGGTAGCGGCGCGCCGTGGCCAGCACGAACTGGATCACGGCCGGGTCGTCCGAGACGCTGGCCGCTTCCAGCATCGCCTCCACCTGGAAGCGGCGCACGTAATGGTCGCGCATGTAGAGACGGATCGTGTCGGCCAGCTCGTGGCCCGGCACGCCGCAGGTCAGCGCCAGGATGCCTTTTTCGTTGATGGCGGTGCCCGTGTACTCGGCCAGCTTTTCGCGCTTGGCCTGCTCGAACACCTGTTCCTCGGTCAGCTTGCCCAGTTCGGCGTAGTAGTCGGGGTAGGCCTTGGCCGAGCGCTGGTAGTCCTGGTAGCGGCCCGGGGCGTGCTGGCTGGCGTAGGCCAGCGCTTCTTCCAGCGGCGGGTTGGCGGTGTCGCGCGCGATGAACTGGTGCAGCAGGAAGCGGCCGAGGGCGGCGCGGCTGCCCGCATCGAGCAGGCCCAGGTAGCGCACCAGCAGCGCGTTGGCGGCCGGCTCCTTCAGCTTGGCGGCCAGGACCACCCACCAGCGGACGATGTCTGGGTCGACCACGGCATCCGGACCGGCGGCGCCGGCCCAGGTGCAGGCCGGCAAAGCATCCAGCTTGAGCCAGGCCAGGCCGGCCGGCGGCCTGGCCTTCAGGCCCTTGCGCGCCGCTTTCAGCAGCGCCTCGGGCGCCAGGCGCGGCGCGATGTCTTCGCCCAGGCGCTCGAGGGCGGTCATCAGCTCGGCGCTGACCGGCTCGCGGGTTTCCTTGTCGAGCGCCGCGTACAGCGCCGGCACCGCCGCGCGGTGGCCGAGGCGCGCCAGCCAGCGCGCCGCTTCGATGCGCAGTTCCTGCTTGTTCGAGCCCAGCACCTCGGTGACGCGCTTGCCGATGTCGGGCAGCTTGCCGAGCACGCGCTGGGCCGCCTGGCGCTGCGAGCGGGTGTCGCCCAGGGCGAGCTCCATCACCCGCGGCAGCCAGCGCGCCGGCACGATGGGGAAGGTGTCGAGTGCGCTCAGCGCCTCGGCCGGGCCGGGATCGCCGTAGCCCTTGCCGGCGCTCGGGCTCAAGCCCAGCGCTTCGTCGATCGCCTGCGGGAACTGCACCAGCAGCGGCCACACGCGCCCGGGCGGCAGGGTCTCCTGCGGCAGGCTGCGCATGCGCCAGTGCTGGTACAGGCAGGTCCTGGCGAACAGGCCGGGGCTGGCGCCACAACGGGCCGCGGTCGCGTCCAGCTGGCGCAGGTCGACCTGGTCCGGGTCCTGGCGCCGCAGCCAGTTCTGCAGGCGCGGGCCGAACCACACCCAGTCGTGGCCGGCGCGCGCGCCCAGTTCCCAGCGCATGGCCTGCAGCAGGCCGAAGTCGGCGCGCGCCTCGAGCTGTCCGCCCAGGGCCAGGACCTGGATCACTTCATGGTCGGCCAGCGCCTTGGCGCTGCCTTCGCCGTTCAGGGCCGCCAGCGCGGCGCGCAGCTGGCCCGTACCGAGCTGGCGGTAATTGGCGTACTGCTGGTTCTTCCAGCGCGACTTGTGCTTGCCGCTGCGGTTCGCCTCGTCCTCCTTTTCGGCATCGATGCGGTGCCGTTCGAGCAGCTGCGCGTGATTCGCCAGCAGCAGGTCGAGGGCGTCGTCGCCCAGCCGGGTGTCGGCCATAACGGGCAGGGGCGGCGGGTCGGGCAGTTCGACTGCCGCCGCCTCGCCGGCCGCCTCCAGGCGCGACAAGGCATGGCGGATCGCTTCCTGCACCGCCTTGCTGGTTTCGCGCGCCAGCGCTGCCTCCAGCACCGCGCCGGCGGCCGCGCCCTGCATGCGCGCCAGCTGGGCGGCGGCGTAGCCGCGTTCCTCGCCCTTGCCGTCGCCGAGCAGCGCGGTCAGCTCGGCCAGGCACAGGTCGCGGTCGAGCGCCTCGAGGTGGCGGGTGGCGTCGACCCGGACCGACTTGAGCTCGCTTGCCGCCAGGCGCACCAGCACGCCGGCGAAGCGGGCATGCAGTGCGGGGGCGGCGGCGATGCGCGCGGCCAGCACGATCTTGCCGTCGGCCGCCAGCGTGCCGGCCAGCGCGGCCACCTCGTCGGCATGGGCCAGCATGTCCTCGTCGAGCGCGCCCTGTGCCAGCAGCGGGCGGTAGACCTGGTCGCGGTAGTGCGCGCGCAGGCCGCCGCGCTCGAACACGATGGCCAGGGCCAGCGCCTGCGCCAGGCCGGCTTCGGCCAGCAGTGCGCGCAGCAGGCGGATATCCCAGGCGCTGCGCGCCGCGAGCAGCCTGGCGGCGTCGTCCTCGTGCTTGTTGGTGGCGGGGGCGCTGGCCCAGAGCGCGTCGTTCAGCACGTACTGCAGCCAGTTGGGCGCCTTCGAACCGGCGCTTTCGAGCGAGGCGCCGCCATCGGCCGCTTCGAACAGCCGACCCAGGCGCTCGAGCAAGGCCAGGTCGGCCGGCGTGGCCTCGACCCGGCTGTACAGGGTGTGGCGTGCGGCCATGCCCGACGCGACAGTCGCCTGCAGCGCCTTGTCGTTGTCCGGTTGCCAGTAGATGCTGCGCAGCCGGCCCGGCTGGCCGAGCAGGTTGCCGGCAGCCGCGACATGCCGGGCCAGCTCGGCCAGGATGGTCGCTTCGCTGCCGTCGGCAAGATAGGCGGCGGCGCGCGCGGCCAGCCCCTTGTCGAGCCGCTCGAGCGGCACGACGACCTGGCGGATCAGGGACATGTTCGAGGACAGGGCCTTGCGCGCGCTGTCGAGTGCACCAAGAATCGAATTGAGCATGAGGGGGCGGTAGAAAGTGGTGCGCCATGCTGCCACGAAATATATTGAAGTGCAATATTGGCAAGCTCGGCGGCAGCGCAGGTATGCGGGCTGCATGCGATGCGGGCGCGGCTCAAAAAATGCCGCCGGGAAGCGCCAGTTCGTGGAAAATGAACAGCGATCGCGCGCCACGACCGGCGCCGCACCACCCTGGAGGAGATATGAAGCAATTGGCACGAGGCGAGCGCCTGCCCTTGGCGCAGTACGCGCTTGATGGCGCGGTGCAGGCCAGCCTGTCCGCGCAAGGGTTGTCGCTCGACTTCGCCTGTTTCGGGCTGGACGCCGGCGGCAAGCTGGTCGACGAGCGCTACATGACCTTCTTCAACCAGCCGCAGAGCCCGTGCGGCGGCGTGCGCATGGGCGCGGCGGGCGGCGACGGCTTCCAGTTCCAGCTCGGCCGGCTGCCGGCGTCGGTCGAACGCGTGACCATCACCGCCAGCATCGATGGCGGCGGCAGCATGGCGCAGTTGGGCGCCGGTTCGCTGCGCTTGGCCAGCGGGCAGGGCGAGTTCGCCCGCTTCGAATTTACGGGCGCCGACTTCGCGGCCGAGCAGGCCGTGATGCTGGGCGAGTTCTACCGCAAGGATGGCCAGTGGCGCTTCATGGCGGTGGGGCAGGGCTTCAACGGCGGACTGGCCGCGCTGGTGAAGCATTTCGGCGCCGACGTGGCCGAGGCGCCGCCACCTCCGCCGCCGGCGATCAACCTGGAAAAGCGCGTCGAGCAGGCCGCTCCCCAGCTGGTCAGCCTGGTCAAGTCGGCCGGCGTCTCGCTGGCGAAAGTAGGCCTGGACAAGCACCGCGCCCGCGTCTGCCTGGTGCTGGATATCTCCGGCTCGATGAGCACCCTCTATAAAAAGGGACTGGTGCAGCGCTTCGCCGAACGCATCCTGGCGCTGGGCTGCCGCTTCGACGACGACGGCGAGATCGATGTCTTCCTGTTCGGCCGCAACGTGCACCATGGCGACGCCATGGGCCTCGCCAATTTCGCCGGCTACGTGCAGGCGATGATCGAACGCCATCCGCTCGAAGGCGACACCCGCTACGGCGCGGCGATGGAAGCCGTACGCCGCCACTACTTCCCCGATGCGCGCGGCGGCGAACGCAAGGCGCCGGTCAAGGCGGCGCTGCCGGTGTATGTGATGTTCGTCACCGACGGCGGCACCTCGGACAAGCCGCTCACCGAGCGCCAGCTGCGCTGGTCGAGCCGCGAGCCGATCTTCTGGCAATTCATGGGCATCGGCAAAGGCAAGAAATCGAAGAGCAAGCGGCTGGCGAGCTTCGCCGATTCCGACTTTCCTTTCCTCGAAAAGCTGGATGAACTCGATGGCCGCCTGGTGGACAACGCCGGCTTCTTTTCGGTCGAGACGCCCGACGAGCATGCCGACGCCGCCCTGTACGACCTGCTGATGGACGAGTATCCGGCGTGGGTGCGGGCAGCCAGCCAGAAGGGCCTGCTGCCATGAGCGGAAAGCCGGCAGCGTAAAACGTTGACGTCCGCATCACGCTTGCCGTAGTATTTCTTAACAAAAATTTCACAAAGCGGCATGCGCGATTCATCGTCTACCCGGTTCATCCGCTTTCACCTCAAGACGCGCCACCTGGTGCTGCTGGTCGAGCTGGGCCGCCATGCCTCGATCCTGCACGCGGCCGAAGCGGCTGGATTGACCCAGCCGGGCGCCTCGAAACTGATCGGCGAACTCGAACACGCGTTGAACGTGCCGCTGTTCGAGCGCCTGCCGCGCGGCGTGGTGCCGACCTGGTATGGCCAGGTGCTGATCCGGCGTGCCGGCGCGGCCCTGGCCGAGATGGATGCGGCGCACCAGGAAATCATGCAGGGCCAGGCCGGCTTCGGCGGGCGCGTGGCGATCGGCAGCGTGCGCGCGCCGGCGGCCTCGCTGCTGCCGCAGGCCGTCAGGCTGCTCAAGGAGCGCAACCCGCGCGTGCAGGTCGCGGTGTCGAGCGACACCAGCACCGCCATGATCGAACAGCTGCGCGCGGGCGAACTCGACATCGTCGTCGGCCGCATCCTCGACCCGGGCGCCGCCGCCGAACTCGATTTCGAGCCGCTGGCCGACGAGCCGCACAACTTGATCGTGCGCGGCGGCCACCCCTGGCTGGCCGGGCCCGGCCCCGGCTTTGCGGAGCTGGCCCAGGCGCCCTGGATCCTGCCACCGGCCGGACGCCTGCGCGACCAGCTGATGGCGATGTTCATCGCGCGCGGCCTGCCCCAGCCCTTCGACGTGGTCGAGACGATCTCGATGCCGCTGGTGCTGCGCCTGCTGGCCGACAGCGAGCGCGTGGTGGCGCTGCCGCCGGAACTGGTGCAGGCCGCGCTGGACGCCGGCACGCTGGCCGTGCTGCCGCTGGACGTCGACCTGCGCGCCGGCGTGTACGGCATCGTCACCCGCAAGCGCCATCACCTGTCGCCCTCGGCCGAGGCGATGCTGGCGGCCCTGCGCGAAGCGGCCGGGTTGCTGCCGCCTGTGCATACATGACGAATACGGATTTGGCATACATCGCGCGTGTTTCGTTATGGGCAGCGCGGGAGGCGCGCCGTATGATCTCAGCAATGAAAAGACGAGGAGGAGACCATGGGGGCATTCACCAGGACACGGCTGCGCGCGTGGCGCCGGGGCCGGGCATGAGGGGCTGGCCAAGGGCCGTGCTGGGCGTCGTTGCGCTGGCGGCGCTGCTGTCCGGCTGCGCATCGAGCCAGCCTGCAAGCCATCCCGTCACCAGCTCGATCGGCAACTTCCCCGACCCCTTCGTGCTGCCCGACGCCAGCGGCTACTATGCCTACGCCACCAACGGCGACGGCAAGAACGTCCCGGTCCTGCACTCAAGCGATTTGCAAGCCTGGCGCGCGCTGCCCGATGCGATGCCGGCGCTGGCGGGCTGGGTGCGCAAGGAAGTGCCGCACGTGTGGGCGCCGGAGGTCGTCAAGCTGGGCGAGCGCTACGTGCTGTACTACACGGCGCACGACCTGGCCTCGGACCGCCAGTGCGTGGGCGCGGCGGTGGCAAGCGCGCCGGCCGGGCCCTTCGTCGATAGTGCAAGTAAACCCCTGATCTGCCAGGCCGAACTGGGCGGCACCATCGACGCCAGCCCCTTCCTCGAAGGCGGCCGCCTCTACCTCTACTTCAAGAGCGATGGCAATTGCTGCCAGCAGCCGACCCACATCTTCGTGCAGGAACTGCGGCCCGACGGGCTGGCGGTGAGCGGCGAACCGGTCAAGCTGCTGACGAATGGCCGGCCCTGGGAAGGCAAGGTGATCGAGGCGCCGACCATGGTGAAACGCGACGGCAAGTACGTCCTGTTCTATTCGGCCAACGACTTCGGCAACGGCAGCTATGCCGTCGGCCACGCCAGCTGCGCCGGGCCGGCCGGGCCTTGCCAGCCGGTGGACGGCTCGCCCTTCCTGAAGAGCCGCGCCGAACGCAATCTCTACGGTCCCGGCCACCAGGTGGTGTTTCGTGTGGGCGAGCAGGATTTCATCGCCTATCATGCCTGGGAACTGAAGGCCGATGGCACGCGCGCCGAGCGCCGCTTCCTGTATATCGACAAGCTCGACTGGGTGGACGGCAAGCCGGTGGTGCGCGGCACGACCCTGGTCAGGTAAGAACAAACGCGGAACGGCCGGGACAGGCCAGCCGCACGCAGACACGGAGACACGGAGACAACGTGGCGCAACGCAGACGATTCATCGCGGCTTCCCTCCTGCTCGGGCTGGGCACGCCCATGCTGGCGCGGGCACAACGGCCGGTCGAGATCAGGATGTGGACCCTGCTCAGCGGCGGCGACGGCGCCCGCATGCGCGCGCTGGTCGACGATTTCAACGCCAGCCAGCGCGCGGTGCGTGTGACCAGCACCACGCTGAAGTGGGGCGAGCCTTTCTACACCAAGCTGATCACCTCCTCGGTGGTTGGCGCCGGGCCCGACATCGCCACCGTGCACCTGTCGCGCCTGCCGAACCTGGCCGGCGGCGGCGTGCTGCGCCCGATCAGCGATGCCGAGCTGGCCGCGGCCGGCCTGAAGGGCAGCGACTACTTCCCGCGCCAGTGGGACAAGTCGCGCTACGAAGGCCGCAACTACGCCATCCCGCTCGACATGCACCCGCTGGTCCTGTACTACAACAAGACCCTCGCCGGCCAGGCCGGACTGCTCGACGGCGCCGGCAACTTGACACCCATCGTCGGCTACGAGGCCTTGACGGCCGCCTTTGCCGGCGTGCGCGCGCGCAGCGGCAAGGCCGGGCTGGCGATGGAGTCGAGCCAGGGGTCCTACGCCATCTGGCGCCTGTGGCTGTCGCTGCTGAACCAGCGCAAGGCCACGCTGATCGCGGACGGGCGCTTTGCCTACGGCCGCGCCGGTGTCGAGGAACTGGCCAAGGTCAGTGCCTGGTTCACGCGCGGCTACGGCCCGGCAGGGCTGGATTACCCGGCATCGACCAGCCAGTTCATGGGCGGCGGCGCAGGCTTCATGCTCAACGGCGTGTGGGAAGTGCCGGAACTGGTGCGCGCCACGCGCCAGCGCACGCTCGGATTCGAGTACGGCATCGTGCCGCTGCCGCGCCTCTACCAGGACGCCAGCTGCTGGACCGATTCGCACGCATTCGCCATGCCCGCCAACGAAGGCAAGCCCATGGCGCCCGACAAGCTGCGCGGCGTGCTCGCCTTCATGGCCTATGTGAGCCGCCATTCGATGGGCTGGGCCGAGGGCGGCCATGTGCCGGCTTACCGCCCGGTGGCCGAATCGGCCGCGGCCAGGGCCTTGATGCCGAACGCGCTGTACGCCGAGGCCGCGAAGAATGTCGTCTACGACCCCGACGGCTGGTACATGGGCGCGGCCGGGCCGGTGGAATCGATGGCCTCGAAGTTCATGCCCGGTGCGCTGAGCGGCCAACTGACCCCGGCCGAAGCACTGGACATGTTCGAGAAAGAGGCCTTGCGCCTGCTGCGCAAGCGGCCGCCCCGCTACTGATGGAGACCACGACCTTGACGCCTGCTGTAACCAAGGGCCGCACCGAAGGGCTGCCGGCTGCGCTGCTGCTGGCGCCGTTCGCGGCCGCCTTTTTGCTGTTCTTCCTGGCGCCGGCCCTGCACACCTTCTACATGAGCCTGACCGAGAGCAGCCTGACCCGCACCAGCGGTTTCGTCGGCCTGGCCAACTACCTCACGCTGGTGCAGGACCCGTCGTTCTGGTCCTCGCTCTGGAATACCTTCTACTTTGCCGTGCTGACCGTGATTCCGCTGACGGCGCTGGGCCTGTTGATGGCGCTGCTGGTGAACCGCTTCGTGCGCGTGCAATCCTGGCTGCAGGGCGCCTTCTTCCTGCCCTATGTGTTGCCGATCTCGGTGATGACCCTGATCGCCGACTGGATGCTGCAGCCTTCGTCGGGCATCATCAACCACCTGGTCGGCGGCCAGCGCGCCTGGCTGTCCGACGTGCACTGGGCGCTGCCGGCGGTGGCGATCGGCACCATCTGGTGGACGGTCGGCTTCAACATGCTGATGCTGCTGGCCGGCCTGCGCAACATCCCGGGCGAGCTGTACGAAGCGGCCGCACTGGATGGCGCGCGCGGCTTCACCCTGTTCCGCGCAATTACCTGGCCGGCCCTGCGGCCGGTGGTCGGCACGGCGCTGCTGCTGCAGCTGATCGCCTCGATGAAGGTGTTCGGCCAGACCTATATCCTTACCAGCGGCGGGCCCTACAACACCAGCCGCGTCACCCTGCACTATATGTACGAGACCGCGTTTACCCAGAGCGACGCCGGCTACGCCGCGGCGGTGGCCATGGCCTTCATGTTCGTCGTCATCGCCTTGTCGCTGCTGGCGCGGATGGCGGCCAGGAGGGTGGCATGAGTGTGCGCTTTCACATCGGGCGCTCGCAACTCGGGTGGACCGTCGCCGCGCTGCTGGCCAGCGTGGTGCTGATGGCGCTGTGGCTGTTCCCTCTGCTGTGGGCGCTGTCCACCGCGCTGCGGCCCGAGCACGAGACCGTGTCCGCCGTGTTCCACTGGCTGCCGCAAACCTGGACCCTGGATGCCTTTGCCAAGACCCTGAGTGCCGGCAACATGCCGCGCTGGCTGTTCAACAGCGCCCTGGTGGCGCTGCTGGTGACGCTGGTGACGATGGCGATCAGCCTGATGGCGGCCTATGCATTCTCCCAGCTGCGCTTTCGCGGCCGTTCGCTGCTGTTCGGGCTCGCCATGCTGGCTTTCCTGCTGCCCTTCGAGGCACTGCTGGTGCCGCTGTTCCGTACCATGCACGGGCTGGGCCTGATCAACAGCTACGCCGGGCTGGTGCTGCCGCAAGTGGTGTCGCCGGTGGTGATCTACGTGTTCAAGCAATTCTTCGACGCGATTCCTGCGGACTTTCGCGAAGCCGCCGTGATGGACGGCGCCAGCCACTTGCGCGTGCTGTGGAGCGTCTACCTGCCGATTTCCGGCAACATCGTCTGGGCGATGGCGATCGTCACCTTCATCGGCGCCTGGAACAACTTCCTCTGGCCCTTCATCATCGTCACCTCGAACGACATGATGACCATTCCGCTCGGCCTGACCCAGACCTACGACGCCTTTGGCGTGCGCTATGCGCAGCTGATGGCGGCTGCGCTGCTGGGCGCCTTGCCGGTGGCGCTGGCCTATGTGGTGTTCCAGCGCCGGGTAACCCAGGGCTTCCTCGCCGCGAGCGGGCTCAAAGGATAACGATAAAGGAATCAGCATGGCATCGGTCAGCCTTCGCGGCATCAAGAAGCAGTACGAGAAAACCAGCGTCATCAAGGGCGTCGACCTCGATATCGAGGACGGCGAATTCGTCGTCTTCGTCGGCCCTTCGGGCTGCGGCAAGTCGACCCTGCTGCGCATCATCGCCGGCCTCGAGGACATCAGCGAGGGCACCTTGGAGATCGGCGGGCGCGTCGCCAACGACATCGAGCCGTCGCGGCGCGGCATCGCCATGGTGTTCCAGAGCTATGCGCTGTATCCGCACATGAGCGTGGCCGAGAACATGGGCTTCGCCCTGAAGCTGGCCAAGGTGCCGAAGGCGGAGATCGCCGAGCGGGTAGGGCGCGCCGCCGAGATCCTGCAGATCGGGCACCTGCTGGAGCGCAAACCGAAAGCGCTGTCGGGCGGCCAGCGCCAGCGCGTGGCGATCGGGCGCGCCATCGTGCGCAAACCGGAAGTCTTCCTGTTCGACGAGCCGCTGTCGAACCTGGACGCCGCCCTGCGCGGGCAAACGCGCGTGGAGCTGGCGCGCCTGCACCGCGAGCTGAAAAGCACGATGGTCTACGTGACCCACGACCAGGTCGAGGCCATGACCCTGGGCCAGAAGATCGTGGTGCTCAATGGCGGCCGCATCGAGCAGGTCGGTACGCCGTCGGACTTGTACGAACGCCCGGCCAACCGGTTTGTGGCCGGCTTCCTCGGTTCGCCGCGCATGAATTTTTTCGAGGCGAGCCTGGTCAAGCAGGGTGCGCGCAGCGCCACCGTGGAACTGGCGGGCGGCGAGCGGGTCGAGGTGGCGGCGGACGTGACGCGTGCGCAGGCCGGCGCGCGCGTCACGCTGGGCGTGCGGCCCGAGCATTTGCAGCTGGCGCGGCCCGGCATGGAGAGCGGCGGCATTGGCGCCACCGTCGCCCTGGTCGAATACCTGGGCGATGTGACGCTGGTGTATGCGCAGGTGGGCGAGGGTGGCGAGATGGTGGCGGTGAAGACCGATGCCGACAGCGCGCCGCCGGCCCTGGGCAGCCGGGTCGAACTCGTGTTTCCGGCCACGCGCGCCTTCCTGTTCGACGCGGACGGGCTGGTGTTTTCTCCCGCCTGGCTGGCCGGCACGGCCGAGTCGCTGGCACAAATCCCGTAACGGGTATCGATGCATGTCATGCGGCGCACCAGCCATGACGATTTCAGATAGCTCTTGCGTGTTTCGTTATTGGTGGCGCCCTTTTGGGTCTTCTACTATTTGATGAGGCCAAGGCCGGCGACGACCGGCAGGCGTGTGGTTTCTCATAATAAATTCAGGAGACATGCATGACACGATTCGAAGTCAAGCCGATCTGCGCCGCCATCATGCTGTTGTCGGCGTATGGCGCGCCAGCCCTGGCGCAAACCGCCGCCGACAATGCCAACGCCAGCGCCGATGCTGCCCAGGCCCAGCCGGCGCAAGCCAACCCCGCCACCGCCCAGCCGGCGCCCGAAGTCGCCCAGGCCCCGGTCGCCGTGGTCCAGGTCACGGGCCTGCGCGGCAGCTTGCGTTCGGCCGAGGCCATCAAGCGCGATGCGCTGCAGGTGGTCGACGCCATCAACGCCGAGGACATCGGCAAGTTCCCCGACCGCCAGGCCGGCGACGCCTTGCAGCGCGTGGCCGGGGTGCAGGTGGGGCGCGACCGCGGCCAGACCAGCAGCGTGATCATCCGCGGCCTGCCCGACGTGGCGACCACCATCGACGGCAACGAAATCTTCACGGCGGCGGCGCGCCGCCTGTCCTACGAGGACTTGCCGGTGCAAGCGATCGGCGGCCTCGAGGTCTACAAGTCGGCCACCCCGAACCAGCTCGAAGGCGGCATCGCTGGCGCCGTCAACGTGCGCCTGCGCGCGCCCTTCGATGCGAAAGGCTACAGCTTCACCGGCTACATCGAAGACCGCATGAACCAGACCAACGGCAGCGACGCCAGCAAGGACACCCACAATCCGGGCGGCGGCTTCTCGGTCAGCAACCGCTGGGACACCGGCGTCGGCGAGATGGGCGCGCTGCTCGACGTTGCCGTCAACCGCGAGAAATGGACCTTCCCCGTGCAATGGGTGGACCGGCCGGAAAACGTGTTCGCGGTCGGCCAGGACGGCACTGCCCGGCGGCTCGGGAATAGCGGCCCCTTCGCACTGAACCCGGGCGAGTCGCTGGGCCAGCTGCCGAACATCGGCGGCATCTACAACAGCGGCAAGCGCGTGCGCCAGAGCATCCATGGCGCCTTCCAGTGGAAGATCAGTCCACGGCTGCAGGCCAGCGCCCAGTACCTGGGCACCGGCTACCAGGGCCGCAACGCGGTCAACTACATCCTCGACATCGTTACCTGGGCGCCGCGCCTGACGGACGTGGTGCTGGCGCCGGGCGGCGACCATTGCAATACGCCGCGCGGCGTGATCTGCCCCATCCTGTCGGCGAATGCGCCGGCCGCCCAGTTCGGCCCGGGCGCCTACGACTTCGATCCCTACACCGCCACCAGCACCTGGGGCCAGAAGGAACGCACCTACACCCACTTCCTGAACCTGGCCCTGCGCTATGCGGACGGCCCGGTCACGGTGAACACCCACGTCGCCTACACGCGTTCGAAGTTCGTCAACGACACGCTGATCGTCGACCAGCAGGTGCCGGGCGCCAGCTCTAGCGTGTACGCAGTGGGCCGCGACGGACACGGCGGCTACAATGCGGTCACCACCCCCGGCAGCGCGAATGCCCTGCGCGATCCGAACCAGTTCGTCTTGCGCGGCATGGTGCAGAACTGGAGCGAGCAGGCCGGCCAGCAGCTCCAGTGGCGTTCCGACGGCACTTACCGGCTGGGCGGCGACGGCTTCCTGCGGGCCGTGCTGGCAGGCGTGCGCCTATCGGAGCGCAAGGTCAGCAACCACAGCGCCGAACGCGCATCCGACTTCGCCAGTGCCGTGCGGCCAACCCCGGTTGGCCTGTTCGGGCCAGGGTTCGAGGAACTGGTGCCTGGCCTGGACCGCCTGGGCGGACCCTGGTACACGCCGTCGGCGAACTACCTGATCGAGAACGCCGATACGGTGCGCAACGCCTATGGCCAGCCGAGCGGCCGCGTGCCCGACGACCCCACGCGCCTGTTCGACCAGCGCGAGCGCAACGCCACCTTCTACCTGTCCGGACGCTGGGAAACCAGCATCGGCGGCATCAAGGTCAGCGGCGAGGCCGGCGCACGCGTGCTGAAGGACCGGCGCAAGCTGCGCGGCCAGAACCGCATCGGCGACGTGGTGACCGATGTCGACCTGTCTACGTCCGAAACGAATGTGCTGCCGAGCGCCTCGGCAATCGTCAACTGGAGCGAGAGTTGGCAGTCCCACCTCTCGGCCGGCAAGACCCTGACCCGGCCGGGCTTCCGCGAGCTGAACCCGGCGCTGTCGCTGGTGCCGCCGACCGTGAATGCGCCAGGCACCGGCGGCGCCGGCAACCCCGACCTCAAGCCGACGAAATCGAAGAACCTCGACGCCACGCTCGAATACTATTTCGCCAAGGACGGCTACGCCCAGGTCGCGCTGTTCCACCGCGACATCGACGGCTACCTGCAGAACTTCACCCAGGACGAAAGCATCAACGGCCTGGTCTACCGCGTGAACCGGCCCCAGAACTCGGGCAAGGGTACGCTGCGCGGGGCCGAACTCAGTGCGCAGAAATTCTTCGATTTCCTGCCGGGCTTCTGGAGCGGCTTCGGCGCCCAGATCAACTACACCTGGATCGACGGCGACAACGAAACCAGGACCGCGCTCGGCAGCGATGCCTACACCAAGACCGCCCTCGTCGGCGTGGCGAAGCAGAACTACAACCTCGCCTTGCTCTACGAGGGTCACGGCATTACCGGCCGCCTGGCCGCAACGCGCCGCGGCGACTATGTCGAGCAGATCGCCGAGCCGCCCTACGACCAGGACCGCGTGGTCAAGGCCACCACCTTCGTCGATTTGAGCATCGGCTACGAGCTCACGCCGAACGTGTCGCTGCACTTCGACGCGATCAATTTGACCAAGGCGAAGTTCGAAAGCGCGCTCGGTCCCTACCAGCCGCGCGACATCCGCTACAACATGACGACCTATGGCCTGAGCCTGCGCTACAAGATGTAAGCCCAAGTGACAGCGGCCGCCCGCATGCATGGGCGGCCGCGCGCTTTCTCCAGGAGACACGCCTTGCCCCGCACCTACCAGAACCCGGTCTATCCGCATACGATGGCCGACCCCTTCGTGCTGAAGCACGAGGGCTTTTACTATGCCTACGGCACGGCGCCCGGTGGGGCCGACGGCCGCCAGATCCCCGTGCTGCGCTCAAGCGACCTGGTCGACTGGGAAGCGCTCGGCCACGCCCTGGCGCCGACCGGTGCCGCCCACTACTGGGCGCCCGAGGTGGCTTTCCACGACGGACGCTTCTACATGTATTACTCGTCCGGTTCGGCCGACGAAGGCACCGACCAGCAGCTGCGCGTGGCCGTGGCCGACGACCCGGCCGGGCCTTTTGTCGATACCGGCAAGATCCTCGTACCCGACCAGCCGTTCTCGATCGACGCCCATCCCTACCGCCACAGCGACGGCCAGTGGTATTTGTTCTACTGCGTCGATTTCCTGCATGTGGCGGACGACCACCGGGTCGGCACCGGCATCGTGGTCGACCGCCTGCTCGACATGACCACGCTGGCCGGCGAGCCGGTGATGGTGGTGCGCCCGCACCAGGACTGGCATATCTTCCGCAAGGACCGCAGCATGTACGGCAGCGTGTATGACTGGCATACCGTGGAGGGTGCGTCGGTGCTGGAGCACGACGGGCAGCTTTACTGCTTCTACAGCGGCGGCGCCTGGGAGCGCGAGAACTATGGCGTCAGCTATGTGGTGGCCGACCATCCGCTCGGGCCCTGGCAACGGCCCGAGGGCGGCGAGGAGGCGCTGCTGATGCGCAGCGTGCCGGGCAAGGTGATCGGGCCTGGGCACAATTCCTTCACCACTTCGCCGGACGGCAGAGAAACCTGGATCGTGTACCACGCGTGGGATGTCGCGCAGACCACGCGGCGCATGTGCATCGATCGTCTCGATTGGAACGGGGCGCGTCCTTCCACCGCTGGCCCCAACCACGGACAGCAGGCGGCGCCGGCGTGACGTAGGGTGGACGGCTCTACCCATACGGCCGCATGGCCGCTGCCTCGGCGCCGTCCACGCGTTCAACCAACGCTGGCGTTCGCGGACTGTCCGAACGACCGGCGAGGTGCGATGTAGCTGGACGCGTGGACGGCGCAAGCGCTGCAGGCGCATCAGCCGCCGGGTGGAGCCGTCCACCCTACAATGGCATGGGCCAAGCGATCCAGTTGACAGGCCCGTCTGCCCATGAAAAAAGCCCGCGCGTACGCGGGCTTTCAAAGTCCAGCAGGAGACAATCAGAACTTGTAGCGCAGGCCCGCCAGGAACTCGCGCCCGGTCACGTTATTCACCACCACGCTGTTGCGCGCACGGCTGATGAACTGGTCGTTCGGCTCGTTGGTCAGGTTCACGCCTTCCAGCGTGAACTCCAGCTTGTCGTTCCACTTGTAAGTGAGCGACACGTCGACGTTGAAGGTGCCGTTCTTGCCTTCGACGTCGTTGTTGTTCTGCCCCGGCACGCGGGTCAGGAAGCCGGAACGCTTGGCGCCGGAAACGCGCGCGCTGAACTTGCCGTCGTCGTAGTACAGCGTGGCGTTCCACGACTTTGGCGACAAATTCAGCAAATCGTCGACGATGCGCTCGCTGCTGGTCGGCGAAATCGCGTACTCGATGGTCGAGCTGACCTTGGTGTAGTTCAGCACCGTGCCGAAGTTCTTGCCCCAGGCCGGCAAGAAGGTGAACGGCTGCTGGTAGTTCAGCTCGAAGCCTTTCAGCTTGCCGCCATCGGTATTGATCGGCGCCGTCACCGCGAACACTTCCTCGCCCGTAAAGTTGGCTGGCAGCAGGTTCAGGGGCAGGCCGGTTTCGCGGAAGGGCACGTTGGTACGCAGGCTCTGGATGTAGGTGTCGATGTTCTTCTGGAACAGGCCCAGGCCGACAAAGGCGTTCTTGCCGAAGTAGTACTCGAAGCTCGAATCGAAGGTCTTGGCGCGGAACGGTTTCAGCAGCGGATTACCGGTATTGATGGTCAGCGTGCCCGTGGTCGAGATGGTGCCGCCCGGCGACAGGAAGCCCAGCTGCGGACGCGTCATCACCTTCGCCGTACCGAAACGCACGATGAAGTTGTCGGTGACGTTCGCCGCCACGTTCAGCGAGGGCAGGGTGTCCTTGTAGTCGTGGTTCACCTGCACCGCGGTGCCGCCGCCGGCCGCCTGGTAGCCGATCGCTTCCAGCTCGGTCTTCACGTGGCGCACGCCCAGGTTGCCGCGCACCGGGATGTTCCAGAGGTCGTACTTGAACTCGCCCATCAGGTAGAAGCCGTCGTCGCGCTCGCGCACGGTGCGGTTGTTGCCGCGCGCATTGCCGTTGGTGATCGACGACAGCGTGAAGTCGCCTGGGCCGCCTGCTGGTCCCGCCTTGATGCAGTTGCAGTAGATGTCGTAGGCGCTTGATATCGCCTTCAGGTTCGGGATCACCCAGCCGGTCACGTTCCCGCCCGGCATATCCAGGCCCTTGCCGAAGCCGGTGATTGTGCTGGTCAGGCCCGTCGTGCCCGCGGCCGGCGAAAAGATGGTGTCGTTCTGGTTCACGCGGCGGAATTCATAGGTGTCCGACTCGTACTTCTTGCGGTTGATACCACCCTTGATGGTGAAGCCATCAAGCGCTTCCCAGGCCAGGTCGAACTGGCCGACGTCGTTGACGTTGGTCGCGCCCTGCGGACGGATGCGGATCTCGCTGGTGGTGGTGTTCGGCACCGTGGTCGGCTGGGTGCCGGTGGCCACCTGCGGCACGCCGATGATGCCGAGCGCGCCGTTCTGCGCCATCGGGTCGAACGGGTAGCCGATGATGGCGGCGCGGTCGTCCTGGCGGAAGTCCAGCGTGTAGCCGTTCACGTTCAGGGCGTCGAGCGTGACCGTGGTCTGCACCGGATTGCGGAATTTGGAATTGGCGCGGCCGATCTTGGCGCTCATGCTCAAGGTATCGGTGAACTTGTGCTCCAGGGTCAGCGTCGGCTGGGTGAAGGTGGTGGTCAGCTCGTCGTAGCGCGACTCCGAGCGGATGTCGACGCCGTTGTACTTCCCGTAGAGCAGGGCGCCGTTCGGTGCGTACTGGGCCTCGACCACGCTGATCTGCGGCTTGCCGCCCTGGCTGGCGCTGCGGCTGAACGAGATCGCCTCCAGGAAGTCTTCCTGGCGCGTGGCGTCCAGCTTCGAGTACAGCAAATCGAAGGTCAGCAGGGTGCCTTTTTGCGGGCGCCACTGGGCCGATGCCGTCAGGCCCAGGCGGTCCTGGTCGTGGGTCAGGCGGCCGTAGCGCGGCAGGCGCGGGTGGAAGTTATTCGGGTTGCTGGCCGCGTTGTAGGCGGCGATGTTTTCCGGCGTGTTCGGCAGGCGCGCCACGCCCTGGGCCGCCGGGCCGCAGGTGGTGGCGGTGGAGTTCGACGGATTCGCGGCAACGCCTTGCGGTGCGCACCAGCCGCCCGACGAGGGGCCGTTATCCCAGCGCACGGTGCTGAAACCGTCTTCCAGCACGCGGCGCTTGGAAAAGGCGCCCGAGACCAGCACGCCGAATTTACGGTCGAAGAAGGTGTCCGAGATCATGAAGGCGACGCGCGGATCGACTTTCTCGGAACCGTCGTTGTACTTGCCCTTGGCCGCGATCGTGGCGTTGAAGCCGCGCAGGTCGAAGGGACGCAGGGTTTGCAGATCGACGGTGGCGCCGAGCGAGCCTTCGTCGACGTCGGCCGAGGAACTCTTGCGCACGGTGAGCGACGAGAACAGTTCGGACGCGAACACGTTGAAGTCGAAGCCGCGGCCGCGGTTGGTGCCGCCCGAGCTGTCGGTGCCGCCGGTGGTGGCCAGGCCCTCGATGCCGTTGATGCGCACGCGGGTAAAGTCCTGGCCCAGGCCGCGCACGGTGATGTTGCGGCCTTCGCCGGCGTCGCGGTCGATCACCACGCCCGGCACGCGCTGCAGCGATTCGGCCAGGTTCGTGTCGGGGAACTTGCCCATGTCTTCGGACTTGATGACATCGACGATGCCGTTGTCCTGGCGCTTGGCGTTCAGCGCGCTCTCGAGCGAGGCGCGCAGGCCGGTCACCTGGACCGTCTGCATCTGCTGGGGCGCCTCGGCCTGGGTGGTGCCCGGCCCGCTGGCTTGCGCCGCATCCTGTGCGAACGCGGCGCCGATCGAGAGGGCGGACACGGACGCCGTGCCGAGCAGGCACAGGGTAAGTTGGCGCAAGGCTGCACTTTTCTGGGTGTTGGTCATGCTGTCTCCATACGTTTTTATTGAGGCAGGTGCCAGTAAGTGCGCCCACCGCTGCGGCACATTTATTTGGTCAGGCCGATTTTTGAATTCTAAGGCAATATTTACCGTTTTGGTCAGTCCAATACAAATAAATACAGAAATTGGTCTGGCCTGTCGAATCGTGAGGCTGGTGCGCTGCGCCACTATGCGCAGGGGATGGAGGCAGGCCAGCCGGAAGCGGTGGCCGGCTGGCCCTTGTTGGTGTTTCTATTGCTGGTGCTGCCTGGCCTACTGCGTGCGGCCGAGCGTCACGCGCACCGGGCTGGCGTCGCGCGCCGCCGTGTCTTGCGCCAGGCGCAGCCACTGGTCGAGCGAGGTGATCTCGCCGGCGCGGCTCCAGGCACCGCCGGCGTAATAGCGCAGCGGCTTGCCGGCATTCGCCTGGGCCAGCACCAGGTCGTTCAGCGTATCCTGGGCGAAGCCCTGTGCGCCGGGCAGCACCACGGCGGTGCCGAAGGCGTCGTTGCTGGCCTGCTCCACCCATTGCAGCAGCACGGCGCCATCGCGTTTGGTGGCAATCCTGGGGTTCTGCCCCTTGTCGCTCGGCGTGCGGTTCAGGCCCACCGCCACGGTGATCGGCGCGTCGCCCGCGTAGCTGAAGGTGCTGTCGATGCGGTCCAGCCAGTGGCCGGCGTCCACCGTGAAGCGCTTCACTTCGCTCACCTGCTTGCCGCCCGCATCCCAGGCCGCGTAATGCAGCTCGAAGACCGCGCGTACCGGCCCATTCGCCAGCACCTTCCACGACGCGTAGTTCACGCCGGCGTACAGCTGCTTGCCGTCCCAGACGCCGGTGCCGCCGGCGCCGCGCGACTTGCCGACGTTGTACATGTCCATGCCTTCGCCTTCGTCATGGTGGTAGTGGTCGTGGCCCTTGTTGTACCAGCGGTCGACGATGGGGTAGTCGACGCGCTTGAACCACAGATCCAGGCCACTGGTCACCAGCACTTCCTTGCTCACCCCTGGCTGCGCCGGCGTAGCCAGGGCCGGGCCATAGGTGCGGTGCGCCACCTTGTCGTTTTCCCAGGCGAAGTCGTCGAGGCGTTCCGGCACGTAGCGCGCAAAGGCCTTCACCGGGAACACCGGCGCCAGGGCCTCGGTCTTCTCCACCGTGAAGGCGGCGCGCTTCTCGCCCGGCGCAAAGCTGTGCTGGAACAGCAGCTCGCCATAGGCGATGCCGACGTTCTTCGGGTCCTTGGCCAGCGGCGCCACATTCGTCACCTGGTGCGGCAGCACGCGGCCCTGGGCATCCTTCACCGCGATCTTCTGGATCAGGGCGCCGGGCAGGGCGGCATTCACTTCGCTCCAGGGAATCGCGATGGTTTCCGATGGCCGGGCGATGGCCAGGTCGTGCTCTACGGTCACGGCCAGGCGCTCGGCGGCGTGCAGCGGCAGGACCGGGAAAATCGCGGCCAGCGCGGCGCCGATCAGGAATCGTTTCATGCTGGTCTCCTCAGTGGTGCTCGCGGTAGTCGGTGGTCCCGCCCTTGGGCAGGTAGTGGTAGGTGCGCACCTTGTGCTGGACCTCGAAGGCGGGATTCGTCACCAGCTTGATGATCTCGGCGCCGGCCAGCAGCGCCGGACCATAGCCGTGCAAGGCCTCGGCGCTGGTCGGGCGGTGGTAGTAATAGACCATGTCGCCGGCCAGCGTGGTGCCGACGCAGGTGCCTTCGACTTGCCCTCCCGCCGTGATGCGGGTCGACAGCCCGGCCCACCCGGCCTGGGCGATCGAGCCGTAGGTGGTGGCCGGAATCCAGCCCTGGTTCACCGCATGCGCGATCACATAGGTAAAGATGGCGCTGGCCGAGGTCTCGAGATAGGAGTCGTTGCGGTCGATCATCTGGTGCCACAGGCCGCTGCCCGACTGCAGCTCGGCGATGCCCTTGATCGACGCCCGCAACTGGGCCAGTACTTTCGGGTAACCCGGATGGTCCTTCGGCAGCACGTCGAGCAAATCGGACATCGCCAGCACCGCCCAGCCGTTGGCGCGCGCCCAGTAGAAACGCGGCGCGTCCGGGTGGTTCGCATGCCAGCCGTGGGTGTAGAGGCCGCGCTGCGGATTGAACATGCGGCTCGACATGCCGGCGACGTTGTTCACTGCATCGTCGAAATACTGGCGCTTGCCGGTCAGGCGGCCCAGTTCGGCCAGCGCCGGGATGCTCATGTACATGTCGTCGGCCCAGAGCGACACTTCCTGCGGCCGCTTGCGCGCCATGGTGCCGTCGTCGAGGCGGAACTGCTCCTTCGCCACCCAATCGCTGCAGGTGTCGATCATGGGTTTCAGGTCCGGCCCCACCTTGGCCAGGCGCGCGCGGATCAGGGCCGCGCACATCGAGCCGGCATCGTCGAGCGAGCGCGGATCGAGGAAGCGCGAGAAGCTGTTGGCGCGCTCGAGGTGGAAGGCCCCTTCCTGGGCGCGGAAATAAGGGAGCGTCTGCGCAAAGAAGCCGAAGTGGCGCCGGCTCATGGCCGTGAAGCCGGCGTCGCCGGTGACCTCGGCCGCCTTCAGCAGGCCCGAATGCACCACGCCCATCTCGTAGACCTGGATGCCGTAGTCGCCGGCGCTGGGCGCGAACACGGCGTCGCGGTCGGGTTTCGACAAGTCGGTGATCGGTGCGCCAGTGCGCTTGTTGACGATGCGGGTCGGCGTGGCCTGGTCCATGAAGCCGCGGATGGCGTTCAGCTGGGCGGTGACCTCGGCCACCACCGGCTTCTTGTACGGCACCGGGTAGCTGCCTTCGCCGGGATCCTTCAGGTTCTTGTTGTCGGGATTGCGGTAGGGGCCGTCGGCCAGGGCGGGGCCGCAGGCCAGCGCGCAGCCGAGCAGCACAGCGGCGGATGCCGCCAGCAGGGTGGTCTTCATGTGTCTCCAGTCCTCATTACGTTTTGTAAATCCGTGGAACTGCGTATTTGGTCAGGCCATTCTAATTTGGTCCGGCCAAAATCGCAAGGTGGACTAGCCACCTTCCGAGTTTGTATGGCATACTGAAAATGAAGCTGCGGTCAGGGCAGCACACAAGCAAATGCATACACGGTCAAGCACAAGGCGACGCATATGAGCACCCAAGTTCCACGCACCATCCGCATGCAGGCCGACGACAACGTCGCCATCGTCGTCAACGACGGCGGCCTGCCTGCGGGCACCGTCTTCCCGGACGGCCTGGCCCTGGTCGAAGGCGTCCCGCAAGGGCACAAGGTGGCGCTGCGGGACCTGGCCGACGGCGAGGCCGTGATTCGCTACGGCGTCACCATCGGCTACGCGAATGGCCCGATCGCACGCGGCAGCTGGGTGTCGGAACGTGTGCTCACCATGCCGGCCGCGCGCTCGCTCGACGACCTGCCGATCGGCACCCGCGCCGTGCGCGACGTCGCGCCGCTCGAAGGCTACACCTTCCATGGCTACCGCAACAAGGACGGCTCGGTCGGCACGCGCAACATCATGGCCATTACCAGCACCGTGCAGTGCGTGTCGGGCGTGATCGACTACGCCGTCAAGCGCATCAAGGAAGAACTGCTGCCGCGCTACCCGAACGTCGAGGACGTGGTCGCCCTCGAGCACGTGTACGGCTGCGGCGTGGCCATCGACGCGCCCGGCGCCGAGATCCCGATCAAGACCATCCGCAACCTCGCGCGCAACCCCAACTTCGGCGACAGCGTGATGGTTGTCAGCCTGGGCTGCGAAAAGCTGCCGCCGGCGCGCCTGTTCCCGGCCGGCGCCATCCCCATCGGGAATGGCGCACCGTCGGTGGTGACGCTGCAAGACCAGCAGCATGTGGGCTTCATGTCGATGATCGACGCACTGATGACGACCGCCGAGCAGCACCTGCAGCAGCTGAATGCGCGCCAGCGCGAAACCTGCCCGGCGTCCGACCTGGTGGTCGGCGTGCAGTGCGGCGGCAGCGACGCGTTCTCCGGCGTGACGGCGAATCCGGCGGTGGGCTACGCCACCGATTTATTGGTGCGCGCCGGCGCCGCCGTCATGTTCTCGGAAGTGACCGAAGTGCGCGACGGGATCGACCAATTGACCGCGCGCGCGGCCACGCCGGAAATCGCGGCCGCCATGGTGCGCGAGATGCAGTGGTACGACGATTACCTGGTGCGCGGCGGCGTTGACCGCAGCGCCAACACCACGCCCGGCAACAAGAAGGGCGGCCTGTCGAACATCGTGGAAAAGGCCATGGGCTCGATCGTCAAGTCGGGCACCACGGCGATCACCGGCGTGCTGTCGCCGGGCGAGAAGCTGCAGCAGAAAGGCCTGATCTACGCCGCCACGCCGGCCAGCGATTTCATCTGCGGCACGCTCCAGATGGCGGCCGGCATGAACGTCCACATCTTCACCACCGGCCGCGGCACGCCCTATGGCCTGGCCGCCGTCCCGGTGATCAAGGTGGCGACCCGCACCGAACTGGCGCAGCGCTGGCACGATTTGATGGACGTGAACGCGGGCCGCATCGCCAGCGGCGAAGCCAGCATCGAGGACGTCGGTTTCGAGCTGTTCCAGCTGATCCTGGACGTGGCGAGCGGGCGCAAGACCTGGGCCGAACACTGGAAACTGCATAATGCGCTGGCGCTGTTCAATCCGGCGCCGGTGACCTGAACACGATACGAGGAGTCTCACATGACGCAAGCTGCAAAGGGCAAGCCATTCAAACGCATCCTGCTGACCGGCGCCGCCGGCGGCCTGGGCAAGGTCCTGCGCGACCGCATCAAGCCCTGGGCCGAAGTGGTGCGCCTGTCCGACATCGCCGACCTCGGCGAAGCGCGCGAGGGCGAGGAACTGGTCCAGTGCGACCTGGCCGACAAGGACGCGGTCCTGAAACTGCTGGACGGCGTGGACGCGGTGCTGCACTTCGGCGGCATCTCCACCGAAAAGGCGTTCGAACCGATCATGCAGGCGAATATCCTCGGCGTGGCGAATTTGTACGAAGCCTTGCACAAGGCGGGCACCCGGCGCGTGATCTTCGCCAGCTCGAACCACGCCATCGGCTACCACCCAGTCACCGCGGTGCTGGACGCGAATTCGCCGACCCGCCCGGACAGCTACTACGGCCTGTCGAAGGTGTTCGGCGAGCAGATGGCGCGCTACTATTTCGACCGCTTCGGCATCGAGACCGTGTGCGTGCGCATCGGCTCGAGCTTCCCCGAGCCGGCAAATAAACGCATGATGAGCACATGGTTCTCCTACGACGACCTGACCGAGCTGCTGCGCTGCGCGCTGTTCGCGCCGCGCGTCGGCCACACGGTCGTCTACGGCATGTCGGACAACGACAGCGTCTGGTGGGACAACCGCCTGGCCTCGCACCTGGGCTACAAGGCCAAGGACAGCTCGGCCAAGTTCGCCCACCTGTTCCCGGATACGTCCGACTTCCCGACCCAGGACGACATCACGACCATGTACCAGGGCGGCAAATTCCTGCTCGACGGCCCGCAATACGGCTGATCGATGCTGCACCGGTTCACGCTGCGCAATGAACGCCTGCTGGCGCAGGTCGTTCCCGACATCGGCGGCGGCCTGGCGCGGCTGGACTGGCTCGGCGGCGCCGGCGGGCCGGTGCCGCTGCTGCGTGCGCTGCCCGAGGATGCTGGCGGCACGCCGCTGCCCGGCCAGCTGGCCTGCTTCCCGCTGCTGCCCTGGTCGAACCGCATGGCGCCGCTGGGCTTCGAATTCGAGGGCGTGCGCCATGTGCCGGCGCCGAACCGGGCAGGGGAGCCTTGCCCGATCCACGGCGACGCCTGGCAACAGGCCTGGACCGTGGCCGCGCATGACACCACCTCGCTGACCCTCACGCTGGAGCGCGTCGACGCCCGGCCGTTCGCCTATGCCGCCACGCTGCGCTACACGCTGGCCGGCGAGGCCCTGGTCGTCACGCTCTCGGTGCGGAATGCGGGCGACGCCGCGCTGCCGTTCGGGCTCGGCCTGCATCCCTGGATGCCCGACCCGCAAGGCGCCTTCCTGCAAGCCGGCGCCGACGCGGTGTGGATGGCCGGACCCGACAAGCTGCCGCTGGGCCGCGAACCCATTCCCGACTACTGGCGCTTCGACCGCCTGCGCTCGCTGCCCTGGGACGGCGTCGACCATGCCTTCGAAGGCTGGAACGGCGAGGCGCGCATCGCCTGGCCACGGCGCGGCGTCGCCTTGCAGGTGCAGGCCGACATGGATTACTTCATCCTGTACGTGCCGCCGGGGCGCGACTTCTTCTGCTTCGAGCCGGTCGACCATCCGGTGAATGCGCACAACCTGCCGGGCTATCCGGGGTTGACGGTGCTGGCGCCGGGCGCCACCTTACAGCGGCGTTGTGTGTTCCGGGGCTCGGCACTGTGAAGCGCCTGGCGCTCGGCTTGCTGCTCGGGCTGGCCATGGCGGGGGCAGCGGCCCAGGCGCCATACAACGCCGAGACCACCTACCGCAAGCTGGTGCGCGACTTTCCCTTCATCCGCATCGCCAGCGCGGATGTGCAGGCGCCGGTCCAGGTGCGCAGGGATCTCGTCTACGCCCAGCATGGCGCGCTGGCGCTGGGGCTGGACCTCTACCTGCCGGGACCAGGCGCCAAGCCGGCGCCGCTGGTCGTGCTGGTGCATGGCGGCGGCTGGGGCAGCGGCGAGCGCACCAACATGGCGCCGCTGGCCGCGCGGCTGGCTGCGCGCGGCTATGCGGCCGCCACCGTCAGCTATCGGCTGTCCGGCCAGGCGCGCTATCCGGCGGCGGTCGATGATGTCAAGGAGGCGGTGCGCTGGCTGCGCGTGAACGCCGCTTCCTTCGGCATCGACCAGGCGCGGGTGGCGCTTGCCGGCGGCTCGGCCGGCGGGCAGATCGCTGCACTGGCCGGCATGACGAGCCGGGAGGCGGTGCGCGCCGTGGTGAACATCGACGGCCTGTCCGACTTCACCTCGGCGGAAGCGCGCAGGTACGAGGACGACCCGGCCAAGAACCCGTCGGCGGCCGGCGCCTGGCTCGGCGGGCGCTATGCCGAGAAACCTGCGCTGTGGCGCGACGCTTCTCCCATCACCCATGCCGGCAAGGGTAGCCCACCGGTACTGTTCATCGTCAGCGGCGTGCCGCGTTTCTCGGTAGGCCGGGAAGCGATGGCCGCCAGGCTGGCCGCGCATGGCGTCTACTCCGATACCGTCACGCTGCCCGGCACGCCGCATTCGTTCTGGCTGTTCGATCCCTGGCTGGCGCCGACCGTCGATGCGATGGTCGCCTTCCTCGAGCGTGTGCTGGGGCCGATGCCTGCGCGCGCGCCATCGTCGCCCGACCTCGGCGACGGCCGCTACCCCATCCCGCACGCCGATGTTCGACCCCGGACCTGATCCGCGTTGACCACTGCCATTCCATGGTGGCGTCCTCCTCCTGCCGCGCCGACCGCCTGCGCATCACGCCCTGAGGCGTGCACAGGTTGTCACACGATCGGCCGCCATGTATGCTGCTGCGGCGCCCGCTGCGGGCATTCATCACGAGAGAATATTTTGAACAAACTGCTTTCCTGCTGCGTCCTCGGCGCCGCCATCACCCTTTCCCTGGCCGCCTGCAAGCGCGCCGAAACGCCTGCTGCCACCGAAGCCGCGGCCCCGGCGGCGCCTGCCATCGCCTTCCAGAAGATCGACACCGTGGTCGGCACCGGCAAGGAAGCCATCAAGGGCGCCACCGCCGTCGTCAACTACACCGGCTGGCTGTACGAGCCGAACGCCCCGCAGCAGCGCGGCGCCCAGTTCGACTCCTCGGTCGGCCGTTCGCCGTTCAGCTTCAACGTCGGCGGCGGCCAGGTCATCACCGGCTGGGACGAAGGCGTGCCCGGCATGAAGGTCGGCGGCAAACGCACCCTAATCGTCCCCGCCAGCATGGGCTACGGCGAAGGCGGCGCAGGCCCGATCCCACCAAACGCCACCCTCGTATTCGAAGTCGAACTCCTCGACGTGCAATAAAACAACAGGGGTCAGGTCTGCCATCGTGACACGGCCTCTGCTGTAAGCGGCACTCTGGACGCTTCCATGGACCACGCGCACATTGCCTCGGCCTACGATGCCATTGCGGAGCGCTGGCTCGACGGGCGCTTCAACCAGGAAAATGGCATGCCGCAGCATGCACACGCCTTGCGCTTCCCGCAAGGCGGGGCAGGCGGCTGGGCGCTGAACGTTGGCTGCGGCTGCAGCACGCGTTTCAATGCGCTATTGCGCGGCGCCGGCCTGCAGATCGAGGGCGTCGATATCTCCGCGCGGATGATCGCATTGGCCAGGGAGGCCGACCCGGGCGTGCTGTTGCGGCATGCCGACATCTGCGCATGGCGGCCCGAGCGCACTTATCGTTTTATGTCGGCGTGGGACAGCATCTGGCACGTCAGGCTCGACGCGCAACGGCAGTCGCTGCTGAAGCTGATGCATGCGCTGGAGCCGGGCGGCATCTTTATCTTTACCGCTGGTGGGCTCGATAGCGAGGACGAGCACGCCGATGCCGCGATGGGGCCGGAGGTCTGCTACGCCACGCTCGGCATACCCGGCCTGCTCGAGGTGATCCGGGAGGCTGGCTGCATCTGCCGGCATCTCGAGTTCGACCAGCTGCCGCACAGGCACCTGGTGGTCGTCGTGGAGCGAACGGCCGTGCCGGAAGCCAGGCCCAGCCGCGCATAAGGCTGAGCCCGTGTCTCGATGGCAGACCTGACCCCCGTTGTTTAAATGCTACGTGGAGAGGGTGGTGTCGTGGACTTTGCCGGCTATCGTCACCTTGCTCAGCTTTACGTTGCGCACGTTGTAGATGAACCACGGCTGCGCCGCATTCACCGGCGTGCCGAAGTCGCAGTCGGTGATGGTCACGTCGCGGATCGGCAGGATCTCCGCCGGCTTGTCGCCGTTGTAGTCGAAGGCGACGGGCCCCAGCAGCAATAAGGCCTGGTAGCACGAGCGCGGGCCGTCCGCCGTCGCCACATTCCCCACCTTTACGCCCGAGATATGGATGTGCTCGACGATCGGCGGACGGGTGCGCACGTTGTCGGCGGTGGGCGCGTAGTCGCAGTCGATGGTGATCACCGCGCCGGCCGACGAGCCCACCGCGTTCGGCGGAATCGGCGAGCCGGGCAGGGGCTTGTAGACCAGCGGCTTCAGCGACACGCCATTCGGCATGCTCACGTTGCGCACGTAGAAGTGGCGCAGGAAACCGCCGCGGTTCATGTTGGTCTTCATGCGGATCGCGGTGTTCAGCGGATCGGTGGCCCAGTGCGCGTTGCGGAACTCGATGTCCTGCGCATACACATGCTGGATCCCGCCCGACATCTCGCTGCCCAGGGTCACGCCACCGTGGCCGCTGTTCATGATGCAGTCCTGGATCACCACGTTCTGGGTCGGGCCAAACTGCGTGTCCAGGTTCTTGCCGGCCTTGATGGCGATGCAGTCGTCGCCGCTGTTGAAGGTGCATCCTTCCACCAGCACGGTATTGCAGGCTTCCGGGTCGAAGCCGTCGCTGTTCGGTCCCAGGCTTTCCATCAGCACCTTGCGGATCGCGAGCTTGCTGCAATTGACCGGATGGTGCTGCCAGAACGGCGACTGGTTCAGCTGGTAGCCCTGCAGCAGCACGTTCGAGCAGCCGATGAACTCCACCATGCAGGGCCGCAGCCAGTGCCCGCGCCCGAAGATGCGCTTCGCCGCCGGCACGCCCGCTTCCGACAGCGTCGGCAGGTAGGCTTCGTCGGTGCGCCATTTGTCGTCCTCCCCTTCCATGAGCGCCACCTGGGCATCGCTCAGGCCAGGCGCCACCTCGCGGACCGACTTCGGATTGTTCGGGTTGACCAGGTTCTGGGCCTGGTGCTGGCGCGGCCCCGGCTTGCGCTTGCCTTTCCAGTCCCACCAGGCGTCGCCGTTCGGCAGCGGTACGCCGCCCTGGCCGTCGATGATGCTGGTCCAGTCCTCGCCGGTGAGGGCGATGTTGGTCTGGCCGTAGGCGTAGACCATGGGCGAATAGTTCAGGCAGTCGTTACTCTGCCAGCGCGAGATCACCAGCTTGCCGTTGGCGCCGCAGTCGTACTCGCCGTACTTGGCGAAGTCCTCGGGGTCGTTGCTGAAGTAGACGTGGGCGCCTTTCGCCAGGTGCACGTTGACGTTCGACTTCAGCACGATCGGCCCCTTCACCAGCCAGTTCCCGGCCGGGATCAGCACGCGCCCGCCGCCGGCCGCGCTGCAAGCGGCAATCGCCGCCGCAATCGCCGCGTAGCAGTCGCTGGCGCCAGGCGCCGGGGTGCTGACCTGGCCCATCTCGTGGTGGGCGACGTAGCCGGCCACCATGATGCTCCTGCAAGGCTTGGCGCCATAGGCGGTGATGAGAAAGTCGCGCTGCGGGAAGACCAGCGGCTTCTTGAATTGATCGGCGATGCCCTGGGCGCGGGCCCAGGCCTGGTCGATGGCGCTGGTGTTGCTAGCGAGGGCCGGCGCGCCGACCGAGAGGCCGGCCACCGATGCCGAGGCGGCGCGCAGCAGCGAGCGGCGTTGCGGGTTGATGGTCAGGGTCATATCGTCTCCATTGTATGTCGGTGGATCAGGGCGCGGCAGTGCTGCCGGCGCCGGCATGCGCGCGCACGTGCGCAGGCACCTCGGCGGCCGGAAGTGGCGCGAACGCGTAAGGCACGGTCCATGCCGGATCGCCCGTAAGGCTGCAAGCGCCGAGCGGGGCGCCGTTCAGCAGCGATCCCGCGTCCTTGAAGGCGCCCGGGTTCGTAGCGGAAGCGAACAGGCTCACCGCGTTCGTGCAGTTGCGCGCACCAGCGATCTCGAAGGCGTTCGCATGCGAGACGATGCGCGCGCCAAAAGCCACGCCGACGCTGTAGCCGTGCTTGTAGCCTGGGTGCCTGCGGTCGCCCACATAATAATTGTTGAACAGGTGGACCTGGCCGAAGCGCACGCGCGGCGCGCGGCTGCTCACGTGCTCGAACAGGTTGTTACTCAGGGTGATGCGCAAGTGGCCGGCATCGCCAACCGCCTTGTCGCTGGCGCCGACCAGCATGGTCTTCGCATGCAGGGCGAAGTGGTTGTACGACACGGTGACGAAGTCGCTGGCGTCGCGGATGTCGAGGGCGCCGTCGTGGCACTGCTTCGGCTTGCCGTGTTCGAGCGGCAGCGTGTCGTCGGTGACCGGTACATCCGTGAAGCTGTTGTGGTCGACCCAGACGTGGCGCGCATCGACAATCGAAATGGCGTCGAACTGGGCGTTCCAGCCGCCGCTGGGGCCATCCTGAGGGTCCCATTCGGGCGCGACGTCGCAGGGATTGCGCAGGTTCAGGTTGCGGATCACGACCTGCTCGACCTTGGCTACCACCAGGTGGGCATTGACGAAGCCCGATGCAGCGCCGGCGCCGGCCAGCGTGGTGTTCGACGGCAGGCGCACCAGGCCGCGCTTGGCCTGGTCCGCGGTGCTGGCATAGGGCCGGCCTTCGCTCATGTCGATCACGCCATCGACCAGCACGATGCGGCTGCCTGTTACAGCCGGGTCGAGCGCGCGCCGCAACTGTGCCGCATCGCGCACGGTGACGATGCTGGCGGCGTCCGCCCCGCCGCGCGTGCCGCCGGCCTGCGCGGCCCAGCCGTCCTGCGGCGCTGCCTGGCGCAGCTGCAGGGGCGCGGCGGTCACGGACCACGCCACCAGGGGCGCCAGGATAAACACATTCAGTTTCATGGATGGGAAGCCTCGTTGCGAAAGCCGGAAAAACGAAGGAAGCCACGCAAGCCGCCGGCCTGCATGACTTCGTTCTCCATGACGCGCGTGCTTAGAAGGCGTAGTCCGCGCGCAGCGTGTAGGTGCGGCCGATCGGCTTGGCCACGTTACGTGCGAACACCACGCGCGAGCTGAGGCGCTGGTTCGACAGCGGCGGGTCGACGTCGAACAGATTGTTCACGCCGAAGCCTACCTTGATCCCCTTGCCGAACTTCCAGCTGGTCGACAGGTTGTACACGCGGTAGGGGTCGATCACGTTGTAGAAGGGCTGGCCCGGCTTCTGGGTGGCGAGGGCATTGGTGTCCTCGTAGCTCGACGCGTACTGCTGCGTCAGCTGGGCGAAGAAGGGACCGTAGGACCAGTTCACGCGCGCCTGGTGCTTCCACTTGAAGATGTAGGTGTTGGCCGAGGTGGCGGCGGTCGACAGCGCGCCGTTCTTGCCGACGCTGTCGGTCCACGGCCCACCGACTTCGTTCTGGCCTTCGTACTTGTCGGTGAAGGTGCCGTCGAGCGAGAAGCCGAAGCGCCCCCAGTTCGTGGTCGGATACACGTAGGCCACGTTCAAATCGACGCCCTGGGTGCGCAGGCCGCCCATGTTCAGGCGTGTCTTGGTGATGTACTGCAGGGTGCCGTCCGGATTACGCACGAACAGGTCCTGGTAGCGCTCGATGTTATTGAAGATCGTGTCTTCCGATACCTGGGCGATGGTGCCGCTCATGTCGATCTTCCAGAAGTCGACGCTGGCCACCAGGTTCTTCACCGGCTCCACCACGATGCCCACCGTATAGGTCTTGGCCTTTTCCGGGCCCAGGTCCGGATTCGCGCCCGTCAGCGTGGTCAGGCGCGTATTGCAGACGCGGGCGGCGTCCAGGCCCAGGCTGGCGTAGCGCGGATCGGTGGTCAGCGTGCCGGTGCCGGCCACGCCGGGCGTGGCGCTCGGGCAGAGCAGCGGGTCGTCCCAGGTCGAGCTCGACGGCACCAGCTGGCGCGGGGTGCCGTAGAGTTCCGGCAGGGTCGGCGCGCGGAAGCCGCGGCTCACGGTACCGCGCAGCATGACTTCCTTCATCGGCTGGTAGCGGAAGCTGGCCTTCGGATTGAAGGTCGAGCCGAAGTCGCTGAAGTGGTCGCCGCGGATCGCGACGTTCAGGTTCAGTTCCTTGGTCACCGGCGCATCGAGCTCGGCGTACATGCCGGCCACGCGGCGCGCGCCGCTCGGGTTCGCGCCCGGCGTGCCGGATACTTTATAGGTGACTTCGTTGGCGATCATGGCGACCTGCTCTTCGAAGGTTTCGCGGTGCCAGTCGGCGCCCACGGCCAGGCCCAGGGCGCCACCCTTCAAGTCCATCAGGGTGCGCGAGAAATTCACGTCGGCGCCGTAGTAGCGCACGTCGGCCTTGCGGTAATCCATGCCGTCGGCCGAGATGCTTTCCAGGTAGGCCAGGCCGGCCGCATCCTGCGGGCCGAAGGGGTTGAGGGTGCCGTTCGCCACGCCGGCGTACAAGCCCGGTGTGCGGACAAAATTGTCCTTGAAGCCGATGTTGCGCTGGCTGTAGGCGTAGGACACGCCGGCGCGGTAGTCCCAGCCGGCGACCATGCCTTCGTCGGCCACCACCAGGCGATGGTTTTCCTGCTCGTCGTGGTTGGTGACGGCGCCGAGTTTGTCCAGGCTCCAGGTCAGGGCCAGGTCTTCGCCATTCAGGCCGGCTACCGCCGGCACGCCGCCGCTGCCGCCCGGGTACCACTTGCTGGCGCGGGTGATCATCAGCGGCTGGCGCGACGCGGTCAGGCGGTCATAATCCGTGTTAGCGCCGAACGGCTGCGGCGCGTCCGAGGCGTCGATGTAGGACTTGGCCAGCTGCAGCTCGATCGTCAGCACCTTGCCGTCGCCGTGGGCCAGGCTGCCCTTGGTGAACAGGGTCGCTTGCTGGGCTTCCGGCAGCAGCTCGGGGTAATAGGTCGGGTCGGTGATGCAGGTCTTGCCGCCGTTAGCATTCGTGCGGGTCGACGGCACCGTGGTCTGGACTGCGTAGGGCGTGATGCAGCCGGCCGCGAAATACGGATTGCCGGTGATGTTGGCCGACTTGCCGTTGCGGTAGATGGTGAAGTTGGCCGGCGAGGCCGAACCGCCCGAGGTGTTCGAGGTGAACGGCGTGCCGCCCAGCGCCAGCAGTTTTTCCGGATCGGTGATGTTCGGGCGGTCGCGCTGCAGCAGCGAATCGCGGCGCTGGATGTCGAAGGCGGTGTAGACGTTCCAGCCATCGTCGGCCAGGCTGCCCTTGCCGGCCACAAAACCGAAGCGCTTCTGCGAACCGCCGCCCGAGGCTTCCGGCTTGACGCCGCTCGCGCTCAGCGTGACGCCGGTGATCGATTTCTTGGTGATGAAGTTGACCACGCCGGCAATCGCGTCGGTGCCGTACAGGGCCGAGGCGCCGTCGCGCAGCACTTCCACACGGTCGATGGCGGCCATCGGGATCACGTCGACGTTGACCGAGCTGTCGCCCAGCGCTTCGTTGGCCAGGCGCCGGCCGTTCAGCAAGACCAGGGTGCGGTTGGTGTTCAGGCCGCGCATGTTGATCATGGTACCGCTGCCGCCACCGCCGACAGGCTCGTTGGTCGAGGCCACCGTCAGCGCCACGGCCACTTCCGACATCGTGGTCAGGCCGCGGTTGACCAGTTCCTCGGACTTGATCGTGGTGACGGGCAGGGCATTCTCGCTGGCCAGGCGCTTGATCGAGGAGCCGGTGACTTCGACGCGCTGCATCGGCGCATCCTGTGCGGCGGCGCCATTCGTCAGGGCCAGTACCGCGACGGCGACGGCCGACAAAAGGAAGCGCGGCCCATTGGTGGTGTTCTGGTGTTTCACTGCATGTCTCCTGCTTGTTATCGTCGATTGCGTCCGGGTGTATCCCCAAGGATCGCGCGTAGTGACCGCTCCAATGCAAGGCGTCGAGTCGACTCGACAGAGATTGGTATGTTGGGAATTCTACTGTGGTCCAACCACTTTGGCAATCTGGATGAGCCAGTTAATTTGCGGTCCAAACGGCGCGGTCCAAACGGTTGGGTGGATTCGCGGACGTGCGGGTGCGGCTCGGCCCCGGTGCGGGCCGGCGTCAAGGAGGGGCTGGCGCGGCCGCTGCGATGCGGCCGGCTGGTGCGTGGGCGGCGTTCAGCCGCGCGAGAAGGTGCGCGTCACGCGGTCGAGGTGGGCGCGCATCGCGCTGCGGGCGCCGGCCACATCGTGCGAGGCGATGGCGGCGAAGATGTTGCGGTGGTCGATCAGGGTTTGCTGGCGCAATTCCTCGGTCTGGAAATGCTCCTTCAGCTTGTGCCAGAGCGAGCCGCGCTGGCTCCACAGGTATTCGATCACGCCGACCATCGCGCTGTTGCCGGTGGCGCGCGCGATCGCCAGGTGGAAATTGCGGTCGGCCGACTCGTTGCCGCTGCGGTCTTCGTGGTGCTGCTCCATCTCCAGCACGGCCACCAGGATGGCGTCGATGTTGGCGTCGCTGGCATGCTTGGCCGCCATCGCCGCCACCTCGACCTCGATCAGGCGGCGCGCGGCCAGCACCTCGAAGGGGCCGGGGCCGGCGCTCGGCACCTCGACCTGGGGCTTGGCCTGCTCGCTGACATACACGCCGGAGCCGCCGCGCACTTCCACCGTGCCGCCCAGTTCGAGCGCGATCAGGGCTTCGCGCAGCGAGGTGCGGCTGACGCCGAGCTTGGTGGCCAGTTCGCGTTCGGCCGGCAGGCGCTCGCCGGGACGGATGTTCTCCGCGCGGATCAGTTCCTCGATCTTGCTCGACACGACACGGTAGAGCCGTGGCTCGTTGCCACCCGTTTCACTGGGCGCGGCGGTTTTCTTCATCGACGGTGTTTCCTGGATTATTGATGGCTCGTGCCAAACTAGCGAATCTTAGTTTGGTACGGTCGCCGTGGCAAGTGGACCAACCAAATATGTGCGCCAGCCGGGCCGTTGCGGCGACGGGTTGCTCGTCCCTGAATCGCCTCTCCGACAGCCAGACCGTATCCGCCGGGTGCACCGTTGGCTCGGCGCGCCAGCCTTCCGACGCCACGCCCGCCAACCCGCGCCAAGGAGGCGGTGCAGGCAGGGATTCACTTCGCATCGTGTTCGCCGTCGTCGAGCTTGTCGATCAGCTGGCGCAGCTCGTCGAGGTCCGACTGCGACAGCTTGCGCTGGCTGCCGAAATGCGCCACCAGCGGTGCGATGCGTCCGCCGAACAGGCGCTGCACCAGGCGTTCGCTTTCGCGCGCAAGCCAGGCCTCGCGCGCCAGCATGGTGCTGTACAAGAAGCGCTGCCCATCCCTCTGCGCGGCGATGGCGCCTTTCTTGAGCAGGCGGTTGAGCAGGGTCTAGACGGTGGCCGTTTGCCAGTGCTGGCTTTCCGACAGGGCGACCACTACCTGCTCGGCCACCACCGGCCCCGGCGCGCGCCAGAGCACTTCCATGACATGCGACTCGGCGTCGCTGATATTCGCTGCGGGGGATGTCGACATGGGAGAGCCATTTACAGTTGTAATCTGAAGTGGTGATCATAGCTGTAAAGCAGACGACGCAGCCGGGCAGTCCCGCCGGTATCGACTGCGGCGTGTAGTCATCGATCACGGGCCGCCAGGGTCCGGCGCTGGTGCTTCAGGGCTCGGACGGCAACTGGCTGGCCATTGCCGTGCTGTTTCCCGAGCGGGGCACCGGAGCGCTGATGGTGGCGAATGCGGGTCCGGACATGGGCGCCGACCAAGTGTTGATGGGTCTGGCCGGGAAGTTGTTCGCGCAGTTGAGTCCAGCCAAATTGAAGTGACCGGCGTTGTTGGTGCAGGAACCGGCGCCACGCCGCTTTGCATTTTCTCGATGTGATGGTGCACACGGTACCGTGGCCTGGATTAAGGGATCGACCTCGGCACTATGCAAAGGCCGCTTCCCGCCCATTCCGGTTGATTTGCAGTGAGCGACTGGATTCGACCCAGAGCTGCGACCAAAGCTGACTGCTGCTCACATATGGGGAATTTTTGCACGCCGACCTAAGATTAGTTGCAACTATGTTGCAAGTACCAACAAAAGGCCTCCGGCAATACCCCAAACCAACCAAGTGGCAATTGGTTGTGAGAATAAGTAGTTTGAACCATCGTTACAGGCGATGTGAACATCTTTTTGCCACGAAGCGACGGTTACCCATTCGTCACCTGTCCAGAAAGAGAATCCAAATGCATCGCGAGGCGCGTCGTCAAAACATTCGACCAGGACTTGAGGCAAGGGGTCTGCACCATATGCGATGTATGTGAATCCCTTTCCATCGTATCGATAGCCTGCAGCATCCATCGCACTCGACCAGGCAGAAAATTCTTTCGGTGTCGGTAGCCGACCTGTATTCCGTCGTGCTTGTTCAACGAATGCACTGGCCTGCTTGATAAGCTGTTGCTCATCGGAGTCCAGCGCACGGTAACCGACATTATCGTAACTCCAATACGATAAGCCGAGGGAAACGATAGCGAAAAGAGTAGCGATGTAGGAGAGAGAATTCAGAATGAATAGCTTCAGCATACTGCAATGTATTCCATGCTAATTTTTTAGAGCAGCTTAGCGTTTGCACAGCTTGGCGTACTTCCTGAATTGGTCAGGCTGAGATGCCTGCAATCGACTTAAAGCGGACCTTCACCCTAGCCTTTGCCGAGCCTCCACCATGCTCGTTTTCGAGCAGCCTCCCGTATCGTCGGCTCTCTCGATGGAGCAACTCCCAGCGTCTGCGCACAGATCGAGTTCCACACGACAGCATCAAGTGGCATTGCTGTGGACCAGTCTATTTTTCCCACAAATGAAGGATGAGGGACGAACCCGAAAAATTGGCTTGGGCCACGAAAACCCTGCGCTCTTTGAGCAACGCAGCCCCTTGGCTTAGAAGGTGCTGCTCCTGCCACTGGGGAGAATTCATGAACTCACCGTACTGCTTGAAGCTAACAGCAACTGGGTAAACGCCACCTTCAAGCACGTCCAACTTCATTACCTCTCCTGACCTCCGTTCATAGAACAGATCGCCAAATGCTGACGCGCCGATGGGACGAATTTCACTATCCTCCAGACCCGGCCACTCCGCAAGGAGGGCATTGAAGTCGAGTAGCGATGCATCAACAAATAGATCGTTCCAAGTCAGTGTGTTCATAAGCGATGTTTAGAATTTTCGGCGGTGACGAACGCCCGCGCACAGCTGATTGAAGACCTATTGTAGCGTCAGCTAACGGCCCCACTGAAGACCTTAGCTCCTGTCTGGCTATAATCGCCGATCAATCATGCCAGCGGACTGAACTGCCGATACCGGGAGCAGCCTCTGCTGCATTGATGGCCTCGGAAAGTGTCGGGTAACCACGCCCTCCCGCATTGTAGAGACCACGTTGGATGGTATTTCCATATTCGATATAGAAGGTTTCGCGCGCACGATCACCAGCGATCTCTGGCGGATCTTCATCGTCTCCAGATCCATAGCAGACTGGACTGCGCACAATCCGTATGTCGCAGGTAACATCCCCGTCGTACAAGAACGTACCCGCTTTAGCGACTTCCTTGTCCGGCTGAAGGTTCATTTACGCGCTTCCAGTCTCAAATGTGGAGTCCACTCTTGGCCGAATTCGGCCGTTCAGCCCAGCATAGCAGGTTACAAGGGCCGAAAATTCGCAGACTGTCACTCAGGACCGGATCCGAACCGGAGCAGCCATCCGCTGCTGATTGCCTAACGCTCAGTGGTCTTGCGTTAAACGCGTGCCAAAGCCGCCGAGCGGATGCGTCTCGAACCGTTCGCCAAGCCCGGAAATAAGTGGTCTGCCGGCTTGCAGCGCAGCCTTCACTGCAGGCAGGTTAAGCGAAGCTTGATGACTCTCTGCACTGTCCCACACCTCGGTAATCCATAGTGCGTCGCTGTTGCTAGGGTCAGCCGCGACGACGTAGCTCAGGCAGCCAGGCATGGCCTGGGTAGCTTGTAACAAGATCGGCGCCAGAACGTCGCGTTGACCCGGCTTCGCTTTGATTTTTGTAATCAGGCCGTACATCGGCTTCTCCTTCTTGATGGATGGTGGCGTGGACTGACACGCAGCCAGTGGCGTGATTGCAATCGCGGTCACGAGTGTGCGGCGCTTTTTTTGCATTGGATTCCAGGAATGTGAAAGAGGAAAGACTTCAGGATAGCATTGCTATAAAGCCAGCAATCCGCACTTTCTAAGCTTCCTATGAAACACTGAACGACAGAGCCCCCTCATCAACGAATGAATCTCGCGCGATGTCATGTATTTCGTTCGGAGGTGTTGGTTGGAGGTCCGCTTTCGGCTGATAGCGACGATCAGCGCAGCTCAGTGTACCCAGGTATTTTTTCGCCGCATTCAGTAAGCATGGTGAGCACGTCAGGGCTGCGGATTCCAGCCGCGAGCCGAGAACACAGCAGCACGCGTCGACAGCCGCGCCGCTTCGTCTGGACTCAGCCGTGCACCCCCAAAGCCGCGCGCTTGCCCATCCGGGCCCTTGTTGCCGTATTCGCGCCAGCCGCCCTGCACGGGATTCGGCAGCGGCTTGCGCAGCCAGGCGTCGGACGCAATGTGCGGCCCCACGGTGCAGTCGATGAAGCTCACATGGTCCCAGGTGTTGGCCGTTCCGGGTGAACGTGCGAGATAGGTCGCCCCATCCGGCGGCAAGTTCCCGGCCGGCCCGGCCCCGCGCGTCAGGCGCGAGCGCAGGAAAACAAAGCCCGGCTGGTCCGGCCCGACGGTGCGCGCCTGCACCAGGTAGCCGCCGCTGTCCGGATTCGCACTGTCGCCCACCGTGCGCAGTTCGCTGTCCTCGAACAGGGCCGCGCGGTTGTTCCCCCAGATGAAATCGACATTGCCCTCGACCAGCGATTTATAAAACCAGGCATAGCCCGTCAGCTGCAGCGTGTCCTGCTCGCTGATGAAGTGGGCGTTGCGCACCGCCAGGCGCCCCGCGTCGCTGCTGAAGAACAGCGTTTCGGCCTGGGCCGAATGGCCATCGCTGCGCAGGGTGGTGTTGTGCAGGGCGATGTCGCGGATCTCGAGCAAATCGCTGTCCTGGGCCAGGAACAGGGCGCGGCCACCCAGCACGCCCGGTGTGCCGGCCAGTTGTCCGGAGCCGGAGCCGGGGTTGCGCGTGTCGCTGTTGGCGGCGCGGATGATCGTCGTGTCGCGGCTGGCGCCACGCAGGCTCACGTTGTCCTTGTCGCGCAGGTACAGCAGTTCCGGGTACACGCCATCGCGCACATTCACCGTCAAGGCCTGCTCGCGCGGCAGGCGCATGGCGTAGTCGAACGCGCCCTGCACGGTGCGGAAGTCGGCACGGCCGTCGTCGTCCACCGTCACGCTGTCGCCGACCGGCTGGTAGGGCGTGGTGCGGAAGGACCAGCGCGCACCGGTGTAGCCGGGGGCGCGCAGCAAGGCGCTGTCGGCCACGGCTTCGTATTCGGTACCGTAGTCGAGCGCCTGCGGCAGGCGCACGCGCAGCTCCTTGCCCAGCACCGTAATCTGCTGCTGGCGCACCAGGCGCTGGCGCGGGGCCGGGCCGATGGCCACCACGGCTTCCCCCGGCCGGACGACGGCCACCAGTGACCGGTCGGCGCGGCGGTAGATGCGTACGCTGCCTTGCCCGGTGAGGAGGGGTACATCCGCGAAGCCCAGGCGTAGCGGCGTATCGGGCGGGACGCCGCGCTCGCCCTGGGCCGGCTGGACGCTGGCGCCGGCAGGCAAGGTGGCCTGCGCAGGTGCGGCGAATGCGGCGCCGACGTCCACCTCGAAGACCGCCTGCGCCCATGGATCGTCGACGCTGGCGACCGTCACCGCGGTGCGGCCCGGTGCATGCGGCGTCACATGCAAGGCGCCATCCACCATTTCGGCCGAGGCGATGCGCGGATCGGCGGCGCTGGCGCGCACGGCCGACGACGCGCCGACGCGTACCCGTTCCGGCGCATCGCCGGCCTGCAACCGCAGGCGGTCGTCGCCGACTTGCACGGTCACGCCCGACGGCACGCCGCCAGCGCCGCCGCGCAGCCCGAGCAGGGTATGCGCGCCCGCATCCGCCGCCGGCGGCCGGGCCTGGGGCAGGGCGCCGGCGAGGGCACTGGTCACGCGCTCGCCGTCTACATACGCGATCAGTTGCCCGTATTCGGCGCCGACGCGCAGCACGACCAGCGCGCCGGCAAGCGGCGCGCGGCGCCGTACCTGCTTCAGGCGCGTGAGCTTGCCGCCGCGCGCCTCCAGCAATTCCACCTGCAGCACCTTGCCGCTGTCGGTCAACTGCAGGCTCGCGCCTTGCCAGTCGCCGTGCGCCCCCTGGCGCGCGCGCAGCACGAAGGCCGCGCCGGCAGCCGGGACCAGCCTCGCTTCGGCATGGCTGCCCGCCGCATCCTGCACCGGCCGCGGGCCGGCGTGGTCTTGCACGTGGCGCGCCACGGCGCTCGCGGGCAGCGCCGCGTAGGCGTACGGCACGTGCCAGCCGGCGTCGCCGCCATACGGGCAGTCGGCCAGCGGCTGGCCGTTCAGCAGCGAGCCGCGGTCGCTAAAGATGCCGGGGCTCGCCGCCGGATCGCGCACGACCTGGCGGCAGTGCGTGGCGCCTGCCACCTCGAAGACATTCGCATCCGAGAGGATGCGCGACGCATGCGCCACGCCGATGCTGTAGCCGTGGCGATAGACCGGATGCTTGCGGTCGCCCACGTAATAATTGTTCAGCAGGTGTACCTGGCCGTAGCGCACGCGCGGCGAGCGCTCGGCCACGTGCTCGAACAAGTTGGCCTTCAGCGTCACGCGCAGGCGCCCGGCGTCGCCGCCCGCGCGGTCGCCGGCGCCGATCAGCATGTTCTTTTCGTGCAGGGCGAAGCGGTTGTAGGTCACGCTGACCAGGTCCGACCCTTGCGTGATATCGAGCGCGCCGTCGTGGCACTGCTTGCGCATGCCGTTCTCGATCGGCTGGCGCGCGTCGGTATCCGGCGCATCGGTGAAGCTGTTATGGTCGATCCACACATGCTGCGACGCGACGACGCTGATGCCGTCGAACTGTGCATTCCAGTTGCCCTTTGCGCCATCCTGCGGGTCCCAGCGCGGGCCGACGTCGCAGGGGTTGCGGATGGCCAGGTTGCGCACGACCACCTGCTCCACGTTCGCCACCAGCAGGCTGCCGTTGACGAAGCCGGCGCCCGGCGCGACCCCGATCATGGTGGTGTTGGCGGGAAGGCGCACCACGCCGCGCGCGGCCTGGTCGGCATTGCTGGCAAAGGGGCGGCCCCCGCTCATGTCGATGCTGGCCGCCACGCGCACGATCCGTACCGGCGCTGCCGCGCCCAATGCCGCCATCAATTGCGCGCGGTCGCGCACCGTGAACACGTGCGCAGGCGCGGCAAGGGCGCCACCGCGCGTGCCGCCTTCCTGGGCCGCCCAGCCATCGGCGGGCGCGTGCTGGCGCTCGGTGATATACGCGCCCGGGTCGGCGGCGCCGCCCGTGACGGCGGCTGCGACCAGCCACGCGGCAAGCGGCGCGCTCAAGGCTGGCCCGGCGTGGTGGACACCAGGGCGGGCGCCAGGGCGGGGACCCGATGCCGCAGTTCCTGCGCCATGATCGCGGCGAAGCGGTCTGCGCCCAGCGGGCCGACATGGGTGTAGTCGAAATGCTCGCCGCTGCGCGCCAGTTTGTCCGCTTCCTGCGGTCCCATTGCCTGCACGGCAGCCAGCGACAGGGCGTTCAGGTCGATCAGCGTGGTGTGCGTGCCGCGCGCGATCTGGCGCACGGTGCCGGCCCAGGGCGCGAGGTCGTTGTGCACATAGCCCGACTTGAAGCTGCGCCGGGTCAGCTGCGTCACCAGCACCGGCGTGGCGCCGAGCGCGCGCGCCTCGGTCACATAGCGCGTCATGTTGGCCGGGAATTCAGTGGCGAAGTCGGTCGAGCGGCCTGGCTTTCCCGGCTGGTCGTTGTGGCCGAACTGGATCAGTACATAGGTGGTGCGAAAGCCGGCGCCGCTGCGCAGCAGCTGCTGGACTTCGTCCCAGCGGCCTTCGGCGCGAAAGCTGCCCGAGCTGCGCCCGCCGCGCGCCAGGTTGATGCAGGCCGTCTCCGCCGTGAAACGGGCGCACAGCGCGTCGCCGTAGCCGGTGGTGCTGGCCATGGTGGAGTCGCCGACGAGGATGATGCGGTCGGGCAGGGCGGTAGCATTGGCAGCGCAGGCCGCGGCCGTGAAGACAAAGGGGATGAGGCGGGCATAACGTGGCATCGGCAAGCTCCTGGAGTTTGCACGATTCTATTTTGGCCGGACCAATTTATCAAGCGGTCAGGCCGGGTTATGCGGGTTGGAATCTGATTAACGCAGGCCATCGCTGTCTTTGAGATGTCTTGTCATAAGATGTCCGATGACTATCTCTCGGATATAATGCATGCATTACAACCTGATCCCTCTTTCCATGATCCCAGCCCAGCGCAAGCCCCGCAACCTCGCCCAGGGCGTGGTCGAACACATCAGCGGCAGCATCCGCCAGGGCCTGCTCAAGCCGGGCGAAAAGCTGCCGACCGAATCGTCGCTGATGAGCCAGCACGGCGTCAGCCGCACCGTGGTGCGCGAGGCGATCTCGCATCTGCAGGCATCGGGCCTGGTGCAGACCAAGCACGGCATCGGCACTTTCGTGCTCGAGCCGCCGCAGGCCGGGCTGGGCTTCGATGCCGAGCGCATCCTGACCCTGCGCGACGTGCTCGCCATTTTGGAATTGCGCATTGCCGTTGAGAGCGAAACCGCCGGCCTGGCTGCCGCGCGCCGCAGCGACGAGCAGGTAGGGGAGCTGGGCGCCGCGCTGGCCGAGATGCAGGACGCAATGGCCGTCGGCCGCTCGGCGGTGGAGGCCGACAAGCGCTTCCACCTGCTGATCGCCCAGGCCACCGGCAACCGGTATTTCGTCGATATCCTGGGCCAGCTTGGCAACACCATCATCCCGCGTGCGCGCCTCAACACAGCGGAGCTGGAGCAGGACAAGCCGGCCGATTTCCTCGAACGCGTGAGCCGCGAGCACGACGACATCTACCGCGCCATCGAGCGGCGCGACCCGGAAGCGGCACGCGCCGCCATGCGCACCCACTTGTCGAACAGCCGCGAACGGCTGGTGCAGGCGCAGCGCCGCCTGGAATCCCAGGTCAATTAAAAATCTCAACATTTTGCTTGCGAGGTCATGCTTTCAGTTGTACGATGACTTACAACTTGACGCCAGACGTCACCGATAACCTGTCCTGGAGACCCGCATGCACCCGCTCGAATTACAAAAAGTCCTGTCGCACGGCCTGTTGTCCTTCCCGATCACCGACTTCGACGCCAACGGCGACTTCAACGCGGCCGGCTACGTCAAGCGCCTCGAGTGGCTGGCGCCGTATGGCGCGACCGCGCTGTTCGCGGCAGGTGGCACCGGCGAATACTTCTCGCTGGCCGGCGAGGAATACAGCCAGATCGTCAAGACTGCGGTCGACACCTGCGCCGACACGAACGTGGCGATCCTGGCCGGTGTCGGCGGCCCGACCCGCATGGCGATCGCCCACGCCCAGGAAGCCGAGCGCCAGGGCGCGCAAGGCCTGCTGCTGCTCCCGCACTACCTGACCGAAGCCAGCCAGGACGGCCTGGTGGCCCACGTAGAAGCGGTGTGCCGCTCGGTGGACATCGGCGTGGTGGTGTACAACCGCGCCCAGTGCCGCTTGACGCCCGACTCGCTGGCCAAGCTAGCCGAACGCAACCCGAACCTGATCGGCTTCAAGGACGGCATCGGCGACATCGAGCTGATGGTCTCGATCTGGCGCCGCATGGGCGAGCGTTTCAGCTACCTGGGCGGCCTGCCGACCGCGGAAGTGTATGCCGGCGCCTATAAAGCCCTGGGTACCCCGGTCTATTCGTCGGCCGTGTTCAACTTCGTGCCGCAGCTGGCGATGGACTTCTACCACGCCACCGCCGCCGGCGATACCGCCACCACGAATCGCTTGCTGGATGAGTTCTTCCTGCCTTACCTGGAGATCCGCAACCGCAAGGCCGGCTACGCCGTCAGCATCGTCAAGGCCGGCGCCCGCCTGGTCGGCCATGGCGCGGGCCCGGTGCGCGCCCCGCTGACCGACCTGACCGCAGCCGAGGACGAAATGCTGCTGGCCCTGATCAACAAGCAAAAGAACGCGGTGTAAGCATGGCGATCACTGGAGACATGATCATCGGCAGCGCACTCGTGCGCGGTGGCGCGGGCGGGCAGCGCGCCTACAACCCGGCCACCCGCGCCGAGTTCGAGCCGGGCTTTGGCCAAGCCACGGGCGAGGACGTCGAGCGCGCCTGCGCCCTGGCGGCAAGTGCCTTCGACCCTTACCGTTCGCTCCCGCTGGAGCAGCGCGCGCGCTTCCTGGAAGCGGTGGCCGAGCAGATCCTGGCCATCGGCCCGGAACTGATCGAGCGCGCCGGCCTCGAAAGCGGCCTGCCGGCGGCCCGCCTCGAGGGCGAACGCATGCGCACCGTGACCCAGCTGCGCCTGTTTGCGAAAGTCGTCCGCGACGGCCACTTCCTGGGCGCGACGATCGACAGCGCGCTGCCCGAGCGCACCCCGCCGCGCCCCAGCCTGCGCCTGGCCAAGATCGGCCTCGGCCCGGTTGCCGTCTTCGGCGCGAGTAACTTCCCGCTGGCGTTCTCGGTGGCGGGCGGCGATACCGCGTCCGCACTTGCCGCCGGCTGCCCGGTGGTGGTCAAGGCCCACGGCGCCCACCTCGGCACCTCGGAGCTGGTCGGCCGCGCCGTACAGCGCGCCGCCATCGAGACCGGCATGCCGGAAGGCGTGTTCTCGATGCTCTTCGGCGATGGCCGCACGATCGGCCAGCAGCTGGTGGCACACCCGGCGATCAAGGCGGTCGGCTTCACCGGCTCGCGTGCCGGCGGCACGGCGCTGATGCGCACCGCCGCCGCACGCCCGGAACCGATTCCCGTATATGCAGAGATGAGCAGCGTGAACCCGGTGCTCCTGCTGCCGGCGGCGCTGGAAGGCAATGCCGCCCTGGCGCAGGGCTTCGTCGATTCGCTGACGCTGGGCGTCGGCCAGTTCTGCACCAACCCGGGCCTGGTGTTCGCGGTCGACGGCCCGGCACTCGATGCCTTCATGACGGCGGCGGCGACCGCGCTGGCAGGCAAGGGCGCCGGCACCATGCTCACCGCCGGCATCCACGACGCCTATACCAGCGGCATCGCACGCCTGGGCGGCAGCGCCGGCCTGCGCCTGGTCGCGCAAGGCTCGACCGAAGGTAAGGGCTGTGCTGCCCAGGCGGCACTGTACGAATGCGTGGCCGGCGACTTCCTGGCCAACCCCGAACTGCAGGACGAGGTCTTCGGCCCCTGCGCCCTGGTCGTGCGTTTCGACAGTGCCGAGCAGATGCTGGCCGCGGCCGAGCAGCTGCACGGCCAGCTGACCGCCACCGTGCACGTGCTCGAAGCGGACTACCCGCTGGCGGCGCAGCTGCTGCCCATCCTCGAACGCAAGGTGGGCCGGGTGCTGTTCAACGGCTTCCCGACCGGCGTCGAGGTATCGCACGCGATGGTGCACGGCGGCCCGTTCCCTGCCACCAGCGACAGCCGCACCACCTCGGTGGGCGCCACCGCCATCGACCGCTTCCTGCGGCCGGTGTGCTACCAGAACCTGCCCGAAGCCTTGCTGCCGCAAGCCCTGCGCGACGCCAATCCACTGCGCCTCGCGCGCGTGCTCGACGGGGAGCTCAGCACCGCGGCCTGATGCGCCTTATGTGATTCGATTGCTGCACCAGCCGGGGGAGACACCGGCTGTCCTACTTGAAAAGAACTGATCCATGAATCAGCAAGTCATGAGCTTCACACCGGAGCGTACAACGGTGGTGGGCAGGTATCGCTGGACGATCTGCGCACTGCTGTTCTTCGCCACCACCATCAATTACCTCGACCGCCAGGTCCTGAGCCTGCTCGCGCCGGTGCTGACCAAGGAATTCGGCTGGTCGAACACCGACTACGCCAACATCACCGCGACCTTCCAGTTCGTGTACGCGATCTCGATGCTGTTCGCCGGCCGCGTGATCGACCGCATGGGCACCAAGCGCGCCTATGTGCTGGCGATTATCGTCTGGTCGCTGGGCGCCATCGGCCATGCCTACGCCATCGGCATCGGCACCGCCGTGAACAGTGTGCTTGCTACGATCGGCCTGGCCGCCGTGCCGGTCTCGATCGCCGGCTTCATGGTCGGGCGCGCGGTGCTGGCCCTGGGCGAGGCGGGCAACTTCCCGGCCGCGATCAAGGCGACCGCCGAATACTTCCCGAAGCGCGAACGCTCGTTTGCCACCGGTATCTTCAACTCGGGCGCGAACGTCGGCGCCGTGCTGGCGCCCTTGTCGGTGCCGCTGATCGCCGAGTACTGGGGCTGGCAAGCCGCCTTCATCGCGGTGGGCGCGGTCGGCTTCATCTGGATGGGGCTGTGGATCTGGCTGTACGACACGCCGGAGCGCCAGCGCCGCCTGGGCGCAGGCGAACTCGCCTACATCAACAGCGATGCACCGATTCCGGCCACGACCTCGGCCCCGGCTACGACTGCGGCCCCGAAAGCATCGTGGTTCCAGCTGCTCGGCTACCGCCAGACCTGGGCCTTCGCCTTCGGCAAGTTCATGACCGACGGCGTGTGGTGGTTCTTCCTGTTCTGGCTGCCGAAGTACATGTCGGCCCAGTATGGGCTGTCGGGGCCGGACATGGTCGTGCCGCTGGCCGTGTTGTACAGCATGACCATGGTCGGCTCGGTGGGCGGCGGCTGGCTGCCAACCTGGTTCCTGAACCGCGGCTACGACATCTACCAGGGCCGCATGCGCGCCATGCTGTTGATCGCGCTGTTCCCGTTGGTGGTGCTGGCGGCCCAGCCGCTCGGCTACCTGGGCTACTGGGTGCCGGTCCTCCTGATCGGCATCGGCGCCTCGGCCCATCAGGCCTGGTCGGCGAATTTGTTCACCACCGTGTCCGACATGTTCCCGAAGCATAGTGTCGGCTCGGTGGTCGGCATCGGCGGCATGGCGGGCGGCCTGGGCGGCGTGCTGCTGACCAAGCTGGGCGGCGCACTGTTCGACCACTACGGTGCACTCGGCCAGCTGCAGACCGGGTATATGATCATGTTCTCGATCTGCGCGCTGGCCTACCTGGTGGCCTGGTGCGTGATGAAGGCCCTGGTGCCGGCGCACCGCGAGATCACGAACCTGTAAGGATGGGCATGGAAATCCAACGACTCCCCGGCGTGCACTGCGCCACCGGCGAAAGCCCGTTCTGGCATGCGGGGGAGGCGGCCTGGTACTGGGTCGACATCCCGGCCCGCCGCATCTGGCGCATGGACCATGCGGGCGGCGCGCTGCGCAACTGGCTGGCGCCCGAGATGGTGGCTTGCATCGCGGCCGGCGCCGACGGCTCGCTGGTGGCCGGCATGGAGACCGGTATCTTCCGCCTGCAACTAGGCGACGACGGCCTGGCCCAGGCCAGCCGGCTGGCGGCGCCGCCTGACGCCGAACTGGGCGCGGGCATGCGCTTCAACGACGGGCGCTGCGACCGCCAAGGCCGCTTCTGGAGCGGCACCATGTTCATGGACATGAATGCGGCGCGCGCGGTGGGCGGCTTGTACAGCTACAGCGGCGCCGACGGCCTGCGCGGCCCCTTCGTCTCCGGCATGCTCACCCAGAACGGCCTGGCCTGGTCGCCGGACGGGCGCACCATGTATTTGTCGGATTCGCATCCGCTCAGGCGCAGCGTGTGGGCCTTCGACTACGACGTCGACAGCGGCGTCCCGCATGGGCAGCGCCTCTTCCTCGACCTGGCTGGCCAGAAGGGAAGGCCGGACGGCGCCGCGGTCGACGCCGACGGCTGCTACTGGAGCTGCGCCAACGATGGCGGCCTGCTGCAGCGCTTCACGCCCGCCGGAAGGCTGGACCGCGAGATCGCGCTGCCGATGGCGAAACCGTCGATGTGCGCCTTCGGCGGCCCGGCGCTCGATACGCTGCTGGTGACCTCGATCGACCCGGGGACGGGTGGCGACGCCGGGGGCGTCGTGATGCTGCGTCCTGGGGTGGCCGGCATCGCCGAGACGCCGTTCGCCGGCTGATTCGCCGTAGGGTGGAAGGCTCCGCCTTCCACGCGTTCAGGCAAGGGCTGATTTGTCACCGCGCTGCGTTATGCCGAACGCGTGGACGGCAAAGCCGTCCACCCTACGCTACCCGCCTCATCCTTCCTGCCCACTTGTTCTAATATAGCGGCTCGCATCCCAACGAGAGCAAGCATGACGACCGTGACCATGACTGTAGAACAGGGCATCCGCACCGCGGGTGTCGGCCGCTTCCAATACCGCCTGTTCGTGATCTTCGGCCTGGTCTGGATGGCCGACGCCATGCAGGTGCTGTCGATCGGCTTCAGTGCGCCGTCGATTGCCAGGACCTTCGGCATCGCGATGCCGCAGGCGCTCGAAACCGGCACGGTCTTCTTCATCGGCATGCTGATCGGCGCCTTCGGCTTCGGCCGGCTGGCCGACCGCATCGGCCGCCGCCCTGTGCTGCTTGCCGCCGTGGTGCTCGACGCCTGCTTTGGCGTGGCCTCGGCCTTCGCGCCGGACTTCACCTGGCTGCTGGTGCTGCGCTTTTTCACCGGCATCGGCGTGGGCGGCACGCTGCCCGTCGATTACACGATGATGGCCGAGTTCCTGCCGAGCGACCGGCGCGGGCGCTGGCTGGTGCTGCTCGAATCCTTCTGGGCGGTCGGCACCATCTTGCTGGCGATCCTGGCCCTGGTCGCGGTGCGCTGGGGTGACGATGCCTGGCGCGTAATCTTCTTCGTGACCGGCCTGCCGGCCCTGGTGGGCGTGGTGCTGCGCCTGTCGGTGCCCGAATCGCCGATGTACCTGAACCGGAGCGGCAAGGGCGCCGAGGCGCGCGCCGTGCTGGAACGGGTGGCAAAGGAAAACGGGCGCCAGGTGACGATCCCGCCGCTGCATGCGGAAAGCCCGCTGAAGAAGTCCTTGGCGGCGCTGTTCTCGTCGCAGCTGCGCCGCCGCAGCGTGTGCCTGTTCCTGGCCTGGATGCTGATCTCGATTGCCTACTACGGCGTGTTCGTCTACCTGCCGGTGCGCCTGAGCGCGGAGGGCTTCGGCTTCATGCGCGGGCAGGAATTCCTGATTTTGCTGGCGCTGGTGCAGTTGCCGGGCTTTGCGCTGTCGGCCTATGGCGTGGAGCGCTGGGGGCGCAAGCCGACGCTGGTCGGCTTCCTGGTCTTGAGCGCGATCGGCTGCATGTTCTACAGTTTCGGCAGCGCGACCGCGTTGGTCGTGGGCTCGACCTTGCTGATGAGTTTTGCGCTGCTCGGCACCTGGGGCGCGCTGTATGCCTTTACGCCGGAGGTATATCCGACCGATTTGCGCGCCAGCGGCATGGGCATGGCGGGCGCGGTGGCGCGCTTCGGCGGGCTGTTCGCGCCGGCCATCATCGCTCCGGTAATGGCCACGCATTTCACGCTGGCCCTGGCCATGCTCGCCGGCTTCCTGGCGCTTGGCGCGGTGGCCATCCTGTGCGTGGATGTGGAGTCGCGTAACCTGGCCCTGGAATGAAGGCCCCGCGGCCCGCCGATATTGATAAGATGGTTCTTTTATCGAGAGGCGATCCATGTCAGACAGCAGCAAGCCGACCATCCCGTTGACGGTCACCGATATCGACGTGGGTGGTCGGTTGGTCGAAGCCCTGGTGCAGCACGTGCAGGCAAACGGGCCGGCGCTGATCGGCTACGCGGACCTGCTCGAGCGCGGCCGCATCATGTATCCGCACGACGCGGCGCTGGGGCGCGCGGTGCCGGTCGGGATCCGGCCGAAGCTGGCCTTCGTCTCCGGGTTTTGCCAGGCTGGCGGATTTCCTGACCTGAGCGGCCTGGTAGTCAAGGACGTGTCGGGCCAGGAAGCGCTCGCCGATCAGGCGTCAATCGCTGGCGCGGATTGGTCGCTCGCGCTCGGGAAGCTCGGCGCTTATGTCGCCCAGGCCCGTGCGGCAGTGCCACGCAATCTGAAACCGCGCAAGGAGCGGCCGGCGGAAGTGGCCTGGTATGCCTATTTCTGTTCGCACCGTGAAGCCTGCGCCCAGGTGACGAGCGAAGACAAGAAAGAGATCGTCAACATGCTGATGTCCGGACTCGATCCGGAGACGGCCTTGCGCCGCTTCCTGGCGGCGAAGGCGGAATACGCCGCCGCATGAGCATGCCCGCCCGATCGAGCTTTCGCTATTGAATGGCTGTGGGCGGAATCGGCGCAGCGAGCTCGAGCGCAGCTGATCCGTTCCGGAGCGGCTCAGCAGTAAAAAACGGCTCACTTCGCCCCGTGCGCCGCCGGGCACGCTACTTGCCAGTGCCGTGGTCAGCATCATCCGATGCGCTTAACCACGAGCTGGACAAGGAGACGGCGATGAAGAATATTTGTGCACTTGGCGCGCTGGCCGCCTGCATGCAGCCTGCACTGGCGGTCGACATCAAGGCCGGGGACTGGACGGTGAATGTTGGCGGCAACGTCAACGCCTACTATACCTTTGTGGATTGCGATGGCGGCGAAGTCGGCGGCCTGGCCTTGGCTGGCCAGGCGCTGGGCTGCGCCGGCAAGGACAGGCGCACGACCATCGGCAATGGCTTGCTGCCGAGCGCACTGGTCACCTCCGCCACCTCGAACAAGGGCGGCTACGACGTCAAGGCCCTGATCAGCATCTATGTGCATGCCGCCACCGACAGCGCCATCGCCCAGAACAGCGAAGTCGATGTGCGGCAGGCCTATTTCTCGTTCGGTAACGCCGGGCTTGGCACCTTCAAGCTGGGGCGCGACCACGGCATCTTCGGCGCCAACGCCATCCTTAACGACATGACGCTGATGGGCGCAGGGGCACCGGTACAGGCAACCCAGCGCGGCCGTGTCGCACTGGGCCACATCGGCGCCGGCTATGCTTACTTTGGCCACTACGGGCAGATCGCCTATACCTCGCCGGTGCTGGACTCCGGCTTGACGGTCGACGTGGCCGTCATGAGCCCGGTAGACGACACGCCGGTGATCGCCGGCTCGGTCTACTCTGCCGACTCGACGCCGCAGTTCCAGGCCCAAGTGAGCATGAAGGTGGGCGAGATCAAGGGCTGGATCGGCGCGAAATCGCAGCGCCTTGAACCGGACGTGCCGGGAACGCCCGACCTGAGCTTGCGCGGCATCGAGGCGGGTGTGCTGTACGAGTCCGGTCCCTACGGAGTCCTGTTCAATGTGCAGCGCGGCAGGGGCCTGGGCATCCTGTCCGATGCCGACCAGGGCCGGGTGCGCACGACGCACGTGCTGGCGCAGGGTACTTATAAACTGTCGGAAAAACTCAAGCTCGGCCTCAGCTATGGGCATAGCAAGAATGCGGACGATACCATTGGTACGGGTGGACTGAAATCGAACAGCAATCTCACGGGTGGCGCCTACTATGCACTCAATGATGCGATTACCCTGGTGGCGGAGGCTAGCCAGACGCGTTCCAAGGCTTTCGCTGGACCCAGGGACAAAATGAATGGGATCGCCCTGGGCGGGATTATCTTGTTCTAAGGAATCGCGTCGCTCCATCTTCAGCCGGAATTAGGGTGCGACCCTTGCAGAAGTCGCATGGCTTTGCTATAGTTCGCCTCCTCGCAAAAACGACAACGAAATCAAGTAGTTGTAGGGATTGTGGGAAACCGCGGAAAACGCGGTGTAGCAAAAAAAGAAGTTGACGACGCAAACGAAACACTGCATACTCTCGCTTCTCTGCTGCTGACGAACAAAACGATTCGCAGAACACAGCAAGGCAGTACCGAATAAGTT